>PVMK01123667.1_pt1 | contig 85153 bp, 74 predicted proteins | sample 1853481 | NCBI WGS metagenome assembly PVMK01 (sample SAMN08533507, study PRJNA380276) | Marine sediment metagenome, whole genome shotgun sequencing project.
TTGCGGTAACATTCATCCTGAACAATGATCAAAAAACCCCTCCCGGCGGCGGGTGGAGAAAAGTAGTTATGATCTGGAGATCCAAGATGTTGAATTTGCGTAATTGCCTGGTAGCGACTCTGCTCGGAGCCTGTATAAGCAGTGTCGGTATGGCTCAGGAACTAATGATATTTCCGAACAATGATCAGTCGAAAGAGCAGCAGGAAGAGGACAAGTTTGCCTGCTACTCATGGGCCAAAGGCGAAACGGGTTTCGATCCAATGGCGCCGCCGACAGTGACCGAAGCACCGCCGCAACAGCAGGCGCAAAAAGGCGGTATGGGAAGAGGGGCGGTCCGCGGCGCAGCGCTAGGTCAAATCGTTGGCGGTGATTCGGACAGCACATGGAAAGGTGCTGCGGCAGGTGCGGCGGTTGGTGGCATGCGACGTAATGACCAGAAACGCAATGAGCAACAACAGCAACAGCAATGGGAACAGGAGCAGGCGCAGATCTATGCGGATAAACGCAATCGTTACAACCGTGCCTATTCTGCCTGCCTGGAAGGTAAGGATTACACAGTTCGCTAACGCTACCGGAGATTAACAACATGAAAGTTACTGGAAGACTGGTTTTTATAATTTTAGCGAGCTTTGTTGGCGCGACTGCCAGCGCAGCTGAATTCGACGGATCGGAGATGCTCATGTGTTCGTTCGCACGGGTTGTCGAATGTGATTTGGGTGCCGAATGTCGCAATATGACCAACGAAAGTGTGGACGCGCCGGATTTCGTGAAACTGGATTTTAAAAGAAAAAAAGTCGTTGCAATCTCGGCCGGTGTTGAGAGCGAGCCGGACGATATCGACAATATCATCGACCTCGCCAACTATATGGTCTTGCAGGGAGTGCAGGGCGGTGCTGAAGGCGCGGCAGACTCGCTGGCATGGTCGGTGACGATTAATCACAATACCGGCCAGATAGTATTGGCGGCCGCCGGGGAAAACGCAGGATTTGTCGTATTCGGCGCCTGTACAGCGATTTGACGATAATCGGACAATGCTCAGGCTGGAGTGCGACTAAACATTCTTGCCAGGCAGGTAATTAGTAAAGCGATATAAATGACTGAAAGCATAGAAAAGACCAGTGTCTTGTTTGTCTGCATGGGCAATATCTGCAGATCGCCGACAGCGGAGGGCGTGTTTCGTAAATTAGTTGCAGATGCGGGACTGGCGGAACGTATTCAATCCGACTCTGCGGGCACACACGCATTTCATACTGGCTCAGCGCCTGATCGTCGTGCTCAGGCTGCAGCCGAGCGGCGTGGGTTCATGCTGAGCGATATTCGTTCGCGGCCGATAACGGCCGACGATTTCGAACACCACGATTACATCCTGGCCATGGACCTGGACAATCTCGAGGTTCTTCATGAACACGCAGGTGATGAATACAGCAGCAAGGTAATGTTGTTTCTGCAGTTTGCAGACGGGGATCCGCAATCCGAGGTGCCGGATCCGTACTATGGTGGATCTGCCGGATTTGAAAGAGTGCTCGACCTTGTCGAGCAAGCGTCCCGAGCACTGCTCGAGACGCTTCAGTCAGAAATTAAGTCGACTCCTTAACCTTACTGGTCAGACATTTCCTGTTTGGTTGCACTGTCACTGGACGGTGCGGCAGGTTCCCACGGCAGCAAGCGTCCTTCCGGCTTCGCTGCAACAGGTTTTGCGTCAGGTTTCGAATCTGCGGCTGGTACTTTCGCCTCTGATTTCTCCGATTTCGCTGCAGGTTTTGCCTCCCGTTTGGGAGCTTCATTTGCAACTGGCGGCTCCGGTTTTTTAACAGGCGGCGCGTTGTCATCCGTCATCTTGAGCACTGGCAGGGCCGGTTGCGTGTCATCGAAACCAGACGTCTGTCCCGGTCGTTCCGACTGCTTTTCCTCTACAGGTGCCGCAGCGGTGTCAACTTTCGCAGCTGTCTCTGCTTTCTTGTCCTGCGTCTTCGCTGGTCGGCGTGCCCGCTTTTTCTTCGCGGGCTCTGCTGACTTCTCAACTTTTTCGGCCGGAGCTTCCGCTTTCTTGTCTTCGGCAGCTGGCTTGCTCGCAACTTTCGCGCCCTGAGATTCTGGCGGCGTTACCGATTCTTTCTTAGTGTCTTTTGCAGCCGGTGCGCGGGTATCTTTCTGTGTCGACTCTTTGGCTGGTGCGTCGACCTGAGCCTGCCCCTGTTCCGTGTTTTGCTGTTCGTTGCCCTCTACAGCCGGTGCATTCGTGGATTCTGAACTGCGCCGCCTGCGGCGCCCGCCACGACTCCTGCGCTTGCTGGGAGATTTGCGCTGTTCACCCTGATTCTCATCGCGGGATCCCTGTGCAGATTTCGTTGCTTGGCCCGTGCGCTCGCCGCCACGTGAGCTCTTCGCATTACGGTCGGCGTCTTTGCCACCGGTCTTCTTGCCACGCTTGGCATTCGACTGGCTTGATCTTTGCGAAGAGCGCTTGTCAGCAGAACGCTTGTCGCCACTCTTGCGACGGGATCGCTGGTCGCCACGGCGGCGGCTGTCAGATCTGCTGCGCGACTTCCTCTGCCCCGAACTTTTCTTCTTTTGAGTGTCTTCTGACGAGCTGCCGAAGAAACTGAAAAGCCGCGACCAGAATCCAGGCCCGGATTTTTGCGGTGTTTTGCGCGGTGGCGCAGGCGTTTGCGGGACGACAGTCTCGATAGCCGCAATTTCAACGGGCTTCACCTGTTGCATCGCCTGCGTGCTTGTGGGTTCCTCGTCCACGTCAGCCAACGTGTAACTGAGGCCGATATTTTCGGACAGCTCTAGCTGGTCATCACGGACCCGGCGAATGACGAAATGTGGTGTCTCTAATGCCGGATTGGCGACCAGGATGACCTGCGTATCATTGCTCGATTCCAGGCTCTGCACCCAGTCGCGTTTTTCATTCAGCAAGTAAGTTGCGACTTCTACCGGCAACTGTGCGATGACCTTTGCCGTGCGTTCTTTACGCGCTTCTTCACCAATGATTCTGAGAATTGAAAGCGCAAGCGACTCGACGCTCCTGATGTTGCCGATTCCGCTACAGCGCGGGCAAACCAGGTGGCTCGACTCTCCGAGCGACGGGCGCAGGCGTTGTCGTGACATCTCCAGCAGGCCAAAGCGTGAAATCTTGCCAATCTGCACGCGCGCCCGATCCTGTCGTACAGCGTCACGCAAACGATTTTCAACTTCGCGCTGATTTCGTTGTGGACCCATATCGATAAAATCGATAACGACCAGACCGCCAAGGTCGCGCAGTCGCAGCTGGCGGGCGACCTCATCAGCCGCTTCCAGATTCGTGTTTAATGCAGTTGCCTCAATATCGCTGCCTTTGGTCGCGCGGGCGGAGTTAATGTCGATGGCAACCATTGCCTCGGTGTGGTCGATAACCACGCTGCCCCCGGCGGGCAAGGTAACGGTGTGGGAAAATGCGGATTCGATCTGCGATTCGATCTGGTAGCGGGTGAATAACGGTACCGGATCGACATAGTGTTTGAGCTTGCGCAGGTTGTGCGGCATGACCTGGCCAACGAATTCAGCTGCTTCATCGTAGGTTTCCTGGTCATCGATCAGGATCTCGCCGATTTCATTGGTCATGTAATCGCGCAATGCGCGGATGACCGCGTTGCTTTCCCGGTAGATCAGGAATGGTGACGGCCGCTCGACGACGACTTTCTTGATTGTCTCCCAGACTGCCAGCAGGTTCTGCAGATCCCAGGAAAACTCTTCAGCGCTGCGATCAATACCAGCCGTGCGCAGGATAACGCTCATCCCGGAGGGCACATCAATATCGCGCAAGGATTGTCTGGCCAGGTCGCGATCTTCACCAACGATGCGCCGCGAGACGCCGCCGGAACGGACCTTGTTAGGTTTCAGCACGATGAAGCGGCCTGCCAGGCTGACGAAAGTGGTGAGCGCCGCGCCTTTATTGCCGCGTTCCTCTTTGTCGATCTGGACGACGATGTCCTGGCCTTCTTTCAGGACTTGCTTGATCTGTATTTTGCTGCCGGACTCAGGCTGGTTTACAAAATACTCGCTGGAGATTTCCTTCAGTGGCAAAAAGCCGTGCCGATCCGCGCCGTAATTGACAAACGCCGCCTCGAGGCTTGGCTCGATGCGGGTGATCTGGCCTTTGTAGATATTGGCTTTTTTACGTTCGCCGGATGGCAGTTCTATGTTGAGGTCGTACAGTAACTGGCCGTCGACCATCGCCATGCGCAACTCTTCTTCCTGAGTCGCATTGATTAACATTCTTTTCATGATGCCCTTCTTGATAGTTTTTATCGGGCAGCGTGCAGGTGTGGCTTAATGAGAGCGATGCGGCGGAGCAGGGGAATACGTGCGATGACGCCAGGTAAGAATTACCTGCGTTCAGATTGACAAACTTCGGTCGGAGCTGATTTTCGAAAATCAGGTCCAGCAGAAAACTGATCATTTATACCCTGCGGCTGTGCCGCGTCGGCGCTCGCCGGTATACCGTGCTAGCTGCCGTGGAATCTGGTCTTGCGTATGCAAGGCCAGAGTTGAATACATTTTTGCTCGTTGGACGGGTCTTGCCGTTCAGGAGAAAAATTCGAATGTGCGGCAGGGAAAAAGCCCCCTGTACCGTCACAGGGAGGTAATATAGCACAGCATCGCGCTCCGGCAATGTGAAATAAGTCATTGACCTCACTAAAATAAGTTCCATTTTTATGAATTCCAGTGCCAATTCAGAGCAGGGCGTCCGGCAAACGGGCGTACGCAAGGTTCGCGTTGACGGCGATATGGCCGGCCAGCGGCTGGACAATTTTCTGCGCCGCGAGCTGCCTGGATTGCCGCGCAGTCGCCTGTACCGGATTCTGCGCCGTGGCGAGGTAAGAGTGAATGGGGGTCGCGTCCGGGCAGATTACCGGCTCGAGGATGGTGACGAAGTCCGCATTCCGCCAGCGCGTATCAGTACTGGCCCCGGAGCGGCACCCCCGGGTCGTGTTGCCAGCCTGGAAAAGCGGATTATCTATGAAGACAAGCGCCTTCTGGTCATCGACAAGCCCAGTGGCGTCGCCGTGCACGGGGGCAGTGGCATCAGTCATGGCGTCATCGAACTGCTGCGCGAAGCCCGTCCGGATTTGCGGGATTTATCGCTGGCGCACCGTCTTGATCGGGAAACGTCGGGTTGCCTGGTACTCGCGAAACGCCGTAGCGCCCTGCGTGAATTGCATGAGAAATTTCGTGAAGGAATTGTGGAGAAAAGCTACCTCGCTCTGGTGGTCGGTGACTGGCAATTTGGTGAGCACCTGGTCGACGCGCCGTTGTATGTGCAGCATCGACAAAATGGTGAGCGGCATGTCGTTGTGCGCATATCGGGGAAGCCTGCGCAGACAAAGTTTCGCCTGTCACGCACTTATGGAAAGTTCAGCTTGCTGCAATGTCAGCCGCTGACAGGGCGTACCCACCAGATTCGCGTGCATGCGGAGCATATGGGCCACCCGCTGGCCGGGGATGATCGCTATGGGGATTCGAAGGCGAACGCGGTTGCGAAAAAACTGGGATTAAGACGTTTGTTTTTGCATGCGCAGTCGATTTCGTTTCCGGATGCAAGTGGCACCGAACAGCATTTGGTGGCTTGATTGCGGTGTTGTGGATATGTGCAAATACCGATCAATTCGCGGCTAAAGCCCAGTCCGCCTGCATTTTTCGGCACCGCACTATTCGTTGGCGCGGAATGACATTTATTGCACTAAAGATCAATTTGCACCAACCCGGTTCGCTCAATTCGAGAAAGCAGGCAAATTGGGCTTTAGCCGCGAATTGATCGGTATTTGCACATATCCACAACACCGCAATCAAGCCACCAAATACCCCAACTCCTGCAACCTCCCGGCCAACCAGATCATCGGCAAACCAATCAGCGCAGTCGGGTCATCGGTAGTTACCGAATCGAACAAAACAAAGCCGGCACCCTCTATCTTGAAGCTCCCGGCGCAATCGTAGGGTTCATCATGGTACAGATAAGCATCTGCCAGGCGCCGGTCAAACTGGCGAAACCTCACGGTTGTCTTGTCAATGTGTTCATAGCGACGACGACTTGACGCATCCAGGACGCAAACTGCTGTCAGGAAACTTACCGAGCGCCCGGATGCGGCCAGCAATTGTTCTACCGCTTTTTGATGATCACCCGGTTTGCCCAACACGACACCATCGAGTACCGCGAGTTGATCTGCGCCGATGACCAGGGCATCACGATTCGTACTCGATACCGCTTCCGCCTTTTCCCGCGCCAGGCGGCCGGTCAGCGCTTCAGGGTCCTCTCCCTCTGCGGCCGACTCGTCTATATCAGGTGCGACCATCTGGTAGTCGTCAAGAAAACGATCCAGCAGTCCCTGGCGGTAGCGCGAAGATGATGCCAGCAGGATCGGGGCAGCGGAGGGATTTTGCATATGTAATCAGTATGTTGTGGTGTTTTGTTAATTGTAGCCGCTTTAGGCAGCGCACAATCGCAAAATCACCACCCGCAGAAGAAACGAATCTTTGACAGCAGCGGGTGTCCTCCTTATCATGCGCGCGCCATGGCCAATCCACTGCTAGATCACGCGTCGCCAGGAGATCTTGCGGACCGCGGGCAAACCTTTGAAACTGAAGGGAAAATTCAGGATTTTAAGCGCTTGCTTGAAATTGTTGCGGCAGATCTGGCTGAAGTTCCTGCGCAACTTGTGCCCGCACAATGGCGCATTGCGCCGGTCGGGATTAAACTCAATTTTTCCTGGGTTGATAGTGACAAGGAATTTCCGGCGCTGACGGGCCAGGTGACGGCGAACATTGCAGCCCTGTGTCAACGTTGTCTCGAACCCTGTGAGATAGTTGTTGCGACAGAGTTGAAGATGGTTTTTGTGAAGGAATCGCCGCGGTTGAAGGCGGCAGACATAGAGTTCTCTGAATATGATGTTTGGGAGCTTGCAGAGGACACGATCCGGCCTCTGGACATTGTGGAAGAGGCGCTGATTATGGCTTTGCCACTGTCGCCGCTGCACCCGTCGCGAGACTTGTGCGGACCACTGGCAGATAATGTAGTGCAGGAAAAAACTGATACTGCCAGGCCGTTTGCGGACCTGAAGTCGCAAATGGGTAAATGAATTTATAAGTGTCAGGCCGGGTGGCCTGGCGGGTAACATAAAATTTAATGATGGCCGAAGAGAGCCATCGTTTGCTGGAGAATAAAATGGCTGTTCAAAAAAGTCGCAGGACCCCATCAACTCGTGGCATGCGGCGCGTGCATGACAAGCTCAAGAACCCGACGCTTTCGGTAGATCCGACGTCAGGGGAGACACACCTGCGACATCGCGTCACGCCTGACGGTTTCTATCGCGGCAACCAGGTTGTCGTACAAGTCGAAGAAGACGTCGAAGAGTAGGCATTCTCAATCTCAGGAACGGTGAATCGAACTTCGCATCACCTGACCAAAAGATTCCGTGGGAACAAAATCCGTAATATCACTCGATGCCATGAGCGGCGACCTCGGCGCCGAGATTGTGGTGCGGGCTGCTCATTCGTGCCTGGAGAAACATCCGAATCTCGAACTCATCCTGGTCGGCGATGAAGAGGAACTTAACGGTCTCGTTACACGAATCGTTGGTAATGAAAAGCGTCTGGGCATAAAACATTCGACCGAAGTGGTCGGCATGTCCGAATCGCCCGCAGACGCGTTGCGCAAGAAAAAAGATTCCTCGATGCGCGCTGCAATTAATCTGGTTAAAGATGGCACAGCAGCAGCATGCGTTAGCGCTGGTAACACCGGTGCGTTAATGGCGACCGCCAAATTTGTTCTTAAGATGTTACCCGGGATCGACCGACCGGCAATCATTGCCGAGCTACCTGCGATCGGTGGCACGGTACATATGCTTGACCTCGGCGCCAATACCGTTACCAATGCTGCGCAGTTGTTTCAATTTGCCGTGATGGGATCGATTGTGACTGCAGACATACGCGCTATCGAGCAACCGCGGGTTGCCCTGCTTAACATCGGTGCCGAGGACATCAAAGGTAACGATACGGTTCGCGAGGGCGCAGCACTACTGGAGGCCAGCGGACTCAATTACATCGGTTTCATCGAGGGTAATGAAATTTTTTCCGGCAAAACGGATGTTGTCGTAACGGATGGTTTCACTGGAAACGTTGCCGTCAAGACCATGGAAGGTACTGTTGGACTGGCTTCCCATTACCTGCGGCGCGCATTTGTGCGCAACTGGTTGACCAAAATTCAGGCCATGGTCGCGATGCCTGTTCTGAATAAGCTTTCTGTTGAAATGGATTCAAGAAATTATAATGGTGCCTCCCTGGTCGGTCTTAATGGTATCGTTATAAAAAGCCACGGCGGTGCAGATTCGTATGCGTTTCAACACGCTATCGAAACGGCACTGGTAGAAGTCAAAAACCAGGTGCCGGAGCAAATCAGGAAACTTATGCAACAGGAAGCCGCATGATCTATTCGAAAATCGCAGGGACAGGCCGTTATCTTCCGGAAAAAATTCTGACGAATGCCGACCTGGAGAAATTGGTTGATACCACCGATGAATGGATCCGCACTCGTACCGGTGTAGAGAGACGACACGTAGCTTCAGAGGATCAGACGACGTCCGACCTTTGCGTAGAAGCCGCAAAAAAGGCGATGGAGTCCGCGAATGTCACGGCTGATGACATCGACCTGATTATTGTCGGTACAACCAGCCCGGACCTGATATTCCCGAACATTGCGACCATCATTCAGGACCGAATGGGAATACATGGCTGTCCCGCATTCAGTATTGAGGCGGCGTGCACCGGATTTATTTACGCGCTTTCGACTGCAGATAAATTCATACGTTTGGGAGATGCGAAATGTGCGCTCATTATTGGCGCCGAAATTATTACCAAGTTAATTGACTGGAGCGACCGCAGTACTTGCGTGTTGTTTGGCGACGGTGCAGGTGCGGTTATCGTGAATCCGTCCGAGGAGCCGGGAATTATTTCGACGCATCTTGGCGCCGATGGTCAGTATAGGGATTTGCTCTACTATCCGGTCGGCGCATCAAAAGATCTCGCCAAAGCCGGTCTTGGAGATTCACGAATCATCATGAAGGGTAACGAAGTTTTCAAAGTCGCCGTGAAAACGCTGGGAAATGTTGCCGAGCAGGCTCTGAAGGCGAACAACATCGACAAGAACGACCTTGACTGGCTGGTCCCGCACCAGGCAAATCTGCGCATCATCCAGGCAACGGCAAAGCGCCTGAAGTTGCCAATGGATAAGGTTATTCAAACGGTACAGGATCATGGCAATACGTCGGCGGCTTCTGTGCCGATGGCGTTAGATGTGGCTGTGCGTGATGGGCGGATAAAACGTGGTCATTTGATTCTTTTGGAAGCTTTTGGCGGTGGGTTTACGTGGGGATCGGTTTTGATGCGTTATTGATCCGCTGGTTTTTTTGTGGCGGGTGTGGTTGGTCGTGTTTTGCAAACAATTAAGGGCATGTTTTCAACATGCCCTTAATTGTTTGTCGCCCGTGCCGATAGATCGAAAATGTCCGGAATTGAGTACGTGCATCTATCGTACGACGGGCTCCTACGAACCGTTGCTACAGTTTTTGATCTTGTGGGATTTCACTCTACTGTGGGATCGGCTGTCTAAATTAATGTGCTTGGTTACAGTGCACAGAGATGTACGAGAGTGAAGACGCCGCGAATTGTTTACCAGAGCGCCGATGATTTTTTTGCGCGGCGGTCGCTTTGTAAACGACGTTTCATTCTCTGATGTAGTTGTTGCCGTTTCTTGTCAATTCGATCCCGCCTGATAACACCGGCTTGTTGTGTATTGAATTTTTTGTCGTAAGCATCGCGGAAATCACAAAAATCATCATAAGCCTCGCGAACGTGGTGTAGTTCACGAACGATTAATTCAATCATGATGACGTCATCGAGAAAACCGATAACCGGAATATGATCTGGAATAATATCTTCGGGATCGCCAAAATAGATAAACGTTGCGAGCAATGTTTCGCGTTCGTCTTTCGGTAACATCCACTCTTCGTCCTGCAGCATCCTGATAAGCGACTCGAGTTGCGGAATGCGTTTTGAGACGAATTCCGGCAAAGGTTCGGCACTCTTGATATCGGCGAGAACGTCACCAATTGCTTCGATGATCTCGGCATCTTCGGCATGCCGCACAGCGGCACGAGATTTACGCAAAGCCTGACGAAAGAACCCGAGGTCCCTGTCACTAAGTTCAATCGAAAATCTCATTCCCATTAAGATGATCCTGCACGCTGGAATGGTAAGGCTAGCAAATTAATCGGGGTCAGACCGCGAATAGTTTCTGTGGGATAATGATCGCTGAGAAAAAGGTGTGTTGAGATGCAAACGTCACTCGTCATTGGTAACAAAAATTATTCCAGCTGGTCACTTCGTGCCTGGCTCCTGTTAGCGGAAACCGGTATCGAATTTTCCGAGGAGCGTGTGCCACTTGATATTGAGAGCACGGCCGCGGAACTGGCGCGATTTTCACCCTCTGGCAGGGTTCCCGTGCTGCTGCTCGGTGACGAGGTAATCTGGGATACGTTCGCAATTGCCGAGACGATTGCTGAGCGCTGGCCAGAGAAGGAATTGTGGCCGGCTGATGCTGCTGCCAGGGCGCATGCGCGCAGTATCAGCGCGGAAATGCACGCAGGTTTTGCGTCATTGCGTGAAACAATGCCTATGAATTGCCGGGCTATGGGGCGTAAAGTATCCATTCCGGACGATTTGGCCACGGATATAAATCGAATTTTCGATATCTGGTCTGATTGTCAGCGTCAGTATCATTCTGCGGGTGACTGGCTCTTTGGCAAATTCAGCGTCGCGGATGCGATGTTTGCGCCGGTAGTGCTGCGCTTTCGCACGTACGGCATAAACCTCCCGGAATCGGCGAGTGCCTATCCGGAGCGACTGCTGAATAGCAAAGCGATGCAGAACTGGCTGGCCGCAGCGGAGTCAGAAGTAGAAGTAATAGAGACGGACGAGAAGGGACAATGAATTTCAGGCACCACCTAATTACGATTTTGCTATCGAGCTTGCCTTTTGGCGCGCTTGCAGAAGTCTATGAAATGCCGGCGGATGGCAATGACGTTATCGGCGCGCTGACAACGGTTGCTGCTCGCGCCGATGACACATTGCTGGATATCGCGCGACGCCACGGCCTTGGTTATGAAGATATCGTGCGCGCCAATCCTGATGTAGATACCTGGTTGCCGGGAGAGGGCACCGAGGTTGTGTTGCCGACACGTTACGTACTGCCGCCCGGACCACGTACCGGCATCGTGCTCAATCTTGCGGAATACCGCATGTACTATTTTCCAAAGCCGAAAGCTGGCGAAACAGCGTTGGTGATGACTTATCCGATGAGCATCGGCCGTATGGATTGGGAAACGCCCTTAGGTCGCACCACAGTAATTTCCAAAGTGCGCAACCCGAGTTGGTATCCGCCGGAATCGATTCGCGCCGAACACGCGGCAGATGGCCGTCCGCTACCACGGATCGTGCCGGCCGGACCTGACAACCCGCTGGGTGACTATGCCATGCGACTGGGCCTGCCGGGATATCTTATTCATGGCACCAATCGCCCTGCAGGCGTTGGTATGCGTGTGACTCACGGCTGTGTGCGCATGTTTCCCGAAGACATTGGCTTCCTCTTTGGCCAGGTCGAGGTAAACACGCCGGTACGAATTATCAACGAGCCGGTAAAGATGGGCTGGGATAACGATGAACTGGTTGTTGAGGTACACAGAACGCTCGAGTTCGTACCACCACCGGTTGAAGATATTGTCGAACCGACAGATCAGCCAGTGGCTGAGTCGACAGATCAGGAAGCGACAGACGCTGCCGGGAATGCAGAAGCTATCGTAGTGGCACCACCGGTACGTGATGCGATGACTGCATTGACTGCACAGTTTGTGCTGGTAACAAACTCACGCCCGGGCAGGCTTGACTGGGATGTCGCGGAAGAAATGCTTGAGCGTGCCGACGGTATTCCCGCAATTGCCGGTCGTAAAATAAACGACGCCGCGACAAGCGCGGCGTCAGAATAAATGCTTGGGTAGTCTTAAGCTACTTGGACATTGATTTCTGGAACATGCGTTCCAGACGATCACGGTTTGCGTCACAGCAATTTTGTGCTTCTGTTGCTGCTGACAAAGCCTGATCCGCCGTGCTTTGTGCACTTGCAGCTGTCTGGCTTGCGCTGTCAGCTGATGCACGTGCAGCTTCAGCTGCCGATTTGGCTGCTGCAGCATCTCTTGCTGCGCCGTCTGCTGTGGCCTGTGCAGCATCAACTGCTGACTGGCTGGCGCAACCAGAGGCTACGCCCAGAACGAGCGCAATTGCGCTTACTTTCAATACTTTCTTAATCATCATCCAAAATTCCTCTGTTGGGATAAAACTGCAGGCGCATTATTTCCTAAAGTTCCCTTCGCTTCAATGAAAATCATTGTTTTTTCAGCAATTGTCGCTGTTTGCAGACGGAGGCCGATTTTTTTTTGCCGATGTTTTTCTTCCGCGATCGACAGTACAAGTTGGCCGAAATGTTGCGGATAAAATATCGGTCAGCGAAGCTGAGCTGATATGAGCAAAGTTTAACTGTGAAAATCTGTGGCGGGCGCGAAGCCCGGCCATTGCATTTTCGATCAGAAAGATAAAATTGACGAAAGAATAAAGCTGTATATAATAGCAGTACTGTTTATCTATACAGGTTCCCTATGATGCGCCAGCTAACTCCCCGACAAAAAGAGATTCTCGAGTTAATTCAACAGTTTATAGCCGAATACGGCATGCCTCCCACACGTGCCGAGATATCCAGGGAGCTCGGTTTCAAGTCAGCGAACGCTGCCGAGCAACACCTGCGGGCCTTGCAGAAGAAAGGCGTGCTGGAGTTGTTACCGGGTGCATCGCGGGGCATTCAGCTGAAAGACTCGCTGCGTGATCAGCTTGGTCTGCCGCTGGTTGGCAGGGTGGCTGCCGGCAGCCCGATCCTCGCCGAGGAGCATATAGAGACGCATTACAAGATCGACCAGGCGCTTTTTAATCCCAAGCCACACTACCTGTTGCGTGTTGAAGGCATGAGTATGCGCAATGCAGGCATTCTTGATGGCGATCTCGTTGCCGTACACCGGACGCCTGAAGTGCGCAGTCGGCAGATTGTGGTGGCCCGGGTTGAGGATGAAGTTACCGTCAAGCGCTACCGGCAGGACGGCAAAATCGTCTGGTTGCTACCCGAGAATGAGGATTTTGAGCCGATACGGGTGGACCTGAGCGAGCAGACGATGGTGATTGAAGGGGTTGTTGTCGGTGTTATCCGTGACGGCATGCCGCTCAACTAACAGATAATGCTGGCAGTGAATGATGCGCTTGAGAAACTGCTGCAGAACCCGCGTCTCTGGCGCGGACAAGCGGCTGCCGGCAGCCTGAATAAGCCAGGCTGGCAGGGTCTTGCCAGTGGTTATCCGAAGCTCGATCAGCATCTGCCCGGTGGCGGCTGGCCACAACACGCCCTGACCGAAATTCTGCTGGAATACTATGGCACCGGCGAGTTAGCGCTTTTGATGCCGGCACTGGCACGCTTGAGTCAGCCAGAAGATGATGCCCAGGCCCGCTGGATTGCCTGGATAGCGCCGCCTTTCGAACCCTACCCACCGGCATTGCTGCAATGGGGCGTTAATCTTTCGCGGGTGCTGATTGTGCGGCCGAGGAAGCCTGCAGAGGCTTTGTGGGCTGCTGAACAGGCTTTGTCTTCCGGTAATTGTGCGGCTGTCCTGTTGTGGTCTGATGCCTTCGATGACACAACCGCCAGTCGACGCTTACAGCTTGCTGCGGAGAAGGGGCAAAGCTGGGCAATCGCCTTTCGCTCGTTGCGAGTATTGTCGCAGCCATCTGCGGCTGCTTTACGGGTCCAGCTCAAGCTTGGCGAGAAGGGCACAGATCTCGGTATCCTGAAGAGTCGCGGCGGCAGGCCCGCCGTAGTACAGGACTATGCGGGTTCATAGAGATTCCTTGTGCCTGTCTCGGATAAACCGCCTGCGATTTTACGGGAAGCCACCCCGACTGCTTCTTTAAAAGGTGGACGAGGGCAGTATCGCCCGGCACCTGAACAGCAATCACTTCTGCTGGCACCAGCAGAGCAGTTTCATCCACCACCGCTGCGGGCTAATCCTGTACAGCGTTTATGGCTTTGTATTTATTTGCCGGCACTGGCGCTGGAAGCAGTGAGCGATGTTGCAGAAGCCTTTGCCGTGTTTGAAGACAAGCAGGGCATACGAAAAATCTTGCTGGTGAATGCAAAAGCCGCAACCGCAGGTATCGGGCCGGGGTTATCGGTTAACGCAGCGTTGGCGCTTTTGCCGACGCTTGGCTTTGCAGAAAGAAATCCGCAGCGGGAAGCACAGGTATCGCGCGAGCTTGCGGGCTGGGCTGAAAAATTCACCTCTTGTGTCTGTATCGAAGCACCTTCGCTGTTACTGCTGGAGATTGCCGGCAGTTTGAAGTTGTTTGGCGGCTTAAAGGCGCTACGCCAACGCATTGCCTTAAGCCTGGAAAGCCAGGGTTTCAGTGCGGCAATCGCTATCGCGCCGACACCGCTTGCAGCCAGCTGGATGGCAAGAGCCGGGCGTAAGGTCTGTATCCGTGATCCACAGAACCTCGCCGGGAAGCTGGCGCCGTTGCCGCTATCCTGCCTCAACTGGCCGGATTCTGTTTGTGCCTCTTTAAGCGGCATGGGTGTTATCTCCGTTGGCGATTGCCTGCGGCTGCCACGAGCGGGTTTTGTGAAGCGCTTTGGTGCATCGAGGTTACTGCAGCTTGACCGGGCGCTGGATCGCTTGCCGGATCCGCGTACGAGTTATCGGGCCCCGGAGCGTTTTGCGGCGGAATACGAATTAGATACAGAGCAGAGTGACAGCACCTTGTTGCTGAATGCCTGCCAGGAACTGCTGGTCAGGCTGGAGCAGTTTTTGCTGACGCGGCAAATGGCGGTGCAACATGTGCAGTTCAGTTTTTTTCATTTGCGGGCGCCGGCAACACATTTAGCGTTAGGTTGTGTGCAGGCCGATCGGGCTGTACAGCATTGGTATGATTTACTCGCAATAAAATTCGAGCGCCTGGATTTGCCCGAACCGGTCATCGCCATGCAACTCTGCGCGGACCAGGGCCAGCCCTTTTCTGCAAAGACCAGCATCCTGCCTTTTACGGGGCAGGTGACACAGCAACAAAACACGTCACTCACGCAACTTGCGGAACGCCTGGGTGCGTACATCGGTGCAGAATCGGTCCATGGTGTTATGACGGTTGCTGAGCACCGTCCGCAATACGCATGGAGCTCGCGGAGCGCAGTTGCCGACGTGCCGCGTTGTGCCAGTGTGCCGGGTTACCAGGGTGCTGATTATTCACAGCTAACCGAGATACAACGTAATAACAGCCTGATATTGCGCAGGCCTTTGTGGATGCTGCGCGAACCTGAGTTGCTCACGACCCGGGAAAACCGGCCTTTTTACCAGGGTACTTTAACCCTGCTCGATGGACCTGAGCGCCTGGAAACAGGTTGGTGGGACGATGATGGTATCGCCAGGGATTATTTTGTCGCACGTAATACGAAAGGCGTACATCTGTGGGTGTACCAGAATCGCAGCAGGGAGGACGGTGCCTGGTATTTGCATGGGATATTCGGATGACGGCTTACAGGAACCTCTATAAACCGCCCCTTTTCCGCGATTGCGGCGTCAGCGCCGTGCGCGAATCCTCATGTATCGTATATTCACTGCGGTTCTCCGCGCGGCGCTTCCCTTAACTCACGAATGTGACGGTTTATAGATGTCCCTTTATGCCGAATTGCATGCACTCAGTAATTTCACTTTTCTTAAGGGGGCGTCTCACCCGGAAGAGCTGGTAGAGACAGCCGCGCAACTGGGTTATGCGGCGCTGGCTATCACGGATGAATGTTCAGTCTCGGGTATTGTGCGTGCGCATGTTACTGCGAAAGACTGCGGACTTGAAAAATTAATTATCGGCTCGGAGTTTCGACTTGAAAGTGGTTTGAAACTCGTGGTGCTGGCACAAAATCACGCAGGTTATACACAATTGTGCCAGCTCATTACGCACGGCCGGCGTGCGGCAGAGAAGGGCAGTTACAAATTGACTGCCGACAACTTCAGTGACGGGTTGTGCGACTGTCTGCTGTTGTGGGTTCCCGGTAATCAATTGCAGCTGGAGGTTGCGGACAAGTGGATACTCGACGCTTTTCATAAGCGACTGTGGATAGCGGTGGAATTGCTGGCAGATGGCCTGCACCGCCAGCGTATCAGTCACCTGCGCAGTTTGGGTAAAGCACTTGGTCTGCCGCTTGTTGCCAGTGGCGATGTGCATATGCATTGCCGGGAACGGCGTGCGTTACAGGATACCGTTACCGCAATACGCAAAGGGCTGACACTCGATCGGGCAGGCTTCGCTTTGTATCCCAACGGTGAGCGCTACCTGCGACCGCGCGCGGTTATCAGCGAGATTTATCCGGCCGATCTGTTACAGGAAACATTGCGAATTGCAGATGCCACGCAGTTTTCCCTTGACGAATTATGCTACGAGTATCCCGATGAACTGGTGCCGGCCGGTGAGACGCCGAGCAGCTATTTGCGGCAGTTAAGCGAGGAGGGCATGGTGCGGCGCTGGCCGGGCGGTGCACCGGACAAAGTCGTTGCACTGGTTGAGCATGAGTTGGAGTTAATTCGCGATCTTGCATACGAGCCGTTTTTTTTGACGGTGTATGACATCGTCACTTATGCCAGGCAGCAAAACATTCTTTGCCAGGGACGTGGCTCGGCGGCGAACTCTGCAGTCTGTTTTTGTCTCGGCATTACGGAAGTCGATCCCGAACGTATGGCTACGCTGGTTGAACGTTTTATTTCCCGGGAACGCAATGAACCGCCGGATATAGACGTCGATTTCGAGCACGAACGCCGCGAAGAGGTGATTCAGTACATCTATCGGAAATACGGTCGGGAAAGAGCGGCGCTCGCTGCCACTGTTGTTACCTACCGACCGCGTAGTGCACTACGCGACGTTGGTAAAGCACTGGGCTTAAGCGGCTTGCAGGGCGACCGGCTCGCGAAGTCGATGCAATGGTGGGATGGCAAGGAAGTGGATGACAGTCGTGTGCGGGAGGCCGGCCTGGATCCTGCCAGCCCGGTAATGCAGCGATTGTTGTATCTCGTGCGTCAGCTAATGGGTTTTCCGCGGCACCTGTCACAACACGTTGGCGGTTTTGTCATTTCAAACGGGCCACTGTCGACCCTGGTGCCGGTCGAGAATGCGTCGATGGCGGATCGTACGGTGATTCAATGGGAAAAGAATGATCTGGAAGATCTGGGTCTTTTGAAAGTGGATGTACTGGGTCTCGGTATGTTGACTGCCATTCGGCGCAGCTTCGACCTGATCAGGGAATATGACGGACGGGATTACAGCCTGGCTACTGTGCCTGCCGAAGACCCGCTTGTTTACGACATGATCTGCGATGGGGACACGATGGGGGTCTTCCAGATTGAATCGCGTGCACAAATGGCGATGTTGCCGCGACTAAAACCGCGCTGTTACTACGACCTGGTGGTTGAAGTTGCGATCATTCGTCCGGGCCCGATACAGGGCGACATGGTGCATCCTTACCTGCGCCGGCGCAGTGGCGAGGAAGCGGTTGAGTATCCGAGCGAGGCGGTCAGGGAGGTCCTGCAACGTACGCTGGGCGTGCCGATTTTCCAGGAACAGGTCATGCAGCTGGCAGTGGTTGCGGCCGGATTTACGCCAGGGGAGGCGGATAGTTTGAGGCGTGCGATGGCAGCCTGGAAACGACGTGGCGGACTGGGCCCGTTCGAGGAAAAACTGATCCACGGTATGCTGGAGCGAGGTTACACGGAAGAATTTGCCCGGCAGATATTCCAGCAAATCCTCGGCTTCGGTGAATACGGTTTTCCGGAATCGCATTCGGCCAGTTTTGCTTTGCTCGTGTATGTCTCCTGCTGGCTCAAATGTCATACACCTGCTGCATTTACCTGTGCATTACTCAACAGCCAGCCAATGGGTTTTTATTCGGCTTCGCAGCTGACCCAGGACGCACGCCGCCACGATGTCGAAGTACGCCCTGCCGATGTGAACTGCAGTGACTGGGACTCGAGCCTGGAGCGTACCGGTGGTGGTCAACCTGCATTACGGCTCGGCTTGCGACAGATCAAGGGTTTGTCTGCAGCAGCGGGACAAGCAATCGTTACAGAGAGAGCCAAAGACCGGTACGAGAGCATCCAGCAATTACTCGAACGCGCTGGCCTGAATCGCAGCGAACTCAGCGCACTGGCGGCAGCCGGTGCCCTGAAAACGCTTGCTGGACACCGGCACAAGGCGCGCTGGGCGGTTGCAGGTGTTGAGGAGCCAACACCACTGTTCACATCGATGGATCGTTATGAGGCCTTACCCATGCTCAAGCGGCCAACTGAGGGCCAGGATATCGTTGCGGACTACCAGAGCCTCGGGCTGACGCTTGGACGCCATCCAATGGCGCTTATCCGGGCACATCTTGATGCGTATCGTTATGTTGCCGCCGACCGCCTGCCAGCATTGGCATCGGGCAGGAATATCAGGATCGCAGGCCTGGTGATCACCAAACAGCGCCCGGGTACCGCCAGTGGCGTTACCTTCATCACGATTGAAGATGAGACTGGCTGCAGCAACCTGATTGTGTGGAAAAAAATAGCCGATGAGCAGCGCGACGTATTGTTGAATGCGCGTCTGCTGGGTGTCGAAGGGGAGCTACAAAAAGAAGGAAAAGTGATTCACGTCATTGCGCGAAGGCTGATCGATCACAGTGAATTGTTGGGGGAACTGATGGTTAAATCAAGAAACTTTCGCTAAGCCTGAGGACGGAAGAATGGCGCCTTTTCCCGTGCTCCGAACCCATTGTTAGACTTTATTTGACCTTGTCACCAAGGTCGATTGCGTAGGTGTCTTCGAACGATTTCTCTTCAGCCATTTCTTCAAGACGTCGTCGAACTTCCTTTTTTCGTGCCGCGTCTTCGTCATTCTCGCTCTCAATGTCCGCGATCAATTCTTCAACATTGATTTCGACCGATACATCTCCAACATTGTCCGTGACTACAGGTTCACTCAAAACCGCTGTTTCGACAGACTCTGTATCATCAAAAACATCGCGTGTTTCGTCATCGACATTCGAATCCGGGTCACCCGCTTTACTGTCAACTTCACTGTTCATTGTCACGAACCCCAAGAAAAGATCAGATCAATACTAAGAAATTGCATACACCTGTAAGCTACTTCTGGTTTGTATACCGCGAATATCCGGGTCACGCAAGCACAGCGTCGACACTTTCTTAATTATTCGGAAAGCACGTATTTTTGGCTGCATTGGTAACGGTGAATTCAAACTGCTAACGGATCAGATTGTTGAGCTCGAATATGGGTAATAGTATCGCGAGCACAATCATTAGCACTATGGCAGCCATGATAATGACCATTAATGGCTGCATGATGCCGAGCATCGTTGCGATCAGTCCGTTGACTTCACGCTCCTGGTTTTTTGCGGCATGCGCCAGCATTTCCTCCAGTCTGCCGCTGGCTTCACCGCTGGAAATGAGGTGCGTGGTCATTGGGGGGAATAACTTGCTTGCGGCCAGTGACTTGCTGATCATCGCGCCCTCACGAATACGCAGAGCGGCTTCCTCAACAGCTTCCCGCATAGGCAGGTTAACCACGACCTGCGATGCGATGTGCAGGGATTCCAGAATCGGCACACCGGCACCGGCAAGAATGCTCAATGTCTGGGTGAAGCGCGCGGTATTGATGCCACGGGTTAGTTTGCTGACCAGCGGCAGGCGCAGCAAGAGGTGATGGTACTTGCGCTTGGGCCCGTCTTTTTTGAGTAGGTGGCGCATGCCGAATATCGACCCGGCGATGACGAGAACAAGAATAAACCAGTAGCCACGAATGAAATCGCTGGAGGCAATCATGATCCTGGTCAGCAGTGGAAGTTGCTGATTGTAGTTCTCGAAAATGTAGACGACTTTGGGTACAACGTAGGCGAGCATGAAGCTGATAATGCCGACCGCGGTTACGATCAACGCAATTGGATAAATTAGCGCATTGCGTATCTGTTGTTGCAATTGTTGTCGCGTTTCTGTGAATTCAGCAAGTCGTTCAAGCACTGCGTCCAGGTGGCCGGATTGTTCGCCAGCCGCAACAGTTGCCCGGTAAAGTTCAGGAAACGCGTGCGGAAAGTCGGCCAGGCCGGCAGCCAGGCTATGTCCCTCCATGACGCGCGACCGAACACCCATCAGGATACTTTGCGTTCTCGGGTTTTCGTTTTGCTGACTGACCGCGAGCAGAGATTCTTCGAGCGGTAATCCGGATTGCGACAGAGTCGCAAGTTGCCGGGTTAACAGAGCGAGTTCACTTGCTGACAGTCCGCGGCGAATAGAGAGTTTCCCCTGGGTGCGCGACTCCTTTTTGGCAACTTCGTTGACACTGATTGGCAGAAGCTGACGATCACGAAGGATCTGGCGTACGTGTTTGGCTGTATCGCCCTCGAGAAGTCCTTTCGACTCCTTGCCTTTTTGATTGAGTGCTACGAATTCAAATGCGCCCATGAAAGTATCTCAGCACGATGGATTATTTGAAATTATACGCTGGCGCATTCGGCAATATTAATCTGAGCGAGTAACACGCAGCACTTCTTCCAGTGTCGTTGTACCCTCGAGTACGCGGCGCTGGCCATCGTCCCTGATGCTCGGGCTCATCGTTCGTGCGTATTTCTCAAGTTGCTGCTCACTGGCGCCGTCATGAATCATTGTGCGCATTGCGTCATTCACGGCAATCAGTTCATAGATGCCGGTCCGCCCACGAAAGCCAACGGAATCTTCGCTCTGTGGTCGAAACAGTGTCGGCGGATCAGCCGGATCGAGGCCCAGAGTACGGCATTCATAATCCCTGGCGGCGTAGGGTACTTTGGTGTCGTCATCAAGTACGCGTACGAGACGCTGCGCAAGTACACCAATCAGGCTTGATGACAACAGGAACGGCTCGATACCCATGTCACGTAGTCGGGTAACCGCGCCCGCTGCAGTATTGGTATGCAGCGTCGACAGAACCAGGTGACCGGTCAGGCTCGCCTGGACCGCTATTTCTGCTGTTTCCAGGTCACGAATTTCTCCGACCATCACAACGTCCGGATCCTGGCGCAAGATTGCGCGAAGTCCGCGCGCGAAAGTCATTTCGACCTTGGTATTTACCTGGGTCTGGCCGATACCATCTATAAAGTACTCGATCGGGTCTTCCACCGTCATGATGTTGCGGGTGTTGTCATTGATTCGCGCCAGTGCAGCGTACAGCGTAGTCGTCTTGCCGGAACCAGTTGGTCCCGTCACGAGGATAATGCCATGTGGCTTGTGAATCAGGTCGTCAATAACGTTCATTGACTGTTCATCCATGCCCAGAGACTTAAGGTCGAGACGCCCGGCCTGCTTGTCCAGCAATCGCAATACGACTCGCTCGCCATGGCCTGAGGGCATCGTTGATACACGAACATCAACTGCGCGACCCGCAATCTTCAATGATATTCGTCCGTCCTGCGGCAAACGTTTTTCGGCAATGTCCAGTTTTGACATGACCTTGATTCGTGACACAATCAGTGGCGCCAGTGCGCGCCGGGTCTGCAAAACTTCCTGCAATATACCGTCAATTCGAAAGCGTACAACGAGTCGGTTCTCGTACGGTTCGATGTGAACGTCGGAGGCGTTTTCTTTTACCGCCTCGGTAAGAACGGCATTGATAAAGCGAATAATCGGCGCATCGTCGTCGCTTTCCAGAAGGTCTGAGGGTTCAGGCAGTTCCTGAGCAACCTGCAGCAGATCGGTGTGCTCATCCAGGTCACCAACCATCTGCATGGCTTTGTGGCTGCCTTGCTCGTAGGTTTGCTGCAACATGCCATCGAATGCCTCGGATGTGACACGAGTCAACTGCAGTGGCACGCCGGCAAATCGTCGCGCTTCAGCAAGGCTTAACGGAGAAGCGCCAGCCCGGTAAATGGTATCGGCGCCACCGTCTTTGAATTCACGAATAAGCACGCCGTGCCGTTTGGCGAATGAAAAGGGAAGTGCACGTGCCTCGGCCTCACTGCCGGTGGAGGCATCGTCGTTCTCCTCGGGTTCGGTTTCCAGAACGATTTCGGTATTGCTATCCATTTATGAAACGCGGCAACCGTTGCTTATAGATCGGTGTCAGGGGTTGCATTTGTCGCAGCCGGCGGCGTTTTCTGGTACTCGTCCAGCGGCGGTAAAACCGGACGCTCTGCGCCGGGCATCAACCCGACGCCCTTTTTATTGCGCTCCTGCAAGTCTCGAATCATGTTGTACTTGGCATTGGTTTCAAACGCGGTTTGCACGCTGTCGCGCAAAATTTTCGCGCGAATAAATACCATCAGGTTAGTCTTGACCTTGTCTGTCTTACGAGTGCGGAACAGATTACCAATAATGGGGATGCTGCCGAGGATTGGCACTTTCTGATCGCTTTCACGCAAGGTGTCCTCGAGCAAACCACCAAGTACGAGAATTTCACCATCTTCGACGATCACCGTAGTTTCAATAATCCGTTCATTGGTGACCAGATCGACCGCACCGGTAGCCGCCTGGGCAATACTTGAAATCTCCTGAGAAATTTTCAGTAACAGCGAATTGCCCTCATTAATCTGCGGCGTAATAACCAGCTTGACGCCGACCTGCTCGCGTTGAATGGTTTGAAACGGATTGACGGCGCCGCCGACGCTGCCCGTATTTGAGAAAGAGCCGGTAACGAACGGCACTTCCTGGCCAACGTTGAGGCTGGCTTCTTCGTTATCAGTGGTTACGATCGTCGGCGTGGAAATAATGTTGGTATTGGCATCGCCCTGCAAGGCATGCAGGATTGCCGCGAAGCTGGTGCCTGAATCTACAAGGCGACCAATGCCAAGCGTTATGCCCTCGCCAATAAGGCTGCCCGGATCGATATTTTCGCCACCGCTACCAATTGCGCCGGCAAGTTGCACAACGCCCGGACCGCTGCTGGGAAAGTTGGTAGCGCCCACAGGATTATTGCTGCCGCTGCCATCAATTGCCCAGGTAACGCCAAGTTGTGTCGACTTGTCTACCTGCACTTCAACGATAATGGCCTCGACCAGCACCTGCGCGCGACGAATGTCGAGTTTATCCACGATGCTCATCAGTGAACGCATCATCTTGGGTGGAGCATTCACAACGATTGCATTGGTTTGCACGTCGGCCCAGACACTCACATTCGCACCAGAGTTAGCGGTCGGTGCAGCGCCCTCCGCTGTTGCCTGTTGCGTGAAATGCTGTTGCAGCTTGGTAGCCAATTCTTCTGCATCTGCGTAACGAAGATATCTGACCTGACTGTCACCGCCAGCTTCCAGTGGTGTATCGAGGTGCGCTACCAGTGCCCGCAATCGAAGGCGCCCACTTTTGTCGCCGCCGATCAGGATGCTGTTGGTGCGCGCGTCCGCAACCAGACTTGTTGTCACCGGCAGTCCATCTGCGCGTGGCGCTTGCGTCAGTGCCGTCAAAACACGAACCACCTCAGTCGCAGAAGCATGCTGAAGCGGAACGATTTCAATATCCTCATCGTTTGACTGGTCGATCCGGCGGATAATGCGCATCAGCCTTTCAACATTCGCCGCACGATCGGAAATGATCAGCATATTTGATCCAGGATGAGCAGCGAGGTGGCCGTATTGTGGAATCAGCGGTCGCAAAATTGGTACAAGCTGTGCAGCGCCCACATTTCTTACCTGAATCACCTGCGTCACGATGTCTTCGCTGGCAGCACCATCTGTACTTGACAATCCGGAGTACTGACGCGCGCTGGCGTCCGGAATAATCTTGACGATGTCCCCGGTGGTAATCGCCACATACTTGTTCACCTCGAGGATCGAGAGGAATGCTTCGTAAAAAGCATCCGGTGACATTGGAGTCGATGAAAGCATGGTGACTTTCGCCTGAATCCGCGGGTCCAGGATGAAGTTCTTGCCGGTGACCTCGCCGACCGCCTCAACGATCTGGCGAATATCGGCATCGCGATAATTTGGCGTAATCGTCGGTTCCTGTGCGCTGACCAATGGCGCAACGAAAAGCAACAACAGCAAAGACAGCGATGCTCGTCGTTGGTGGTGAGAATGCGATCTGGGCACTATTTTCAGTTCCTTCATTTGTTGCCGTCGAGGTTAAGTTGGCTGGTATTCAGTACAAGAACTTCCGGCTGGCCATTGCGTTCGACTGTCACCGATACCTGCTGCTTGTCGCCCAGACTTTGGAAAATTTGTGTCGCCTGCTGCGGATTGGTCAGAGCTGCGCCATCGATGTCCTTGATGAGATCGCCCGGTCGTAGCCCCAATGCCGCAAACTGTTTGCGATCACGACCCGGGTAAACCCGGTAACCCTGCATCTGACCGGAGACATAATAGGGTGTGGGCCGAATGACGTCCGCAAGCTTGGTCACGTTTTTCGAAACAACATTCTGAATGCTTTGCGGGTTGCTGGCGGCACGGCTGACAGTCGTAGCACTACGTCGCGTGCGTACCGTTCCCTGTGGAAATTCTTTCGGCAGTCTGAGGACTTCCAGGTTGCCAGCACGATTCAGCACGACCCGATCGGCATACACGGCATGCAGCGTTGCTCCTGGCGCAACCGTGTCATTTATGGAATAGATCTTTTCCTCTTTGCTGGTATCCGCAATGATCGCGATCGAGGTGGCTTCATCCGGGGACGCCATGGTGCCCTTCAGCTCAAGGCTGAGCCTCGTTTCCGCCAGGTTTTCGTGACTTTCCTGCGGCACGACAACGACGGCCTCAGCGCTTGCTTCGCCGAAAATATGCGCATTCGCAATGTTTTGGACATCTGCAGAAGCGGCTCCGGCGCTGGCGGCACGCGATATTTGCACGGGTGGTGCGATTATCAGGTCTCCGGTCGATGATCCGGGCATCAACATCCAGATAATGCGCGCAAGCTGCCAGGCAATAGCCACGACCAGCGCCATGGTGATCCAGCGGGGCAACAGCTGACTGCCGGCCACGAGCATGCGCTCGGCGTCTAAGCTACTGAAATCAGACCATTTTGCTTCAATTGTCATGTCCGGTATAACCCTGGCACGTTGCTACAGCGGGAATCAGGGTCCCGCTGATAATTAACCTTTAAACGCAGCAACATGATAATAAGGTTTGACACCCCTCAGAAACAAGCAAACAGACACAAAAAACCTATATACCCCAAGTATATACCCCTTATTTCTCATTATTATTTTAATTATGATTTGTGGCCCGGCGAAAAAACTTTCCGCAATAGTGCGAACCGGGCTTGGAGAACCGCGTCGCGGGCCCATATATAATGGCCTTTCGCACTTTTCACCAGTAAAACGCGGCAAAAGGCACCATTACATGCAATACGCGGATTCAGACAGTTATGACCGAAAAAAATTCATCTGACGCTAACTCGAACGGCGGTCACGATCTTGCCGTCAAAGAAGCAGCCCCCAAACTCAAGCGGCCGCCATTATATCGCGTTGTCCTGATCAATGACGACTTTACGCCGATGGAATTTGTCGTGGAAGTTCTTGAGTCCGTGTTTGGCATGGAGCGCAACAAGGCTACGCGCGTGATGCTTGAAGTACATACCAAGGGCAAGGGTATTTGTGGCACTTACAGTTATGAAATTGCCGAGACGAAAGTGGCGCAGGTCACCGGCATTGCGCAGCAGCAGCAGCACCCGTTGTTGTGTACGATGGAAGAACTCTAATCCATTGTTGGAGAAAGCCATCCATGGCTTTTCCAACATCGCAAACCGAAAAATGTGGTTTTCGGTTTGCTCCCATTTTCAATGGCTTGATGCCATCGAAAATGGCGGTACATCCATGTACCGCGCGCAGCCCAACGAAAAACTGCGTTTTTCGCCGGGCTATCAAGGACATTTGTTTTATTGAGCAGGGCACTGAGGAATGTTGAACAGCGAACTGGAATTTTGTCTTAGCGAGGCCTCCCTGAGCGCCCGCGATCGTCGTCACGAGTTTTTGACGGTTGAGCACTTGTTGCTTGCGTTGCTGGATATTCCCAAAGTTCACGAAGTTCTCAAGGCATGTGATTGTGACGTTGAGCGCTTGCGGCGGCAGTTGGCAGAATTTATTGATGAAGCAACGCCACTCATGCCCCTGGGTGACGAGGGCGACGTTCAGCCAACGCTTGGATTCCAACGCGTACTGCAGCGTGCTGTCTATCACGTTCAGTCCAGCGGCAAGAAAGAAGTTACCGGGGTCAATGTGCTGGTTGCGATCTTCAGCGAAAAGCAGTCCCAGGCTGTTTACATTCTCGGCTTACAGGACATTTCCCGACTCGATGTTGTGAATTACATATCACATGGCTTGCCGCAAGTGCCCGGAGAGAGCGTTGACGAAGATCAGCCGGCTGCCGTTGAAGGCGAAGAGGAGGCAGGTTCCAGCGCGCTGGACAAATATGCAACCAACCTGAATCAGCTGGCAATCGAGGGTAAGATCGATCCACTGATTGGCCGCGAAATTGAAATCGAAAGAACGGTGCAGATTCTTTGTCGGCGGCGAAAGAACAATCCACTGTACGTAGGTGATGCCGGCGTCGGTAAAACCGCACTCGCCGAAGGCCTGGCACGTATGATCACCGAAGAGCGTGTGCCGGAAGTCCTGCATAACGCGACTATTTACGCGCTCGATATGGGCACGCTGATCGCCGGCACGAAGTATCGCGGTGATTTCGAAAAGCGCCTGAAAGCAGTGATCAAGGAGGTCAGCGACGATCCCGGGGCGATCCTTTTTATTGATGAAATTCATACAGTTATAGGTGCAGGTGCTGCATCTGGTGGCGTCATGGATGCGTCAAACCTGATCAAACCCGTGCTGGCGAATGGTGACATCCGTTGCATTGGCTCAACGACTTACGCTGAGTATCGTGGCGTCTTCGAAAAAGACCATGCGCTGGCGCGTCGTTTCCAGAAGATAGATGTTCCCGAGCCGAGCCTCGAGGAAACTATCGCAATTCTGCGTGGCCTGAAAAGCCGTTTTGAAGAGCATCACGGTATCAGGTACGACAACGAGGCGCTGGAAGCTGCCGCTGAACTTGCGGCGAAGCATATTAATGATCGGCGATTGCCGGACAAGGCGATCGATGTAATCGACGAAGCTGGCGCCAGCCTGCGCCTGAAACCGGAAGCTGAACGCGAAGATCGGGTCACGGTTACGATGGTTGAGAATGTGATTGCGAAAATGGCGCGTATCCCGCCGAAAAGCGTATCGACATCGGACAGAGATGTATTGCGTACGCTTGAACGCGATCTCAAGTTATCAATCTTCGGTCAGGACGCCGCAATTGAGGCGCTGAGTGCCGCAATCAAGATGTCTCGCTCCGGTCTTAGCGAAGACACGAAGCCGGTTGGCTCATTCCTGTTTTCCGGTCCAACCGGCGTTGGCAAGACTGAAGTCACCCGGCAGCTTGCAATGGTGATGGGTGTCGAACTGATCCGTTTTGACATGTCCGAATACATGGAGCGACATACGGTCTCAAGGTTGATCGGCGCACCGCCCGGATATGTAGGGTTTGATCAGGGTGGCCTGCTGACAGAAGCGGTTACCAAAAATCCACATGCAGTCGTCTTGCTGGACGAAATCGAAAAGGCGCATCCCGAAGTCTTCAACCTGTTGCTGCAGGTTATGGATCACGGCACGCTGACGGACAATAACGGCCGCAAAGCGGACTTCCGCCATGTCATTATTGTGATGACAACTAACGCAGGCGCCCAGGAAATGAGTCGCGCCTCCATTGGCTTCATGCAGCAGGATCACAGCGCCGATGGCATGGAAATAATCAAAAAGTCCTTCACGCCGGAATTTCGCAACCGCCTGGATGCAATTATCCAGTTTGCATCCCTGGATGCGCATTCTATCGCCCGTGTTGTGGATAAACTGGTGGTTGAGCTGGAAGCAAAACTGGGTTCAAACGATGTGACGCTGGAACTCGACGACGCAGCGCGCGACTGGATTGCCGATCGTGGCTACGACCCGAAGATGGGTGCGCGGCCGATGGCGCGAATTATCCAGGAACATATCAAGCGCCCGCTGGCAGAGGAGCTGTTATTCGGCAATCTCGCAGACGGTGGACACGTGCGTATCACAGTTGATGAAGATGGCCAGCTGAAGCTCACGGCGGAGCCGAATCGCAAGGAATTGGCACACCTGCCCGAAAAGTAGGAAAAAATCGTAGGAGCGGCGTCCCGCCGCGATGCCCCCGGCTACCGGCCGCGATACGTGATGCGGCCCTTGCTCAGATCATATGGCGTGAGTTCAACCGTGACGTTGTCACCGGTGAGAATGCGGATGTAATTCTTGCGCATTTTCCCTGAAATGTGCGCGGTTACGACGTGGCCGTTCTCCAGCTCAACACGAAAAGTCGTATTGGGCAGGGTTTCGGTAACCACACCTTCCATCTGCAGAGCTTCTTCTTTGGCCAATTTACTATGATCACTGGTTGCTAAGGCTGGCGCATTGTGCAGAAACATGGGGTTTATTGCAATGCGATACGTCCCTTTAGCAATTAAATTCAGTAATTTTTCGCCGACCGGCGGGTAACGTAAGGAGCCGGGATTGCGGTTCGCAAGCCGCCGAGAGCATTGTCGCGAATTCGGCTCGTGGCATCAGCCTGGCACCGAGGCTCAAAAGGTGTGGTGACTCCACCTGGCAGTCCAGGACTGCAAAGCCTGCTTCACTGAGCAGTTGGCACAATGCAGTCATCGCCGCCTTGGATGCATTGCTGTGACGGCTGAACATCGATTCGCCAAAAAACGCCTTGCCGATCGCAAGCCCATACAGCCCGCCACACAGGTCGCCTTCTGACCAGACTTCAACAGAGTGCGCCCAGCCGTTTCCGTGCAGGATCGAATAGGCATCCGTCATCCCGGTGGTAATCCACGTACCTTGCTGGCCATCACGATCTTCAGCGCACTTTGTTATTACTTCGCTGAATGCCGTATTGAAACTGATTTCGAAGCCACTCTGGCGCAGGTAGCGGCGCAATCTGCGGGAAATATGGAATTCGTCCGGTCGAATGATGCAGCGTGGATCGGGAGACCACCACAGAATCGGTTGGCCTTCATCGAACCAGGGGAAGATTCCATGGCGGTATGCATACAGCAGGCGCTTCTCTGACAGATCGCCGCCAGCGGCCAGCAGGCCATCGGGAGTGTCGAACGCCGAGGCTACGTCCGGAAACGCTTCCGGCGGGTCTTCGCTGCTGATCCATGTGATGCGTGGTGACTTCATGATCGTGATTTTTGCGCATCTTCGGCTGGTTCTGATCGGTAAGGACTGTGTTCACCCGCAGCTTCAATGTAGCGATCAATATGCCGTTCTTCCGCATCAAGATAATTGCCTACTGCCGCGAAGAATTCCGGGCGCTCGAGCCAGTGCGCCGACCAGGTCGCGACCGGCCTGAACCCCCGGCTGAGTTTGTGTTCGCCCTGGGTTCCCGGTTCAAAGAGCTGCTTTTGCTGAGCAATGCAATAATCGATGCCCTGGTAGTAACAAGTTTCAAAATGCAGTGCGTTGTAGTGCGAGTCGCTGCCCCAGTATCGCCCATACAAAGCATGGTCGCTCGCATAAAAAATCGCGGCGGCGACCGGCATGCGATTTTTCTCCGCAAGTACTACAACAATATTTTCCGGCATCGTTTCTGATACTGCGAGAAAAAAATCCTCGCTGAAATAGGGCATGGAACCACGACGAAGAAAAGTCAGGCTGATTAGTTGATAGACATCGGACCAGGTCGCGCGATCAATTTCATTTCCCTTTAACCAGCGAAAGTGAATACCCTGTTCCGCAACATGTCGCCGGTCCCGTTTCGCTTTCTTGCGTTTTGCGGCATTAAACGTTGCCAGAAAATCGTCAAACGTTTTGTAATTGTTATTGTGCCAGTGAAACTGGCAATCCTTGCGCAACTTGAGTCCCTGTTCTTCCAGGACATTGAGCTCGTCTTGCAGCGGAAACAGAACGTGTAACGATGAATTGCCGTTCGCCTGCGCATAATCGAGTGCAGCGCCAATCAGTTCAGGCTTGTAATTGTCATCTGCCGTTAACAGGCGTGTGCTCGGTGCAGGTGTAAACGGAACAGCCGAAACCAGTTTCGGATAGTAGCGAAACCCTGCCTGCTCATAGGCCTGCGCCCAACTCCAGTCAAAGACAAATTCGCCCCAGGAATGTGTTTTTTCGTACAAGGGCATTGCGGCGCAAAGCTTGTCCCTGGAGTCATACAGGCCGATATGCCGCGGCGACCAACCGGTTGCAGCAGACACAGATCCGCTTTGTTCAGCGGCAAGAAGAAATTCGTGGCGCAGGAAAGGGTATTGATCGGTGACCAGGCCGTTCCAGTCCTGGCCGTTGAAACTGGCTATGCTTTCGGCTATCTCAACCCGCATAGCTGCATCGGTCAGGCAGCCGCATTAACTTGTTGGGCCACTTGCCGTTTCTTCAGCATCAAGAAACTTTTCTGCGTCCAGTGCTGCCATACAGCCCGCACCAGCTGATGTTATTGCTTGCCGGTAAACCTGGTCTGCTACATCTCCTGCTGCGAACACGCCCGGGATGCTGGTCGCGGTTGCGTCACCGGATAAGCCGGTCTTGATGACTATGTAGCCATTTTTCATATCCAGCTGTTCGGCGAAAAGTTCGGTGTTAGGCCGATGCCCGATTGCGATGAACACTCCTGACAAATCAACATCTGTAGTTTTCGCTTCTTCCGCTGTACTGCGCACACGCAATCCGGTAACGCCTGAGTCATCACCAAGAACTTCATCGACCACATGATCCCAGAGAATTTCGACGTTGCCGTCTTTGGCTTTCTGGAACAGGTTGTCCTGCAGGATTTTTTCGGCACGCAAAGCGTCACGCCGATGTACCAGCGTTACTTTCGAGGCGAGATTGCTGAGGTACAGCGCTTCCTCGACTGCGGTATTGCCGCCGCCAATTACTGCGACATCCTTGCCCTTATAAAAAAATCCGTCACAAGTCGCACATGCTGAAACTCCGCGCCCTTTGAAAGCTTCCTCTGAGGGCAGGCCGAGATACATGGCAGTCGCGCCGGTTGCGATGATGAGTGCGTCGCAGGTATACGTGCCGTAGTCGCCTTCAAGTACAAAAGGTCTGGTGGACAAATCAGCTTTGTTAATATGGTCGTTGATGACTTCCGTGTTGTAGCGCTGCACGTGCTTCAGCATCCGCTCCATCAGATCCGGGCCCTGCAATCCTTCGACGTCGCCGGGCCAGTTGTCGACATCGGTCGTCGTCATCAACTGTCCGCCCTGTTCCATGCCGGTCACGATGACAGGTTTCAGGTTCGCCCTGGCCGCGTAGACTGCGGCAGCGTAGCCGGCCGGTCCTGATCCCAGGATGAGAACGCGGCAATGTTTGTTATTGCTCATGTATAATTTGCCTTCAATAAATTTGCCAGTTCGGCCATCTACAGCATTGAGCCAGGGTCTGTGAGAATGCGCCCGTAATGGTCGTATTCAACCCTGGGTGTGTCGGAATCTCTATAAGCCGCCCCTTTTTCGCGATTGCGGCGTCAGCGCCGTGCTCGAATCCTCATGTATCATTTATACACTGCGGTTCTCCGCGCGGCGCTTCCTTGCACTCACAAAAAATTGACGGTTTATAGAGATTCCTATGTATCGTATGGTGCCTGTCGAGCGCCAAGTGTAGGGAAAAGACGTAGCGCGGGCAAAATCATCGTGAACACGGAGAAAAAGACAATCTGAGCAGAACCCGTGTCAGGCAGCAATGCTGTCCGGCCTGATATTTGTGGCAAATGGTTCGTTAAGATGTACTAGAATCAGCGCCTTAGATACGTATGATCTCAGATCACTTTAATATGGCCAGAGCCCGACAAACAGCGAAAAAAGTAAAACCGGCAAACGGATTATCGGCACAGGTTGCCAAAACGTTGCGCGAAGGCGCCCTGTGGGTCTTTGGTGCACTTGCGCTGATCCTGTTTTTCGCGCTGTTCACCTATGACCCTGCCGATCCCGGATTCATGCAGGCGAGCGGCAGTGGTGAAATCAACAACGGGGTGGGGCGCGTTGGCGCCTTAAGCGCTGATTTGCTTTTTACCCTGTTTGGCCGACCCGCTTATTTGTTTACGCTGCTGGTTTTCTACCTCGGATGGATGATTTTTCGCGAGCAACAGACCCACAAGGAGCTGACGCGGGCGGATTACACTTTGCGCGTTGGCGGTTTCCTCGCCACGCTGATAACAAGTTGCGCTTTAGCCACGCTGCATTTTTCACCCGTTGGTTTTCGTGAAACGGCAGGCGGAGTTCTCGGCCAGATTGTAGGCAACAACCTCGAATCAATGATGAAACTGCTGGGCGCCAGCGTATTGCTGTTTTTCCTCTGGGTTGCGTCGATGTCTGTTTTCCTGGGCATCTCGTGGCTCGCCATCATGGACCGGACCGGCAAATGGTGCCTGGCGATGTGGGAAAAAGGTCGACAAAAAATTGGCGAGCTACGCGATCGCGCGGAGGGCAAGCGTCAGCTGGCTGCGCGCCAGGATGTATTCGCCGCAGAGAAAAAGCGTACGGCAGGACGCGCGCCACCACGTATTGAGCCGATAATACCGAAGCTGGAAACGAGTGCACGGGCGGAGAAAGAGCGCCAGGTGCCCTTGTTTGATCCACCGTCGGAGGGTGAATTACCGCCATTGTCGCTGCTCGACGACCCGCCGCCGCGGCAGAAGGGCTACTCAGAAGAATCGCTAGAGGCGATGTCCCGTCTCGTCGAACTAAAACTCAAGGACTTCAATATTGATGTTGAGGTTGTGTCGGTCTTACCTGGTCCGATTATTACCCGCTTCGAACTGGATCCGGCACCGGGTGTCAAGGTTAGCCAGATATCAAACCTGGCTAAGGATCTCGCCCGTTCTCTGTCGGTTGTCAGCGTGCGAATAGTCGAAGTCATTCCCGGCAAGTCTTTCATTGGCCTGGAAATTCCGAACGAGAATCGCGAGTTGGTCACGTTGGGTGAGATTCTCAAGAGTCGGGCTTATGATGAGATGGCATCGCCGCTAACGTTGGCACTCGGCAAGGATATTTCCGGTGGCTCCGTTGTTGCCGACCTGGCACGTATGCCACATCTGCTGATCGCCGGTACGACCGGTTCAGGTAAGTCCGTCGCCATTAATGCCATGGTCTTAAGTCTCTTGTACAAGGCCAAGCCCGAGCACGTGCGCCTGATCATGGTCGATCCGAAAATGCTCGAGCTGTCCGTTTATGAGGGCATCCCGCATCTTCTGACGCCGGTCGTGACAGATATGAAGGAGGCGGCAAACGCATTGCGCTGGTGTGTTGGCGAAATGGACCGGCGTTATCGCCTGATGGCCGCCCTTGGTGTCAGGAATATCGGTGGTTTTAACCGCAAAGTTCAGGACGCAATCGATGCCGGTGAACCAATTCCTGACCCGATATTCAAGCCGCCGGAGTTGGTTGATCCGGATAAGCCGGTTGAACATCCGACGCTGACCCCGTTGCCGTTCATCGTCGTTATTATCGACGAGCTGGCCGACATGATGATGATCGTCGGCAAGAAGATTGAAGAACTGATTGCACGGCTGGCACAAAAAGCACGCGCGTCAGGAATTCACATGCTGTTGGCAACGCAACGACCGTCGGTCGACGTCATTACAGGACTGATCAAAGCCAATATCCCGACGCGTATTGCGTTCCAGGTTTCTGCGAAAGTTGACTCACGTACGATTCTCGATCAGATGGGCGCGGAACAATTGCTCGGCCATGGTGACATGTTGTACCTGCCGCCGGGCACCTCGCTGCCAACTCGCGTACACGGTGCATTTGTCGACGATCAGGAAGTGCACAGGGTGGTGCGAAACCTGAAGAAATCGGGAGCGCCGCGCTATATCGATGAAATTTTGCAGGCCCCGACGAGTCCAACTCCAGGACTGACCGGTCTGGAGGTGATGCCTGGAGATAGCGTAGACGCTGAGCACGATCCGCTCTATGACCAGGCAGTCAAGATCGTGGTCGATACGAGAAAGGCGTCTATTTCAGGTGTACAGCGGCGCCTGAAGATCGGTTATAACCGTGCCGCAAGAATGGTTGAAACCATGGAAGAGGCAGGGCTGGTTGGCCCGCTGCAGTCGAACGGTACGCGCGAGATACTGATACCGGGCACTGCCAAAGACTAGCAAAGTCGGCGTGCTGGAAACGCGACGAGGAAAAGCATTGTTGAAATTTAATAGCCACAGGATGATTGCGTTTGGTCTGAGCATTATTTTTTGCGTGCCCGCGTTTGCGCAGGATGCAGAAAATTCTGACGATACCGCTTTGGGTCGACAGCTAATTGATAACTTCGTTAACGATGTGACGACAATATCAGGGCGCTTCGAGCAACAACTTGTCGATGCAGATGACATCGTTGTTGAGACTTCGATGGGTACTGTAGAGATTCAAAGGCCGGGCCGCTTTCGCTGGTCTTACACGGAACCGTATGCGCAAATTCTCGTTGCGGACGGCCTGAATGTCTGGAGCTACGATGTTGACCTGGAACAGGTCACGGTGAAATCCCAGGCTGACGTTTTGGGCAGCACTCCGGCGTTATTGCTCGGCGGATCGAAAGATGTTCTGGATGAATTTGAATACATTGGCAGTTTTACTGATCGCGACACAGTCTGGGTCAGGTTGCGACCGAAAAACACCGAGAATGGATTCACCAAAGTCGAGCTGGGGTTCACTGACGAGAAGCTGACCCGCATGCTGTTTTCAGACAACCTCGAACAGACTACGCTGATAGCACTGTTCGATGTGTCTCTTAACGAAGCAATTGATGATGAGCGTTTTCAGTTTTCGCCGCCGCCAGGTGTTGACGTCGTGGGTGTGGCGCTGCTGCCCGAGTCAGCGGAACTCTGAATGCTGCCGCTTAGTTACCCCCGACACTGGCGAATTGCCAGCCTGCTGTTGCTCGCAAGTGTTTTGACGCTCGCTATCATTCCGGCGATCTGGCTCTGGCCGCAGGACCCGAGCAAAGTATGGAGTCTGTCGGACAAGTGGCTGCACGGCATTACGTTCGCGGTGCTGGCGCTTTGGTTCTCCGGCCAGTACACACGTGGCGCGTACTGGAAGCTAGTGGTGGGCTTGCTTGCATTTGGTGCGCTGATCGAAATGTGCCAGCGCATGATTTCGTACCGCACGGCGGAATGGAATGATCTCCTCGCTGACCTGCTGGGTATTGTTGTTGGCATACTGATCGCATGGGCCGGAGTGGGTGGCTGGAGCATGCGGGTTGAGAAGCAGCTGCAGAATCGAATTGGCTGATTTATTTGCACAGGAACAAATTGCGAAGCCGGGTGATGACTGGTCTCGCCCGCTGGCCGATCGCATGCGGCCGACCAGCCTGGATAACTTCTTTGGTCAGCAGCACCTTTTGGCAACGGGCAAGCCGCTGCGACAAGCTATCGAGCAGGGCCGCGTGCATTCGATGATTTTCTGGGGTCCTCCCGGAACTGGCAAGACCACATTAGCTCGCATGATTGCCGAAACGACGGACGCTCATTTCATTGCGCTGTCCGCGGTCATGGCCGGGATAAAAGACATCCGTGCTGCAGTTGCAGAAGCGAAAGATTATAAAGAGGCACAGGGTCGATCGACAGTGCTGTTCCTTGACGAGGTGCATCGATTCAACAAGGCGCAGCAAGACGGTTTTTTGCCGTTCGTTGAAGACGGTACGCTCACCTTCATTGGTGCGACCACAGAGAATCCTTCCTTCGAACTAAATAACGCGTTGCTGTCGCGAGCGCGTGTCTATGTACTCAAATCTCTGGATGCTGCAGCACTCGAAGATATCCTGCGTCGTGCCCTTACGGAATCGAATACTGGTCTGGGTGCATTGGACCTCAGTATTGACGACGACGCGTTGGAACTCATCGTGCTGGCTGCAGACGGCGATGCTCGCCGCGCACTGAATCTGCTTGAGCTGGCTGCGGACCTCGCGCCTGAGAATGATGCGGGTCGCACAATCGATGTCGCTGTGGCAAAAGACGTCGCGCAGGGCAGCCGTCGCCGATTCGACAAGAAGGGTGAATATTTCTACGACCAGATATCCGCTTTGCATAAATCGGTACGCGGATCAGATCCTGATGCCACACTTTACTGGCTCATGCGCATGCTCGATGGTGGTTGTGATCCACTGTACGTTGCGCGACGAATGATCCGGATGGCATCCGAGGATATCGGCAACGCAGATCCGCGCGCGTTGCGAATCTGCCTGGACGCCTGGGAGACGGTTGAACGCCTGGGCAGCCCGGAGGGCGAGCTCGCACTGGCACAGGCTGCTGTTTTCCTTGCCTGCGCGGCGAAGAGCAATGCGGTATACAAAGCGGCGAAATCCGCAGCTGCCGATGCACGGGAATTCGGCTCGCTGGAGGTGCCGTTGCACCTGCGCAATTCGCCGACCCGCCTGATGAAAGAGCTCGGCTACGGCGAAGATTATCGTTACGCGCATGATGAGGAGGGCGCATTTGCCGCGGGTGAGACGTATTTTCCCGACGACATGCCGCAGCGTAAGTATTATCATCCCGTGCCGCGTGGTCTGGAGTTGAAGATCGGCGAGAAACTGGCCGAGATGGCCAGGCTAAACAAACAGCAGCAACAGCGCAAAAAAGATAACGATCATGATTGACGTAAAATTACTCAGGCAATCGGCGGGCGAGGTTGCGAAAAATCTTGCGCGACGCAATTTCGAATTTGACGCGGACGCCTACCTGGCGCTGGAAGAACAACGGAAAGCTGTGCAGGTGGAAGTCGAGTCTCTTCGAGCTGAGCGAAACGCCAGTGCGAAAAGTATTGGCAAAGCGAAAGCGCAGGGCGAGGATGTAGATCCTTTGCTTGCTGCAGTCAAAGACCTTGGTGATCGACTCGAGGGTGCCGGGAACAAGCTGCAATTGGTGCAGGCGGAATTGACAGATATTGAATTGGGCCTGCCCAACTTACTGCACGATGATGTTCCGGATGGTTGCGATGAAACGGAAAATCGCGAAGTTCTAAAATGGGGTGACCTGCCCGAGTTCGATTTTGAGCCGCTTGATCATGTTGACCTGGGCTCTGGTCTGGCCATGCTGGATTTCGAAGCAGCGAGTCGCATCTCCGGTTCACGTTTTTCTGTTTTGCGTGGGCCGCTTGCCAGGCTGCAGCGGGCGCTGATTCAATTCATGCTTGATACGCATACGAGCGAACATGGGTACGAAGAAGTTTATGTTCCCTACCTGGTGCAGTCCGATGCTTTGGTCGGAACGGGGCAGCTGCCGAAATTTGAAGCTGATTTATTCAAAACAACAGACGATCCGCCATTCTTTCTGATCCCGACTGCAGAGGTGCCGGTTACCAACCTGGCACGGGACAGTATTCTCGATGCCGGGGAGATGCCAAAGCGCTATGTCGCACATACACCCTGTTTCAGATCGGAGGCAGGATCATACGGCAAAGATACGCGTGGCATGATTCGCCAGCACCAGTTCGAGAAAGTTGAGTTGGTACAGTTTGTGGATCCTGCGACCTCGGATGCAGCCCTGGAGGAATTGACCGGGCATGCCCAGTCAATCCTGGAACGACTGGGATTGCCATACAGAAAAGTCATCCTGTGTTGCGGCGATGTGGGTTTCGGTTCGCACAAGACCTATGACCTGGAAGTCTGGTTACCAGGGCAACAGGCGTATCGCGAGATTTCATCCTGCAGTAATTTTCTGGATTTCCAGGCACGTCGCATGCAGGCTCGCTGGAGAAACCCGGACAGCGGCAAACCTGAGCTTTTGCACACGCTGAACGGATCAGGCGTTGCTGCAGGCCGTGCTTTGATTGCTATCCTGGAAAATTATCAGCAGGCGGATGGCACGGTTGTTGTGCCCGAAGTTTTGCTGCCTTATATGCGTGGGATTGAAATACTAAAGCCCGAAATCGCCTGAATTCGTAGGAGCGGCAGTCTTATTTATTGTGCCCTCACTATGGGGACGGAGCACGTGCTCCGTCCCCATAGTGAGCACGATGCCGCTCCTATGGGTTGCCTTAGCGGTTTTATCCTAACCGCCTTGCAGCAATTCCTGTAACTCCACCAGGCCGTCGTGCCATCGATCCTCGGAACGTCGATAGTCTTCTTCCCAATCTTCGGTGGCAGGAATGCCGGACACCGAAACTGACAATCGTGTTTTCATCTTGGCTTTGAGGAGCGAGAACTCAATCGTTGCAGGACCGCTGGCGAGCAGTTCATCGCCTTCACGCAGTGCCACGACCATACGCATACGCCACGGTGGCAGGAATATATCTATGCGGCCGTTCAGTTCCGTACCGTCGCGAAGCGACAATGCGAAGCGACCGCCAATTTGCGGTGTAAATTCTCCGTCACTGGCGAGCCAGCGTTTGATCCAGTCGATATCAGTGATAGCAGTCCAGACGTCATCCAGTTCCGCCGAAATATCAATATCTTCCCGATGGCTGCGCGTAACACTATCGGGCTGCTGAAACACGCCGGTTTTGTTTGGGTCAACCTGTTTCGTGGTTTTGACCGGCGCTATTTTGGCTTGCTGCTCCGGGTACGAAACGAGGTGTAGATCCCGTTGCGGGAAAGGTATCGTAATGCCCGCATCGCGGAACGCCTTGTCAATCTCAAAGTTGATGTCACTTTTCACTGAGAAGCGTCGGTCAATTCTGTCAATACGAACACGCAGTTCGAAATCGAGTGAACTGTCACCGAAACCCCAAAACAAGGCACGCGGTGCCGGTGCGCGGCCATCAGTAATGACTTCCGGATGCGCGCACGCTACTGTTTCGAGAATCTCCCGTACTTTTTCCACGTCCGATCCGTAGGCTACACCGACGGTGATACGCAGTCGCCCATAGGTATCGCGCAATACCCAGTTAGTGACCTGGCCCGAAATGAGTTCCGAATTTGGTACAAGTACGTTCTGGTTATCAAGCGTTTCAATTTCAGTTGCCCGGATGCGAATCCTGCGAACGTAACCTTCTACATCACCAACGGTGACGAAATCACCCGCCCTGATCGGTCGCTCGAACAGCAGGATTAATCCCGATACGAAATTGTTGGCGATTTCCTGCATGCCAAAACCGAGACCGAGTGCCAGTGCGCTACTAACCCAGACCAGGCCGCCGAGGTCTACGCCCGCCTGGGTCAGGCCGATCAGTAAGGCGAGAATGAAGCCTACATAACCGAAGAGGGTGGTCAGTGCTTCGCGCGCGCCACGTTCGGTAACGATATGCTGCAGCCAGCGACGATCGATCCAGCGCTTCGTCCAGCCAATGACGACAATAAGCCCGGCAAATACCAGCATTCCGCCGATAATATCCAGGGGTACCAGCTGTATATTGCCAACCGAACCGCCGAGCACGACCAGATCGACCAGCGATTCGAGCGTAGTGCCAGCCTCATCCCAGACATAGATAATGTAGACCACGAAACTGATCCAGATCACCAGGTCCGCGACCAGTTGCACCACACCGAATCCGGTACGCGAGGCTCTTGCAGTGACGCCAAGATTATTGCGCCAATGAGCTGCCGCCGGTGTCTCCTCATTCATCAGGTAGTCAAAAGCGGCGAAGACAACCCACAGCAAAATCCACAGTACTGCAAGCGCCAGCCCGGTCCGGGTTACACCATGCACAAGGTATCCGGCAAAATTCTGGTAGCCGAGGAGCAGCGAGAAGATACCCACCACCAGCGCAATTGCTCCGGAGTAGCGAATCAGGCGTATGCGTCCCTGGACCCCGGGAATGCGTCGGATGTAGGCCAGTACGGATAGCAGGGACACCGCAACGAGAAAAATCATTGTTGCCCTGCCACTAACATCGGGATCGACATTGCGAATCGCCAGCCAATTCGTCCCGAGAACGACGAAGCTGGCGACCAGCGTCAGCGTGAAAAGGCGCAAGCGCAGGCGTAGAGGAGCAACGTGATCGGGAATGAGCCCTTTTACTCGTGCTGATGGCGACAAAGGTCCGGTCGCCCAGTCGATGACCACACAGCCAATGCCATACAAAAAGATTCCGGCGGCAATTCGAACGACAGAGAACTCGAGGCTCGGTTCGTTCAATGACAGCATCAGTACTGCAAAAAGTGCCAGGCCCTCAAATAACAACGGTGAATACTGCGCGAGCGGTTTCGGAAACAAATACTTCATTTGTGCTGGCGCATCATCGCCCCCAGCCGCTGCAAACCAGTTATTGAATCGCTGGCGGATAAACAGGCCGAGAACTGCCGCGACGCTACCGGCAATGATCAAAAGCCAGAACAGCAAAAAGGGTGTTACACCCTCATTCAAAATCAGGTCAACTGAGCCGCGAATTCGCGCAGGCCATGATTTAAACCGTTGTGGCAGCTCAGAAAATAAAGCGAAGACAGATTTGCCACGATTGGACAGGTATTGTTGCGACAGCAGATTTTGCCGCGCCGCAATGCGCGTGAGCAGCTCTACAGTGTAATCCTTGATGCTGTTGCACTGCGCCTGTCGTGCAGTCACTTCGTCGAGGAGCCTGCGAATCTCGTTGCGCTGGTCGAATACAGCAGGTGCGACGTCGGCATCGACATCTTTGAGCGGTTCGAAGCGAGTTTCGAGACGTTGACGTTCTATGCTGGTTTCCTGCAGACAAGCGGCGGCTGCACTGTCCAGGATTGCGACCATCGATCTCGCTGTTGTCAGGAATTGAGAATCTACATTTACCGCGGCCAGCTGATCGCGTAACTGGTCAAGCCGCCCACTGGCGGCGATCGGGTCAAAAACTGCTTCATCCTGAGCAATGGACGGCGCAGCCGCGAACAGGGCCAGCGCCAACACGATTGGTAGAAAAGGCAACCGTAGAAGCATACGGTGAATGATCGACGAGCCTTCAGTCATGTTGGGTTCCGTGCAGAAGTTCGCTGGATTATACAGACTTGTCGGCCACAAAAAATGCGGAGGCCGGCAAGCCGACCTCCGCACATTTTCAATTAAGTTTAGGTGTCTAGCATTCTGTTGAAAAAACCATCCATGGTATTTTCAACATCGCAATTCGAACGCCGCTCTCACGCATCCCTGCGCTCCGCGGCATTTAGACGTCCTGTCTGGCAACGTGGTTTTCGAATTGCTCCCATTTTCAATAGCTTGCAGCCATCGAAAATGACGGTACATCCCTGTACCGTACGCAGCCTGTCGAAAAACAGAGTTTTTCAACAGGCTGCTAGTTACGGCTCATAAAGAGACGCAGGATATACCAGAACATCAGCGCGATAGATGCAAACAAGGCCATAGACGCTGCTACATACTTGTCCTGTGGATAGTGGTGCATGATATTCGATGTGTCATAGAGCACCGCAGCACCGGCAAAACCAATCATGGCCACAGAAAACCAGGTGCCAAGCTCGAAGCCAAAGAGCACGCTGCCGATAATGCCGACAAACGCCAGCATTCCTATCCAGACCAGCATGCTGCGCAGGAACGAAAAGTCCTTGCCGGTAATCATTGCCGTAGCGACCAGACCAACGCAACCAAGAATCGTCACTCCAGCGGCACTGTCGATGATGCCGGGTTCCATCATGTATGCCATGTATAGCATTGGCGCGAAAATCAGTGCCTCGACAAACACGAAGAAAGCAAAGGCTGCGTATTGCATATTTTTCGATTCAATGCGGTGCGCAACGTGTGTCGCACCCCAGCTCGCCAGCATGAAGGCACCGATCACCATCAACCAGTTGTTCATCATCGGCGCAGCGATAGCCGCAGCGATCCCGGACTGGAACAAATACACCTCGATTGCGGCGAATACCACTATGGCACCAACAACGTGCGCATAGCATTTCCAGATAAAATTTGAGCGATCTGAAACCGAAAGCTCAGATACGGGCGCCAGATAGTTGACGTTTTCGTTCATCCTGCATACTCCTGCATGTAATCAAATGATGCTAATGATAGCATGTTTGACTGCTTGACCAGCGAACTGGTTCCGCAAATGATGTAGCCGCAAGGAGCGGATATTGGGCCATTTGCGGCCAGATCAACGGCCTGCTTAAGACTTTAATATTCGGCTACGATTCGATTCCGCAAGACGCCAACACCTTGCACCTCTATCTCAACGACATCACCAGGTTTCATGGCGCTGGTCGATCCCGGCGTCCCGGTGAAGATAATGTCACCCGGAAACAGCGTTACGTACTGACTGACGTAACTGAGAATCGTATGCACATCATGGATTTGATCCTTTGAACTCTGAGATTGCATCGTTTCACCGTTCAACCTGGTTTGCACAAGCAGATCCAGGTAGTCCAGCCCGGTGACGATCGCCGGTCCCAGTGGGCCGAAATTGTCGCTGCCTTTTGCACGGAACCATTGCAGATCGTTCGCCTGCCAGGAACGCTCGCTGATGTCATTGCCGGCCGTGACACCAAAAAGGTAATCGGGAGCTTCAGCGGCGGTTACCTTGCTCGCTGTCTTGCCGATAACGATGACAAGTTCACCCTCGTAATGCAGGTCTGTGGCGTCTTGCGGATAAACGACATCGGTTTCCGGCCCTGTGATGGAAGTGGGCAATTTGAGAAAAATTGGCGGGTATTCGGGGATCGGCCGGTTTTCCTCATGCGTCATATTTTCGCGATGGCTGATGTAGTTGTAACCAACAGCAATGACTTTTGACGGCTCAGCCGGCGCCAGCAAGGTGACGTCATCCAGCACGACCGTCGCACCAGTCCGTTTACCATCGTTCCAGGGTGCGCCATCAAGTTGCTCGATTTTTCCATCGGTCAGGACGCCATAACTTACGGCGTCGCCCTGTTGATAGCGCACATAGCTTGTCGTTTCTTTAGCGATAGCAGTAGCTCCGGTAATAATGCCGAACAATATTGCCACTAACATGGCAAAGCGTTTAGAAGTCATCAGAGTTTCCCTGGTAAACCTGGCGCGATCCATATCGCGGTTCTGGTCCGGACTAGTTTGTACTGAAGTCTCCAAGTCCTGACGATGTAATGCAAGCCATCTTCATCCTGTGAGCCGGCTAATCAGGTGTCTCCAGTTGAGGGCTTCAGACCGGTCGCTGTTGTAAACGCGCCGGAAAACTTGCATCGTAACGACCGGTGGCGGAGCCCGGAGTGGCTCATCACGGTGCTGTCATCAGTCGGCGCCGGCAGCGACCATATTGATCATGTCATTACCCAGTTGCCCTATGCGCTGCTGATCGCGCTGCTAACTGCAGGACTTTACCTTTGGATCTAAAATTCGATTTTGACAATCGTATCGAAAGACGCGATTCCGACTCCTATAAATGGGACGACAACAAACGCCTGTTCGGTCGCGCTGATTTGTTGCCTTTTTGGGTCGCCGATATGGACTTCGCGACGCCAGCGCCGGTTCTCCAGGCGATAAAGAATCGCTGTGATCACCCGATTCTTGGCTACGGCAAGCGCTCGGAAGAGTACTTTTCAGCAATCCAGGATTGGCTGAAGACAAGACACGGGTGGGACGTGCCGAGGGAATGGCTGATGTTCTCTCCACCGAGTTCGATCGTAGGCATTGGTGGAATCATTTCGGTACTGACCGAGCCGGGCGATTCGATTGCGGCGCCGACACCCACATACGGACCATTACTTGGCCTGGTTGAACAGAATGGTCGAAAACTGATTCGCAATCCGCTTAAGGAAACGGACGGGCGGTATGAACTGGACATCGACGATCTGGCGCAAAAGATTACAGCGGATACACGCATGGTCGTTCTTTGCAGCCCGCACAATCCAGTCGGTCGCGTTTTCAGTCGTGATGAGCTTGACGCGCTATCGGAGTTGGCAGAAGAACATGACTTGATTGTCGTATCAGATGAAGTCCATTGCGACCTTGTCTTGCCCGGGCACCGTCATTTGCCGTTTGGCAGTATTGGCGGCGAACGTTCCGTTACCGTTATTTCGCCAAACAAGACCTTCAATACTGCCGGCATACCGCAGTCGACGCTCATCATTCCCGATGAAAAAATCCGTGAGCGCTACCAGGTCTTCCTGAACACGATGCAATTAAATCACGACAGCACATTTGGAACTGAAGGAATGATCGCCGGATATCGTCTCTGTGGGCCGTGGCTGGACAAGCTGGTCGTTTACCTGGCCGCGAATCATGAGATGGCTGAAACATTTTTCCAGGAAAGAATACCTGCGATTAGAAAAACTCACGCGGAGGCAACCTATCTCAGTTGGCTTGATTGCCGGCAACTGGGATTGAGTGAGGACGAGATCATGCGGCGGCTGGTCGAAATTGGTGGCGTTGGTTTGTACGGCGGGACTGAATTCGGCAAGGAAGGCGAGGGCTTCTTCAGGATGAATCTTGCTTGTCCGCGAGAACTGCTGGAGCGTGGACTATTGGGAATCGAAAAAGCGCTGGGCGGTATTTAGCTCTACGAGATTGCCGCTTCAGTAATATGTTGTCCTGCGCACGGGTTGAAAGAGTTCTTTGCGGTGCGCACAGACCGGATCGACCGCACACAAATCGCATTGCGGTTCGCTCATTTCCGGGCAGCGCTGGCGCGCCTGGAAAAAGAACCAGTCTACTGCACCCATGCTCTTGCCGGATTTTTCGACAACTTGCTCAATAGCCATGTGCGCGGCAGCACGAACTGCCCACTCTTCATCCGCAGATAACAACTGTCGCCCGACCAGCTTCGCTTTCAGTTCATCATTTGTCACATCGATCAGGCCCGTGCGCAGGCACGAGCGCATAACATGATAGTCGACTACAGGTGGCACCTCGTCCTCACCGTTGGAGAGGAAGGCCTCCGGTCTTTGCTGCAGGATTATGGCCAGCAATCCCGTCTTCTTGCGCAGAGGGTCTTCCTTGTAACCACCGACATGATCGAGAAACTGTAAAAGCGACCGCAGCGGTGATGCGGATGCGTTGGCCTGCTGCAGCATTGCCAGTGGCGTCAGATCAAGCGCTAACATATCGCGCCCGTATTGGCGGGCCAGATCAAGGTGCAGATTGAGGGCGGGCATCGGATCGGTGCCATCATCGGCGCGCAATACTGCCAACATGTCTGCCCTGGTGAGATCGGCCTGACGTGCTGGTGTGAGCATCTCCGGATCGTTCTCCAGCCAGCGCAGGTACGCTCGAAACAAGTAGAACGCGCCCTTGCGTTCTTCGCCGTCAACGGTTGCGATAAGAGGCCGTTCGTATCGATCAGCGGTCGCTGTCCAGAAGCTGAATTGTTGCAGGGTTGAGGCGAAGAAATAATCGAGCGCCGCCGGATGGTCAGGCGCTGGCAAGTCGGGACCGGTAAACGCAAATGGCGTGATATCCGTAACGCCCGCGATATGCTCGGCGATTCTCACAATATTTTCCGGATTCACTATCACTCGCTGGTCAGGCAGTGGTTTCGGTGGCGGTGATGAACGTAATAGCGCGGATGGTCCGACCCCTTCTGTCATTTGCGCCGAGAGCGGCATCGCCTGGCGTGCCGCCATGACCGGATGATAGCCAGACGCAAGGTTGGCGAGCGTTGCACCACAAAATGTATCGCCGGCCCCGGTAGGGTCGACAACACTTGCCCTGACGCCGTCCAGATGTGTTGCGACATCGCCCTGAATGACGGTTGCACCAGCACGCCCTCTAGTAACAAAAATCGTTTGCCCGGGTCTGGAGTTCACCGCATCCATTGAACCGAACAAACGTACAGCTTCCTCTTCGTTCATGAAGAACAGGTCGGACCCTTGCAAAACGTTGACTGCGTCATCCGGCTGTTCATTAATAAGATGAAGAGCGGTTCCCGCAGAAACCAGTCGTGCGCCTCTCTCTCGGCAGGTGAGCATAAAAGAATGTTGCTGGCGGAGATCACCGAGTGGTATGAGATGTACACAGTCGAATCCGGAAAGGTCGCCCGGCATCTCCTTTGGTGAGAGTGCTTCCTCGCCGCCAAAGTGGGACTGCACATAAACAGCCTGGCTGTCCGTATAGGTTATTTCAAAGTGTGCAAAGTCTTGCAGCGCAACCGAGGGACCCAGCCACTCAAGGCTATTGGCGACCAGCTGCAAGGCATCAGGAATGGGGTCGGGTCGCGGTGCGTACAGCGTGACGGACGCGCCGCTGCGGTGAGATGCCATTGCCGTGTACATGCCCGCGCCACCGGCGACCAGATCGTCGGCACCGTCGAGCGTGTCCAGTGATGCACCGCCGATGATTAGTATTCGAACTTCAGTCAATTTCTCTGCCCGCACGGGTTTTTAGTAGCGATAGAGGACCATGCGTGGCCTGTTTGATAATCGCGGTAAGATTCCAAGCTTAACAACGAATGTCAATTGATATCTGATTAACTGGTATGAAGGTCGTTGCACGACGCCCAGCCCGGCCAGGTCAGGCCACCTGATGTAACCGGGTCGCAGGTTGCAGGCGATATGCAGTCAGCTGCATACTGTCACCAAAATAAGAACAAATTACGGGGGCGTTATGACGCTGGAGTACTACGCGAATATTGCAGAAATAGTTGGCGTGATTCTCGTCGTAGTGACGTTGGTATTCCTTACTCTGCAGATTCGACAGAATACGAGAGCATTGCGTTCGACGACTATTCAGTCTGTCATGCAGTCTGAGATTGCCATGATGTCACTGCTCGTTGAACATGCTGCTACCTGGGAAAAAATCATAAGCGGTGCGCCGCTTGCCAGTGGCGAGGAGACGCGCAGGGCAATCGTTCTTTTTAACGTGTATATGATTGAAACAGAGAGCCGTTATCATCAATTTGAAACCGGCTATCTTGATGCCCAGCCATGGGATGGGCGCCTGGGGACGCTCCCGGGCGTGGTGCGCCTGCCAATATTCAAAATGTGGAGAGCTTCTCCCGGGGGGGAGAGTCATGCAGCAGACTTTTTAGCGTTGCTGGATGAGTTGGCCGAGGGAGAATCACAGTGAGCAATAGTCGCGACACGGAAAACTTCGAGTGGCCCGTAAAGACGGGCGAGCTCTACCACAGTTTTTTTGATAGCACGCTGTGGAATGATTTTGAATTTCGCGGTGACGACATTATCATCGCCACCTATGCGAAGTCCGGAACGACCTGGTTGCAACAAATTCTGGCGCAATTAATTTTCAACGGCGCGACTGGTCAGGATGTAGGGATGCTGTCCCCGTGGATCGACCTGCGGCTGCCGCCCAAGGACGTGAAATTCGCAGCGCTTAGGGAGCAAAGCCATCGTCGTTTTATCAAGACTCATCTGCCGGTAGATGCGCTGGTCTATTCGCCTGAAGCCAAATACATTTACATAGCTCGTGATGGTCGGGATGTTGTGTGGAGCTACTACAACCATCACAGCAATCTCAACGACCTGTTTTACAAAGAGATAAACTCCGTTGGCGTCCCCGGTATCGAGCCCGCTGAACCACCGGCACACGGGGTTCACGAGTACTTTCGTCACTGGCTGGAAAATGATGGCTATCCGCTGTGGAGTTACTGGGACAACATTTTATCCTGGTGGAAAATTCAGCATCTGCCGAATCTCAAAGTGCTGCATTTCGCGGCGTTGAAGGCCGATATGCCCGGTCAAATTCGCGAGATCGCGGACTTTCTTGATATCACCATTGATGAAAGTAAATGGGATGCGATCGTCGAGCACTGCAGCTTTGACTACATGAAAAAGAACGCGGAGAAATCTGCGCCGCTCGGCGGTGCGTTTTGGGACGGAGGTGCCAGGACCTTTATACATAAAGGCACTAACGGCCGCTGGCGGGATGTGCTGACTGAAGAGGACAACGCCAGGTATGAGGCTTTGGCGTTGGAGAAATTGGGGGCTGATTGCTCGCGGTGGCTTGCTAGTGGGGAGATGCCGTAGATTGATCTCCGGGAGGGATTGATTCACTCGCTGAGCCAGGATTGAGTACGGGAGGGATGGACTCAGATCGCCCCGAGGCGATCTTCGGGCTACGCCCATTCACGCAATGCGTGAATGTCCAAAACGCTGTCGCGTTTTGTCGAACCGAAGGGTTCTGGAATCTCCAACCCACTTCGCCAAACCAATCGGGCCCCTTTGGGGCTCGATTGGTTTGGCGGAGAGGGAGGGATTCGAACCCTCGAAGGGCTACAAACCCTTGCTGGTTTTCAAGACCAGTGCATTCAACCGCTCTGCCACCTCTCCGGTATTGCAATGGTTGTGCGACGGCGCATTCTGTTCGTATAACGCGAATAATTCAACAAGGAAGATCGTAGCAAAATCAAATTCCGGGAAGGATTGACTCGGGACAGCATGTCCCTCGCCCTGCGGGCGCGCTTCGCGCGTCCAAATCTGCTCCTGCAGATTTGTGATTCACTCGCTTCGCTCGTTCCCCCCTTCGAGGCCGCTACGCGGTCCAAATCGGCTGTCCTGCCGATTTGTCGAACCCTCGAAGGGCTACAAACCCTTGCTGGTTTTCAAGACCAGTGCATTGACTCGGGCATCCTGCCCTCGGCCCTTCGGGCCAGCGCCGCTGCGCGACGCTGTCCAAAATCGCTCCCGGCGATTTTGTCAACCGCTCTGCCACCTCTCCGGATATGCATCGATTGTGCGACGGCGCATTTTGCTTGCTGTGTCTCCGGGATTCAACCGGTGATCTCCGCTACATCCCGGAAAAATGGCATTATTTGACCGGAATCATTGAAAACACGCTTTCGCAGCGTCATATAGGCGTGAAGTGATGATTGGCCGGGTCGAACCATAACGAGGCAACAAGGTCTTACCTTCAGGAATTTCCGCCAAATCATCGGGAAAACGAGATTTATGCAATATCCCAATTACCTGCGTTTATTGATTCCGGTTGTGTTCGCAATGGGCCTGTCCTTCCCGGTCATTGCGGAAAGTCCGGTTGAGGACATTGCCAGTCAATACGCCGCATTAGAGCAAAGTGGCAGCGAATCACCGCAGGACTGGCTTGCCGTGGCTACCGCTGCTCGCAGTGCCGGTGATCTTGAGTTGGCGACTAAAGCGCTGGATACAGCTGCCAGGTACGAATTACCGCCAGTTCGAGTGGGTCTTGAGCGGGCACGTATTTATGTCGCCGGGGGGCATTCGGCAAAGGCAGTCGCCGCACTGCAGGAAGTGGCTGATTTGGGGTTCACTTCGGTCAGTGTCCTGACCAGTGATCCTGTCATTAATTCCCTGGCGGGGCACTCCGGATACGATTCACTTGTCGCACAGATGTCGGTGCAGGCTTATCCCTGCGCCCACATGGATGGCTTCGGTGATTTCGACTTCTGGCTCGGATCGTGGGATGTGCACGTGGCCAACGGAACGTTAGTCGGCACAAACACGATTGAGCGAGAGGAACGCGGTTGTGTATTGATCGAACGCTGGAAAAATTCGTCGGGTGGTACGGGTATGAGTGTCAACTACCTGGACAAAGCGACTGACGAGTGGGTCCAGGTTTGGAATGCAGAGGGTGGCAGTCAGATCAACATTCGTGGCGGACTGACTGCTGATGGCATGCGCATGGAAGGACAGTTACACACCATAGGAAACGGCACCACAGTGCCATTTCGCGCGCTTTGGACGCCGTTGCCGGACGGCCGCGTACGGCAGTTCTTTGAGCAATCAAATGATGATGGAGAGACCTGGGTAGCATGGTTCGAAGGCTTCTACAGTCGGGCCAAATAGGCGAGAATGCGCCCAATAGGCGAGAATGGATCAATAGGCGAGAATGTTCGCCCAATACGCGAGAATTGATAACTTGAATCAGCACAGCAAAAACAGACAGTTTCCCGCCAGCAATCCGCTGGCAAACCTGCTCGTAATAGTGGTTGGCGCATTGACGATTGCCATATCGGTGGTCGTTGGTGTGGTCGCATTTTTCGCCCTTATGGGCGTGGTTCTTTGCCTCGCCCTGATACTTGGCGTGCGGGCCTGGTGGATAAATCGCCGAATTTCGGCCGGACGCCGGCGAGAAACGACCCAGCCAGGTCTTGCAGCGCACGAAAGCCAGACGATAGAAGGCGAATTCCGCGTTGTTGCCGCTGATGAAAAGCAAACGTCAAAGCACTAAAGCATAGTCAAATCAGCCAAAAAACCGTAAGCTCGCGCCTCATGCGAAACGGGAACAAAGACATACAGCGCCGCAAGAGGCGCCGCCAGAGAAGAATTCAGGCTCTCGTCATTTATACGGCGATCGCGGTCGGTCTTGCCTGGTTCTTCGAATCGCAGGCGACGACGACGATGATTTTCGTGCGCCACGTCGAGAAGGCGGCAACACCGGCGGATGATCCAGGGCTCTCCGCGGCGGGTGACCGACGAGCAGCTGAACTGGCGCGACAACTGGTGGATGCTGATGTCGTCGCCGGCATCGATGCCATTTATTCAACGCCATACCGGCGCACCCAGGATACGGCGAAACCTGTTGCGGACGCGCTGGGGCTGGAAACCAATCTGTATGATCCGTCAGACAACGAGGCCGTTCTGGCCACGATACTGAAGAACCATAAAGGCAAGATCATTCTTGTCGTCGGACACAGCAATACCATTCCGACCCTGATTGCCGATCTTGGCGCCAGCAAGAAGGTGCCACCCATCGCTGAAAACGAGTATGACAATATTTATATCGTCTCCATTCCCTGGTTCGGCAAGACCAAAACAATTCGACTCAGGTTTGGCGAGCCTTATACCGGCGACCCGGTAGATGAGAGTCATCAAGGCGTAACGATGACCGAGTAGGCTGAACGGCCGAATCATCGACCGACAATGATCACGCAAAAAGAACTCCGAATATCTACGCAGGGCAGGGGTACTTATGACCTGAGCCGACAGGTACAGGATGTTGTTGCGGCATCGGGAATCAAGACAGGATTGTGTAATGTGTTCGTGCGTCACACGAGCGCGTCTCTGCTGCTATGTGAAAACGCGGATCCCGCAGTTATGCAGGATCTCGAAACGTTCATGAGTCAACTGGTTCCTGATGGCGACCAGATGTTTACTCATACTGATGAGGGGCCGGATGATATGCCGGCGCATGTGCGCAGCATCCTGACCCAGTCAGACCTGAACTTGCCAATTGTGGATGGTCTTTGCGCGTTGGGGACGTGGCAAGGAATTTTTCTCTGGGAACATCGTTTCGCAGCACATACGCGAAAAATATTGCTGACAATCAGCGGCGAATAATTCGCAACGCTATTCGGCGGCGATCCCGCCTCCCATGCCAGCAGCCGCACGCAGCGCTACAGCTTTTTCAATAAAATCCTTGTGCCGATTGATGAGTACATCTGCCTGTAACGCGTCCTGGATTTTCTGCCCCTGGCTAATAAGGTAAGTTACCCGCCTGACACCGACACCGAACGGACCGTCAACGTCATACATCTTGATTGCGACCTTATCTTCATCGCTCAATAGCCTGAACGGCAGTTTGTGTTCCTGCTTGAAGCGCAGATGACTTTCACCATCCTGCGGACTGATACCGATGACCTGCAGACCGACTGCCGCTATGTCGTCGTGAATATCGCGTATCGAGCAGGCCTCTTTCGTGCAGCCTGGCGTGAAATCCGCCGGATAGAAATACAGGAATAGTGGGCCAGCTTGTAACATCTCCGATAATGAGACGTCATCCCCGTTTTCGTCCGGAAGTATGAACTCCGGTGCAACATCCCCCGCTTTAAGCATCTTTTCGCTCCTGATCCATCGTGAAATCGATTTCCATAACCTGGTAACCAGGCCTGATCATGCCGAGTGCCAAATAGGTATCCTGGGCGCGCTTATTATTGTCCTCTACAAACAGCCGCAATCCACAAACATCTTGCGTGGCCCGCGCCAATGATTCTACATGTCGATACAGGGTTGAAAATACCCCCTGCCGGCGTTTTTCTTCTGCAATGTAGACGCTTTGAATCCACCACAGCATGCCATTGCGCCAGTCACTCCACTCATAGGTGACCATTATCTGGCCAACCACCTGGCCATCGTGCTCCGCCAGCCAATATCTTCCTTTCGTCGCGTCTGCAAGTAGTGCGGTGACGCCCGGGCCGATAAGGTCAGGCTCCAGTGCGCGGCCCTCTGTTTCTACCGCCATTCTCGAATTAAAATCGGCGATGATCGGCCCGTCAGCTGGTGCTGCATCTCTAACTACAATATTCATCCAGTTCCGTTTTGCCGGTGATTGCGCCAAAAAGCAGGCACAAAGACTGAAATTCTGCATCAAACGGTGCATTCACTACATTATAATTGATCGCCTAATGAAGAAACCGGGTGATCACGAAACCGGTCAATTCAGACCGGCCAATGATGCCGGTCTTTTCAGCTTTGACCAACAGGAAACAACCATATGCGTCAAAAATACCCAGGGATAATTTTGTGTCTGTCAATATTGTGGATTAGCGCGTGTGGCGATCGCCAGCAAGCGGAAAAGACTGAAGTCGCGACCAATGCGCCAGCAGCCTCGCCGGCGCCAACAACGAGCGTTGCAAAATACAGCGCCGAAGCGTTTTTCGAGACAACAACCTATGCGCTTGTTGGCTCCTCTGCACATACATTTTCCCCGGACGGCAGTTCATTATTGATGTCATCTGATGCGACTGGTGTTTTCAATGCCTATGCATTGCCAGTCGATGGCAGCGCCGCGGTGCAGTTGACTGGCTCGGACGACAACGCGGTTTTCGCTGTCAGCTGGTTTCCGGATGATGAGCGCATTCTTTACACCTATGACGGCGGTGGTAACGAGTTAAATCATGTCATCGTTCGTGAGATTGATGGAACGAATCGTGACCTCACACCTGGTGATGAACTCAAAGCGGCATTTCTGAAGTGGGGCGATGACGGCAAGTATTTCTACCTTGTGACGACCGAACGCAATCAGACCAGCTTCGACATCTATCGTTACGCCACCAGTGACTACAGTCGTGAAATCGTTTATGAAAATCCGGGATTTCAAATCAGTGACATTAGTGCTGACGGCCGCTGGGTTGCGCTCGACAAACCACGTACCAGCGCTGATTCGGATATCTACGTCCTGGATCTGACTGATGACAACGCGGAGCCGCTTCTGGTTACAGAGCACGAGGGCAATATTGAACATTCAACTTACGAAATCTCGCCTGACAACAAATTGATCTATTCGACAAATGAACACGGCGAATTCGCCCAGGCATGGAGTTACGACTTTAGTGACGGCAGCAGAAAGGAAGCAATTAAAGCCGATTGGGATGTCAGTTACGTACTTTATTCTCACTCGGGTCGTTACCGCGTTTTCGGTGTCAACGCTGACGCGCGCACAGTCGTTCAGGTACGCGACATGGAGAGCGGAGAGGAACTTACACTGCCGGAATTGCCGGCCGGGGACTTGCGTAATGTTCGATTCTCAGCTGACGACACTCATATGGCGCTGATCGTCAACGCAGACGATTCACCATCGAATATTCATATTATTGACCTGGTGGATGGCAACACGCGTCAATTGACGAGCGCGCTGAATCCGGAAATCGACCAAAGTCACCTGGTGCAAAGTGAAGTGATTCGCTACAAGAGTTTTGATGGCCTGGAGATTCCCTCAATTTTGTATAAGCCGCATGGGGCGAGCGCAGAAAATCCGGTGCCGGCGATGGTGCTGGTTCATGGTGGGCCGGGTGGCCAGACACGAACCGGCTATCGGGCAATGGTGCAACACCTGGTTAATCACGGCTACGCAATTCTTGGTGCGAACAATCGCGGTTCATCCGGTTACGGCAAGACTTTTTATCATCTCGATGATCGCCACCACGGCGAGGATGATTTGCAGGACATTGTCTATGGCAGAAAGTATCTTGAGTCTCTCGACTGGGTCGATGGCAGCAAAGTTGGCGTGATCGGCGGCTCGTATGGCGGCTACATGGTTGCCGCAGCACTAACATTCGAGCCCGAGGCATTTGAGGTAGGCATCGATATATTTGGCGTAACCAACTGGGTACGAACACTGGAAAGCATCCCGCCATGGTGGGAAGCCTTCAAAGAATCCCTGTATGACGAAATGGGCGACCCAGCGACGGATGCGGAGCGTCACCGCAGAATCTCACCGTTGTTTCACGCTGAGAATATCGTTAAGCCAACCCTGGTAGTTCAGGGCGCTAACGACCCAAGAGTCCTGCAAGTGGAAAGCGACGAGCTGGTTGCAGCGATTCAGGCAAATGAGGTCCCGGTCGAATACCTGGTATTCCCGGATGAAGGACACGGTTTTCGCAAAAAACAAAACCGCATTACCGCCTCTGACGCCTATGTGAGATTTCTGGATACCTACCTCAAAAGTGAGTCCGGACCGGACTAACAGCAAAGGGGTGCGGTTCTGCTAGAATCGCATCCCACATATTGCCCCGGTAGCTCAGTCGGATAGAGCACCAGATTCCTAATCTGGGGGTCCCATGTTCGAATCATGGTCGGGGCGCCATCATTTTTTGGTCATTGCCGTAGAAGGTCCTCTGAACGTGCGAATTGAGATTGGTAGATAACTAAATGACCCTCAAAGGAATCTACCCCCTAGGCATCATCGTCTTCGTCGCAGGATGCGCCGCGATCGGAGCTAACCAACTGGAGCAGCACTACGGCAAGGCGCAGCCGCGCGAGCGGGTAGTCTCAGAACTGCCACCACAAACAATCGATTACTGGTCCACAGTCAAGCCAATAGTCGAGAAACGCTGCGTCGTCTGCCATGCCTGCTACGACGCCCAATGCCAACTTAAGATGAGTTCAATCGAAGGCATTGAGCGCGGCGCAACCAAGGCAAAAGTCTACAACGGCGCCCGCATCAAACCGGCGCAGATGACACGCTTGTTCGAGGACGCCCAGTCCACAGCGCAATGGCGTGAGATGGGATTTTTCCCGGTGCTGAATGAACATGACAATACTGCCGAGGCGAATCGCGAAGCGGGTGTCATGTACCAGTTGCTGCAACTGAAACTGGATCATCCGCTGCCCGACACCAAGTTGCTGCCGAAGAGTTTCGATCTGTCCCTCGATCGCAAGCAGTTTTGCCCGAAACCCGAAACGATCGACAAATATGTGAGCAAGAATCCGTTGTGGGGGATGCCATACGCATTACCGGCGATGCCTGCTGCAGAGACCGGACTGTTAATGAACTGGATTGCCCAGGGAGCAAATTATTTGCCACGCGCGCCGCTCGAGCCGAATTATCAGTCGTACATTGATCGCTGGGAGCAGTTCCTGAATGGCGATTCGCTGAAGGAGCAACTCATAAGCCGGTATATCTACGAGCATCTGTTTGTTGCGCACCTCTATTTTGCTGCTGTGGACGAAAGCAAATTTTTCAAACTGGTGCGTTCCGCAACGCCACCGGGGCAGCCGATCGAATCGATCGCAACCCGTCGTCCATATAATGATCCGGGAGTTTCACGAGTCTATTACCGAATCGAGGAATATCTCGAGACGGTCGTGGCTAAAACGCATATGCTGTATCGGCTCGACGAGCAACGCATGCAACGCTGGCAGTCGCTGTTCGTAGATACTCAGGACGAGGTAACCGAGCTGCCGTCGTACCAGGAAAAGTTTGCGTCCAATCCATTCCTGACATTCTCGGATTTGCCGGTCAACTCGCGTTACCAATTCATGCTCGACGAAGCGCAATACACGATCATGGGTTTTATCAAGGGCCCGGTCTGCCGCGGGCCGGTCGCGCTCAATGTCATTAACGATCACTTCTGGGTGTTCTTTGCGGACCCGGACGAGTTAAACATCGAGGAGATGGATGACTTCTACGCGACGCAAAGCGAAAAACTGGCGCTGCCAGCGAGTACCGAAAGTATCTATAACCCAATTGGACACTGGCGCAAGTACGCGGCTCAGCAAAAGGCGTTGCTGGAGGAAAAAGATCTGTTTCTGTCGGAGAACGTAAAGAAAATTGACGAGGCTGGTATCGAGTTGGTCTGGAATGGAGACGGGACAAATCCGAATGCCGCTTTAACTGTGTTCAGACATTTCGACAGCGCGACGGTGGAGCAGGGACTTTTGGGGCAGGCGCCGAAAACCGCCTGGCTGATCGGCTATTCCGTGCTCGAACGTATTCATTATTTGCTGGTCGCAGGTTACGACGTCTACGGCAATGCAGGGCATCAGTTGGTTACACGCATGTACATGGATTTTCTGCGCATGGAAAGCGAAGCAAATTTCCTGTTGATGTTGCCTGAGTCCGCCAGGGTCCGTGAGCGTAACTTCTGGTATCGCGGTGCCGAAAAAGATGTAGTCGACTACATGACTTTGCCGCGTTTCGAGGATCGCTCAGTTACTGAGATAAATTTCGTAACGGATGATGAGAAGCTGGAGTTGTTCGGTATGTTAGGAGAACGACTGAAAAATGTTTTGCCCTTACGACATACATTGATGGCTATACCTGATTCCCGAATTCGCGAGGAATTGGCTCGGCTGAACACGGTAGTTGGTACTGCGGCGATCCTGATGCCGCAAACAGCGTTCGTTCGGATCAAGTCTGCGGCCGGTGACGAATACGCCACACTGGTACACAACAATGCGCACCTGAACATCACTTCGATTTTTGGTGAGCGGAAACAGCGAATTCCGGACGAAGACACGCTGAGTATTATCCCCGGATTTATTGGCAGCTATCCACGCATGTTTTTTGTCGTTGATGAGTCTGAGCTGACAGAATTTGTCGATACGATCTCAGCTCTGCAAACGGAAGAAGATTATTCGCAACTGCTGGATAGGTATGGCGTCAGGCGAACGAATCCGGAATTCTGGAGCAACAGCGATACATTTCACTTTGCCTACCAGCAACAGTCGCCACTTGAGTTTGGAATATTTGATTACAATCGCCTGGAAAACCGCTAATCAGCTGTGAGCTAACAGGTCACTCAGGAAATATGTCAGGCGTCAGCAACAGGTCACAACCGACGTAACTCGTCTGAAATGCCATGTTTATGCCAATTAATTGTTGATCTGCTCGCAATTTAGACTGATACTAAGTTTCCCGTCAGCCAAATATAGCAATAAGAAGCAATTTAGCGGCACTGGGACATTTCATGAAATTTTATCGGCGACGCTTTGTGTTTGATTTCAAAGCAGTTTCGGGTGGTAATTCCGATTCATGGATGAACAGATCGGCCGCCATTTGGGGATGTACAGGATGGCGAGCCGTGCAAGGCCAGTAATACGGCAAGAACTAACTTACGTAGCAGGCGCAGCTATAGGTATGGGTCCGTACGTCGCGACACGCATACCTTAACTAAAATCTGTTACGAATCTTTGGGAGCGGTCAATGAACAGAATGATTATCCTGATCGTCGGGCTGTTAGCGCTGTGGGCGCTATTTGAGTTTGGCGGTCGGACCCAGGCACCGGTCATTCAGGCTGACATCCAGTCAAGGACCGAGGCGGCGATCGCCGCTGCTGGACTGGACGGTGTTGTGGTCTCGGCAGACGGACTCGATGTCAATCTCTCTGGCACCGTTGCTGACGATGCTGAGGTAGCGCAAGCAACCGATGTTGCCGCAGCAGTCCGTGGCGTGCATTCGGTCAACAGTGCCGTCACCGTAAAGGCGTACTTCACGCAGTTCTGTAAAGACGATTCACGCATCCTTTTGACAGGTAACGTTTCAGATGAGGATGCGAGAACAGCATTTCCGGAACGTGCCCAGGATATGTTCAGGTACTGGAACGTCGAACAGGATCTGACTATCAATGGAGACTCACCAAATGGTTTTCGCCGGTTTATGGATCAGGCGCTGATTGAGCTCGGGCAACTGGATGCCGGTTGCATTACGCTGAATAACAGGGCGCTGTTAATTAGTGGTTCCGTGCGCAGCGAAAGAGCGTTGACCGGTATTAAAGATCGATTCTCGGCATTGAGCGATCTTGGTTTTGAAGTCAGCTACGATCTCGCGCTGCCAAAATTATCCGAGCAGGCAGCGGCCTGTCAGGAAGAAGCCAATCGGCACGTGGCGCCTGGTGAAACAGTTCTGTTTGATTTCGACAGTGACGAAATTCACGCGGCCGGCAGCCAGCTACTCGACGAAGTCGTCGAGATCAGCAAGTTGTGTCCTGATGTGAAAATCCTGGTCACCGGGCATACAGATTCAGTCGGCGACAAAGATTACAACATCGCATTAGGCGAACGGCGCGCGGAAGCAGTCGTAAGCTACATGGTTAGCAAAGGTGTCGACTCTGGCAGGCTTGCTTCGGTCGGGCTGGGCTTTTCGCAACCAGTCGCCGATAACTCAACAGAAGAAGGCCGGTCGCAGAATCGGCGCATCGAATTCCGTGCACGGGAGGAATAAAAATGGATTACCTTATTGAGCAAATTTTCTTGTATATGCTGGTGGCTTTTCTGGTCGGTGGTTTTGTCGGCTGGCTCCTGTGTCGCCAGGGCGCGAGCAAGAAAATTGCAGAACTGGAAGCAAGACTGGCTGATCGAAATTCTGGCACTCCGGTTGAGTCGATTGAAGGTATCGGTGAAGGGTTTGGCAAGCGCTTGCGAGCCGACGGAATTGATACGACGGAGAAACTGCTGGAGCTGTGCGGATCAGATGAGGGTGTCGCGCGCATTTGTAAGTGTGTAGACGTGGACGAAAACACTGTCAGGAACTGGGGCACGATGGCCGATTTGTCACGAATCAAAGGACTGGGCGGGCAGTGGGCTGAGCTGATGTGGGCCGCTGGCGTAACCAGCGTGCAGAATCTTGCGGCGCAGGAAATCGAGCCATTACGTGCCCGTATGCGCGAGGTCAACGAGAAAGAGCACAGGGTTGCTGAGTTACCCGGCGAGAAGAGAGTCACGCGGTTCCTCGAAGAGGCGGCGAAACTCAAGCCTGTGTTGTCAAATCGTGATTAGTTTCAATATCAACGTTTCTGCTTACGTCGTATAATAAAGGGGATCGGATTCTTGGGGTTGCTAATGAAAGTTCTTGAACGACTGCTCTGGATAAGTGGCGCCGTTTTGCTGAGCATATTCATTGGCCATCTTACTCTGGGGGAGTTGCAGCGAGCGCATGCTGTTGCGGCATTCAAGACTCAGCAAGCGACGGCAGGCTCGGTGGCCGTTGCAGTGAATCCGGCGCCGGTTACATCTTCCGCTACTTTGGCAATTGCTGTCGATTCAACCCCCGTTGATCCGACCGGCGCAGTCGCCAGTTTTGATGTAAATTCGGAACCGCCCGATCAGTCTTTGTGGTCGTCCGGACGTATTGCATCGTATGCGGCAAGCCTCAATGACGACACGAGTGAAGTCATTGGTCTGTTTTCGATTCCGCGACTTGATCTTGAGGTGCCTTTGTATGACGACGCATCAGATCTGCACATGGATCGTGGCATTGCACGAATTAGCGGAACCTCACAGCCGGGAGAGGCGGGCAATATGGGAATTGCCGGCCATCGCGACGGCTACTTCAGAGTTTTGAAAGATATCAAGTTTGGTGACGAGTTGATTGTCACCTCGGTAAATGGGCCGCAGACGTATCGCGTGGAACAACTAATGATTGTGGATCCGTCTTCGGTCGAGGTTCTCGATCAAACCGAAGAAACTGCAATCACGCTGGTCACCTGTTACCCGTTTTATTTTGTAGGACATGCACCGGAACGATTTATTGTTCGCGCGGTGTTGCAGGACTAATTGTTTTTTAGGAGGAGAAAAAAAGTGAAAATCAGAAAAATCATAACAATTCTTTGTGCGTTGCCACTTCTGGCGTTAGGTTTGCCCGCTGCTGCACAGACGGATCTGACCTGTGACGACATTACCTTTGGGTATGAGATGACGTCACGATTCCCGAATATCGGGGATGCGTGTCTTGATGTTGTTGAAGTTGATGGCGAGCGTTTCGCGAAAATGTCCGTTGAACTCTTACGTACTGGCAATAACCGGGCTACGTTTAAATTCAAGATGCCTGATGGTAGCTACGGACCAACGCAATCTACAGACCTGGATCCGAGCTGGCGTACCAATATTGACGGCAGGGATTACCGCATACGAGAACTCGGAATCGGCCAGGAGCTGAACATTTATGTGCCCTCCGATCGTTGGGAAGCCCATATGGCAACCAACACGACCGGTTATTTCGCAGTGTATTATCCAGTTGCCATGGAAGAAGACACTGGTGGTGGTGCAGCTTTACCATCTACTGCGAGCTTCATGCCGATGTTTGGCTTGCTTGGCGGTGCGGCTCTGTTCAGCGCGTTCCTGATGCGAGTATTCCGACGCCGTTGATTCGATCGACATAGTCCCTGTGTAATGCATCGAAAGATGCTTCTGGCAGGAATAGAAAACGGGCCATTGGCCCGTTTTTTTTATTGCGAACTCGTGCCGCGAATTGAGCAAGTCGATCCGCTACAATCAGCGTTGACGGTCGTAAATATCAGGAGCGCATAGATGCAAATCTGGACTCAGGCAAGCGAAATGGCGGCGAAAACGCCGCCAGAGAGAAATCGCTATGTTGATTTCCTGCGCTCGGTTTCGATCCTCATAGTCATTGTTGGTCATTGGCTTATTGCCACGACCTATTATGTCGATGGAAATCTGACCAGCGGACACCTGCTCAAAAGCCAGCCACAGACTCAGTGGTTGACCTGGATATTCCAGGTGATGCCGATCTTTTTCATCGTCGGCGGATATGCCAACGCAGTTTCACTCGAAAGCGCACGTCGCAAAGGGATCGGCTATGCAGGATGGCTGGCGGCGCGGCTGAATCGACTTGTCATACCACTGTTGGTGTTGCTGACGGCGTGGGCCGGCATCGCGACGATCCTGCACCTGTTTGGCGCGCGGCCGGAAGTGATCGAATATGCGTCCAAAGCTGCTTTGATCCCCACCTGGTTTCTTGCAATCTACATCATGGTCGTGATTCTGGCCCCGTCAATGTACAACTTCTGGCGGCGACTGGGTTTTGCGTCGTTCTGGATATTTGTTGCGGTCGCCGCCCTGGTAGATTTTCTATTTTTTGCGGCTGATATTCGCTGGCCTGGCTGGACCAATTATTTCTGGGTGTGGCTGGCTGTACACCATCTTGGTTTTGCCTGGCGTGATGACCGTATGGGCAGCCCGGCAAGGTTGATCATGTATTCTGCGGCCGGAGTTCTTGCGCTGAGTTTGCTGATTTTCGTTGGACCCTATCCTTTGGCAATGGTCGGTTCACCCGATCCGGGGCTAAGCAATACATTGCCACCGAAAATCACGTTGCTGGCACTGGGCGTATTTCAATTCGGGCTGCTGCTGTCTTTGCAAACGCCGATGCGGCGCGCATTGGAGAACCTGAAATTGTGGACGGCAACCGTGTTGATCAACAGTATGATAATGACGATCTACCTGTGGCATATCACGGTGATGGTCATACTAATTGCGCTGCTCTATCTTGCCGGCGGTATTGGTCTCGGGATTGAGCCTGGCAGTACTGAATGGTGGTGGTCGCGCCCGGTCTGGATTGCCGTCCTGTTGCTGCTTCTCCTGCCGGTTGCCTTGCTTATCTCGCCACTGGAACGACGCTCACGCGGTGCCGGCTCATCCATACCGTCGTCGTTCAGGCAGGTAGCGGGCGCAATGATGTTCTGTCTCGGCGTTGCGCTGCTGTCTTTGTTCGGCTATGGAGGCGGACCACTACCGGGACTGGATATCGCTTCTTTCGTCCTGGTGCTGGCTGGTGCCGGAGTAAGCGGCGTCTTGCCAGGCATTCGCTAAACTTATGTGCGGCAATTTCAATGCATTGTTTTCTGAGAGGTTGACCAGTAATCTATGCCGACAACAACCTTTGGGCCAGTCTGAGTTATTCAAAACTCTCTATAAAATCAATGCATTATATTTCCCGTGACATTCCGGGCTGTTGCCTGGCGCTGTGTGTGTTTCTTGCATCGGGCGCATCTGCGGACGACTTCCGCAAGGGGATAGACGCCTTCAACAATGAAGACTACGTAACGGCGCTGGCCGAATGGCAGCCACTCGCCGAGCGTGGCGATCTCAACGCGATGTACAACGTCGGCCTGATCTACGACGAGGGACTGGGGGTCGAGGTCGACAAGGAGAAGGCGCTGGAATGGTACCTGCCGCCAGCCGAGGAGGGCGACGTTGCAGCCCAGTTCAGTGTCGCGACAATTTACGATTTCGGCTATGGCGTAGCCGAGGATAATCAAAAAGCGATCTATTGGTACACCGCAGCTGCACAACAGGCGGATGAACAGGCGCAGTTTAATCTTGGCGTCATGTATGCATCCGGCGAGGGTGTTGACGTCGATGCTGAAGCAGCTATCAATTGGTACGAGCTGAGTGCCGATCAGGGTCACATCCCCGCGCAATACAATCTTGCCTATATTTACGATATCGGTGAACTCGTACCCGAGGATAACCAACTTGCAAAACGCTGGTACCTGAAAGCGGCAGATCAGGGTGATATCGATGCGCAGTACGCGCTCGCCCTGATGTATGACGAGGGTGACGGCTTCGCGGTAGATGATGTGGAGGCGGTCATATGGTACGAACTTGCCGCGGAACAAGGGGATGTTCGGGCGCAATTCAACCTGGCAATAATGTACGACGTCGGTGAAGGCATGCCGGAGAACGATGAACTGGCCATCAAATGGTACACCGCAGCCGCAGAGCAGGATCATACGAATGCCCAACTAAACCTCGGTCTGATGTATGAAGGCGGTGAGGGCACGGAAGTCGATCCGGTACTGGCCATGTCCTGGTATCGCAAGGCGGCGGACCAGGGGCTCACGGAAGCTCAATATGCCGTGGCACTGATGTTTGATGAAGGCGTTGGCATGGCCGAGGACAATGTTGCGGCAATCGCGTGGTATACACGTGCAGCAGAGCAGGGAGATGCGCAAGCGCAGAACAACCTTGGTGCGATGTACGATTCCGGTGAAGGCATTCCTGAAGACAATGACGCAGCGTTCGGCTGGTATACACTTTCGGCGAATCAGGGCAATGCTACGGCACAGAATAACCTCGGCACGATGTATTACGCTGGCGAGGGTACGGACACGGATAAACCGGAAGCGTATAAATGGTTCTATATCGCTGGCGAACTGGGTAACGACGATGCCCGTGACAATAGCCTGGTGGTTAAGAAAAACCTGCGTCGATCCGAACTAAAAAAAGCAAAAAAGATGGCCGTTCAATGGCTCGAAGAATTTGAAAACGGAACTTCCACCCTTTAATCTCCTCCCACTGACCCAAGATAAGAGCTTATGAAAGGCATATTCCTACGTACACTAATTACAATGCTTGGCCTGTTCCTGGCATCAGGCCTGGTTCCTGGCGTTAACATCAACGGCACCAGCGGCTTCATATTTGCTGCAATAATACTTGGGCTGGTGAATGCATTTATCAGGCCAATCGCATTATTGCTGACATTACCAATTACTATAGTAACGCTGGGACTGTTCATGCTGGTCGTTAATGCCGCAATGTTTGGTTTCGCCGCCTGGATGGTAGATGGGTTTTATGTCTCAGGGTTCTGGTCGGCAGTTTTTGGCTCAATCGTTGTGAGCATTACCGCAACCATTGCATCCTGGTACATCGGTCCGGATGGTCGTTTTGAGGTGTATGTAATTCGGCAAGACTAGATGTCGTAATGGACATCTGGTGACACGGATGTTGTTGATTTGGCCTGGTTTGGATCGCGGCGGGACGCCGCTCCTACGACAGGGGCACACGTTAGCGCGAGCCTGTGAGCCGCTGCATATTCTTGTTCGCATGTTCTGCGCATCATTTTCCGGGAGACGACAGTGGCAATTCAGACACAAACTGTTGAGTATAAAGACGGCGATGTCTTACTTGAGGGCTATTTGGCCTGGGACGACACCAATACCGACCGGAGACCAGGTGTGCTGATAGCACACGCGTGGTCTGGTCGCAGCGAATTCGAGGAGGGCAAAGCTGAAAGTCTCGCCGAGCTGGGTTACGCCGGTTTTGCACTCGATTTGTATGGCAAGGGAATGCGGGGGAGTAACGCAGACGAAAATACCGCACTAATGCAGCCGCTCCTCGACGAGCGGATAACCCTGCAAAGACGAATGACGCTCGCGCTCGAGCAAATCAGGAATCAGGAGATTGTTGACGCTTCAAGGGTTGCAGCCATGGGCTTCTGTTTTGGCGGGCTTTCGGTTCTTGACCTTGCGAGAACCGGCGCAGATTTGTCGGGTGTGGCAAGTTTTCATGGCCTTTTCAATTCACCGGGAAATACTGCGAACAATCGAATTAATGCCAGCGTCCTGGTAATGCACGGCTGGGATGACCCGATGGCCAAACCAGACCAGGTTTTGGCCCTGGCAGAAGAGCTGACCGCGATGGGGGCTGACTGGCAGATTCATGGCTACGGCAATACCATGCATGCGTTCACAAACCCTGCTGCAAATGATCCTGAATTTGGTACTGTCTATAACGAACGGGCGGATCGGCGTTCGTGGCAGAGCCTGCAACTTTTTCTTGCCGAAATATTCTAATTAATTCCAGCTAAAAACAAACATGCAGCGAAATCGCTGCATTCAAAGAGGTTAACAGTGAAAAAAGTATCCCTGTGGTCATGTATGGCCTGTCTCGCATTATTTTGTCTATCCGCATGTAACCGTAGCGACACGCCTGCTGCAGCGGTAACTGAAAGCTCAACGTCCCCAGGTCTTGAGGCGGGTAATCTCGCGGCTGAACAGGCAACTCAGGAAATTACTGCGGAGTTCATGCGCGAAATTATCGTTGAGATCTCTGACGACAAATATGAAGGGCGTGGGCCGGGATCGAGAGGAGACGTCGCAGCAAGAAAATACCTGGCCGGGGAACTTGAGAAGCTCGGACTCGAACCGGCCGCCGCCGATGGCTCCTGGGAGCAACCCTTCGATCTGGTCGGCGTGACTGCGGAGCAGCCGGATGAATGGGTTTTCAGCAGGGGCGAGGAATCTCTGACGCTCAACCAATGGGACGATTTTATCGTTTCAAGCGGCGTACAGGCGGAACGGGCTGAGATTGAAAACGCTGAAATCGTATTTGTTGGTTATGCCATGCAAGCACCCGAATATGACTGGGACGACTTCAAGGGTCACGATCTGACCGGCAAGGTGTTGCTGATTTTGAACAATGATCCCGATTGGGATCCGGATCTTTTCGCCGGTGAAAAACGTTTGTGGTACGGGCGCTGGGATTACAAATACCAGAGCGCCGCTAGGCAAGGTGCTGTTGGCGCAATTATCATTCATACCCAACCATCGGCTGGTTATCCGTTCCAGGTCGTACAAACGTCATGGACGGGAGAACAATTCGAACTACCGGCGGGTGATGAACCAAGAAACAAGGTCGCAGCCTGGGTGACCGAAGACGCGGCGCGACAGTTGGTTGGCATGGCGGGACTCGATCTCGATGCATTAAGAGAAGCAGCGGACAATCGTGACTTCGAACCGGTGCCGCTGGGAATAACGACATCAATTGGCATGGATGTGACGATCAATAAGGTGACCTCTGCAAACGTGTTGGCGTTGATTCCGGGCAGTGATCCTGAGTTAAGCGATGAAGTCGTAATTTACACGGCACATCATGATCATCTCGGAATTGGTACGCCGAATGAGGCGGGTGATGCCATATACAACGGTGCTTTTGACAATGCGTCCGGTGTTGCACAAGTCATGGCAATGGCCAAAGCGCTCATGGCTTTACCGGTGGCACCGCGACGCTCAATCCTGGTCGCCCTGGTTGGTGCGGAAGAGCAAGGGCTGCTCGGATCGAAGTATTACGCTGAGAACCCGACGTATCGACCAGGCAAGATCGCGGCGAACCTGAATTACGATGGCGGCAACATCTGGGGCCACACGCATGACGTCACGTTCGTCGGTCTCGGCAAGTCTTCAGTGGACGAAATTGTGACCGCCATCGCTGCTGAACAGGGCAGGGTGGTCAAGCCCGACCAGTTTGCCGACCGCGGGTATTTCTATCGCTCGGACCAGTTCAGTTTCGCAAAAATCGGTGTACCGGCAATGTATCTTGATGCTGGCACGGACTTTGTTGATCGACCACCGGAATGGGGCAAGCAACAGATCGATCACTATACTGATGTTAACTACCACCAGCCCTCCGACGAATACGATGACAGCTGGAATTTTGATGGCATGATTGCCGATGCCTTGCTCGGCTTTTGGACCGGGCTCGCGATAGCCAATGCGGATGATATGCCACGTTGGGTTGAAGGTGATGAGTTTGAAGCGGCGCGGCTTGAGGCGTTGGCTGAAGACGAGTAGGGCGCGCGCAATTCATTATTGTGCGGGAGAAATTGCCGCGCAGGTCACCCTTATTCGCGGCTAAAGCCGCTCCCACAGCTAGCCGCAATCTGTGGGGAAGAGGCCAACTGTAGGAGCGGCTGTCTAAATTAATGTGCCCGGTTCCAGCATACAGAACAGCATGAGAGCGAAGACGCCGCGAATGGCCCGCATCTGGCAATGCGGTCAAAACGCCGCGAATTTCCTGCCCCTGGGCGCGCACTCAGCCCGCCCTGAATATCCCCCTAATGCGGCACCGGATGGTCGCCACTACCACCTTTGACCACATCATGTCCTTTGCCGAATTTCGGAATCAACATAGGCACTTTCTGCTGGTACTGCACATAGTCATCGCCGAGGAATTTGACCAGGTCACGTTCTTCGTAACGGATGGCGACGAGTATGTAAGTCGTCATGCCGACGGCGAACAACAAATGTCCGACCGTCATCGTAGGGATGCCCCAGAATGCCATGATCCAGCCAACGTACAACGGGTGTCGCACAAACCGGTAAAAAAACGTCACCTTGAATTTCGAGTGCGTATAGACCTTCTTGCGCAAGTTAAGCCAAACCTGCCTGAGGCCAAACAGATCGAAATGATCGATAACAAAAGTCGATAACAGCACCAGGCCGAAGCCACCGAAAAACACAGCCCACAGAATGTTCTGTGCCCATACCGCTTCCGCTTCCCAGATAACGCCAGTCATTGGCCGCCACTGGAAAAACATCAGAATCAAAATGGCACTTGTGATCAGGACGTACGTGCTTCTTTCAATCGATTTCGGGACGATTTTTGTCCATTTATCCTTGAAACCAGGCCGGGCCATTACGCTATGTTGAATACCGAATAATGCGATCAGCGAAAAGTTGATCAGTAGTGCGGTTATCGTATTGGTGGCTTGCCCCACATCAATACTCATTGGCACCAGCAAGTTACTCAGAAAGCCGATTAAATACAGAAAAGTCAAAAAGAAGATGCCGTAGCTGGCGACACCATAAAGAAATGCTATTCCTCTGCCCATTTGCCCACCCCCCGATGGTTCCAGTCATGCGCTGTTTTGAATTGTCGGATTGGCGTACCAGGCAACCAACCTGACATTAGTTTAGCAGAGGAGTTTACCGATCGCTCAAACAGAGGCGCTGAGGCACGGTTAACGGTCCCTTAGCAACCGCCGATCAAAATAATTACTTTGTTTAACAACAATATACGCTAACAACCTAGACTCAGGCTGCGCGGATATTGGCATTCAGGCGGAACAGGTTGGTCGGGTCATAGGTTTTCTTGACCTCAAGCAATCGTGCAAAATTACCCTGGTAATTTGAATTGACGATGCTCTGCGCCTCGTCGGCGGCATCATTGGTGTAGTAGCCGCGCGTATGCGATTCCAGTTCTTTCCAATAACCCCTTAAGTATTTTATGTGCGGCGTACGGTCGACGTTAGACTCCCATACGGCGGTTGCGAACAAGTTATGACTTGAATAGCGATGCGCAAATGCAGTCGCTGCAACGGGAACTCTGCCGATAGCGCCACCGGATTGCTGGAACACTGCATTCGTTGTTCTTTCCGGATGCGGCTCAAAATGTTCGACCATCGCCTTGATGAGTTCGTCGCTTATTCCATTGGTGAAACCGGATTTCAAGTACTCGCCGCCATTGCGTGGGTCTGAGTTATCCCATGAACTCTGTAAAGCAACATAGTCGATTGACTTGATAGTGTTAGCCAATGGAGTCCCCAGTTTCTTCAGCGGTTCCAGGACTTTGTCAGCCCGGTTCGCCGCACCCGAATAGGTACAATGCAGCAAAATTACGCCGTCCGCATTCGCAGGTGGTGATGTCATGATCAGTTCAACCGACAATTCATCAGGCGCCGCTGCACTGAATTCTGAGTAGAACTTCAGAACCTCGCTGGCTTTCGATAAGGGAAAGATGATATCTCCGCCAATGACTTCTCTTTGCATTGGATGCAAATTAAATTCGAAAGAGGTTACGACGCCGAAATTTCCGCCACCGCCACGAACGGCCCAATAGAGATCAGGATGTTCTTCAGCACTTGCATGGCGCAATCCCCCATCGGCTGAGACTATATCGACTGCTTTAAGGTTATCGAGCGCCAGCCCGTAGCGCCTTGCAAGCCGCCCGAACCCGCCGCCGAGCGTCAGTCCACCGACGCCGGTGTGGGATACCGTCCCAGCGGTCGTAACCAGCCCATGTGCCATCGATTCGTGATCAAGATCGCCAAGCAAACTGCCGCCGGCGATGTAAGCGGTCCGTGTTGCCGGATCGACGCGCGCATTGCGAAAGTGCGACAGGTCAATCTGCATGCCGCCATTGCAAGTCGATTTGCCGGAAAAACTGTGGCCGCCACATTTGACAGCCAGCAGCAGGTCACGCTCGCGAGCGAATGTAACGGCACTTTGAATGTCGGCGACCCCACTCGGTTGTACGACAAGTGCCGGATGTTTGTCGATCGACTTGTTGAGGACTCTTCGTGCTTTGTCGTAACCCTCGCTACCGGTCAGCAACAAATGGCCACGAAGACTGTCACTTAGTTCCTGAAGTGCAGCTTTCTCGAGCGTTACTCCGGCCCCGCTTCCGCTAACCGCATCAACATCGGAAGTGACCTGCAATAAAGCCTGCAGAACCGAGGCTGCTGCCTGGCTGGTGGACAATGATGCTGCAACGGCAGCTGCAATTGAGCCCTGAAAAAATCGGCGACGGTCCATTGTGTTCCCCCCGGAATGTACGGCCCTGTCGATCGTGGCGGACCGCTTAATTTTGCAACTATCTTGTGAGTCTAGAGCATATTTTTCGTTTACGTCGTAAATCCGGCTCCCAATTCAGTGCAATTCGATCGACTACGCACTGATGTTGGCTAGTCTGCCTTGTCCTGACTTGCCGATCGCTGACGCCGCCGCGCAGCAAGTGCGTAGAATAAAAGACCGACCCCAAGCAGGCTGCCTGTAACCACCCATGATCGCATTTCAGATTGCAGGCCTATCCACACGCTTATCATCAATGCGATCACCGGGATCGTATATCCACCCTTCAGGCGATACGACTCCCGGCGCTCCTCCTCTGTTGCTTTGCGCCTGATTATCGGCAGTGCACCGATGCACAACACATACAACATGAGGCGGGTCAGGGAGCTTGCAGCGGCCAGCCACAGGAAGGATCCGGAAAGGGCGAATGCCAGGCCCAGGCCGCCGAGAAATAATATTGAATTGCTGGGCGTGGCATACTTTTCATGTATATGTCCGAACCAGCGCGGCAGCAGGCGCTCTTCAGCAAGCGCAAAGGTCAATCGTGGCACCGCTAACATGTTGCTGGCAAGGTTACCGCCGATAGAGAAAAACGCTGCGAGCGTGATCAGCACAACACCCGCTGGCCCCATGAGTTCCCGACCAACATCGATCAGTGTCGCACCACTCTCACCGGCATCGGGCAACACCGATATGTAGACAAGAACAATCAGGAAATAAAGCAGACCCGTTGCAATGACGGTTGTTACCAGCGCCCTGGGCATCATTTTTTTCGGGTTCTTTGCCTCGCCGGAAATAATCGTTGCTGATTCAAAACCAACGAAAGCATAAATCAGTAACAGCGTTGTGCCGCCAAGATCATCAATCGTTGGCATTTCGGCCGGGAACAGCGTGTCTGCACCGACATACTGCAGGCCCAGAATGATTAGTAAAAGTATCGGTGCCAGTTTCAGGAATGTGAAAACGGCCATTGTCCGTACGCCGTCCTTGACACCGAGGTAATTGGCTAACGTCAGCGCACTACAAACGGAAACAATAAGTGTTGTTCGTCCGATACCATCGGCGAACCATGGCCAGACGGCGCCAAGATACACTGCCATCACCGTAGAATTTGCGGCAAACGCGGTCATACGACTGATAAAAAGAAGCCAGCCAGTGCTGAATCCGACCAACGGGCCAAATGCCGTTGTGGTGAATAACACCGGGCCGCCAGAGTCTTTGAAATAACTTGCCAGCTCCGCGAATGTAAGTACAACGGTGATGACCAGCAGGCCGACTACAAGAAAAAGCCACGGGCTGAGGACGCCGGCCCTTGCGGAGATGGCGGCGGGCAGGGCGAAGATTCCGGCACCGATCACAGAATTCAGTACGAGTATGATCAGACCGGCAAAGCCGATGCCGCGTATTAGCTGCGCCTTATGCGTAACCTGCGATTCGTGTAGTGACAATTTGTCCCCCGGCGCGTCTGGCGCGTTTTATTATTGTACCTTTGACTATAACGGGCATCAGGCCAAGTGCAAAATCCGTCATTCGCCAGGACAAGAACCATGGCGGGGATTTATGGTCAGATTGATCAGCGAAAACCGGGATACGTCGGGGAGAGATATGAAAAACAGAGTGTTTGGGTCCGCATTGATGGTATGCCTCCTGTTCGGCATGCAGAACGCATCAGCAGAGCGTCTTTCGGATATTTCGAATTATCGCGACTACACCGCGACGTTTTCCAGCTCCGGACAACCTGATGCGGCGCAGCTTGAATTGCTCAAGTCCGCGGGATTTGAGCAGGTTATCTATCTTGCATTTACGACCAGCCACACTGCTATTGCCAAAGAAGATGAAATCGTCAAAGCGCTTGGTATGGAATATATCCATATTGCGGTTGATTTTGAAAACCCGACAGCGTCGGACTTTTACACGTTTGTTGCGCTAATGCAGCGTAATCCCGACAAAAAGACGCTGCTGCATTGCCAGGTTAATTTCCGCGCATCGTCTTTCAGCTTTTTGTATCGGGTGTTGTATCAGGATGTGCCGATGGATGATGCCAAGGCGGATTTGGACACGGTCTGGGCGCCGAATGAAGCGTGGAAGGCGCTGATATTCAGCATATTGCGGGAGAATGGTAGATCGCCCGATTGTGATTTTTGTACGTGGGATACGGGTAAATAAGAAAGCTTCTCGTGCAACCTGTCAATCGCCCGCCCAGCGGGCGATCTAATTTACGTTAGTACTGAACCCTGACTATCAAGATATCGCAAGGTAAATGATCCAGGACTTTCTCCGCAGTGCTGCCAAGAACCATCCTTTTCAAACCCCACCTGGCCAGTGAGCCCAACACCACGAGGTCAGTTTTATAGCTTCGTGAAAACGTCGGCAGCAATTCGCGAGCGCTGCCGGGTAATTGATGCGTATGCTCCGCATCAATGTCGTTAGCTTTTGCCAGGGCATCCAGTTTCTCGCGATGTTCTGTCTGTATCTTTTTGGAAAGCTCATCGATCGGCAATTGGATAGGTTTGAATGTTTTCGTCGCCTCCCGGCCGATACCAGCAATTCGTTGATAAACGTGCAGCAAATGGATTTCACCATCACTGGGATCGGCGATAGCTTTAGCGCTGTCGATAATTATCTGGTCGAGCGCGGCTGGCTTGTCGTGACTGTGCACCGGATCAACTGCCGCCATGATTACAGGTTTTTCACGCATCTCGTGCGGTTTAACGAGCCACAACGGAAACGGACAGGTGCGGATCAATTGCCAGTCCGTGTCAACGAATATAGAGCGCTCAGCGACGCTATGATATTCCGTGCCTTTGAGGACATAGCGCGGATTCATATCCATTGCGCGTTGCAGAACCGCATCGGCGATTGGCCGTTCCTCCAAAACGTCAGTCGTCACCTCAATACCCTGATCTCTCGCTTCCGCCGCGAGTTCGTCGATCATTTCTTTTTGTACCGCACGGATTTTCTCGCCGATATCACGTGCTTCGTTGGACACGAAGAAACCGTGTTGCAGGGCACCGATGTCAGGATCACACAGGAGCAATTCGAGCGTACAATCGGTGAGCTTGGCCAGCCAGACCGCGCGACTTACAACCCCGTAGGGATGATTATCCGGTTCGATGACCGCGAGAATCGTGCCTTTTTCACTCATGAGTAGCTCCTGGATGTTCATAGCAACAAGCAACGGAAAATCATTGCCTGATTATTTTAGCAAACGTCGTTAATTAAGATAAGGACTGACGAGCAGCGCATAAATCCGTATGCGGCCCGATTTATTTCGGCTACTACTTACAAGGATTGATCCAAGGATTGATCCAAGGATCGATCCAAGGATAAATTCAAGATTGGTTTTCGGGTGGCAGGAAATTGCCCGTGCAAAATCCGCCTGTCAAGGACGCGCGGTATCCGCGGCAGCCAGCGGCCTTGCAGCGGCACTGTTATCACCCAAACCAGTCATGGCACTATTCAGGACGTTGGTTACTTCAAAGTAAACAACGCCCATTTCCTGCTCCATATTCGTAATATCGTCCAGATAGCGAATGGAGTTGTAAATTGCCAGGTTCAGTTTGTCTTCCGAGAGGTTTTGCGGGCTGGTCAGGTCTGCCACGCCAGAGCGGGTTGCCAGCTGGTACCGATTCTGCAGGCTGTAAGTCAACGACAGTGCGGACACCAGGTTGTAGTCCATTTTGGCCAGCGAGCCTGTCGCTAATGCCGTCTCCCAGGCTGTCGACTGTAATACCAGCGGCGTATAACTCTCGACCATGATTACGAATTCTTCGACAGTATCAATACCAGTGCCCTCATAGCGCCCCTTCAGGACCTCCAGCAAGCCTTTGTTGAAGGGCGCCGTGTCCTCTACGCGCGCCTGGTTTCGCTGAACTTCACTAATAAAATTCGACAGGGCCTGCCGCGCCGTTTCAGCGTCCTCGCGCTTTTCGCGCCATTCGTCCAGTCCGAGCGCAACCAGAATACTGATTACAATAAGCGCTGACTCAATCAAGACCTGCGGTAACCAGACTGCTGTCGTGTTTGATGGCATTTACATTGCGCCTGTTGAGCGAAAGATGAGAACAGAAATTATACCAAGCGACACAGCTAAGCATGGCTGAATTGTCAAAAAGACGGTAACATCAACGGGATAGGGGTTGCGGCACTAACAGAATCGATAAAAATGAAGTATCGCACTGCAATAAGAGGGTTGGTCCTGATAGTCACCTCACTGGCCGTGGCGGGGCCTAGCTATGCCCAGACTGCAGAGGAAATAACGTCATCCATTATTTCGGGAGACCCTGAGTTCAACTTCATGGGTTTCGGTGACCTGAATTATATTTCCCGTGATGGAAATAATGAGGATGGTTTCACCATTGGTCAGGTGGTTGCGCATATGAGCGCAAGCCTCAGCGATTCATTCAGCATATTTGGCGAATTCAGTGGTACCGGCAAGGATTCCGGCTATTCATTTGAAGTTGAACGACTCATCGCGAAATACGAATTTTCAGATTTGCTCAAACTGTCTGGTGGGCGATATCACACGCCGATCGGCTATTGGAATTCTGCATATCATCATGGTTCCTGGCTGCACACGTCGGTCAGCCGTCCGGAAATGGTCAAGTTTGGTTCAAAGCTGGTACCCATTCATTTTGTCGGCATATTGATGGAGGGTACGCTGCCGCGAAACCGGCTTGGCCTCTCGTACAGTGCGGGTTTCGGCAACGGTCGGCATGAAAACGTTGCACGTTCCGGAGATGCCGGTGACATCAACAGCGACAAAGCCTGGATGGTCCAGGTGCAATCAGCACCAGACCGGTTTTTTGGCCTGAAGTTGGGCCTTGGTTTTTACAATGATGAAATAACGCCGGACGATCGACCGGAGATTAAGGAAAACACGGTGTCGGCGTATGTCGCCTGGGCGAAAGAGTCGCCGGAAGTTATTATTGAATACATGCATTCGACCCATGAACAGCTGTTAGACAGCAGCGTGTCAGGCGACGTCGATGCCTGGTATGCGCACTTCGCGTATCGACTCAAGGGCAAGCGGCGAGCCTGGAAGCCCTACATTCGATTCGAAAAAACCGAGGTTGATGATACAGACCCGCTGTTGTTCGATCAGGGGCTGGACTTCGATGCCAGTATTCTGGGCCTCCGATGGGACTTCAACCCTTATGCAGCATTAAAAGCAGAATACAGAAACGAAGAGTTTGATAATAACGGGCGGGAGAACAATTTCCGCCTGCAATTATCCTTTGTGCTGGCAAAGTTATAAAATGCCGATATTGATGAAAATGAGAACTCGCAATCTGACCATAAGAAACTGGCAAACGACGATTTGTCTCGTTGGCATGTTGCTGGCGGCCGCAAATGTCGTTTCGGCTGAAAGTTCGATTGCGGAAAGTGGTCTTGCGATTGTTGTGCACAAGGAAACGGAAGTAGAAAACCTTTCGCTGAGTGAGTTGCGAAATATCTTCCGCGCCAACCAGCAATTCTGGCCGAACCGGTCCAGGATTGTTTTGCTGGTACGTGCGGCTCAGTCCGATGAGCGGGACTACGTGCTCAACAGAATCTATGAAATGAATGAGGACGAATTCAGGCGATACTGGATTGCCAAAATGTTTCGTGCAGAAGTGCCACGGGGACCGAAAGTCGTATTTAGTACCGGCATGACCCTGGACCTGGTGGTCGCCATACCTAACTCAATATCATTCATGCGTGCGGACAATGTTACGGATGACGTAAAAGTAGTGCGCATTGATGGCAAGCTTCCTGGTGAAGATGGTTACCCTTTGAAGTAAGATTTTCTCCTGTAGAATTTTCCCGCGTCCACAAGCCTTATTTCGCATATTGGCGTCACGCCTTGCACGGAGATACCCGATGAAACCTGTTTTCAAGCGATGCATGCTTACGGCATTGCTGATTCTTCTTACAGCTCCGGTCATGGCGCAGGAAGCCGACCTGGTGCTGCGCAACGGCGTCATCTGGACTGTCGATGACGACAACCCACGAGCCGAAGCGATGGCCTCAGCCGGTGACAGAATTTTGTACGTCGGTTCCAACTCCGGCGTCGAACGATTCGTCGGTGCTGATACCGAAGTCGTTGACCTCGCCGGGAAATTTGTAACGCCAGGCTTCTACGACAATCATGTGCATTTTGAGAGTACGGGTCGGCTGCTTTATGGTTTGAACCTGCTGGACGTGTCCGACGAGAAATCGTTTGTCGCTCGCATTCTCGATGTCGATGAACGTTACGCGCCCGGTACGTGGATCGTTGGCGGCGATTGGTCAGCCTATGAAACCTGGGCTGAAGGTGACGTGGCGGAGGCTGGGCGTGAGGTTAATCCGGATGATCTGTACGGCAACCTGTTCTTGCCAAACAAGGGCTTGATCGATGGATTTACCCGCGATCGACCGGTACTGGTAAGAAGATTCGATCGCAAGGTTTACATGGCGAATTCTGCAGCGTTGGAGAAGGCAGGTATTCGCAAGGGCACACCTGATCCGGAAGGCATTGCCGTAGAGAGAGGTGAGAACGGGGAACCAACCGGCGCACTTTTCAATCCGGTGTCCGGTGCAGTGGAGTCCACCGTACTGGTGCAGGATAACGTCGGCGCGTTGTTCGCAACGATAATTCCCGCGCCAACGAGAGCGCAGCGCATCGCGGAAACGCGTGAGGCGTGGAGAAAAATGGCAAGCGTCGGTTTGACCAGTTATTGCGATATCACATCAAACCCGATCTACGTCGACATTTATCGCGAGATGCGTGAAGAAGAATTGATGACAGCCCGTGTTCGTTACCGTCCTCCACTCGATAAATGGAATTATATGGCTGGTCTCGGTATTCAAATCGGTTTTGGCGATGAGTGGATTCGCTTTGGCGCGGTAAAGGCATGGATTGACGGCATCATGGGCAACAGTTCGGCGCGCTTCTATGAACCCTATACGCATAATCCGGCAAGCCGCGGTATATGGCGCGATATCATGTTTCCTTTCGAGCGAAGCCCTGATAAACCCGAAGAGATGCAAAGCCGACTGGAGCGACTGGCCCTTGAGGCTGATGCAGCGAATATCCAGTTAACGGTCCACGCAATTGGTGATGAGGCCAACGGTTACCTGATGGATATGCTGGAGCGCATCATCGCGAAAAATGGCGAGAAGGATCGGCGCTTTCGCCTTGTGCACGCGCAGATCATGACAGATCGCGACATCAAGCGCGGTGGCGAGATGAAGATCATCGCCGAGGTTCAGCCCTACCATACCTCTGATGACATGCGCTGGATGGAAGAGCGAATTGGCCGTGAGCGCTCGCGTGGTGCCTACGCTTTCCGCCGTTTGTGGGATTCCGGTGCGACGGTGAGTTTCGGCTCAGATTCACCCGGAACCAATGCTTCCCGGTATTACCTGAACCCCATGTTAGGTCTCTACGCTGCCGTGACACGCAAGACATTGTCCGGTCAGCCTGAGGGTGGTTGGTTCCCGCAGGAAAAGATTACGATCGAACAAGCGATAAGGGCATACACGCTGAACACTGCTTATGCCGGTTTTGAGGAAAACATCAAGGGCTCGCTGGAAGCAGGAAAGCTAATGGACTTCGTCGTCCTTTCGGACAATTTGTTAACGATGGATCCGGATGACATCAAGGACGTTACTGTCCTGACGACGGTCGTCGGTGGCAAGGTCGTCTACGCGGCGAATTAGTCGGGTGATCGAAGAGGAGGGCAGTAGCGTGCGCAAAGCAATCGCAATTGCCGGAAATATAGGTGTTGGCAAATCCACACTGGTCGAATTCCTCAGTCGGACTTATGGAATCTCGCCATACTACGAGCCGAGCGAAGACAACCCTTATCTGCCGGACTTTTACGATGATATGAAGCGCTGGTCGTTTCATTCGCAGCTTTATTTTCTCAGCAACAAATTTCGCATCCACCAGGAACTGGACCGGATGGCCGGCCTGGGTGTCCGGGATCGCACGATATTCGAAGATGCCGAGATTTTTGCGACGGCGTTGCATGACATGAAGCACATGGATGACCGGGACTGGGAGACGTATACGAATTTCTACCGGTCGATTCTCGATGCGATAAAACCGCCTGACCTGATGATCTATTTGCGTTGTTCCATGCGTACGCTCAGAAAAAGAATCAAACTACGTGGCAGGGCGATGGAGCAGGATGTCCCGTTGGCCTATCTCAAGCGATTGGAAGGACTCTACGAGGCATGGATCGGGTCATACGACCTTAGTGAGGTTTTGATTCTCGAAACAGATAACCTGGACTACATTCATGACCTGGTGCATCGACTGGACGTGATGGAGCGTATTGAAGCGATGCTGCCGCCGGAACTGGGGAAGCCGGACTGCAATTAGGCTTCGGATCGCGGCTATCTCGGGAGCAAAAATAAATCAGTGCCGCTGCGGGGAATGTCAATCGCCCAGCGGGCGATGAAGATCAATGCGTCGATCGGCTGAATCTGATGACGATCTGGTCCCCTTCAGGGGCGCAAGGGAGCGCGCAGCGGTCCCGTTAAGCCGCTTTGAGCGGCTCACGAACTAAAGCCCCAGGCTTTGCCTGGGGATACTTAGTCAGACAGCGTTTCACTCATCAACAGATCAAGCAGTTCTTTCGCAGAACCATCCGTTGTACCAAGCAGAAACCTGGTGGCAATCCTGGCATCTTCAATTCCCTTGTCTTGTGCCAGTTTGGCAATTCCGCTGATACGGTTTACCTTGATGGTGAAGCCCTTGATGCCACCGATGAATCGATCAATTCGTTCATCGCCGGGATCCAGATGGAATTCCTGCGCTGTGCCGCCAAAAGCTGTTGTTGATTCAAGCAGTAAGTTCCTCAGTTGAGCTGTTTGCATAATCGATTCGATTATTCCGTCACCTTTGACGGAAACGTAAAGCCAGCCCGGTAGTTGCCGGCTGGAATAGAGGTCTGGTGATGCGTAGACATCCGGTCCTGTGAACTGAAAGGAAATGGGTACTCCGGTCTGGATGGCGTTAGCGTGCTCGTTATTGATATCCAGGTGGCCGTATAAGTGCATGTCGCCGGCAGGGTCATCCTTCACCAACAGTGGAATCAGAGAAATGCATGCGTTACCGATTTCACCAGAGATGAGCGTGGCCAAAGGCCACTGCTGCATAACCTTTTGCAACAGGCCCGGATCATTGATGCGGAATGGTCTTAACGGATAGGCGTCATTCATTGCGGCATCCTACAGGATGGCGCTACAAGAGAACCTGCACAATTCATCCGCCCGAAACGATTCAGGCAGAACCAGCCTGGACGGGCTTACAAAATGGCGTCGGTCAGGATGTCGTGTATGACCTGGGTAGCAATCTCGACCAGGAGGATCTTGCCAGAAACCACAATGCGCTCGTAACCGCTTGCTGGCGGCGGCAGGCGTCCTGATAAATCCACCGGGAGTGCCTGTTTCGCAATGCCTGGCGGCAGAGCTTTTCCTCGCTGGAGGTTCTTTTCAATGCCTGGAGGCAAGCCCTTCGCGCCCTTTTTGCCATGCGATTTCTTGCTATGACTTTGCTCGAAATACTCACGGATGACAGCCGTCTCGTGTGAGCTGAAGTGTACATCGACGCGAAGTTCGCCAGCAGCGCTGGGCGTTTGCCAAACGAAAAGGGAGCTAAGTATTACCAGAAATAGACGCAGGTTTCGCATGTGACTGTCCTCGGAACTGACGTCCAGTCACTGTAGCGAATACAGCCTGCTGGCACTGTGAGGGTTGTCACATTCAATGGTTCGTGAAATCAGGCGCTAATTACCGAACATTTCCACATAAGTTGATGGAACCGGCACCCCATCAGCTAATGCGGGCGTATACAAACTCGACAGGATTGTTTCCTTGATTGCATTCTGGCAGGCGTCAGTTGGCACAATACCGCCCGAGTGAATCAGGTTTACGTTGTCTGTTCTGCCATCCTCGCCAAGATAAGCCCGGACCCACAATGAATACCTGGTTGCCTGTGGGCAAACGCCCATCCACGCTTCCTTGCCTACCACGCGTTGACCGGCAATATGGTCGTAGCCGTAGGCTTCAATGTTTTCGGCAAAACCGGGATTCAGATACAGGTCGATCGTTCGTTCATCACCTTCGGCGATAAACTCGGCGCGAAACTGCAAATATATTTCTCTTTTCTTGCCGTCGATTACAGCGGGGTTTACACGAGCTTTTTTTGCAGCATAGTTGACGGCCTCAGCAAACGGCGCATCCATCTGGTCCTGAGCATAACAGCCGTAATCTTTCATTTTGCCGCCTGTTTCCACGATCGCGAAACAGTCGATCATGGCCGATCCGTCCCGCTTGATTTCCGGAAATACGATGCGGTTACCGAGCGCCTTCTCACTGTCTTCGACGTCGAAGTTTGCAGGTTGCCTGTCCTGGGCGGCTGCAGTGCCGAGGGCCAGTAACAGTACGATCGGTATGTCCCTGAATAAGAGAAGATTAATGTGTCTGACCAACATCTAAATTACTCCAACAATCTGTGTAGACGAATCCGGCTGCAGTTGCGTCGCGCGTACGCATTAGAAGCGACTGTGTCTTGTCGGTTCCATTTACCCGGTGTTTGTAATTAAATTTATCAAAAACAACCATTTGCACAATAGATGATACGTATTTTATTTGTAATATTCGAAGGACATCAGTCGCCCAGCGCGAAATTTCGCTGCCAGAATTCAAGCATCGATTTATAGACATGCGCCTGGGCGGCATCATCGCTGATACCGTGTTTGCGCATCGGATAAATCATCATGTCGTAAGTGATGCCGGCCTCAATAAGACCGTCAGTAAAACTCCAGGTGTTTTGCGGGTGCACGTTGTCGTCATAAGTACCGTGTACGATCATCAGCCTGCCATGCAGATTACCTGCTCGGTCGGCATTGGAGCTCGATTCATAACCGGCTTCGTTATCCTGTGGCCGTTTCATATAACGTTCCGTATAAATCGTATCGTAATAACGCCAGTCTGTTACCGGTGCAACCGCGACACCAGCCGCAAATTCCTTACTTCCGGTCATGGATTGCAGCGTCATCGAGCCACCGCCACTCCAGCCCCAGACACCCACTTGGGTATCATCAATGTACGGCTGTGCTTTGAGCCACTCCACACCATCAAGTAAGTCATCGAGTTCCACCGGACCATATAGTTGTCGCACGATAGTGTTTGCATCGGTTTTGCTCTTGCCTGCAGCGCTGCGGTTGTCTACATAGAAAACCACGACACCGTTATCGGCCAGCATCTGGTGAAAGTAGCCACGCCCTCTGCCAGTCCAGGCATTTACGACCGTGGGTGCTGATGGGCCGCCATACACATATACGACTGCCGGATATGTTTTTTCTGCGTCGAAGAAGCGCGGTTTAAGCATCATTGCAGGCATTTCAAAACCGTCACGCGCTTTGACGGTCAACAGTTCCCACGGCTGTAAATCGAATCGCTGCGCAACAGACTGCGTGGCTGCAGTGACGGTCCTAACAGATTTTCCGGACGGTCGATGCAAGACGAAGGAAGGAGGGCGGTCGAGCGCTGATGATCTGTCGAAATAATAATCGCCATCCGGTCTGAAATATATTGCATGTGAGCCGACCGAAATGCTGATCTGTTCCATCCCGCTGCCGTCAAAATGTATCCGGTACAAGTGCCTTTCTGTGCTTGCGCTGGCCAGGCTGGTGAAATATATCCAGCGGTCCCGTTCATCAATGTAGGCAACTGATCTGCGGAGGCCAGCGATACCGCCGGATGGACGAAGTGCCCAATCACCCTGGGTAATCTGGTGCGCCAGTTCGCCATCCATGTCAAACATGTACAGATGAGCATAACCATCACGTTCGGACAGCCATACGAAATGCTCGCCATCATCCAGGAACCACAGATCGTCATGCACGTTTACCCAACCTTCGTTGGTTTCGCGCATTACGTGGGACGTACGACCTGTTTCGGCGTCAGCGAAGAATATATCGAGTTCGGTTTGTGGTCGATTCAACGTTTGCACCGCGAGTCGCTTGCTGTCCGGCAACCATTTGACGCGGGCTACGTATTCATAAGGATACGAGCCAAGATCGACCCAGGTTGTTTCAGCATCATCCAGCTGTACCACGCCTGCCCGTACACGCGGGTTTGCCGTGCCCGGTTTCGGGTGTCGTTGGCGAATAAGCCGTGGCAGGTATGGTTCGAAATCGACGTAATGCATTTCACCGACGCCCGAATCATCCAATTGTAAATAGGCAATCGAACTGGAATCAGGGGACCAGAAATAACCCTGGTCGACCCGCCCAAACAGTTCCTCCCAGTAGACCCATGACAACGTACCGTTCAGGAGCGTTTCCGAGCCTCCGGTGGTCAGTCGCTTCTCTTCCTGATCTTTGACGTTCCAGAGATACAGGTCGTTATCACGTATGAATGCCAGCCACTTTCCATCAGGCGAAAACCTTGCCGACTTTTCTTTGGCATCGGTCATCGTGACCGTGATGAGTTTCGATGAGCGCAGGTCGAGAACAAAGATGTTGTCGGATTTTTCATAGACAGCCCAGAGCCCCGTTGGATCAAAAGCGTTGGGCCAGCCAAGTTCTTCTATTGGATCGTCCGGTTGCAATAGCTCGGTAAATTCGGCGATTACTTTCTCTGCATCCACGATCGCTTTTCGCCGACCATTCGCCGGGTTAAATATTTCCAGTGTTCTTTCATTTTTTGGCGGACGCTTGTCGTAAAGTATTGCTTGCCCGGAATCCAGCCAGGCGTGCAGTGGTACCGAATCGGCCTGCTTGCCTTCTTCACTGAAAATCCACTCGATTGACAAACGCTCATCCTGCGCAAAGCTCGCATCACTGAGGACAAGAATCGATGCAGCGATGCATATGAAAATTCTACTTAGCTTCATTCGTGGGTTCCCGGGGGTGGTTACGCCTTGTTAACAAGTCGCCGCCAAGCTGTTAACTTGGGCTCGCAGTGTACCCTAGCCCGGACTATTCATGAATGTGCTCACGCCCTTGCGGGATTCTTGTCCGCACTCGAGCTTTTCCTCTCTCGGGAATACACACTGGTATTCCGCTCGGTCGGAAAAACCCGTGTGCGGACAATGCTCTGTACGCCGTGAGGATTGTCGCCAGACAAGCCGAGGAAGTACTCATGGGGTGCAATCATCGCGGCAATTCATGAATAGTCCGGGCTAGAGAATGAAAAGCCGCATGAGCGATACACCGCATGATCTCGGGGGAGATACCCATATAGAGACGGAGCGTGCTGTTGCAGCGTGGCCTGATGGCGCGGCGATCCGCAAGTTTGCAGTACCCTCTTTGCTGGGCATCCTGACATTTCTGACGCCCGTTCATGTAGACGGAAACTGGACCATTCTGATGGGCCTGATCTCTGATACAGGCAAGAATTTTGTCGGTGCAGGCATGCCATGGGTCGTTTACGGCCTGTTGTGCATCAGCGCAATTGGTACTGTGTACGCGAAATCGGCGGGCCGCAATTTGCCGGCCGATTCGTTGTTCGCCAGGCTTTTTATGGTACAGCCGATTTGGGTCGCGTTGCGGCTGGCAGGCGTCGTTATGGGTACGATGACGATGTTCAGGGTTGGTCCGGAAATGTTCTGGCACGCGAATACAGGTGGGACCGTACTGAACGACCTGGCGGTTAATATCGTGCCAATTTTCCTGTTTGCTGGTTTGCTGATGCCATTCCTGACTGATTACGGTCTTATGGAATTTATCGGCACATTGCTGAAAAAATTATTTCGTCGCTTGTTTACGCTGCCTGGGCGTTCCGCCATCGATGCACTGGCATCGTGGATGTCTTCGGCGCCGGTCGGTGTGCTTATCACGATTCAGCAGTATGTAACCGGGCATTACACCGGCAGGGAAGCGGCGGTTATTGCGACCAATTTTTCTGTCGTTTCAGTGCCGTTCGCGTTACTGGTGGCAAAGACCGTTGGTATGGATCATCGCTTCCCTGAGTATTATCTCGCTGTGGTGGTAACAGGTGTCATTACGGCAATGATAATGCCGCGAATTCCGCCGTTGTCGCGATTCGAGGATAAGCCGTTTGACAAGTTGCACCCGCTACGTGAAACACAAGGTGCTGGTGGTGGTTCTCTTTTTCGCGAAGCGCTAACGCTTGCGACAAGTCGCGCCGCACTGGCAGTTCCGCTGAAGCAGCAGTTTCGCATAGCTGCCGGTCATATTCTCGATGTGTGGTTCGGATTGGTTCCTGCGGTGATTGTGGTTGGCGGGGCGGGGATGATACTCGCGGAGTACACCCCGGTTCTTGGTTGGCTTACCGCGCCAATCGTGCCGGTACTCGAGTTTTTTGGTTTGCCTGAGGCATCGGCAGCTGCGCCCGCACTCATCGCTGGATTTCTCGATATGTTCCTGCCGGCGTTACTGGCAGCAAATATTGAAGCCGAGATAACCCGCTTTGTGATCGGTGTGATATCAGTTACCCAACTTATTTACATGTCCGAGGTTGGCATACTGATGATCAAATGCGAGATACCACTACGTTTTGGACACCTGCTGTCGGTATTCATTTTGCGCACGTTAATCGGCTTGCCGATCGTCATGGCATTTGCGCATTTTGTAGTCTTTTAGCGAAAGCGCGTTGCGCCTGCTCCAGTCAGATCAATGTTGGTCGTTCATTGGCGATGCCCAGTTCCACTTCGAGTGCGCGGCCAACCTGCAATAATTTTCCTTCCTGAAACAGGTTGCTCCACAGGCTTACTGAACGCGGAATGCGGTGCAGAGTCTCATCTGTGTCATTTTCGGGGTGATTGAATAATGAGCGTGGTGTAATTTCTTCGAAGCCGGCGCGCATGGCGAGGCATGGCTGGCCGGTGAAGTTGGTCAGGCTCAACATCGGAGTACCGAAGCTGGGTCCGATGATTACGTCAACCTGTGAGAAGAACTCCTGAGTTTGCTGCATAACCGATCGCCGCAATCTGTCGGCCTGCACATAATCTACAGCAGAGAAATAGCGGGCCTGGCGGAAACTGTTGGGCCAGGCGTTGTCAATCTGGCGTCGTAACTCGTCATCCCGATTCGATAAAGTCAGCTCTTCAAATGCTGCAGCAGACTCTGCGCCGAGTGGCGCCATAATTTCATCGACGGGCAGATCAGGTAAGGAAATTTCCTGAAGCGTGACGCCGGTATTGGCGATCGCTTCAAGAGCGGCATGGTCGGTCGATCTTACATCCTCGCCCGTAAACCAGCCTGGATCATAGCCAACAGTAACGCCACTAATGGACTGGCGTCCATCGTATGCGAAGCCCATGTCAATCGATGATGCGTCATTGACGTCAAAACCATTTAAGACGCCGAGAACCATTGCTGTATCTTCGACGTAACGACACAGCGGCCCGATCTTGTCCAGCGACCAGCAAAGCGCCATCGCACCAGCGCGCGATACGCGACCGAAGGTCGGACGCAGGCCGGCCAGTCCATTCCTGTCGGCCGGCGATACAATCGAACCCAGCGTTTCAGTGCCAATGCCAAACGAACAAAGTCCGGCGGCGGTTGCTGATCCGGAACCAGCCGAGGATCCGGACGCACCTTCTTTCGGGTTCCACGGGTTACGTGTTTCGCCACCGAACCAAACGTCACCCCAGGCAAGTGCGCCTAATGTGGTTTTGCCAAGTAAGACAGCACCAGCGTCGCGCAGTATTCGAACCACAGCGCCATCACTGTTGGCCACCCGATCCTTGTACGGCGTTGCCCCCCAGGTCGTGAGAATATCCCTGGTATCCAGCAGGTCTTTAACGCCGTAGGGAATACCATGTAACGGACCGCGAACCTGGCCAGTCGCACGTTCACGATCAGCCTGGTCGGCCTGGGCACGCGCGAGTTCCGGCGTTACCGTTACAAAACATTCCAGCAGGTCCCCATATTGCTCGATGCGTGCAAGGTAAATCTCGGTGAGTTCACGACTACTGATCTGGCCGGTCGTCATCCAGCGTGCCTGCTGCTTGACCGAGGCAAATGCGATGCTCTCCGCATCAGTTGGTATCGGCGCAATCTCTTCGGCAAACAATGCGACGGAGTTGGTTTGCTCCGGGTAAGCAACGCCCGGGAGCCTTGGATCAAATTTCATCGCCG
>PVMK01116599.1_pt1 | contig 85037 bp, 89 predicted proteins | sample 1853481 | NCBI WGS metagenome assembly PVMK01 (sample SAMN08533507, study PRJNA380276) | Marine sediment metagenome, whole genome shotgun sequencing project.
TCGCGATCGAAACCGGCCTCTTCGAGCTCCCTCAACATCGCCTCTGTGTCGCCAAAGAAGCCATCGATGATGCGCCGAACGATTTCCCGCGTGAACACGGGGCTTGAGGGGCCTTGGGCCTTCTTTTGCCGGTCTGTCATCAGTATGGTGGTCGCAGAACCCTGGCCTTATGGTTACCGGTTCCTCGCCTGTTCGCCAGCGAGGTTCCCGATGACGCCTTGTGCCTCCTCATCGACGTCCACTGGAACGCCGCCCGGGCTAACTTCGCGCACTCACTTCAGTGCGAGGAACAGGACTCGAACCTGCACGTCCTAAGGACACTGGAACCTAAATCCAGCGCGTCTGCCAATTCCGCCACCCTCGCTTGCGTTGTGATTTCCGATAGTTAGCACGTCGGCAACATGGTTCAAATCGGCCAATTCTAGATCGGTGACCGGAATGGTGACCGGAATTCCGGGTCGTGCGTTCAAGACGGCACGCGTCTGTTCGCGATTCGAATGCACGTAATGTCGTCGGCGATTCGAAGCGTCGTGGAACCAGACTGCCAATGTTCCGGGCAACGAAGCCGTTGCACCGTCTTGCGTCGCAGCGCCGTTTCCCAAATGAACAAGATCAAGTCGCGCACCGGGCAGTGCGTGCGCACCTCCAGACCTTCCCTCAGAGCACGTATCGATGGGATGAGTCGCGGTTCGACCATGGACGTTCATGGGCGCCCCGATTCCCTTGTTCTCACCGAAGGTTAGTGACAAGAAGTGCCGTTCGCGGTGCTGCATGAGTTGGCGGCGCGCGATGGAGCTTGCGGGTTTAGTTCTAACCCTGATGACGCTATCCCTTGCGCTGAGCGGAAGGTTCTGCTCCGACGGGCCAGAATCCACCCCCTTTGGACCGTTTCTGCTGGCCACGCCTTGCTCCTGGGACGAGACTGTTGGGATGCTCCCCGTCCCCGTTACGAAGACCTCCGCGCGCTTCGTGCCCGATCCGACCCGGGTGATCACGAAGCCGTTCACCCCGGGAAGCGAACGCTCGGTGGACGGGAGCTCGCGCGTCGAGCGCATTCTGTCGCGGATCCTGGCGTTGTCCGAGTCAGAGGTGACGACGACGTTGAGCACGACGCAAGCCCGGTTCGCCGCGCGCCACGTAGACTTGCGGTCGGTATTCGAGGCGAACTTCGCGGCCGTCGCGGCGGGACATGTCGCCCGAGCGGACGAGCTCTCGGCGGAGCGCCGGCTGCTCATCGGCGCCTATTTCACGCACGAGTACTCGATCGAGTCCACCGCGCTCAGCAATCCTTCGATCGTGCCGGCGCCCGACCAAGAGGGCCTCGCTCCAGGGCGAGCAGCGCTTCGTCTTGAGTCTTCGGGCCATCGGGGAGGGGCACATCTCGTCGATCGAGTTTCGCTCGGGCGTCATCGACGCGGGTCGGCCAGATCGAAATGGAAGCGCCGAGTCGGCATGCGAGCACAGCGCGCCACCGAGCGCCGGTCTACGAGAAGCACATCTTCCACACCAAACTTCGTGAGCTCGACGTATACAACGAGATCGCCGCCACCGTCCTCGACGCGCTGCCGGATCGGTTCACGCTCGAGCAGCTCGAGACCATGATCCGCGAGGTCGACCAGCAACACCGTCACAGACCCGGCGCCGCGCAAGTCACCCGCACGATCCACTGGCTCGCTTCCTCGAACTACGAGAGCTCGTTCGCCCCAGACTCGAAGCTCTCCGAGCGTGTCATCTTTCCGGCGGGGCCGACCGAGAGTAGCGGGATGGAAGATGCTCGCTTCGTCCGCTTCACCCGTGACGACGGAACAGTGACGTACTTCGCCTCGTATACGGCGTTCGACGGTTATCAAATCCTCCCGCAGCTGATAGAGACAGCCGATTTCCTGACTTTCCGAATCGCGACGCTGAACGGCGCATGCGCCAAGAACAAGGGCATCGCGCTCTTTCCCCGCATGATCGGCGGGCGCTATGCCGCGCTCTCCAGGCTGGACAACGAGAACAACTTCCTGATGTGGTCGGACAACGTCCGCTTCTGGCGCGAGAGCGAGATGATCCAGACGCCCGAGCGCCCCTGGGAAATCACACAGCTCGGCAATTGCGGATCCCCGCTCGAGACCGAAGCGGGGTGGCTCGTGATCACGCACGGCGTTGGGGCCATGCGCCAATACGCTCTCGGAGCCATCCTGCTCGACAAGGAGGACCCTGCGCGCGTCATCGGTCACCTCGCCGAGCCCCTGCTCGAGCCCGCGGACGACGAACGCGACGGCTACGTGCCCAACGTTGTCTATTCGTGCGGCAGCATGATTTCAGGCGGGCTCCTCGTGCTGCCCTATGGTTTCTCCGACGTCCGTACCCGCATCGCGACCGTGCGCCTCGACGATCTTCTGGCGGAGCTCACCCGGGTTCGTTGACGTTCGCGCGCTGCCTGCCCAACGCGCCCATCGCCTCGCAGTAGCGCCGGTACAAGCGCGGCAGCTCGGACCCAGGTGCGCGGTAGAACTCGGCGGCGTCGACGTCGATCCAGGTCGAGTCCGCGATGGGACCGTCGGCGGCGGGGCGCGGCACATCGCTTCGCGAACGCCTCGACCACGGCGACGGCCGGCTTCGGGGAGGCGTCGGCGCGCCATAACCCGAAGGATCGCTCGTGGACCGCGAGGTCGAGCGGAGGAAACTCCCAGACGGCCTCCGCGTAGTCGGAATAACACCAGAGCATCGCGCCCGTACGCTGCCGCAGTCGAGCAGCGCGCCGAGGGCGCGGTCGATGTACGAAGCGGCCGCTTGCTCTTCGACGAGCGCGGGGCTGGACGCGTCGATGGATCGTTCACGGTCGGGCTCACCGCTCTTTGTGGTCGGCACGCCGAACTCTCCGAAGAGGACGTCGGCCCCGCCACCCAGCCATCGCGTCAACCGCGCGAGAAACGGCAAGACCCGCTCGTCGGTGGGGCCGTCCGCCCACGCGGCGTAACCCGGATATCCGTGCATCTGCAGAAAGTCGCAGACCTCGGCTGCCTCGCGCGGGCCGAGCGTTCGGTCCTGCTCGAGGTCTTCCATGTGGAGCCCCAGCGTGACGAGCGCGCCGGCGTCGGCGCCGCGGATGGCGTCCGTCACTCGCAAGAGCCACTCACGGGCGTGGGCCTTGTCGGGGGGGACTACGCAGTTCGAGTTTTCGTTTCCGAGGTCCCATGCCCACAGGGCCCCTGTGCCCGGCAAGCGCACCCGCGACCTCACGCGCGAGCGCCGACTGCGCCCGGACAATCGACGCATCGGAGTACCAGCTCTGCGAGGCGTGACGCTGTGACTCGGCCTCCGGAGACGACGCGGAATCGATCGTCGCCCTGCCTCTTCGCCGAGAGCCCATGAAGGGATCCAGTTCACGCCGCTCATGTGGCCCGTGAAGAGCGTGGGCATGACCGAGAGTCCGGCGGTGCTTGCCTCGTCCAAGGTCGAGACGAGGCGATCGACCATCGCGGAGTCGACGCGCGACGGGGTTGGCTGAAAGTCCTCCCATGTGAGGAAGATGCGGACTGAATCGAATCCGCACCCTGCGATGCGACCGAAGTCCGCCGCGACCTCCGCCAGGTCGAATGCGGTCCACCAGCCCATCGCCGTCCGAGCCGGCCAATAGTTCACGCCAAGCCGAAAGGGTACGGCCTGGGTCGAGCGAAGGTCGGCGCTCACGCGGGGCTCTTCGACGCAGAGGCGCCCAGGATGCGCCGGTAGACTGTCGATGTACTCGTCGACCATGCGGCCCTTGTCGAAGCGACGCTCGACCGATGCGCGCACGCTCTGCGGGTCCAGGTCGACGATCGCAGCCACGGCTTCCACGGCCTCGGCGGTCGAGTCGATGAGGCGGCCGTTCACGCCCTCCGTGATGAGCTCCGGCATGGATCCGCGCCGGCTGGCGATCACCGGGGTTCCGCAGGCCATCGCCTCGACCACACTGAAGCCGAACGGCTCGTCGAAGCTCACGAGATGGAGCAGCGCACGCGCGCCACCAAGTAGCTCGCTCTTCTGATCGGGTCCGACCGCGCCGACAAACCGCACCCTGTTGCCGTCAATGTGCGGCTCGACCGCGCGCTCGAAGTAGGCTCGATCCTGAACGATACCGGCGATCACCAGCGGCAGACCCGCGGACCGCGCGACGAGGATCGCCTCCTCCGCGCCCTTGTCCGGATGAATGCGCCCGAAGAACAGGAGGTAGTCGCGCGGGCCGGTGCCGATCGCGAACGCGCTCATGTCGATGCCGTGATGGATGGTGGCCGCGTATTGAAGCGAAGGGTGTCGATCGGAGTCGCTGATGGCCACGTAGTGGCTGTGCCCGTTGTATTTTTGATAGACGGGGAGGATCCGCTCCGAGGAAAACCCGTGAATCGTAGTGACGACCGGCGTGTCGACCAACCGAGAGAAGCTGAGCGGCAAGAAGTCGAAGCTGTTGTGGATGAGGTCGAACTCGGAGGCGCGCTCGAATACGGCGGAGATGTGCAGGCACTCCCACACCTTCGCGTCGATGGTGGCGTCTTCCGAGTATCCGCGTGGGGCGCTCCCGACCAGGTGAGCTTTGGTGATCGAGTCAGCGGTGGCGAAGAGGGTGACGTCGAGCCCGCGCTCGACCAGGCCCTCGGTCAAGAGAGAGACGAATTGCTCCCATGGCCCATAGTGGCGAGGAGGCACGCGCCAAGAGATCGGGGCGAGCACCGCCACGCGGAGCGCGGCCGGGGCGCCGAGTGAAGGCGACGTCATGCCGAAGCCCGGGGACCTTCGCCCGTCGGAAGGACGGGTGCGCTCTGGTTGCGCAGTCGCTTCTCCGAGTCGAGCGCGCCCATCTCGGTGAGCGCGAGCAAGAACGAGAGCGTCGACTCGGCCCCCTGGTTCTCGTTCGGTCGATCCGGGTGGAGCCCGTCCCGGCAGCCCCCCGTAGTGGGGTCGTAGAGCGACGTGTGCGCCTGGTTTTCACCCAGGAACCAACTGAACGCGCGCCACATTTCGTGGGCCCAGGCCTCGTCGCCTGTCACGCGCCACGCGTCGAGGCAGGCGGACACCGTGGCGCAGGCCTCGATGGGTTGCTGGTCGAAGTGTGCTCTCGCGGCCTGTCGCGGGTAGAATCCGTTCGAGCCGATCGGGGCGAAATAGCCTTCCTCCGAGCTTTGGAGCGCATTGAGCCATTGCAGGGACCGGAGCCCCGCCGCGACCATTTCTCGATGGCCCAATTGGTTGCCCGAGACAATCAGGGCCTGCGGCAGGCGAGCGTTGTCGTAGGCGACGATGTCCTCGCACCACGGGCCAGTCCCCGCCGCCTTCCGTTTCGAATCTCGACAAGAGCCGCTCGGAGAGCCGCTTCTGCAAGACCTCGACGCTGCTTTCTCCCTGAAACGCGCGTAGATATTCGTGGATACCGAGGAGCGTGAAGGCCCAAGCCCTGGGGCTCTCGAACTCCAAGACGGCCGGCAGCGCAGCATGAAACAGCTCGCCGCCGAGGCTCTTGTGTCCAGGTTCGCGCGAGCGATTCACCACGGCACCGAGCGACCAGAGGGCGCGACCGTGGCTGTCCTCGCTGCCGCGCTCTTCGGTCCATTCCCGGGAATACGTCATGAAGTTCCTGAACCGGTGCGAGTCCTTGTTCAGGGCGTGACTCACGAACGCGAGGTAGCGCGACGAGAGAGAGCGAGTCGTCGGCCAGTCGTCCGTGCCCGCGTCCTCGAGTAGGCTCGTCAAGAGCAGGGCGCGGGCGTTGTCGTCGATGCAATACCCGTCTTCGTAACGTGGAACGGAGAAGACAGCATGCTGGAGTATGCCTGTGTCATCCGTCAGCGCGCGGAGGTGCTGGAGATTGAGCTTGGGCAGCTGGATCGGGTGCCTCGCGAGTGTCGTCGTCGCGAAGAATGAGCGGCGCAAAGTCTTGCTTTCCTGGTGCGCGCGCTCGAAGCTCGAGACGTACTGACGCGCGACGGACGGCCAGATCATGTTGCGACCATATTCGGCCGCGCGCGCACCGAGCGCGTGAAGCTCTTCGGGATCGCCGAGCAGCTTGTCGAGCGTCGCGCTTATCGCGGCCGAGTCTTTCCACGGGACCAGGACGCCGCGGCCCTCAGCCAAGAGCTCGCGCGCATATCGATACGGCGTCGAGATGACGGCCTTCCCGTTTCCGACTGCGTACGCCAGCGTCCCGGAGGTGATCTGCTCGGGGTTCAGGTACGGGGTGATGTAAATGTCCGCCGCCGCCAAGAACTCGGCGAGCTTGGGCGCACTCACGAAACGATCGTGAAAGACGACGTGCGCCTCCACGCCGAGCTTGTGGGCACGAAGCTCGAGGCTGCGCCGGTAGGCCTCGCCGTGCCGCTCCTTCACGTGTGGGTGTGTGGCGCCGACGACCACATAGGTTGCGGTCGGGTGGCGTGCGACGACGGCGGGGAGCGCATCGATGACGTATTCGATTCCTTTGTCCGGAGACAGGAGGCCGAAGGTGAGGATCAGCGACATCTCCTCGACGCCCAGGCGCTTCTTGCTGGCTTGACTGCTCGGCAGGGTCGGGATCCCGTGGGGGATGAAGTCGATTTTGTCGGCCGGCACACCGTGCACTTCGCGCAAGATCTCGCCGCCGCAGTGACTCATCACGATCAAGCGGCTCGAGAGCCGCGTGACCTCGTCCATCACGCGCCGTTGCTCCACCGTGGGCTCGTCGAGGATGGTGTGTAGCGTCGTCACGATCGGCGTGCGTACCTCGCTGAGCAGAGCGAGGATGTGGCTGCCCGCCTTGCCTCCGAAGATGCCGTACTCGTGCTGGAGGCAGAGGACGTCGAATCCGCCGACGTTCAAGAAGTCGGTCGCGCGGCGGTATGATGCGAGATCGCTCTCGGCGATCTCGAAGCGAACACGATCGCCGTAAGCGTAGCGTTTCCCGGAGTCGTTCATGGCGATGACATCACACTCGATACCTGGGAACGTCGCCGAGATCGCGTCCGAGAGGTCGGTCGTGAACGTGGCGATCCCGCACTGCCGCGGGAGGTGGTTTCCCAGCAGCGCCACGCGGCTGACCGCTCCGGTGCTTTCGTCTTGATTCATGCACTCTCCCCTCGAGCGCGCATCACCGAACGGACCTATCGGGTCGCCACGCCCGACGACACCAGGCCTGAGTCGAAGCATTGTCCAAAATGCCGCCGGCGGCAACTCGGCGCGCGAGCTGCTGGTTTGCCGGGCAAGAGCATCCAGTCGGACAAAGTCATCCTCATCGACGCGAAACGCGACCATCCGAGATTTAGGTCTGGTTGATCCGCCGCCGTCGGCTACCCGATGAAGCAGTGCTGCGGCAGCCCTGTGGACATCGTCCATCGGCGCAACGCCCCTTTCATTCCGGGTCGTGCTTTCAACACGGCACGCGTTTGTTCGCGATTCGAGTGCACGTACTTTGTGGTTGTGTCCACGCGCTTGCGCCCGGCAATGAGAGCGATGCCCGGCAAGTTCGGCGACACCGACGCCAGTTCGGCAATCGAACGCGCCCCAAATCAAGCCGTCGCCGTCGCAGTGCCGGGGGTTCATCGGGACGATCCATGTGAGGTGAAGGCTAGAAGAACACGAACGCGGCGCCGACCATGAGCAGGTTGAGCACCACATAGGTCAGAGGGAAGGCCCACCGACAGCGGCGGTCGATGCGATTGCCCGCGTCCGACTTTCCCACCTCGACGCGCTGATGTTCGACAGAGCCCATGGGGGTATCCGCACCCGCTCACTCGACGAGCCGCGAGCCCCTGAATCGGCTTCCAGCATGACCTCGCTCGTATCGAACCCCAGTACCTCGAAAATGGCGGTCAAGCGTTGGCTATCAAACGGGTATCGGCTCAGGGACCGGGAGGCGGCAACCGGTCGGCAAAGCAGTTCCGCGTGGGATCAAAGGCGACGGGGTACACTCGGCGGATATGCGGGAAGAACGATTTGCGGGCATCACCGTTCGGTTGACGGGAGGCGAAGATCGCCAGGGCGGTGGCGATGGACCTCTCGTCGTGTTGATGCATGGCTTTGGTGCGCCGGGGACTGATTTGGTTGGGCTGTGGCGGGTTCTCGATGTGCCGAGTGATCTGCGTTTCGCGTTTCCGGAAGCGCCGCACGAAATGCCTGGGATGCCTGGCGCACGGGCTTGGTGGATGGTTGATTTCGCGCGCGCCGAGCAAGCGATGGCGGAGGGGCCCAGGAGTTATGCGACGGAGATCCCCCCGGGGATGGAGGAAGCGACCGATCGGATCGTGCAGATGACCGACGCCATGCAGGAGGCGCTTGGCGTGCCGAGCGAGCGCCTGATCATGGGTGGTTTCTCGCAGGGTTCGATGGCGGCGTGCAACGCGGTGTTCGCGAGGAGCGTGACACCCGCTGGATTGGTGATCCTTTCAGGCACACCGGTGAACCTCGAGGTCTGGAAAGAGGGCATGGCATCCAAGCGTGAAGTCCCCGTGTTCCAAAGTCATGGTCTGCACGATCCGCTCCTTTCGGTTCAGGCCGCCGAGCAGCTGCGGGATGAGATGCGAGAAGCCGGCCTATCGACCGAGTGGGTCCCTTTTCGAGGCGGTCACGAGATCCCGATGCCAGTGCTCGAAGGGCTCGGCCGGTTCTTGTCCACGACTCACTAGTGATCATTCAGACCTTCCAGCGCCCCGACTTCGTCTTCTCGCCCCCGGACGATTCGTTTGCCCATGAGGGGGCCGCGGTACTCTGTAACGACAGTGCACTGGCCCTCGTGGCCGTCGTGTTCGAAGTAGATCACCACCCAATCGCGTACACGGCTGAGTTCGTGTGCTCGGTCGGTGTTGGAAAACAACGCTGTGAAGTGCCAGCCATTTTCGTAGCTATGGAGGATTGGCAGCCAGGCGACGCCCCCGGGATTGTTGCGCTGCGGTGATATTCGGGGGAGCTCGTCTGCTTCGACTTTCTGTCGGTATTGTCGGTCGACTTCGAGTAAGAGGCTGACCTCTGGCCTTGCTTCGACCGTCTCGGGCGCGCTAACTCGAGCTCCCGCCTGCCGTAGCTCCTCGAACCTGCGCGCTCTGCCGCGCGCAGACCGAGCGAGCATCGTCGCCAAGATGTCGCGGATCGCTTCGAGCCGGCGCGGACCAAAACCGGCCACCGCGTCGAGTCGCCCATCGTGCGCTGCCACCTCGAGCGCTTCGAGCGTGTCGATCTCGAGCTCTCGGTGGATCCGCTCCGCAAGCTCTTCCCCTATCCCAGGGACCATCTTGAACAGCTCGACCGGAGACAGTTTGCCATCGAGCCGATCGAGCAAACGAAGCCGTCCGGTGTGCGCGATCTCATCGATCGAGCCGGAGAGACTCGTGCCGACCTGCGGCAGCGCATCGAGGGCTATGCGCCCCTCGGTGAGCGCCAGGTCCTGAATGCTCGTTCCTTGGTCCCGAACCACCGCAGCTCCGGCCCGATACGCGTCAATTCGGTAGATATTGGCGTGCTGCGTCTCGAGGCGGTCGGCCACTTGATCGAGGATTTCAGCGATGTGATCGTTGGTGACGGTTGGCGGCCGGGATTCCACTGCCCCATCAAGCCAGCAGATCGAAGCAGACGCAAGAGCTTGCGGGCCCCTGGCGCCCCCCAGCACATCGGTCAAAGCTTCGAGCCTCAATCCATGGTGAACGACTTGGACTTGCGAACCGCCGCCTTCTTCGACCTCGACCGGACGCTGCTCGATATGAACAGCTCGACGTTGTGGGCGAAGCACGAGCTTCGCGGTGGGAGCATCTCCATTCGGCAGTTTGGCCGGGTCGTCGTTTGGAACCTGCTCTATCATTTGTCGCTCATCGACATCGAGACCGCGTTTCAGGAAGCGGTGGGTCACTATCGTGGACGGTCCTATGAAGATCTCGAAGAGGAGACGCGCGACTGGTTTGCTCGGGACGTTGCACATCATGTTCGTCCTGGCGCCCTCCCTGCGCTTCAGGAGCATCGCGAACGAGGTCATCAGCTCGTCCTTCTGACGAGTGCGTCGGCGTTTGCCGCGCGCGCGGCGCGGGACACCTGGCAGCTCGACGACTTCCTGTCGAACGACTTCCCGGCCGATGACCAAGGCAAGCTCCTCGGAACTTTCGAGCATCCGCTCTGCTACGGACCGGGGAAGGTGCAACGCGCTCAGGCTTGGGCCCGCGAGCGCGGGGTCGACCTCGGCGACTGCTACTTCTACACCGACTCCTACACCGACGCGCCGATGCTACGAGCGGTGGGAAATCCGCGTGTGGTCAGTCCGGACCCGCGGCTCAGCCGTGCAGCCCGGCAAGGAGGCTGGCCCATCCTCCAATGGTGAGCGCGCCGCGCCCCTTCGGAGCGTGTAGGAACTCTACCGCTTGGCTCTGTTCTTCCTTCGCGGAAGCGGTAGCACACCGGCGTCTTGGAAGCCTTCTAACGACTTGCGAAACGCCCGCCCGCGCCGGTTCTGAACAACGTGCCCACCGGGGAACTTCACGAGCTCCGTGCCGAAATGGTCAGCGAGTCTTTGACCGTGCTTCACCGTGGCCAGGCGATCGAATTCGCCGGAGATGATCGAGACGCGCTCTGGTTCGAGCTTGGGCATGCGGCAGACAGGCGTGATCGGGAACGAGCTGCTCACGGTAGCCTTCGTAAAGCGCCCGCTGCAGATCGCCGGAGCCCGGCACCAAGTCGTTGTCGTTCATGATGTCGGGGACACTGGCGATTGGAATGTAGGACAGGACGAAATCGACGTCCGAGGTGACCGTTGCAAGCAGCGATGCGGTGTAGCCCGCCCAGGCTCATGCCGACGACGCCGACCTCGCTGGCGCCGGCCTCGCGCATCGCGCGAATCGCGATCTGCAAATCCCAGATCGACTGCCGGAACCCTTCGATGGTGAACGCGGTGTCCTGCTGCGGCCACTCCGGGGGAAACGCGTGCCCCCTCGGCCCGTGAAACGGAAGTGCAAACAGAGAGACGCCGATCCCTTGGCGACTGAACTCGCGAATCGGCCAGGTGACTCGTTCCATGAGGTGGTGACCCGACGAAAACCCGTTGACGAGAATCGCCATGGGCTTGCCCTTGATCCGGAGGTTCAACGTTCGGAGCAGCCCGGTTTGATTGTCTCGATGGCTTCGATACTCGTGCTTGATATCTTTGAAGATCAGCGGGTGCTTGCTCTGCCAGCTCCACTCGGCAAACCCGACGCGGTGTGGCGCCAGCCAGCGCTTTCTGAGGTTGATCTTGCCGGGCGCGGGGAATAGACCACCGGCGTTGCTGCGGTATGTCTTGTAGTCGTCCGTCGCAGCAAATGCGGCAAGGTCGCGCTCGAGCTCGGGAGGGTCCTTCAGGTCGGCCGGCTGGAGTTTGGCGATCTGTGAGACGAGAAAGCCGTCGGCCTTGTACGCGAGCTTCTGAACCAATCCGTGGGGTTTCGGGATCGCTACGAGTTGGCTACCACCGCTCTTGAGGGAGATCCCGCTAGCTCTGCTGACGTTGCCGGTGTCCCACGTTTGATGGAGTTGTTGTGCCACGTTGGTTCATGGATATATCGGACTCGGGCGTTCAGTGCAATTGTTGACGCCAATGCGTGAGCAACTTCGGGCGCAAGATTTGCGTCCAGCGCGCGTAACCCGTCTTGTTTAAATGTGTGCGATCGAACCGAAACAGTGATCGGTCTGGATTTCCGCTCGGGGTCATGAGCGCGGAATTTGCGTCGACGAATTCCAACCAGGGTCTGTCTGCGGCGGCTTGACGAATGTATTCGTTGACCGCTTTGATCTGCGCCGCGCGACGCGCGTTGAGAGGCGAAGGGAACGTCGCCAAGATGACGATGACAGTATCGGGCAGGCGGTCGTGCAAGCGGGACAACAGGGTGTCGTAGAGCCCCCGCATCTCTTCGAGACTCTTCGGTCGGTTGCCGCCGAAGTCGAGCAGATCGTTGCTGCCGATGTAGAGCACCACCATTGCAGGGTCGTGCGGCGTGATGATACGATCCATGTAGTGGATGACGTCGTTGACCTTTGCCCCGCCGAATCCGCGCTGCACAGTAGGCAGTGGTGCCATGTCTCGAGTGAGAGATCCCCATAGCCGAACCGTCGAGCTACCCACGAATACCACGGCGCGCTTGGTTGCGGGTCGCTTTCGTTCCGTCTTTTCAAACGCGCGAATCTGTTTCTCCCACACGAGCGGATCCTCGCTGATCGTGCGGCGAACCTCGTCCCAGATTTTCCAGCCCAAGATGGCAGGAGCGAGGAGCGGGACCGCCAGAATGGGAATCCAGATCCACATGCGCGTCAGTCTTCCCTAGCGCGGTTGGTGCCCGATTGGAATCTCAGGAACCCGCGGTACGCGCCAATGTACAACGTGTCGTTCGGACCGAACGTAAATGTACCCCACAGGTTGTTGAACACCTCGCGGTCGTAGTGTTTCACCCCGAGCGAGCCGCGCATCGTGATGCGTGCGACGTTGTCTCCAAACTCTCTCTTGTTGAAGTAGCCCTTGATGCTGAAGACGCGCCAGCCGGTGCGGAAGTCCACGGCGGTGAGCTGCCAATCGTGATGGCCGTCCACTGCTTCTTCGGCTCGCGTATAGACATAGATGAGGCCGCGCGAAGTCGACAGCTTGGGCGTGGCGGTCTTGGCATCGAAATGCCCGGTAGCCGGCCAACCTTCCACGGGCGCGTAGGTGCCAGACTCTTCGTCGAAGTCGATGCGCATGATCCCACCAGCTGTGGCGTTCTCGACGAACGGATCGACGTAGCCGTAGGTGTTGCCGACGACGAGCTGCTTCCCGTACGACACGACGGAGTTCTCGACGGCTCCCGCGCCTGGCTCGAATAGCGGGATCTTGCTGACGAGCGTTCCGTCCTTTTGACTGAACGCGAGCAGATTCACCTGCTCGGGAGCGTTGTCCACGATGATTACGTGGTCGTCGCCCACCAAGGTTGGCGTCGTTCCGCTTCCATCGTTCAGATGCCCAGGCTTGATCTTGTGGTCGTTGTCATAGATCAGGTCGCCGTCGTCGTAGGCCTGCGCCCAGCTCGGATCGAGCTCGATCTTCTTCGTCTCGTCATTGAAGCGCAGTTTGTAGAGCGCGATGTTGGAGACGATGAAAACGCCGTCTCGCCCCACTGAGAACGAGTTTTGAATCTGCTCGGCGATTGCGGAATCCGGTAGGAACAGCTTCCGGAAATCTGCGCGGAGCTCGGGAAATCTGTCGATATCCTGTTCGCTCTCGAGGGCTTTGATGCGCTCGATGACTTCTTCGCCCCCGTCAGGAATGGGGTCGAACAACTGGCGAATCTTCGCCTCCGCGCCAAATGCCACAATCGACGTCGCGTAGATGCGGGGACAACCGTCCTCGTCGATTTGCGTAGGGTCGATCACGCCCACGACGCCGTACTTGGACGTGAACCAGACGCGGCCTTCGGCGTCTGGAAGGATGGCGGTCAGCTTGTTGTCCTTTGCCTTCTTCTTGAGCGAAGTGTGGACCAGGCTCCCCGCTTTGACCTGGTGGCTTAGGTTCAGGTAGACCATCTCGTCTTCGACGATCTGCCGGTCGCGAATTGGAATCCGAATGATCGTGTCGTTCGCGCCTGGAACGTACATGTCGCCTTTGGCATCGAGGTATGAATAGGCACCCCCCGAGGTGTCGCGGAAGATGGCCCGACGGCCGCTCTTCTTTGCGAGCTCCATCATCTTGCTGCCTCGGCCTGGGATATCGACCTGGTCCAGGACGCGCGGCTCCCCCGATACGTCGACCACCAGCAGCGTTGCCGCATCACGCCCAAACGAGATCGTCACGACGGTATCGTCGTCGAGGAACGTGTACACCGGCGCCATCCCCGAGAGGCGCTTTCTCTTCTCGAGGACGTGGAAATAGGTTACGCGCGGGTCGTCAGGTACCGGGCCCCGAAAGGCGCTCACGTCGGTCGCCTGACTGTCTTCGTGCATCGTTCCCGCGTAGCGGCCCGACAGGATCGGATGTTGCCAGTGCTCGACCGGGTCCAGAGGTTCCGGAAGCGTCTCGCCGAACCGAGACGTCCACTCCTCGTGCCACTCGACATCGACGCGCGCGTCCTGCGTCTTGTGCTTCAGCTCGACCGGCGGAACTGTGTAGACCGAACAAGGAAGGCCGTAGTTGGGAGCGCTCGCGCCACACGCGACCGTGAGGAAGAGGCTGACGAAGAGAGTGGGGCGTACGCCCTGGGTTGATGGCATTGCCGGGAGCTTAGCGTCAGTGCCAGCGCGAGCGCCAGCGCCAGTATCAGTGGTATGATGGGGCGTTATGCGAGCCATGCTCCTCGACGCCCCCGCTCCCATCGAGACGCATCCTCTACGTCTGGCAGATGTGCCTATCCCCGAGCCAGCCGCAGACGAAGTCCTGATCAAGGTCCACGCGTGCGGTGTCTGCCGAACCGACCTTCACATCGTCGAGGGTGATCTCGAGGTGCAGCGCTCGCCGATCATCCCCGGCCACCAAGTCGTCGGCACCCTCGAAGCACTCGGCTCGGAGGTCAAAGATCGCGAGCAGGGCGAGCGCGTTGGTGTCGCTTGGCTCCATCGCACCTGTGGATGCTGCTCCTTCTGCGCGAGCGCGCGCGAGAACCTGTGCGACTCCCCTGACTTCACCGGCTGGACCGTCCATGGGGGCTTCGCTGAATACGTCGTTGCACCGGCTAGCTTCACCTACCCGCTCCCCGCGGGATTCTCTGACCTTGAAGCGGCGCCTCTTCTTTGCGCCGGCATCATCGGTTACCGCTGCCTCGCGAAGACCGGCATCGGCGACTGGTCGGGTGCGCGCCTCGGTCTCTACGGCTTCGGTGCGGCAGGCCACGTCGCCATCCAAATCGCCCGAGCGCGCGGAGCCGACGTCTACGTCTGCACGCGCAACCGCAACAAGCACCAGGCGCTCGCCGAAGAGCTTGGCGCCGTCTGGACGGGTGGCACGACTGACAAACCTCCAGTCTCGCTCGACGCCGGCATCATCTTCGCGCCGGCGGGCGAAATCGTACCCGCCGCGCTATCCCACCTCGACAAGGGCGGCACCCTCGTGCTCGGTGGCATTCACGTGAGCCCGATCCCTGAGCTCCCATACGAGCTTCTTTACGGCGAGCGCATGATGCGCAGCGTGGCCAACAACACGCGTGAAGACGGCCACGCGTTCCTCCGGGAGGCCGCCGATGTCCCGGTGCGCACGCACACCGAGAGGTTTCCTCTCGATAATGCCAACGAGGCACTCGAACGACTGCGGCACGACGGCATTCGTGGCGCGGCGGTATTGACCGTTTAACGAAAAACGCCGCGCTCCGGAGAACGCGGCGTCGTCCCGTTGAAGCTGAGGGTCTTACTCGGCGACCTCTGCCATCAGGCGAGCCACCGTGTAGGGATCGATGTTCGCGCAGGGGCGGCGATCTTCGAGGTACCCCTTGCCGTCGAGGTCGGTGGCCATCGGGATACGGACCGAGGCGCCGCGGTCGGACACGCCCCAAGTGTAGTCCCTGAAAGAGGCAGTCTCGTGTGCGCCCGTGAGACGATCCTCTAGGCCGGCGCCGTAGTGCTTCAGGTGAAGCGCAATACGCTCCGGCTGACCCAGCTTCTCGCAGTACTCGTGAATGATCTTCAAGCCTCCGTCTTCACGCATCTGCTTGGTGCTGAAGTTGGTGTGGCAGCCTGCGCCGTTCCAGTCGCCCTCGGCGGGCTTGGCGTCATAGGAGATGTCCACGCCGTACGTCTCGGCGATGCGGCCGAGGAGGTAGCGCGCCATGTACATGTGGTCGCCGACCTCGGCGATGCCAACGGGGCCGATCTGGAACTCCCACTGGCCGGGCATCACCTCGGCGTTGATGCCTGACATCTTGACGCCGGCCTTGATGCACGCGGTCATGTGCTCTTCGACGATCTCGCGGCCGAACACGTACTCGGCGCCAACGCCGCAGTAGTACGGGCCCTGGGGACCAGGGAAGCCACCCTCGGGGAAGCCGAGCGGGTAGCCGTCCTTCATCATCGTGTACTCCTGCTCCATGCCGTACCAGCAATCGAGGGAGGACTTGGTGCGCTCGTCCGCTTCGGCAGCCGCGCGACGCGTGTTGGTCGGGTGCGGCGTGCCGCCGTGGGTGACGACCTCGCAGAGGACGAGCAGGTTGTCGCCGCCACGGAGAGGGTCGCGGGTGGCGAACACTGGGAACAACTGGCAGTCGGAATCGTCGCCCGTGGCCTGGTTGGTGCTCGAACCATCGAAGCCCCAGTGCGGGAGTGCGGAAACTCCGGTGATTGCGCCGAGAACCTTCTCGATGACGTTCGCCTCAAGCATTCGTGTCTTCGACCGAAGAGCCGGCGTTGGCTCGGTGCCGTCGATCCAGATGTATTCAGCCTGAATGATGCTCATCGTTACTACTCCTACAGATGTTCTCGTCGCCGGGGCACCAGCGAACGGGTTCGGGGGTGTACCACAAGGGTTGGCCCCTCGGTCGGGGATCTGTGGCCCGCCATTGTTTCCGAGATGTTTCCGAGCCCTTTCCTCCGTGAAAAAACGCGCCCGACGGTTCTCCAATGTGGCGCTAGCACTTCACCGACAAACCCAACCGGGGTCGTCTTTTGGCGATTTTTCCGCTCTGGGGGAGGATGAGGTGGAGAGGCCGGGGGCTAAGTCCTCCAAACAGCCGAAACCAATAGCTAATTACTCAATGCATCGAGCGGGCCGGGTTTGCACGAGATACAGAGTCAGTGTAGAATATTGGCATAGTTGGCTTTTTTCTGTGTTGGGGGAGTTCGTTTATGCGTAGTTGGCTTTCGATTGTTTTCGTGGGCATGAGTGGCCTGGCGCTTGTCGCCTGCGGGGGTAGTGGCTCTGATGGACCGCGGGGTGGCGGTGGCACTGGCGGTACCGGTGGAGTGATGCTGGACTGCTCGACTCTGGACCCCCGCCCAGATGACTGTGACAAGGACTGCACCTCGTCTTCGCAGTGCGAGGGGAGCTTCTGCGAGAACGGGAACTGCGTCGCGCATTGCACGGCCACCGAGGGGTGTGACTCCAACTCGACCTGCAACGTGAGCGGCCGCTGCGTCCCGAACATGAATACCGGCGGAACTGGCGGCACCGGCAACACGGGTGGTGGCAACAGCTGTCAGTCGGTGACGGTTACGCCGACGAGGAGCATTCCGAATGTCATGTTCCTCGTCGACCAGAGTCTCACAATGGACGCCGATGATTTCGGACCTAACAATGACAATCGCTGGACCGCCGCACACGACGCGATCACCAGCATCATTTCGCGGATGGAATCGATCGTACGCTTCGGGTTGACAACGTACACGTCTGACAACGGGAATCGGAATCCTCCGTGCCCGCGGCTCCCCACGCAGGTCGGTTTCGACCTCGACAATTCGGGGCCGATAGGAAGCGAATTCCCTGCTTCCTATCCAAACCAAGACGGCGCTTACACGCCGACCGGCGATAGCATCAATTCTCTGGTGGGCTTGATTCAGGCTAGTCCACCGCCCGCGGAGGGGCCCACGATCATCGTGCTAGCGACCGACGGTGAGCCAAATTCCTGCGTGTATCCGAATCCCGACGACAGCCACAATCCGCAGTACTCGCGCGAACTGGCAGTATCAGCCGCAGCGAATGCTCACACCGCCGAGATGGATCTTTTCGTTCTATGGGTCGGTGAGTTGACGAGCAGCTCGATTCGGGCCCACCTCCAAGAGGTCGCGGACGCCGGCACCACTGGCACTGGCACCGTTTACGTGGGCGACGATCCGACGAGCCTTTCGAGCGCTTTCCAGAGCATCATCAGCGCTAGCATCTCGTGCGATGTGCAGATGGACGACCGGTTCGACGACAAGATCGAGGCGTGTGCGGAGGGTGTGGTTAGACTTAACGGCGGCGCGCCCTTAGCCTGCTCAGATACGAACGGCTGGCGCGTCAAGCCGGGGGTCGACGATGTGATCGAACTCGTCGGCAGCGCTTGTGACACGTTCAAGGGCGGCGACGTGACCGTCTCCGCCGAGTTCCCATGCGGCGCGATCATCGTCGTCGAGTAGCGGCTACTCAGCGAGGATGAACTCAATCTCCTGTCGGGTGCCGGCCTCGACGTTGACGACACGCGTTTGGGTGGGCAGGTCTTGGCCGACCCCAATAACGTGCCGTCCTATGGATAAGCGCGCCTTCACTGGCGCTCGTCCCATATATTTCTCCCCGAACCAAACGTCACCCCAGGGCTGAACCACGACGTACAGCCAACCCTTGCCAACGCGCGCCGGCCGTTGCGGCTCAGACCGTCTCGGTGACACGCTCTCTGCCTCTGCCTCTGCCTCTGCCGCTGGCGCTGACACTGCCTCTGCCGCTGCCGCTGGCGCTGACACTGCCTCTGGCACTGCCTCTGCCAGTGACGCTGCCTCAGGCGCCTGAACCCTCTGCTCGAGCCACTGTGTTCCGGCGACAGCGGCCACCAAGGTCGCGACCACGGCGCTCGCCAACATCAGTGCGCGTCTAGAGTTGCGCTGTCTCTGCGGCGGAGGTGTCGCGTCTCCCTCCGCCATGGCCCGGGCAAGCTTTGGAGGTCGGCTGAGCTCCGTGTCGCGTTCCTCTTCTTGCGCGCGGACGTGCATTCGCGCGCCGGGTCCTCCCCGGTGACCTTCGACCGTGGACGCGAGCTTCCGACGCGCTTCCGGTGGAGGCGCCACCGCGGCAAGCTCTTCGATCAGCCGTGCTGCGCTCGGCGTGCGGGCCTCTCGGTCCACCTCGATCAGACGCTCGATGACTTTCCGCAGCGGCGCCGGCACGTCCGGCGCGACGTCTTCCAGCGACAGCCGGTCACCTTCCAGGATCTTCTGCATGGTTTCGACATCGTGCGCGCCGTCAAAGGGGCGAATCCCGGCGACCGCCTCGAACAGAACCACGCCGAGAGAGAACAGGTCCGCTCGCCCATCGATGGTCTCGCCGCGCATGTGCTCGGGAGACATGTAGGGGATCTTCCCCTTCGCGCTTCGGCTTGCTGTCGCCGTCGCGTTGTCGATCGCCTTCGCGATGCCGAAGTCTGCGAGCTTCGTTTCGCCCGATCGGCTCAGCAAGATGTTGGAGGGAGAGATGTCGCGGTGAACCAGGCTTCCGTGCGCATGCTCGAGCGCGTAGGCCAAGTCCAATCCGATTAACGCGACCGTGTCCGGTGACAGCTTCTCGCCGGGAGACGACCTGAGGAAAGAGCGAAGGTCGACGCCGTCGACGAGCTCGAGCGTCATGTAGTGCACACCGCCGACCTCGCCGAAGTCGATCACCCCGACGATGTTGGTGTGGCGAAGCTGCGCGGCGAGCTTGGCCTCACGCTGAAAACGAGAAACGAACTCGTCGTCCTCACTGAACGCGGGAAGCACCCGCTTCAAGCAAACGCGCTGCTCGAAACCGCCCGTCGCGACGCGCGTCGCTTCAAACGTCTCCGCCATGCCACCTACGCCGAGGCGGCGCACCAGGTAGTAAGGACCAAACTCTCGTGGCTCACCGGCCATCCATCAGGAGACTAGCATCATTGCAAAAGCACTGGCGCTCCCACTCCCAGCGATGCAGGCTCCTGCGCCACTGATGAAGGCAGCGTCAGGTCCACCCAAAGGCGTCGATCGCACCATCTTCCGGCGCCTCTTCGATCTGGCGATGCCGATCGTTGGCTTGAACGTGCTCAGCGTTTTGACGCTTGCCGTCGACACCGCAATGTGCGGCCGTCTCGTCGACGCTGAAGCGGCCCTCACGGCGCTCGGGTTTGCTAGCCAGCTGATCTTCTTGTTGATGGTGGCGATGCTTGGGCTGACGGTAGGAACCGTTGCTTTCATCGCCCGTGCCCACGGTGCCGGCGAAACCGAACGCATCAACCACGTGCTCCACCAGAGCATTCTTCTGACGTATTTGGTGTCGATCGGGGTGGCCATCGTCGGAAATCTCGGTGCCGGCGTTGCAATGGAGTGGCTCGGCGCCGACGCGACGGTCCGCGAGCTCGGGGTGGGCTACCTACGGCCGCTCTTCACGTTCACCGTGTTTTTCTACTTGAACATGCTGTTCGCGGCGGCGCTACGCGCAGTCGGCAACACGACGCTTCCTTTCATGATCGCCGTGTTGAGCAACTTCCTCAACATCCTCCTGAACTACGGGCTCATCTTGGGGCGGCTCGGCCTCCCCGCGTTGGGCGTGAGTGGCGCGGCCTGGGGGACGGTCATCTCACAAGCCGTGGCTGTCATCTTGATGGTGCTCATCCTGCGGCGCGATGTCGTGCATGGCGTGCGCGCGCGTCTTCATTTGGCGCCGCTCGACCGCGCGCTCGCAAACGACCTCTTTCGGGTTGGAGCGCCGGCTGCGCTCGACATGGTGATCTTGAACGTGGCGTTTCTGTCGGTTGTCGGGATGCTGGCGCGCGTGGCACAGGTGACCGTCGCAGCGCACGGCATCGGCCTGCGAATTCAGTCTCTGGCGTTCGTGCCCGGCTTTGGCGTCTCACAGGCGATCGGGGCGATGGTCGGAAACGCGCTCGGCGGAGGTCACGTGGCCGAGGCGCGTGAAGTCGTGCGCGGTGGCATGATCCTGTCGACCGTCATCATGACCGTCATCGGGCTGGCGATCGTGCTCGGCGCCGAGCCGATCATCGCGATCTTCGATGTAGACCCTGCGACCGAGCTCGGGCGCTATTCGATCCTCTGGATGCGGGTGCTCGGCTGGGGCATGCCAGTGGTCGGCGTCCACATCGCGCTGATCGGAATGCTGCGTGGGGCCGGCGCGACCAACACCAGCCTTCTGATCAACATCGTCGGCACCCTGATCATCCAGGTCCCGCTCAGCTGGTACCTCGGCTTCGTCGTGGGCTGGGGCGCTTTCGGAATCTGGGTGGCTCTGCCCATTTCGTTCGTGGTCCGCATGTTCCTGGGCGTTCTTGCCTATCGCCGGGGGACTTGGGCACGGGCGGGCGCGACCATCTGAGGGCTCGTCCCTTGGCAGGGATTTCTCCGAGTCTCACTCTTTTTGGTAACCTGTGAGCATGATCAACGCCTTGATCAGGGCGGTGTATCGAGTGGCGCACTGGGGGTTACGGCTTCTCTGGTTCATTCGGCGGCCGGAGACGACCGGAGCACTGGTTGCGGTGTGGCACCAGGGCCGCGTCCTACTCGTGAAGAATTCGTACAGGCCGCAGCTCACCTTGCCCGGGGGTTACATCAGGCCACGCGAGGAGCGCCGGACGGCGGCCGCGCGCGAGCTCCGTGAGGAGGTTGGCATCCAGGTGCAGCCCAAGATGTTGGTGCACGCCTATCATGGCACGCATATCTTCGAGCACCGTCAAGACACGCTCGACATCTATGAGCTCGAGTTGGACGCGGAGCCGAAGGTGCAAGTCGATGACCGCGAGGTCGTGCTGGCAGAGTTTCGCACTCCGGACGAAGCACTCCGCATGAAGATCGTGCCGCACCTCGAGGAATATCTCTCGCAGCGAATCGCGCGGGCAAGCGGTTGAGCCCGATGACTGCACGTGAGGAGCTCCGTCGCGAGGCGCTCCGGCTTCATGAGCGTTACCACCGCGAGCTCATCGAACGCTTTTCGGTTTGTCCCTGGGCAAAGCCCGCGCGCGCTGATGGCCATACTCGGGCACACGTCGTTACAGAGGCGCCGTGCGCCCCCGAGGAGCTGATGCCGGTGATCGCGCGATGGGCTGCGGACGAGACGGTGGATGTGGCGTTTGTGATCGCGCCACGCTTCACCGCAGGTGCCGATGCATTTGCGGACTGGGCGACGTCAATCGTTCAGGCGCACGGCGATGTCTTCCTGACCGCGCCTTTTTATCCGAGCCGCCCCGACTCCGCTGGCTCCATCCAGTTTCTCCGCCAAACCCCTGACCCCACCGTCCAGCTCGTCCGAAGAACCCTCCTCGAGGAAATCAGGGCGCAGGACCCGCCGCACTACACGGACATCTTCGATTTGGATCTGCGCGAGCTCGAGGCGGACAAGGCCCCTCGCGAGGTGGCTGCCTCGGTCGTGGCGCACAACGAACGGATGATCGAGCGAGAGGGCAGAGCGGCGATTCGGGGGATTTTGGATGATATTCGGGAGGACAGAGAGCGGACGTACGCGAGGTTGTTGCCGCTGCTATGACGGTGTCAGCGTCTCAGCTTCCGCTGGATATACCCCGACGAGATCACGCCCCACGCCGCTCCGACCATCAGCCCGCCGGTGTGCACCCAGTTTGCGATCGGCCCGACCCATCCAGTGAAGCCCAGGCCCAACCAGATCAACATGAAGGTCACCAGTTGTTGCGGCATTCGATAGGGGAAGCTTGGGTCTAGGCGGCCTCGGATCCAGACGAAGGCGAACAAGCTGTACACCACGCCGGACATGCCTCCGAACGTCGTTGGCCCGGAGAGCGCATATTCGAGCACGTGGGAGAATGCCGCGGTCACCAGGACGAAGACCAGCAAGTAGCGCGAGGAAAACACGCGCTCGATCGCAGTGCCGAGGTCCTTCAGCCACCACAGGTTGAAGAGGATGTGCATGAAGCCGAAGTGCAGGAACATGGGCGTGAACAAACGCCAGGGCTGCCCCTGCCAGATCGCCCTGACGTCGCCGAACACGAAGCCGCCCCTCACCGGCATGAGGGGGGTGAAGGTGAAGAGGCGCACGACGTCCATTTTGTCACCCATGCCCGTCAGAAAAAACACGACGACGCAGATGACCATCAAACCCGCGGTCACCGTGCCGACCCGCATGTTCTGTTTCGCCTCGATCCGACTCCGGATTTTCTCCGTGCGTGCTCTAAGCTGTTCGTCAGTCTTGGCTTCTTGCCGGCGCTGTGTCTGGGCCTTGCGAGCCATGTCGGCGAAGTGGCGCGCGTTTGGATCAAACCCGTTTAGGAAGGCGCGCGCCTGCTCCATCTGTTCTTCGTCGTGAACCCAAATCGCAAATGATCCGTCTCGCGTTTCCTTGACCGTCGTTGTCACGCCGTCCGAGTAGAGCGCGTCGCCGAGGGTCTTGGCCTCGGCTTGGTCCGTGACGGTCGTGAGCAGGCGCATTGCGGGGCGGAGTGTAGCCGCTTCGATCTGTGTTTCAATCGCCTCGGACCACGGCGTACATCACGCAGTCCCGCGGAGCGTCGGACCGGTTGGGATGGTGTGCGTACTGCTGTAACCGTCCTTCGTACTGCATCCCCACCTTCTCCATGACCCGAGACGACCGGGTGTTTTCTTCGTCGCAGAGTGCTTGGACGCGAGCGATCCGGGCGTCTTCGAAGGCTGCCTGGCAGACTCGCGCCAGTGCTTCGGGCATATATCCCTGGCCCCAGAAGCGGCTTCCGAGCGCGAACCCGATCTCCGCGCGGTGGAAGTGCACCGTGCAGCCGATCGTCCCCAGGAGCGCAGCGTCTTCCTTGCGTTCGATGAGCCAGACGCGGTGACCCATCCGGAGGTCCCAGGCGTCGATGGCTTGCTGGAAGTACTCTCGCGTCTGCGCGGGGCTCGTATGGGCGGTCCAAGTGAGATAACGGGTGATCTTCGGGTCACTCGCGTAGGACTCGAACGCGGCTTCCGCATCCTCGACGGTCGGGCGCCGCAGGACGAGTCGCGTCGTTTCCAACTCGTCGGGGGGAAACTCCACGTTGCGCGTATAGCACGGCCCCCGCTTGGCGATGGATCCGCTAGGAACGAGCTGATACGTTGCGGCCCATGTCGAATCGGGATGAGCCACTCGATGAAGCGGCGCTGCGCCTATGCGAAGAGCTCGGCTACTCCTTTGCAGACACAGGGCTGTTGCTCGACGCGCTCACGCATCGCTCGTTCAAGCACGAGCGGCCCGACCTCACCTCGACCGACAACGAGCGCCTCGAGTTTCTTGGTGACGCGGTGGTCGGGCTCGTTGTGGCGTCGCTGCTGTACGTGCAGTTTCCCGAATCGGACGAAGGCGAGCTCACCCGGCGACGGGCTGATTTGGTCAGCGAGAAGGGGCTTTTCGCAGCGGCCCAATCGATCGGCGTCGGTGATGCGATGCGGCTCGGGAAGGGAGAGGAGAAGTCGGGAGGCCGCTCCAAGCCGAGGCTGCTGGCGAGCACGCTCGAGGCCTGCATCGGCGCGATCTACCGCGAGGGCGGAGCGGATGCGGCCTTCGCAGCGGCCCGCCGAGTCTTCGAGCCACGCTTGCATACCAGCGCTCCTGGGCACCGGGACGCAAAGTCACGCGCGCAGGAATGGGCGCAGGCACATCTCGGGGGTACGCCGAGTTACCGCTTGGTCGCATCGCAGGGCCCCGATCATGATCGCGAGTTCACCGTAGCGCTGGAGCTTCACGACGTGCAAGTCGCCACGGGTGCAGGCCATTCGAAGATCGACGCGGAGCAGGCCGCGGCTCGCGCGGCGCTCGAGACCTGGGCGCAGGAGACGTCTCCCGAGCCGGGTAGCCAGACTGACTAGTGTGCGATCCGCACACTAGACTGCGCGGGAGGCGGCGTAGGCTTCGAGTCGTGCGTGCGCCCAGTCGACGTCTCGCTGCAGCTCGGTGTACTCCTGACCTTCGTACAGCTCGTCGAAAGCCTTGAGCGCCTCTTCTGCCTTTGCAAGCTCTTCACGCACCGTGTCCGGCTTGATCTCCTCGGGCATCGCGAAGAGATCGGTCAGCAGGAGCACCTTGTCGGGCCCACCTTCAACGAAGCCGGGGCCGATCGCAGCGATGTTCCGCTTCCCTTCGACTTCCCACACCAGGAGGCCGCACTTGAGCGCGGCCAAAAGCGGAAGGTGGTTCGGAAGCACGCCAAACTCGCCCTCGACGCTTGGCGCCTGAACCGCATCGACCTGAATCGAAAGTGCAGATCCGCTCGGTGTGACGACGTCGAGTTGCAGGTGCTCGGAGTTAGCCATCGTTCAGCCCAATCAGTCCTTGGAGCGCTTGCCGTAGGCTTCCTTGACCTCTTCGATGTTGCCCTTGAGGTAGAAATCCTGCTCGGGAACGTGGTCGAGCTTGCCGTCGAGGATCTCTTCGAAGCCGGCGATGCTCTCCTCGAGCGGCACGTAGGCACCCTTGAGGCCGGTGAACTGTTCGGCGACGAAGAATGGCTGCGAAAGGAACCGTTGAATCTTTCGGGCTCGGTCGACGGCCATGCGGTCGTCTTCGCTGAGTTCATCCATGCCGAGAATCGCGATGATGTCCTGGAGGTCCTTGTACTTCTGCAAGACCTCCTGAACGCCACGGGCAACGCGGTAGTGACGCTCGCCGATGACGCCGGGGTCGAGCATGGTCGAGTTCGAGTCGAGCGGGTCGACAGCCGGATAAATACCGAGCTCCGCAATCGAACGCGACAACACGGTCGTCGCATCCAAGTGAGCGAAGGTCGTTGCGGGTGCCGGATCGGTCAAGTCGTCGGCGGGAACGTAAATAGCCTGAACCGAGGTGATCGAACCCTTGTTCGTCGACGTAATGCGCTCCTGGAGCTCACCCATTTCTGTGGCCAGCGTGGGCTGGTAACCAACCGCGGAAGGAATGCGGCCGAGAAGCGCAGAAACCTCGGAGCCTGCTTGCGTGAAGCGGAAGATGTTGTCGACGAAGAGAAGGACGTCCTGACCTTCGTCGTCACGGAAGTACTCCGCTACGGTCAAGGCGCTCAGCGCGACGCGTGCACGTGCACCAGGTGGTTCATTCATCTGGCCGTAGACGAGTGCGGTCTTCGACAGAACCGTCTCGCCCGTATCGAGCTTCGACTCGCTCATCTCGAGGAGCAGGTCATTTCCCTCACGCGTACGTTCGCCGACGCCCGCGAAACAGGATACACCACCGTGCGCCTTGGCGACGTTGTTGATGAGCTCCATGATGAGCACCGTCTTGCCGACGCCTGCGCCGCCAAACAAACCAATCTTGCCGCCCTTTCGGTACGGAGCGAGAAGGTCGATGACCTTGATGCCTGTCTCGAAGATCTCGACCTCGGTGCTCTGGTCGACGAACGGCGGAGGATCTCTGTGAATCGGAGAGAACTTGGTCGCGTTGACCGGCCCTTGCTCGTCGACCGGTTCGCCGATGACGTTCAAGATGCGGCCGAGGCACTCCTTGCCGACCGGCATCATGATCGGAGCATCGGTGCTCCTAACCTCCATGCCTCGGACCAAACCGTCGGTGGAATCCATCGCGATGGCACGGACGGTGTTCTCCCCGAGGTGCTGCGCAACCTCGAGGGTGAGGTTCCAATCCTTTTCACTGATCCCCGGATTGGAAATCTGAATCGCAGTGAGAATCGATGGGAGGCTCCCCTGGGGGAAGGCAACGTCCACGACTGGACCAATAACTTGAGTAACACGCCCGTTCTGAAGCTCTGCCATGTTCTTTCCGGTTCTCTGAAAGTGGGTCGGCTGGCGGTCCATCCCGCCTAATTAAAGCGAGCGCGACCTAGCACGGCCCCTGAGAGCGGTCAACGGCGCCAGCTCCAGCGAAGTAGGGTCACAGCGATGCGCGGCAAGTCCCCCCGTGGCCAATTGACCCCTGCGTCCGGGCTTTCTACCCTCAACCCCGCGATGCAGGAACACGACCCCGTCATCCACGCGCTTCTCGGCGCTGGAACCCGATATGAAGGGAAGCTCTTTTTTGAGGGCAGGGCGCGCATTGATGGCGACTTCAAGGGCGAGGTTCTCAGCGAGGGCCTCTTGATCGTTGGTGAAGAAGCGACGATCAAGGGCGCCATTCGGGTTCACACCCTGATCGTGCGCGGCGGGACCATCGAAGGCGACATCCACGCGACGGAGCTGGTCGAGCTGCACGCGCCAGCGCAGGTGCGTGGCGACATCCGCACCCGGGCGCTTTTCATGGACAAGGGCGTCCTGTTCGACGGCTCCTGCGTCATGGGAGAGGTTGTCGATCTCGACAATCGGCCCCCTTCACCACACTCGGCGGAGGATACTTCCCCTGACGGCTACAAGGACCAGCCGAGCAGGAATTGAAGGGTGATCGCGTGGTCGTTGCCGTTGCCACCGTCGCCCATCGCGGGGACGTTCATGTTGGAGCCCGCAAAACGCAGCCGGTAGTACTCCCACATGAGGCGGAACGCGTAGGTGAACCCAGCTTTCAGCCTTCCATCGAAGGTGGCGGTCGCGTCCAGACCGAACCCTGAGCTGTCATTTCCGAACGCATCCTCGAGGCCGCCTACAAAGAACGGAACGCGCACACCGAAGTCGGCGCGGAAGCCGAAGAAGCTCGGCACGATGTCGTAGGCCACCGCCGGTCCGAGTCGCACATAGACGATTCTCGAGGATGGAAGCACCGAGTTCGGACTGATGCTGAGCACGTCGCCGCCTACACCGACGAGCCCGCCCAGCTGCAGACGGTCGATGGGATACAGGTAGCCAAACTGTCCGAGGAGTCGCCAAGTGTTGGTTTGCAGCGAGATCCCAGTACCCGTCGGCTCGACTTCTAGACCGATGCCCGAGCCGCCATCGAGCTGAAGCACGATGGCCTGAATCGCCGCTCTGGGTGAGCGCTGGCTCATTGGGCGGACGAGGAGATGCCAGCTGAAGTCGAAGTAGGCGCCAGTATCGAAGGTCCGCGGCTCCGCGCCGCCATCGCCCACGTTGAGGTGGATCTTCCTGAATCGTGCGCCACCGCCGATCAGCATCACCAAAACTGGCAGTTTCCGGGCCTCGTCGTGCATGGCTGCAGCGGGTTCGCCTGGGCTCCCGATGTCGGAGGCCTTGCCTGGCTGCGCCTCGACCTTCCGCGAGGCCACAGCTACTAGGAAAAGTGCAGTAAAAACGCACACTCTGAGTGTCCGGCGCATGCAACGCACAACCTAGCAAGCCCCTCAGAGAAGGCTTATTTTTCTGGGTCCGGAGCCGCGAAATGTAGGCCTAAGACCTACCTATCGCAATCCGGGATCTAGCCAAGGTGACGTAACGTCACCATGGTCTCGAGCATAGGAAGCAGTGAAGCGAGAACAAGCCATGAAAAAGACAGCCTTCATAGGAATAATAGCCACGCTGTTCATAGCCGGGTCGGTCTCGAGCCGGGCCGCGGCCGCGGATGAACAAGATGAGAACGCGGGGATCTTCACCGCGCAGATTCCAGAGGAGGGCTCCAACATCGCCTGGGGCCAGGCGATTCTCGTGTTGGACAAGCCGATCGAAGAGGTGCTTCTCATCGTGCTCGACTACGCCAACTACAAGCAATTCATGCCCAATTTCACGAAGTCCAAAGTGCTGGCACAACGGGGAAGCCGTGCGATGGTCTACATGGAAGTCAGCGTGGCAAAGGGCGCCTTTACGCTCTGGGGCCAGCTCAACCTAGCGGAGCGTCCCGAAAGAGGTGAGTCACGCGTGGTCGAAGCGTACCTCATGGAAGGCAACATCGACGCCTTTAGCGCGCGGTGGACCTTGACCCCGGTCGATGGCGGCGCGCGCACCGAGGTCGACTTCAAGATCTTCGTCGATCCCGACATGCCACTGCCCGCGTCGATCTTCAGTCGAGAGAACGAGAAGGCCGCCAGGAAGACCGTTCGGGCCCTTCGGACACGTCTGTTGGGACCCAAGGGAACGAGCTGACCCGGACGCACCCGAGGGGCTCAGCCGACCTTGACTGGGTTGGGGCCCATGCTACGAACGCGCGCCGCTAGGGATTTCTCCTTGCCGGAGCTGCGATTCGGCCCCAAGCGCCGTTTGGAGTTTGTCTCCCGTTGGAGTCTCTTCGGCAGGTGCTCTGAGACCGACCGGGAATACCGCTGCGATGAACGTGCTTTTCACAGCCCTTTTGTCTGAGGGCTCCATCATCGACCTCGATGGCACGATCTGGATTCAGCTCGGGCTGTTTGCGGTTGCGTTTTTTGTTTTCCGCCCACTGATCTTTCGTCCGATGGTCGAGCTGTTCGAAGCCCGCGAGAAGGCGATTGAGGGCTCAAAGCTCGAGGCGCTCCGACTACAAGACGAGGCTTCCGCCGAGAGCGAAGAGTTCGACGTCGAGATGCGCCGCCTTCGCCTTCAAGCTGGTGAGGAGCGAGATCGCCTGCGGGCCGAGGGCAAGCGCCTCGAAAGCACGGTACTCGACCGCGTTCGGCAGGAGACGGATAGGTTGCTCGCCGAGGCCGACGCGAAGCTCAAGATCGAAGCCGCGAGGCTCCGTACCGAAATCGATCAGTCCGTTCCGGCGCTGGCCAAGCAGATCGCATCGAAGATGCTCAATCGGGAGGTCCAATGATGCGCGCGTTGGGGGTGATCCTTTTCGCCTTACTGGTCGCTTCACCGGGTCTGGTGTTGGCCGAAACCGCCCATCACGAGTCGAAGGCCCACGAGGTGGCAGAGCAAGAGTCCGGCCGCGGCCGTCATGGTGAGCTCACCTTCTCCGGGCTGCTCAGGAGCAGGGAGTTTCAAGGCACCGTCCTCAACTTCGTCGTCTTGGTCGGCTTGATCGCCTGGGTTATTCGCAAGAAAGGCAACCCGATGCTTGCGGCGCGTCGCGCAGAGGTCGAAAAAGAGCTCGCCGAGGCGCAGCAGCTTCGCATCGCGGCTGAAAAGCGGCACATGGAGACCGCCACTCGTCTGGAGAAGCTCGACCAGGAGATGCTGCAGATTCGTGGTGACATGATCAAAGCTGGCGAGGCGGAGCGCGACCGCATCGTCACGCAGGCAGAAGAAAAGGCTGCTCGGCTCCGCAAGGACACCAGCTTCCTGATCGAGCAGCAGATCAAGCAGCTTCGCAAGGAGCTCACACAGCAGGCTGCCGTTGCCGCCGTCGCCGCCGCGCAGGAGCTGCTGCAGGAGCGGACTACGGACGCGGATCAAGACCAGCTGGCCGAGGCGTATCTCAATCGTCTCGACGAGGTGATCGAGGAGCGGCAATCATGAGCGCGCTTGGACGCCGCTACGCAAAGGCTTTGTTGGACCTGGCCCGCGAGCAGGGCGAGTTGGACTCGGTGCTGCGGGACGTTAGTACGCTGTCTGACGCGTGGAAGGTCAGCGCGGACCTTCGGGAGATGGTCGGAAACCCCGTCATCCCGAGGCCTGCCCTGAAGACCGCCGTTGACGCGGTGATGGAAGAGCTCGGCTGCTCCACGCTCCTCCGCAACACCGTGCAACTTCTTGCTGACAAGGGGCGCCTCGGACATCTCGAAGAGGTGCTCGATGCCCTCGACGCGCTTGCGGAGGCCGAGACCGGCCGTGTTCGCGTCGAGGTCGTCAGCGCCAAGCCCCTGAGCGATGCCTACTACGCCCAGCTGACAGAGAAATTCAAGCGAGTGACCGACCGCGAGGTCGTCCTCGTGAAAAGAGAAGATCCTTCGCTCATCGGTGGCGTGGTCACCCGCGTTGGTGACCGTGTTTTCGACGGGAGCCTCAGCAACCGGCTGAGCGAGCTTAGAGAGACCTTGCTTGCGAACGGCGAGACGCCGTAACCGCATCGAATCAGGAGCCTTGCAAAATGCAACTTCGCGCTGAAGAGATTTCCAACATCATCAAGCAGCAGATCGCGTCCTACGAAAAGTCGGTCGACGTGGTCGAGACGGGCACCGTTCTGACGATAGGTGACGGCATTGCCCGTCTATATGGTCTTGAAGGCGTCATGGCGGGCGAGCTCCTCGAGTTCCCCGGCGGCGTGTACGGTATGGTTCTCAACCTCGAGGAAGACAACGTCGGTTGCGCGCTGTTGGGTTCCGACGTCGGAATCAACGAGGGCGACACGGTCAAGCGTACCGGCCGCATCGTCGAGGTTCCCGTCGGCCCGGCGCTGGTTGGCCGCGTGGTGAACTCCCTCGGTCAACCCATCGATGGCAAAGGCCCGATCGAGAGCAAGCTCACCCGCCGCGTCGAGCTAAAGGCTCCCGGGATCGTTGCGCGTCAGCCGGTTCACGAGCCGCTTCAGACCGGCCTCAAGGCGATCGACTCGATGATTCCAATCGGCCGCGGTCAGCGCGAGCTCATCATCGGCGACCGACAGACGGGTAAGACCGCCGTCGCGCTCGACGCGATCATCAACCAGAAGGGCAAGGGCGTCTTCTGCATCTACGTCGCGATCGGTCAGAAGCAGTCGACGGTTGCCCAGGTCGTCGACAAGCTCACGCAGTTCGGCGCGATGGAGTACACCACCGTCGTTCTGGCGGGTGCCTCCGAGCCCGCACCGCTTCAGTTCCTTGCGCCGTACACCGGTGTCACGATGGGCGAGTACTTCCGAGACAGCGGTCAGCACGCGCTGTGCGTGTATGACGACCTTTCGAAGCAGGCAGTCGCGTACCGTCAGCTTTCGCTTCTTCTTCGTCGTCCTCCCGGCCGCGAGGCGTACCCGGGCGACGTCTTTTACGTTCACAGCCGCCTTCTCGAGCGCGCTGCCAAGATGGCCGAGGACTGGGTGGTCGTGAAAGAGGATCAGGAGCCTAGCCGCCTCGGCAATCAGGTTTTCAGTGGTCCGGAATCACGACACGAGGCTGAGGCAGCCGCGAAGGAAAAGGACGCTGGCTTCGTCGCGAAGAAGCTTCCGGATTCGGGCGGCTCGCTCACCGCGTTGCCGATCATCGAAACGCAGGCAGGCGACGTCTCCGCGTACATTCCGACGAACGTCATCTCGATTACGGACGGACAGATCTTCCTCGAGTCGGACTTGTTCAACTCCGGCGTTCGTCCCGCCATCAATGTCGGCATTTCGGTGTCGCGTGTCGGTGGTAATGCACAGATCAAGGCGATGAAGCAGGTCGCCGGTACGCTCCGTCTCGAGCTCGCGCAGTTCCGAGAGATGGCCGCGTTTGCCCAGTTCGCATCCGACCTCGACGACGCAACGCGGCAGCAGCTGTCGCGCGGTGAGCGCCTCGTCGAGCTGCTCAAGCAGGGTCAGTTCGTGCCCTGGCCCGTCGAAGAGCAGGTCGTGTCGATCTTCGCCGGCACACGCGGCTACCTCGATGTGCTTCCGACCGACTCGATCGGCCGCTACCAGCGGGAGCTCATCTCTTGGCTCAAGGCCGAGCGCGCTTCGGTCCTCAGCGACATCCTGTCGAAGGGGAAAATCGACGACACGCTCGAAAGTCAGCTGGACGAGGCCCTCAAGGCCTTCGGCGAAATTTTCGAACCCAAGCAAGACCACTAACCAGCAATGGCGAACCTCAAGGACATTCGAAAACGCATCGGAAGCGTCAAGAACACGCAGAAGATCACTCGCGCCATGAAGTTGGTTGCAGGCGCTCGTCTGCGGAAGGCGCAAGAGAACATCGAGCGCCTTCGTCCTTACGCCGTCAAGACCCATGAAGTGCTGAGCGGTGTGTCCGCGCGTGTCGGAGCCGACGAGGACGTTCATCCTTTGCTCGCGCGGCGCGAACCGAAAACCGTCATGCTCGTGGTGCTGACGAGCGACCGTGGTCTGGCCGGCGCATTCAACTCCAGCATCTGCAAGGCGGCCTATAAGCGCTGGCAGGAGCTCGAGGCGGATGGCAGTGACGTTTGCTTCGGGATCATTGGCCGCAAGGGTCGCGACTATTTCACGCGCCGAAATGCAAACATTCGCCATGACTTTCTGGGCGTCTTCGAGGACCTGAGCGTCGACAAGGCCGGCGAAATCGGGCGCTACATCGTCGAGGACTACACCTCGCTTCATCTCGATTCCTGCTACCTCGTCTACAACGAGTTCAAGAGCGCTATCACACAGCAGGTCGTGATCGAGCCCTTCCTGCCGATCAAGCCGCTCGAGCTTGCAGACGATCGGCTCGGAGACTTCATCTACGAGCCGAACCAGGAAGCGCTGCTCGACACGCTGCTTCCGATGTACGTCGAGGTCGAGATCTACCGATCCTTGCTCGAGTCCGTCGCCTCGGAGCACGGCGCACGAATGACTGCGATGGACTCGGCGACGAACAACGCGAGCGACATGATCGATCGGTTGACCCTGCAGTACAACCGGGCCCGCCAGGCGGCCATCACCAAGGAATTGATGGAGATCATCGGTGGCGCTGAAGCTCTCAAGGCCTAATCGCGGGTCCGTGATACCGTAGCGCCGATGCCGGGGGGGCGAATAGAACCGGCTGCTCGGGTGACGGGTCCGCAGCCACTCTTGTGGCTTGCGTGGGTCTGTGCGGCAGTCACGATCACATACGTGGTGGGCGCGCCGTTCTGGGTAGCCGACTACCCGATGATGACGGACTTCCCGTTTCACACGGCTTCGTCATCGGTTTTCCGTCATTACACGGACGCGGGGTGGCACTTTCACGAGCAGTTCGTGTTCCAGATGTTTGCGGTCCCGTATGTGAGCCTCTATGCACTCTCGGCGATCTTCATGCTCGTGCTCCCGCCCGTGGTCGCGACGAAGCTCGCGGCTGCCTTGTTGCTGGCTCTTCTGCCCATCGGGCTGATGGTGCTCTGCTGGGGCCTACGGAAGTCTCCGCTACTGGGCCTGTGGGGGCTCGTTCCGGTGTGGGGTGTCCTCACCCACTGGGGATTCGTCAACTTCGTGGCGGCGCTCGGGCTCTTCGCGATGGCGCTGGGCCTGACCCTGCGGATTGTCGACCGACCGAGCGCCAAGCTGCAGGGCGCGCTCATCGCGGTTCTAATTCTGCTCTTCTTCACCCATGTGTTCCGGTTCCCGTTTGCGCTGGGGATGCTCGTGGTCGTCGCGGTCGTGATGCGCGGCCGGGTCGAGAGCGTGAGGGGGCTAATCATTCCGTTCGGCGTAGCGAGTGCGCTCTTCGCCGGCTGGTGGCTGACCAGCGCGGAGTCGTTGGTTTCGGAGATCCGCTGGGTATGGCCGCCTGAATGGAACCGCATGTCGCACGCCGGCCGATACGTGTCCGACATCTTCATCGGGGACGAAGACACGGAGATGTTCCGGCGCACAGGCCTGCTGTTCGTGTTCACCGCACTGGGGCTTCTGGCGATCTCCATCGTCCGACTGCGTACCTGGCCCAAGGGGGGCTGGGTCGTGCCAGCTCACCTCGTCGTTGCCGTCCCGATCCTCGTTTCTCTCGGGCTCTATCTGGTGCTTCCCATGGAAATCGGGGTTTGGTGGTACGTCTTTCCGCGCGAGATCACCGCTGCGCTCTTCCTGTTGCCTGCGTTGCTGCCGAACCTGCCTCGCAGGACCTGGGCCCACCTTGGGTTTGTGATTTGGACGGCGTTAGCGATCGCGCCCCTCGGCGAGTTCGTCACGGACGGCCACCGGGAGTTCTCGAGTACGACCACGCACTTCCGCGAGCTCATCCGCGAGCTCCCTAAGGCGCCGAAACTCCTCTACCTCGTGTACGATCACCAGGGCTCGCGCGCTCAGAACAGCCCATACATCCATTTGCCCGCGTACGTGCAGGCCGAGCGGGGTGGCTGGCTGAGCTTCCACTTCGCCCAACTCGGTGCCTCCCCGTTCCGGTATCGGGACGCTGGAGACCCGAATGCGGTCATCCCACCGAAGACACCGGTGCGGTGGGAGTGGAGCCCGCAGCAGTTCCAACTCGACCAGCACGGCGACTTTTTCGACTGGTTTCTCATTCGCCGAGCGAATTCGCCGGACAGCCTCTTTGTCTCCGATCCGTCGATCCAACGCGTAGCGCACTTCGAGAACTGGTGGCTTTACCATCGACGTGGCGGCTCGACTGGACCGCCCGGCGAAACGCCCTAGATAGGATGACTGATGGACCTCACGAGTGACGAAGAGCGTTGGGCCGTTTGGATGATGCAAGCGCGCAGATTTGCAGAGCGAGAGCACTTCAGCGACGCCGTGGCGAGGATGAAGCTCTTGCGAGAGGCAGTGCAAGAGGCGCTCCAGGGAGCGACCGATCCAAAGCAACGGCTGCGAATCGAGCGTCAGCTAGCGCGAGCTGATGAACAACTCGCCCACATGGAATCCCAGTATCAGGCTTGGCGATCCGAGATTGCGACCCGCCGCCAACATACGATCGACCAAGCCGAGGAAGAGATGGCGCGCCCTCTTCCCGTGCCAGTGGACTAGCGGTGGCTTCGCCCGAGTGCTCGGTTGCGTCGCTCGAAGCCGGAGAGTCTCTTGCGGGCACGGCAGTCGAGTCGATTGATCGTTGGCTCCTGCTGGAAGTGACTGACCTTTGGGCCCCGAATGCGCTTCAGACGGAGGCGTTGCCCGAATCCGTACGAGCCCGGTTGGAGCAGTGGCTTGAAGCGCCGCGTTCGCGCTTGCAGCTCATCCGGCGTCCAGGGAGCTCCGGGAAGCGACCGCTGTTCATGGTCGTTTCTTCGGCAACTGATCGACAGCAGGCGTCGAAGCTCCAGCTGGATCGATACGAAGATCTCCTCGATCTCGACCTCGACTCGCTTCCCGCGGAGACGAGCGCGCCGATGTGTTTGGTTTGCGTGCATGGGCGGCGTGATCGCTGTTGCGCGTTGCATGGCAGCGCGGTGTTCCGCGCAGTTCAAGCTCGCGGGGTCGATGTGTGGCAGACGAGTCACCTCGGTGGGCATCGCTTCGCGGCGTGCGCTCTGTGGCTGCCGGACGGGTTGATGTACGGACGTCTTCGTGCCGAGCGTGTCGGGGACTTCGTGACGGCGCGACGAGCCGGCGAGATCGGCGAGCTAGATTTGTTTCGTGGCCGCTGTGCCCGTGACCGTCCTACGCAGGCTGCGGAGATTTTCTTGCGAAGCCGTTCGGCCGAGCATGCCGCCGACTCCATCGAGTGGCTGGCGACCGTGCCGGAGGCCGAGTCGACCTGGGAAGCGCGATTTCGAACGGCTGTGGGTGACGAAGTAGTTCGCGTGAGGCTTGAAGACACTGGGGTTGCGCGACCAGCGAGTTGTGGCGGGGAGCCGGAGCAGGTCAAGCGGTTCGTGGAGCTTTAGCGCCACCGGCGGCGTCAGGGCAGATGACTCGGGCCCCGGGGCGGGGCCCGGGCCGTGGGTCTCGGGCCTCAGGACCCGAGGCTTGAGACTCGAGATCCGAGGCCCGCGGCTCGAGCGTCAGCGTCCATGCCGGTGCCGCCGCCGCTGTCCGCGGACCCACCTGCCGTTACGCGAGGAGCCCCACCAACCTCTTTCATTGGGAGACTCCCGACAATGGGCTAGAAACGGGGTGTGGAACTCTGGTTGCTCGCGCTTTGGGCTCTTTCGGGCGCCGCGCTTCTGTTCACGCACCTCTTGATGGCTTGGCGTGTGCTTGCGGGGCCGCTGGCCGCGCAGTGGCGCTACCTAGGATTCCTGGTGCCGATCTTCACTCCGATCGTCGCGTGGCGTGGGGGCAATCGCCTCGGTCCGATCACCTGGGTTCTCTTCCTGGTGATCTATCTTTCCGCGCGCATGGCCGAGGTCTGATGTCCGATCCGCCGCCCCATCCGTTCGTGTCGATCCGGGTTCGGCCCGAGCAGCTAGAGCTCGCGCAGCTGAGGCTTTGGGAGCTCGGTGCCAGCGGTCTCGAAGAACGTGACGAGACCACGCTTGCGCGCGAGTCGGCGCATGGCCGGTCTGTCGTCATCGCGGCGTTCCCCGACGAAGCCGCGGCGCGGTACGCGTTGAAAGAGATCCGCCAGGAGTACGAAGCGGATATCGTCTATGTGCCAAGCGAGGACTGGGCCATCGAGTGGCGGCGTGGCTTCAGCGCGCGGCGCATCGGGAAGCGCCTCTTGTTGCATCCTTCATGGGAGTCGGTGCAGGGCGAGCCCGATGCCGTGGTCGTGATGATCGACCCAGAGAACGCATTTGGAAGCGGCGACCACGAAACGACCAGGCTCGTGTTGGAGATGCTCGACCAGCGGGTTGCGGGTGGCGAACGTGTGCTGGACGTCGGATGCGGTAGTGGGGTTTTGTCCATAGCCGCGCTCCGTCTCGGTGGGGCGTCCGCGGTGGCGATCGACATTGACGAGGATGCGGTAGTCGTCGCGCGCCGCAACGCGGAGCTCAATGGCGTGGCTTCACACATTCAGGTAACTGCCCGGCCTCTGAGCGACATCGGCGGCGTTTACGACATCGTCCTCGCCAACATCGAAACGAGGGTCCTGATCCACATGCCCGACGAGCTCCAAGGGCGCATCGCTCCTGGTGGTATTCTGGTATTGAGTGGCATCCTCCGCGGCGAGCGGGATGAGCTGCTCGCCGCCTACGCCCCGATGCGCCTCGAGGAATGCTTCGAGGAAGGCGAGTGGTGCGCCTGCCTGCTCAGGTCGGTAGAGTCATGACGGTCCGAAGGCTCTACGTGCCCGATCTGCCCGACGAAGGTGGGGCGGTCGCGCTTGCAGAGGCGCCGAGCCGGCACGTTCGTGTGCTCCGTCTTCGTGCTGGCGACCAGGTCGTGCTCTTCGACGGCAAGGGCCGCGCCGCGTCGGCCCGACTCGAATCCGTAGGTGAGCATGTCGTGTGCCGGGCGGAGACGCCCATGGCCACTGAGGCAAGGCGTTCGCGCGTCATCTTGATGCTCGCGGTTCCGAAAGGCGCGAAGCTCGACGACTGCGTGCGCATGGCCACCGAGCTCGGCGTCGACGAGGTGGCGCTGATGTACACCGAGCGCACCGTCCCCCGATGGGACCCGGAGCGCTCGCGCTCGCGCATCGATCGACTGACGCGGATCGCTAGCGAAGCGGCGGCTCAGTGCGAGCGAAACGACGTTCCCATCGTTCACGGCCCCCAATCCTGCGGTGCCTGGCTGGAAGCGATGCCAGAGCGTGCACGAGGGGTCCTGTTCGGCGCACGAGCGCGGGCGTCGCTGAAGCTCGATGGTACCCCTGAACAAGTATGGTGTGCCGTAGGTCCCGAGGGGGGATTCACCGACGCGGAGATAGCACTGTTCGAAGGGGCCGGTTTTGCCGTCGCGAGCCTCGGGACGTGGGTTCTGAGGGTCGAGACGGCCGTGCCCGCTGCCCTGACGATCATTCGAGACCGGCTCGAAGCGTCGTGACAAGCTCGTTGACACGCCGACGGAAGCAAAGCCACCATTGCGCTCGATATGTCGGTGCTCGCCTCGCTCCTGGTCCGTGACCAGCTGATCCCCGTCGATCGGGTCCAAGAAGCGATCCAGGAGCAGGTGATGCGTGGCGGCAACCTCGACACCGTGCTCCTCGAGCTTGGCTGCTTACGCGAGAACGAAATGAACGCCTACTCGGCGGCCGTATACGGGCTTCTACCGGCAACACGCGACGAAGTGATGCTGGCACCGCTCAGCACGATTCGCGTGTTGCCACGGGAGTTTGCCGTTCGGCATCGGCTGATTCCCGTTGCGCGTACCGAAGATGCCGTCGTGCTCGCCGTCGACCGTCCCCTACCGGACGCGACCCTGCGTGAGATCTCCTTCGAGCTCGGGATCGACCCCGTGCAGCGCATCGTCTGCTCGGTGCGCGTCGAAGCAGGCTTGGCTCGTCACTACGACATCGAGATGACGGCCCGGATGCGCCACCTCAATGAGCGGTTGGAGGCCGCGGACGCCGGTTCGATTCCCTACGTCGCGCCGTTTGAAGGAGTGGGAAAACGAAGCTCACTCCCCCCCAAGAAGGAGATCTCCGGCTCCTATCCACGCATGGACTCCTCGATTCCGGCGCCAGTTGCCATGGCTGATACGGAACCCCCACCGGCCGTGCTGCCCGAGATCGGCTCTTCGGTTCCTGCGGGTACGTTTCGAGACTCCGATCCGGTGACGCCCCAGCGCAAACGCTCGGAGCCCAAGTCGGGTTTTCTGAACGCAACCCGATATAGCCTTCCCCCGCGCCCACCCGAGGTCCTCGGGTGGCCGTCGGCGCGACAAAAGGCTTCACGGCCGTCGCCAAGGAGTGCTCGTCCCCCAGCGCCCAGGCAGCACGAGCCGGTAACCGCTTGGCAACCCGCTCCCCCGCCTTCGACGCAGCAACGACGCTCGCTCCCTCCGGATCCTAGGCGGGACAACGACGGAAGCGCGATGACGCACGACGTCGTGTCTCTCAGTCCGGGCTCGCCGGTCTCTGCGCCGCCCAACGCCGACAGCGAGTCTGCCGGACGAAGGTGGGAGCCTGCACCTCCGCCCACCGTGCAGGAGGGCTCGCTTCCGAGCGTGATCGTCGACGTCGGTGACGACGTCGAGCTGCTGGTCGCGGAGCTCCGTGATGCAGGCCCCGAGGACGACATGGTGATCCTTCCATTGTTGGGAGTCGGTGAGGTCGCGCTGCCGGCCCTTGCTCGGGAGTTTCCAGGCAAGCTGTGGTTTGACCGCAACGAGCCCCATGCGCGGATCCCAGCGGGCAGGGACGTGTCGCCGATTGCGAGGACGTTCGTGGCCTTTGGGCAGCGTTCGGTTCCGTACCTGATTCCGTTGCTCGACGATGAGGACGCTGACGTTCGTTACTACGCCACCGTCCTCGCGTCGGAGTTTCTGCATCCCGATCTCGTGCAACCTATCGGCCGCCGGTTGTTCGATCTGGATCCTGGGGTTCGCAGTGGCGCCTACCGGGCGTTGAGCGTCCTCTATGCATGTGAGGTCGAGTTCACGCAGCTGATCGAGCGTCTTCGGGCCTCAGCGCGCGATGGCCGGAAGCTTCAGCTGCAGGTCACTTCGATCGAAGCCCTCGGGAGGTTGCGCGACGCGGATTCGGCTGAATTCTTCATCTCGTTGTTGGAAAGCCCCGAGGCTCCGGTGATCCGCGCTGCCCACGCGAGCCTGGTGCGCTTGAGCTGCCAGGACTTTGGCACCCATAAGAAGAAGTGGACTGCCTGGTTCGACAAGCACAGTGACCAGCATCGGGTCGAATGGTTGATCGAAGGGCTCATGCATTCTGATGAGCGGCTTCGACGGCGTGCCGGCGACGAGCTCAAGCACCTCACGCAGGAATATTTCGGCTACGAACCAGGGCTCTCGAAGAAGGAGCGCGAGGCTGCACGGCAGAAGTATCGGCTTTGGTGGCGGAGAGTGGGTTTTCGCATGTTCGTCCATCCCGAGCCTAACGGCTCTGGTCATGCGCACGGCCAGTGATAGACTTCGGCGTCGTCGTATCAACGAGCTCGAACCGTGCGAATCCCAAGGCTTCTTACCATACTGGGTCCTGCGTCCGTCCTTTACGTTCTCGCGGCGCGGGCCTCTTCGAACACCGGAACATCACCCGAGTGGCTGGTGGCGCTGCTTTCGCTCGTGCTTTCGCTGACACCGCTCGCCGTGTTGGGGGCCAGGCCGAGCCGGCGGGGCGCTTCCAGGCTAGCGCTCATGGGGGTGAGCCTCGCCGTTGCGATTGCGTCGGCGCGCACTGCTTCGCCTCTCCTCGACCGCACTCATGACATCGCGTGGCTGATCGTCGCGCTCGTGATGGTCGACCTCGCCCTGCCGCGCGAGACCCGGCCGCTGGTCCGATATGGGGTTCTCGGAGGTTTCGCCTCGGCAGCGCTCCTGGGTGCCGTGTTGGCGCGAGAGGGTCTGCTTCCCGTTTCGACCTTTGGCGTCGTGGTGGTCGTAGGCATGCTGGCGACGGGTGCGCTTCACCAGGTCGTCCTCGCTGGAAGAGGCCATGTCGTCGAGGGCGCGGTGTCGGGTATTGCGCTCGTGAGCCTTGCAGTCGGGCTCGCATACTCGTGGTTCGGTCCGTTTGGCGGTTTGCTAGCCACCACCGTCGAATTCGCGGTTGCCTCGTTGCTTTGGCTCGGGCATCTGGCGTGGGTCGATCCGCGATGGCGGTCGTTGCGACGTGTCGGGGTGCCGGTGGTAGCCGCATGCGCGGCTTGCTTCGGAGTGACATTTGCGTTCGTGCCGGACACTCCGCTCGAGCGTTGGCAGCTCGGCGCGCTCGCGCTGGGGTCGGGGGTTCTGTGGTGGGGAACGTTCTCGTTCGTGCGAAGGCTCTCGAACCGCGCCGTCTGGAGCACATCAAGTCGCCTCGCTGACGGTGCCGAAGCTGCACGGCGGAACTTGGTCGCGGGCGCTGCGCTGGAGGACATCGCTCCGGGGATTCTGGTCCCCTTGACCAGGGCGCTCGGCACCGCGAACAGCTTGCCTGAGCTCTTCACATTGGAGCCGCCCTTTCGCATCCGGCTGGATACCGGCGAGCGAGCGAACATCAGGTCAGCGGATGCCCCCTCTCCCATCACGCGGGCTCTGTTCGCCGCCGAACACACTGGGCTTCTCGACCTCGTCAGCCTCCGTGCCAGGGTTGTTCGAGATCCCTCCATTCGCGAGGTGGTGGACGCGATGGAGAGCCGAGCGATCGGCTGCGTGCTCCCATGCGTGCACCTCGAACACACCGAAGGGTTGCTGCTTCTGCCCTTGCTCGACCGGTCGGAGACGCTCTCGCGCGTCGAGCTCGAGGAACTTGGCCGCTTGGGGGCTTCGCTCGGAAGCGCACTCGCCTCGGCGCTCGCGCGGCGCCGCGCCGACACGCACATTCATCAGCTATCCGCGTTGCGGCGTGAAGCCGAAGATCGGGCCACGACGCTCGAAGGAGAGGTTGAACAACTCCGCGGGCAGTGCGACGTGCTCGGGCGCGGGCTCGCCGAAGATCAGACTCTGCACGTGGCCTACAGCCAGTCGATGAGGCGCGTGCAGACGCGCGCGATCGAGCTTGCTCCGGTGAGCGATCCTCTCTTGCTCGTCGCAACCGCAGGCTCCCCGGTGTTGCCGGTGTCCCGTTTCATTCACGACCGCGGGCCACGCTGGGAAGCGCCGTTCGTAGTGGCGGATTGCTCTGCGGCGCCGCAGGATCAAGTGATGAGCCTACTTTTTGGGTCGGAGAGCGAGCGGCGTACCGGTTGGTTTCAATCCGCCACGGGTGGGACGTTGCTCCTGCGCGACTTGCCAGCTCTTCCTAGGCCTGCTCAGAGGCGTCTCGCGGCAGCGTTGTCTGGGCAAGACGCAGCATCTGACGACGACAAAGGGTCTCGGCCCGTTCGTCCTCGAATGATCGCGACATCCCGTGCTCCTTTGAGCGAGCTACGACGGCGCGACGCGCTCGACCCAGAGCTTGCGGGCTGTTTCTCGCGATCCGCTCTGAGGATTCCACCGCTACGCGAACGGCGCGAAGACGTGCCGTCGCTCGCGCTACTCGGCATCGACCGGGCGTGCCGGGTCTTGGCCCGCGAGCCCGTCGGCATCGACCAAGAAGCCATGGGCGCCCTGGTCGATCACGACTGGCCTGGTGACGTTGCCGAGCTCGAGCTGGTCATCGAGCTCGCCGTTGCCAAAGCATCCAGCAAGACCATCGCCCTCGGCGATCTTCCCTCCCTCGCCTGGCCGGGCACCGACGAAAAGGAATCGTTGAGCGGGACCTATGTCGAGGTAGAGCGCCGTCTGCTCGAACGGGCTCTCCTTCGTTCCGGAGGCAACAAGAGCGAAGCCGCGCGGGTGCTGGGGCTGAAGCGCACCACGTTCCTCGACAAGCTCCGGCGCCATGGCCTGGAGCAGCGTTCCCAGCACGACGTCAGCGACGCGGCAGTAGGGTAGGACTATGGGCTCCATCGTACTTTGGGACGTCATGGGCACCCTCGTACATGATCCGTTTTTCGTGGAGATGCCGGAGTTCTTCGGGATGTCCTTCGAGGCGCTGCTCGAGGCCAAGCATCCAAGCGCCTGGGTGGAGTTCGAGCTCGGCCAGCGCTCCGAAGAGGACTTCCTCCAAAGCTTCTTTGCCGATGGCCGTGATTTCGACCGACGAGGTTTCGTTGGTGCCGTTCGCTCATCGTACCGGTGGCTGCCGGGCCTCGAGGAGCTTCTCGCTGAGCTCCGCGGCGCTGGGTGCACCATGCACGCGTTCTCGAACTATCCGGTCTGGTACCAGTTCATCGAGGAGCGCCTGAGCCTATCGCGATTTCTGAGTTGGACGTTCGTTTCATGCATTACCGGGTTACGAAAGCCTGACCCGGCGGCGTACGCGCGCGTCTGCAGCGATCTCGGTGTGCCAGCCGAGCGGTGCGTGCTCGTCGATGATCGTGCTGGCAACTGTGAGGCCGCACTGCGCAGCGGGATCCGTTCGGTGATGTTCGAAGGGGTCGATCCTCTGCGCGCGTCGTTGCGGGACGCGGGGGTGATGTAGCTATTCTGGGTGGCTCTTCGTCCACCAGCGTTCGTAGTTCCGCTGGGCAGCTCTGAACTCGTCGCGGCTGGTCGTCTCTGACATCGGCTGCAGAAAGCGAGTCAGGTGCCAAAGCTCGCGGGACGCAAGGAGGCGAATGTTGGTGCGGCTGTCTCCGAGACCTTCGATCAGCCATTCGATGCGGTTTTGTTGGCCGCGTTGCGATAGCCAACGAAGCCAAGGGTCACGCGAAAAACCGAAATCGTGTGCGGTGAGCACCCTGAGCCCCACGCGGCATGAAGTCGCGATGCCGCGGTCCGAATCCGCCAACAAATTCACGAATAAAGCCGCCGACGACTCATCGCGCAGTTGGGTCAGTGCCGAGATCGCGCGACGCCTCACTTGGAGCGGCTGAGCGACATCGGATGCGCACCGGCGAAGCTCGGCCAGGGCGCTGCGATACACCGGTTCGTGTTGGTATGCGCTCAAGAGATGAAGTGCGACACGTCGGCACTCACGGTCCTCGTCCAGCGAGACCTGCATGAGCGGCTCGATGAGGAGCGTGTTCGCGTACGCCCCGCAAATGACGGCGGCGTAGTAGCGGACCTTCGGGTTAGAGTGGCGCATCAGGCGCGCGAGGTACGGGATCGCCTCCCCCTCGAAGGTGGCTAGCGCGGCCGCGCTCGCGGAGATCTCCTCGGGTCGAGGGAGGCGTGAGTCGGTGGCGAGGGAAGGGCGCCAAAGCGGCCCGGGGAAGCGCTTGGCGATCTCTTCGAGCGCGAAGTTCCCGAGCGGGAGGAGGCGTCTCACGAGGGGCGCAATCTGGTTGGGGCCGAGCGTGACGAGTTGATCGACTAGAGATCGCGCGTGGTCTGCCGGGGTCTCAACTGGCACGTCGTGGGTGCGCGAGCCTTCCTCCACCGGCTGCGGCACCTTCGCGCGGACATGTGATCCGGCATCCTCTGCGCTCCCCGGCCTTGCTGCCGAAACGACACCCGCCGGTAGCGAGTGCTTTCGCCTTTGCCCAACCATCGGTGGGTTATACCAGGGCGGCGGCGATTTTGGCGCGACCGGCTAGTCGTGGCTTGTTTTTACAGGCAAACTGCCCGCCCATGTACAGGATGGTCGTGCGCGAGCTAGGTGGTCCGGGCTCTCTGGAGCGAGAGGAGCTCGACGTTGTCACGGCCGGTCCGGGTCAGGTCGCCATCGACGTAAGAGCCATTGGCTGCAACTTCTTCGATATCCTCATCACGCAGGGCAAGTATCAGGTCCGACCGGAGCTTCCGTTCTCGCCCGGCGCCGAGGTCGCGGGCACGGTCCGGGAGATTGGCGACGGGGTCGATCGGTTTTCGGTTGGCGATCGCGTCAGCGCGCTATTGGAGTACGGCGCTTTCGCCTCAACCGTGACTGCGCCACAGGAGCGGGTCTTCCCCATGCCTCCGGAGATGCCGTTCGAGGAAGCCGCCGCGTTGGGTCTCGTCTATCAGACGTCGTACGTCGGTCTGGTGCACCGTGCGAACCTGCGAGAGGGCGAGACTCTCTTGGTACACGCCGCGGCGGGCGGCGTAGGGCTCTCGGCCGTTCAGATCGGTGTCGCGCGGGGTGCGCGTGTGATCGGCACGGCGAGCACGCGAGACAAGCTCGACCTCGTGAAGCAAAACGGTGCGGATGTGGTCATCAACTATCGCGACGAGGATTGGGTCGAGCGCGTCCAGGAGCTGACCGACGGGCGCGGCGCCGACGTGATTTACGACCCCGTCGGGGGGGATACGTTCGATCTCTCGACCCGGTGCGTCGCCTTCGAGGGACGGATCCTGATCATCGGTTTTGCGAGCGGGAGAATTCCATCGGCGAAGATGAGCCGCGTTCTCGTGAAGAATTTCTCGTTGGTCGGGCTGCACTGGGGCCTGTACTTCGAGAAGAATCCCCGGGTGCTTCAGGATGCACAGGAAGCGATCTCTCGGTTGTACGCTGACCGCAAGATCGCCCCGCTGGTCTCGGCAAGTTACCCACTCGAGGATGCCAGCAGGGCGCTAAAGGCCCTTGGCTCGAGGAAAACGACTGGCAAGCTCGTCTTGATCCCTTAGCGTTCGCTCGGTTCGTCGCCCTGAGCGGCAGCGTCACATCGCTCGATCACCGCGTCGATGACCCCCGCGTGGCTACCGATGGGGGCGGCCATCGCGAACGCCACACCGTCGTGCGCTTCCGCGGCCTCTGCGACCGATCGCGGCAGGTCTTCGACCACGTGCCGGCCTGGTGCGAGCATGAACGGATGTACGACGACCGTGGTTGCTCCCTGGGCGACGCAGCGAGCGAACCCCTGTGCAATCGTCGGTTCGACGATTTCCATGTGCGCGGGCTCCACGATGCTTTCGGGGCCAAGACGTTGTTTCACGAGCGCGGCGACTTCATCGAGCAGGGCGTTGGCCTGGGTGCGTCGGCTGCCATGGTCGACCAAGAGAACTGCGCGGCAGCCGCGGACCTGCCGAGTGTCTGCTCCGGACTTGACCATCGAGAGTCTCTGGGCCTCCGCCGCGAGGGTGTCAAGAAGCGTTGACGATTCGGGCGGCGTCTTAGACACAGGCAGCGAGGGTGCGCTTCACCGAACCTACGTATGAGCTACCAAACAAGTTGACGTGCACGAGCAATGGGTAGAGCTGGTAGAGAGAGACACGCTCACGCGCACCGGGTCCTAGCGGCCATGCTTCCTCATAGGCCGCAAACACGCGTTCGCCGAACCCGCCGAACAGGCGCATCATCGCAAGATCGACCTCACGATGGCCGCCGTAGACGGCGGGGTCGATCAAACACGGCTGACCTGTTTCGTCGACGTGCAGATTCCCGCCCCAGAGGTCGCCGTGCAAGCGCGACGGAGGCTCTTTGGGACCGACATAGTCGGGCAAAAGCAGGTGTAACCTATCGAACTTGGAGCGTGTTCCGCTGTCGATCAACCCGCGGTCGGTAGCGAGACGCAGCTGCGGCTCCAGTCGTGACGCCCAGTAGAACGACCCCCAGTCGTCGGTCACCGCGTTGGCTTGTGCCAGACGCCCGATGAAGTTGTCGTGATCGAGCCCGAACGACGGTGCGCCAAACGCGTGGAGAGCTGCCAACGAGCGCCCTAGCTCTTCATCGAACTCCGGCCGACGTTTTGCAGGTGTCAGCAGTTCGAGCGCAAGGAAGGCGGGTCCGTCGTCCGACGCAGCGATGACTCGTGGGATGCGTATGGCATCTGCTTCTTCCAGCCACCGAAGCCCACGCGCCTCTGCCTCGAACATGCCGACGGGCGGACTGGGGTGCGTTTTGATGAAGACACTGGTGCCGTCCCCGAGCGAAACCTCGAACGCCTCGTTGATGTCTCCTCCACCCAGTTGCTTCGCGCCGAGTATCTGCATGCCGAGATGTTGCTCGACGGCGGCGCGCAGCTCCGGGGTCATAGGGGATGATTCTCTCGGATGTGTTGTAGCAGTCCGCGGCACGCCGCTTCGCAGATGTCGAGCACTCTCTCGAACCCATCCCCCTCGCCGTAGTACGGATCCGGCACGTCGGCATCGCGAGGGGAGTCGGGATCGTAGTTGCGGAAGAGCTCGACCTTGGCTTTGCCGGCATCGTCGGGCGCCAGCCGCAAGAGGTCAGTCCGGTTCGACCGGTCCATCGCGATCACGTAATCAAAGGAGTCGAAGTCTTTCCCGGTCACGTGACGGGCGCGTCCAGCGATTTCGATGCCTCTGCGTTTTGCCGCAGCTCGCGCTCTACGATCGGGCGGCGAACCGACGTGCCAGTCGCCCGTGCCCGCGCTGTCGGTCTCGATTTGGATCGTGAGCTGCTCTGCTTCCAATAGCTGGCGCATGGCCGCCTCCGCCGTTGGCGATCTACAGATGTTTCCTAGGCAAACGAAACAAACACGGACGGGCATGACTATGGCGTCAGTAGGACCTTCCCTACGTTTTGGCCAGCCTCGATGTACCTGTGCGCCTCGGCCGCCTGCTCCAACGGGAAGGAACGGTCGACGCGTGGCCTAATGTGACCCTGCTCGTAGAGCTTCAGCAGCGCGCTGAACGTCTCGAAGATCATCTCCCTCTCATCCCACAGATTCCCCATGTTGACGCCCGCAACGCCCTTGTTCTCCTGCATCAGCTTCATGGGCGTCCACCAGGGTAGACGCGTGAACTGGCCGAGTACGTGTGTCATTCGGCGCTTGCCGTACTTGGCCATGTTCGCCCAGCCGAACGTGATGAGCAGTCCGCCGGGATGAAGCAACGAAAAGCCCTTCCTCCAGTCGTTGCCTCCGAGCGCATCGAGCACGACGTCGACGCCACGGCCGTTGCTAAGCCTTCGAACCTCTTTCACGTAGTCGACCGAGTGATAGTCGATGGGGTGGTGGCAACCGTTTTCCCGCACGTAGTCGTGCTTGCTCCTCGATGCTGTCCCGTATGTCGTGACTCCGCCGATCGATCGACAAAGCTGACTCGCTGCGGTACCCACGCCGCCGGCTGCCTGGTGAATCAGGACATGGTCGCCTGCTCTCACCCGAAACACGTTGAACAACATATGGTAGGCGGTCAGGTACGTGACTGGAAGTGCCGCGCCTTCCTCGAAGGTCATTTGTTCCGGCATCAGATAGGTTTGCGACACGTCCACGCAAACCGTGTCTGCGTACCCGCCGAACCGCGTCATCGCCAACACGCGTTGGCCCTCGCTCCTGTCCGCAACGCCTTCACCGACGGCACCGACGGCATCGATGACGCCTGACACTTCGTACCCCAGGACCATGGGCGGCGGCGGGGCGTCTGGATAGAGTCCCTGCCGGGCCAGAATTTCGGCGAAGTTGATCCCGGACGCGCGAACGCGGATTCTGACTTCTCCCGGGCCCGGGGTTGGATCTTCGTCCTCGCGTACTTCGAGGACGTCGGGCTCTCCGTGCTTCGGAATCCAGACTGCCTTCATGCTGCACGGGTAATGCTGGCCAGAACCATGTCAAGCATCCCCGCACCGTGTTAGAGTTCGGACATGGACATCGTCTTGGCCCCCGACATCTACGTCAACGCGTCGATCGCGCTTGGCTCTCCGCCTGAGCACGCGGTTCGGCGCGCCTTCGGAGGTCCTGGCAAACCGAAAGCGTCCGGCTGGGTCATGGAACGGGTCGAATCCATGCTCCGCGCGATCCCCGAGTTCAAAGATGACGCCGTCGCGGCCCAGATGACGACCATTCGAGGTCTCGTCGATGTCGTGCAGACAGACGAATTCTTCATCGAGGACTGGGACAAGGCGCTCGTCGCGCTCGCCAAGATTGCGGGAGTGGGCAGGGTGTTGACCGATCACCCCGATCTTCTCGCCTCACGGAAGGTAGAGGGGGTCGAGTTCGTCTCCTCGGACGACTGGCTGGTCGAGCAGACGACACCGCCGCCGCCGCCCCGTCTATAATCTGCTACAGCTTGGCGAATGTCCGACCCGTTTCTTCCGCAGAAGGATGAGATCAAGCGGCGCCTGGAGGGGCGCTACGTCGGAGCGGTCCCTCACAACCAAGCTCTGAATCTTCGAGTCGTCGACTACAGCCCCGAGCATTTGTCGCTGGCCCTTCCGTATCGCGAAGACCTCGTGGGTAATCCGGAGACGGGCATGCTTCATGGTGGGTGCATCACCAGCTTGATCGACGCCACTTGTGGCGGTGCAGTCATCATGTCGCTCGCCGCACCGAGACGCATCGCGACCCTCGACCTTCGAATCGACTACGTGCGCCCGGCGCTTCCCCATCAAGAGGTCATTTGCGACGCGCACTGTTACAAAGTCACTCGGCACGTCGCCTTCGTGCGCGCAACGGCGCATCACGGTGACAAAGTGAACCCCATCGCGACCGCCTCTGGCACCTTCGTCGTCTTTCGCGACGACAGACGGCAAACCGAAGACGGTGAGTCCGCATGAGGCTTCGCGATGCAGTTGCGGCCCTTCGCGACACGGGAGATTTTACGGCGCTCCAAGAGACAATCCCCTACTCGCGGTTCATGGGTATCACCGCGGAGCTAGTCGACGGCGATGTAATCGCCCGGATGCGCTACTCGGACCATCTCGTCGGCAATGCGTCAGTGCCTGCGCTACACGGTGGCACGCTCGGGGCGCTGATGGAGTCGACCGCGATCTTCAAGCTCCTGTGGCACGGCGAGACAACTGCAGTGCCAAAGACGATCAACATCACGGTCGAATACCTCCGCACCGCGCGAGCGGAGGACGTGTTTGCTCGCGCGGAGTTCACGCGCCGAGGTCGGCGCGTCGCTAACGTTCGCGTGTTTGCGTTTCAGAATGACCCGGAATGCCCCGTCGCGGTGGCGACTGCTCACTTCCTCTTGGTCCCGGAGTAACGCGTTCTAGCGGTGGGGGCGCAGCTACTTCTTGCCGCGCTTTTTGCCACGGTAGCGAACCCGGATGGGAGTTCCTCGGAAGCCGAACCGTTTGCGGATTTGATTGACCACGTAGCGCTGATAGCTGAAGTGCACGCCGTCCGGATGATTGGTCATGATCACGAACGTAGGCGGGCCGAAGCTCGCCTGCGTGATGTAGTACAGCCTGACCGGGCGGTGATGCATCGTCGGCGGAGGGTGTTTCTCGAGCACTTCTTCGAAAAAGCGGTTGAGCTCTGCGGTGCCTATCCGCTTTCGATGCTCCGCCACCGCATCCGCGACACGCCCAAGCAAGGCCGTGACGCCTTGCCCTTTGAGCGCGCTCAAGGTCACCAATGGTGCCCAGGGCACGAAAGCCAGGACTTCGCGAGTTCGGTCCATCATTTTCTTCTGGGCCTCACGGCTCAGTAGATCGGTTTTGTTGAGCGCAATGACGAGCGCACGGCCTCGGTCGTGGGCGAGGCCCGCAATCTTTGCATCCTGCTCGCCGACACCGGCCTCGGCGTCGACCATGAGGACGACCACGTGGCTGCGCTCGATCGAGCGGATCGCCTGGAGCACGCTCAAGCCTTCGATGCCTCGCTTCTTCACGCTCCGCTTGCGGCGAATCCCAGCCGTGTCGATCAGGATCAGCCTCGTCCCGTCGCGTTCGACTAATGTATCGACGCTGTCGACCGTGGTTCCTGGGCGGTCGTCGACCAACTGTCGGTCTTCGCCGCAGAGCTGATTCACCAACGAAGACTTACCCGCGTTCGGCCTGCCGATAATCGCCACCCGAGGAACATTCAGCTCCGGGTCGGTGATTTCGACGAGCTCGGGCAGGCGTTCGGCGATCGCCTCTTCCAAGTTGCCGATGCCCCGGCCGTGCAGCGCAGAGATCGGCATGATCGAGCTGATGCCGAGCTCGTAGTACGACACCGCGTCGTGTTCCTTCATCTTCGTGTCGGCTTTGTTGGCGACGAAGATCACGGGCTTCCCCGCGTCGCGTAGGAGCGCGACAGCCTCGCGGTCGGCGGGCAATGGGTCGACGGTCGCATCGACGACGCACACGACGACGTCGCACTCTTCGAGTGCCAACCGAACCTGGTCAGTGATCCCGGCCTTCATCGGATCGTCGCTCTCCGGATCGAAGCCACCCGTGTCGATCAACACGAACTCGCGGCCCAGAGCGACCGCATCGGCGTAGTGGCGGTCCCGAGTCACCCCGGGGATGTCTTCCACGATGGCGATGTGTTGCCCGGCCAAACGGTTGAACAGCGTGCTCTTGCCCACGTTGGGCCGCCCAACGATAGCAACCAGCGGCCTGTTGACGATCGAGCCCGCCGGCCGACGCGCGTGAGTACGACGCTGCCGGCTCATGCCTGACCCTCCGTGATCGCAAGCCGCCGCGCCTTGATTGGGTCGCGAGTCCATCCGGGGACCACCTTCACCCACAGACGCAGATACACCTTCCGCTGCAAGAAGGCCTCGATTTGCTCACGGGCCTCGGTGCTGAGCTTCTTGATCACCTCGCCCTGCTTGCCGATGACGATTGCTTTGTGGCTCTGCTTCTCCACGATGAGGGTGCCCTCGATACGCAGCAGCCCGTGTTCTTCGCGATAGCTGTCGAGCTCGCACGCGATGCCGTACGGGACTTCTTGACGAGTGTTGAGCATTGCTGCTTCGCGAATGAGCTCGCTCACGAAGAACCGTTCCGGCCTGTCGGTGAGGAAATCCGCGTCGTAGAGTAGACCTTCTGGCAGCGTCCTACGGATCTCGCTGAGCAACGCGTCGAGGTTGGTTCCGCGTGTCGCGGAGATTGGCACGACCGCGTCGAACGTGCGCTTCTTCTGATACGCCTCGATGAAAGGGAAAAGTCTGTCTTTGGCCTTGAGCCGGTCCACCTTGTTGATAGCGAGGATCACCGGCACGTTCGAGGCCTCTAACGTTTGCAAGACCGTTTCGTCCTTTTCATTGACCTTCGGCGGCGCGCTGGCCCTTGGGGCCTCGGTCACGAATACGATCGCATCGCAGTCGACGAGTCCCTGCCTAGCGCTGTCGATCAACACGCGACCCAGCGCACCCTTGGGCCGCTCGAGGCCGGGCGTGTCCACGAAAGCTACCTGCGTGGGCGGATCGTCCGATGCGTACACCCCCAACACGCAGGACCGCGTGGTGCCTGGCCGCGGGGTCGCGATCACGAGCTTCTGGCCGAGGAGAGCGTTGAGCAACGTGGACTTTCCGACGTTCGGGCGTCCGACGATTGCGCATCGGCCTGCGCGCGGCCCTTCGGCATGATTCTCCGGCTTCAGCATGGGGGGCGAGAGTGTAGCGGGGGGCGGCCGTCGATCGAGCCGGAAGCATGGCCCCCTCCGGGGCTCTGAGCTATGCTCGCCGCGCTCATGCGAAATATCACTTCCCCTTTGTTTTGGCCTGCTCTGACTTGCCTCATTCTTCTGGTCGCCTGCACAGGCGGCACGGGCACGACCTGCTTTCAGGACGACGAGTGCAACGGCTTGCTGATCTGTTGTCACGTGGGTAGCCCGTTTACTCAGGGAACGTGTGAAACGCAGGAAGTGTGCGACGAGATGCAGGGCGGTACCGGGGGCACTGCTGGCTCCGGCGGCACGGCTGGTGCGGGTGGCTCCGGGGGCGAGGGCGGTATGGGCGGCCAAGGCGGCGCGGGCGGCCAGGGCGGCATCGGCGGTCAAGGCGGCACCGGCGGTCAGGGCGGCGCCGGCGGTCAGGGCGGCGCCGGCGGTCAGGGCGGCGCGGCCGGTATGGGCGGCGCGGCCGGTATGGGCGGCGCCGACGGGGGCGTCTAGTCTTCATGAGATTGGTGGCGCTCGCACTGCTGCTGCTTGGTGTCGCGGAGCAGGCGAAGGCGCAGCCGGTACCAGAGCCTGCGGAGGCCAGACCGCTACCTTCCGACGCCGAGCTGACGGAGTTTCTCGCGAATCGGAGCACGACGGCGGCTGCGGCGTACGAGGTGGGCGTGCGGTTCTTCGAGGCGAAGCGTTATGAAGACGCAGAGCGCGCCTGGCTCCGTGCGTACTCGTTGGGCCGAGACCCGACCCTCCTTTTGGGGGTGGCCGATACGCGGCAACGCCGCGGAGACGAACCAGGCGCAGTCGCGATGCTCGAGCAGTACCTGGTCGAACGCTCCGACGCCCCCGACCGGATGTCGATCGAAGCCCGCATCGCGACACTCCTGCAAAGCCCCGCCGTGCTCGTCGTTCGTTCGGAGCATCCGGGTCACGCGATTCTGCTCGATGGCGTCCCCGTCGATCAGAAGACGCCTACCGAGATCGAGGTGGATCCGGGCATGCATGTGGTCATCGTCGTGGGTGAGGGGAAGCAGGTCGGCGAGAAGACCGTCCAGGTCGGATATGGCGAAGTGAAGGAGCTCGACTTCACGTCTGACGCGAAGAGCAAGGTGGCCGTCGAGCAGAGCGCGGACGCCAGGATGCACGCCCAGCTCGCCATCGACGAAGAAGACACGACCATCCGCCGTGCGGTGGTCTCCACAGGCAGCATATCCGCTGCGGCGCTGGTGACAGGGACTATTCTCGGCTTCTTGGCGCTGCAGCAGGAGCAGGACTACAGGAACGATCCCAGCAAGGAAACGGCCGACAAGGGCGAGCGGCTCGCACTCTTTGCGGACCTCTCGTTCGGTCTTGCGGCATTGTCTGCAATCACCTCGTTCACGCTCTTCATGACCCACAAGAACAAGAGGAAACGCGAGCGTGAGATGGCGCGCCTGCGCATCGAAACCCGAGGGGCTGGCGCCGCGGCGATCTGGCAGTTCTAAGCATGATGTGGTCCAACTCCATCCTCCTCGTCATCACCACGGTCGTTGCCGTCTTCCTCGGTGGATGCTCCCTCGTAGTCGATTTCGACCGGGATCTCCTAGCTGACGCGGCGGTCGATGCGAGTGTCGACGCAGGAGTCGACGCAGGAGTCGACGCGGGGTTGGACGCTGCTGTGGATGCAGGCGCGGACACGCCCTAGCGACCCAACAGATGCGCGCGGGTGCGCAGCGATCGCATCACCGCAAGCTGGGTTGCAACGACGAATCCATGCGAGAAATGGGTGTTCCCCGCGATCAGCTTCCGAATGAGCTTCGGAGAGTCCGCCGGATCGAACGTGGCCCACGCGATGACGCCGGCTTCACCTCCCGGATAACGGTGCGTATCGAACCGCCACTGACCCTTCGAAAGTGTCCCCGAGATACCGTCGATCGCGATGACGGTGGGGCTTGGTCGCAATATCATCTCTCCACCCACGTGGAGCAGTGGGATCGGGATCTCCCATTCGAATTTCACGCCATCATCGGTGCGCTCGACCACCTCTGCGCACGTTCCGTGAAGCAGCGATTTACTGAACTCTTCCGGGTCGAGCATCACACGGCGCACTCGATTGACGCTGGTTCCGGAGCGCCCGACGACCGTGACGCTCTGTAGTGTGTCGCCGTCTAAATCCATGAACACCAAGTCGCCGCGCCCGAGGAGATGACGCAGCGCCTTCATATCTACCCGCGGCCGATGAAGCGGCTTTGCGGGGAACTTCCCATTGAAGAATGTGCCCGCCCGCCGCTCCGCCTCGGCCTTGATCTCGAGCAGTGTGACCATGGCCACCGCGACGTTGATCGTTCGATTCACTGCGTTGCCCTCTGTCGCGAGCCGCCGTGTGATGTAGTTCGCGTCGCGCATGTCGAGTCGTGAGGAAAACACCACGAGTGATTTGCGAGGTCCATCTGGATAGACGCGCCACATGACGCGTCCGATACCCATGTCCCCGCCCGTCGTTCGAATGTCGAACCGGTAACCACGCGTGGGGTCGCCCGGATAGGTCGTCATCACATTGTGACCGGTGAGCGAGAACAGCGTGACGCCCCACGTCCAGTCGAACGCCATCATCTGACCGTTCACTGCTTGAACGTCGACCGTGGTCAACGCGCGCATGAAGTGAGAGTAGTCGCTTGGTTTCCCGATCACTCCAGCGACGGTCTTTGCAGGCGCATAGATACGCGCTGCGTAGATCACCGCGGGAAGATCCGTCTGGCGATTCTGGAATTCGGTCAGAAGAACGGGCCCTTCCGCGAGGTACGGCGTGAGCAGTGTCCGCTCCTGCGGGCTCAAGGCGCCCAGGCGCGCGACCGAAGCGTCTACCTTGCCGGTCTTGTGCTCAGCGAGCGCGGTGGTGCTCCACGTCGCGAGGAGGATGAAAATCGTAAGGAATCTCCGCATACCGTTTGGACGACCTCGGTTGCCGAATCTTCATTCCCGCGACACAACGGTCTTCAACAGGAGCTCACTGTGCGCGCAAAGAGCAAATGGACCCCAGGGGGCATCGTATTGTGGCTGATCGCCGCCGCCGCCGCGACCCTCATCGTGTGCTCGCAGTTGCGGCCCCCCTCTGGGCCGCCCTCAGCCACGGACGAGGTCGAGTTCGAGGTGGAAGCCATAGAGTGACTGGATCGTGGGTTTCTTTGTGGCGTTCTGGCTGAGCTCAGGCTCTGCTTGACCCTGCGAGTCCACCGCTCTTTACTAGCGCCATGCAGATTTTCATCGACTCCGCGGACATCGAGGAGATTCGTGATACCGCCGCCATGGGTGTCATCGATGGGGTGACGACGAACCCGTCGCTCGTCGCAAAGACTGGGCGGCCATTCAAAGATGTGATTGTCGATATTTGCGAAGTGGTCGACGGACCGATCAGCGCGGAGGTCATCTCGACCGACTACGACGGCATGCTGAAGGAGGCCCGAACCCTTGCGGCGATGCACGAGAACATTGTCGTCAAAATCCCGTTGATCGCCGAAGGCCTGAAGGCGGTTCGAACCCTCACCGATGAAGGCGTTCGCACGAACGTCACCCTCTGCTTCAGCCCAACTCAAGGGCTCCTCGCCGCCAAGGCCGGCGCGACATACATCAGCCCCTTCATCGGCCGCATCGATGACATCAGCGGCAACGGGATGGAGCTCGTCGAGCAGCTGGTCACGATCTACCAAAACTACGGCATGAGCACGCAGGTCCTCGTGGCCAGCATTCGTCACCCTGTCCACGTGGTGCAGGCCTTGCTCATTGGCGCGGATGTCGCAACGGTTCCGCACAAGGTCATCCACCAACTGGTAAAGCATCCGCTCACCGATATCGGGCTCGAGCGATTCCTGGCAGACGCCAAGAAGATTCCGACGGCGTAAGTCGCGGCAAGTCGCGACCCTCACTACGAGTCATGTATGCGGCCCAGAGTCCTCGTCGTTTACAAGAAAAGCACCTACCAGCGTTACGTCGGTCGCGCACAAGCACGGTTGCAGGAGCTGATCGAGCACAGCGACGTCTCGGTCGAAGGTCTGCTCCACGAGCATGAGATCCATCAGGCGACGCTCCTCAAGGCAAAGAACGCGCTTCGTGATTTGGGGGCCAGAGCCGTGCTCCGGTACCGTCCTGAACCCATGCCTGAAGAAGGCACTTGGGACCTAATCGTCACCCTTGGAGGGGATGGCACCCTGTTGTGGGCTTCGCACTTGGCCGACTCCTCCACTCCAATGCTGGCGATCAACAGCGCGCCGGACACTAGTGTCGGATATTTCTGCGCGGGCGATGGGCACGACGTGGACGAAGTGCTGGCGGAAGCGCTCGCGGGAAGCTTGAAGTCGAGTCGGTTAGCGCGAATGCGCGTCGACGTCGGGGACAATGTCATATCGGCGCGCGTGCTCAACGATGCTCTCTACTGTCACGAGAGTCCCGCGGCGACGTCCCGGTACATCTTGGAGTACGGCGGCGAGCAAGAGCGTCAGATGTCGAGCGGGGTCTGGGTCGGTCCAGCAGCTGGCTCGACGGCGGCGCTTCGTTCGGCCGGCGGCAAGGTGCTTCCGACAGGGTCGCAGAAGATCCAGTTCGTCATCCGCGAGCCCTATCGGGGAGTCGATAACAGGTATCGCCTCGTCAAAGGTATGGTCTCGCCCGGCGAGGCTCTCCAGATCACCAGCCGCATGACCAAAGGCCGGATCTTCCTCGACGGCACTCAGAAGGTGTACGCAGTCGACATTGGCGACCGGGTCCGCATGACCTTGTCCGACGAGCCCCTCACGCTTCTGGGCCTAAAGCGGCGCACCAACCGCTCGAGCTTAGCCACTGTCCTGAAGTAAATTGACCACACAAAGACGGTAGCGTTAGTTAGTATCCCGTGCCGCGCCATCGCAGCCACATCGCACTGACGGTTTGGCCTATCACCGTTCTTTTCGTGCTGGAGCTCGCCCGAACGTGGCCGGCGCTCGACGGCGCGACTTCGTTTGCCGCGGCCTCACCGGTCACCTGGCTGTCGTTGCTGGCGTACACGTTCGTCGTGATTGTGTTTCTCGGCGCGTACGCACGCGGTTGGAACGCGCTCAGTCGAGAGTCACCCTCGGGATCGGATCCGTACCGCTCTGAGGGCTGCCGGCGCTTGCAGAAGCTTGCCGGTGGGCTCGCTTGGGCACTCGTCGTCGCTCACCTGACCTTGCACTGGTTCATGACCGTCCGCGTCGGACCGGTAGCACTGAGCCACTACGAGCTCTTGCGAGGGTTTCTCTCTCGGCCCCCCGTCCTCGGCTTCTACGTGCTTGGGCTCGCAGCGCTCGGCCTCTTCTTATCTCAGGGAGTTGCGGCTTCCTTCCGCGCCTGGGGCCTCGGGCGCAGGCCCGAAAGTTCGCGATGGCTCGAAGGCGGCTGTACCTTGGTGTCCGCAGTGATGGTGCTGATGGCGATCAACGTCCTGAGCCACTTCGTGACCGGGCGCGCGTACTGGATGGGCTCGTGAGTATTGCGCGAATCTATGCCATCGCCCTCAACACCTATCGCGAGGCGGTGCGGGATCGGGTTCTGTTCGGAGTTCTGGTCCTCGCGGCTGCCGTCCTCGTGTTGACGCTGGCGTTGGGTGAGCTTTCGCTCGACCAGCAGATGCGTGTCGTCACGGACATAGGGCTCGCGTCGATCTCGCTCTTTGCGGTGGTGGTGGCGATCTTCCTCGGGTCGTCGCTCCTCTATAAGGAAATCGAGCGAAAAACGCTCTACGTCATTCTTCCCAAGCCGATCGCGCGGTTCGAGTTCCTGTTGGGCAAGTACTTCGGCATCGTGACTACCTGCGCGGTGTTCGTCGCGATCATGGGGGCGCTCCAGCTCCTGGTGATCGCAATCCAGGCCGGAGCGTCGATCGCGCTCGTCGTCGCCGTACCTGCAGTCCTCCTCGCCGGCCTCGGCGTCGGGTCCCTGCTTTCCAAGGATCGCACGCTCGTCGTGCCGATCTGGTCTCTGGTTGCGCTCGGCGCATCCGCATGGGTTTGTTCGACGGTCGACGTGGAGCTCTTCCGGCTGCTCGCTTCGTTGGTTCTCAACCTCGGTGAGGTGCTCATTCTCACTGCCGTGGCGCTCTTGTTCTCTTCGTTTTCGACGCCCTTCCTCACGGGTGCGTTCACGTTCGGCGTCTGGTTGGTGGGACGGGCGGCGCACGACATGGTTGCGATGAAGACCCGCGTGCTCAGTCCTGCGATGAAGACGCTTCTCGGCTGGTTGGCTGAGGTCCTGCCCAACTTCAATCTCTTCGTCCCTGGTCGAAACACCCTGGTCACGAAGGGGACTGAGTACGGAGAACCGCTGACATACGTTGCGACGTCGATGGGCTATGCGATTCTCTACGCCGCAGTCGCGCTCGTCGTTGCCGCGCTGATCTTCCGCCGTCGAGACTTCCTATGAAGCTCGTTTGGGAGCGTCCAGGCATCATCGCGGCGATCGCGATCGTTGGCCTGGTCGCGCTTGTGCTGGGGCGCGTCGCCTCCGAATCGCGCACCGAGCTTGCTGCGGCGAATACCCACCGAGACAACGATCGAATCGCGCTGGCCGTTGAGCATTATCGCCGGGCGATTCGTTGGTCGTTGCCCCTGAGCCCACAGACCGTGGAGGCGGTTTCCGCCTTGGAGTCGATCGCTGCACAGCTGGAGGCGGATGGCGATGTGGCAGGGGCGCTGCTGGCTTGGCGGTCGCTCTCGGGTGGGCTGGCTGCCACGCGGCACCTCTATTCCCGCCCGAACCCGGTACGGGAGAATGCCAGCAACCAGATCGCGCGTCTCGTTGCGACGGACCGGAGCGCCGCGATCGATGCCAATTTGAGTGTTCAGCAGCTTACGGCCGATCATCGCCGACTTCTCGCCGAGCAGGTCTCGCCCGATCCATGGTGGGGCACTCTACTCTTGCTGGGAATGGCCGTCTGGGTTGGCGCGTTGGTCCTCGTGGCGTGGCGCGGGTTCGATTCGGACGGCCGCTTCCGTTGGGCCTCCGCTCGGGGCCCACTCTGGGGCGCGCTCGTTGGGTTCATCTCATTCACTCTCGGACTGCTCTTCGCCTGAAGTTGCCCGAAGCAAGGCCTCGGGGTAACAGGGGCGTCGTGGATAGCATCAAGATCGTCGGCGGAACAAGACTTGTCGGCTCCGTGCCGATCAGCGGCGCGAAGAACGCGGCTCTGCCCATTTTGGCGGCTTCCCTCTTGGCGGACGGCGAGCACGTGTTTCGTAACGTCCCCAATCTGCGCGACGTCCACACGATGACGCGCCTGTTGGAACGGCTCGGCGCGCAGGCGGAATACACGGACGGTCGTGTGCAGGTCACCTTGTCCGGACCGATCGAACCGACGGCGCCGTACGACTTGGTGAGCAGATGCGCGCTTCGGTCCTGGTCCTCGGTCCGCTCGTCGCCCGTTGTGGCCGGGCGGTGGTTTCGTTACCGGGTGGTTGCGCGATCGGCGCGCGTCCCATCGACCAGCATCTGAAGGGCCTTTCAGCAATGGGCGCAGATGTCGAGCTCCATCATGGGTACGTCGAGGTAACCGTCCCCGGTGGCCGGCTTCGCGGATCCGACATCAACTTGGACTTCCCGACCCACACCGGGACCGAGAACCTCATGTGCGCGGCAGTGTTGGCCAAGGGGCGGACGACACTCACGAACTGCGCCCGCGAACCAGAGGTCGAAGAGCTCGCGCGAGTCTTGAACAAGATGGGTGCACGCATCGAAGGGGCGGGCACGTCGGTGATCTCGATCGAAGGCGTCGATTCGCTTCATCCGATCGATCACGCGATTATTTCGGACCGCATCGAGGCGGGCACCTTCATGGTTGCCGCGGCGGCGACGGCTGGAGATCTGCTTCTAGAGGGCATCGCTTTCGAGCCCCTCGAAGCGGTGATCACGAAGCTTCGGGAAGCGGGTGCCGTGGTCGAACGGGAAGGTGGTGGCATCAGAGTGGTCGGTTCGCATCCGATCCGCCCTACCGACGTGATCACACAGCCACACCCCGGATTCCCAACCGACATGCAGGCGCAGTTCATGATGCTGATGTGTCTCGCGAAGGGCACGAGCCGGATCACCGAGACGGTATTCGAGAACCGCTTCATGCACGTTTCGGAGCTGAACCGAATGGGCGCCAAGATCCACGTCAACGGCAGGACCGCGACAGTACGCGGCGTCGATAGGCTCGAGGGCGCCGAGGTGATGGCCACCGATCTGAGGGCCAGCGCGTCGCTGGTGGTGGCGGGCCTGGTCGCGGAGGGCACGACCTACGTTCGACGGGTCTATCACCTTGATCGGGGCTATGAGCACATCGAGGAGAAGCTGGTCCCGCTGGGGGCCAAGATCGAGCGAGTAGCTGGCAATGCCTAGATCCAACAGAGATACCATCGTCATCGCGGTCCCCAAGGGGCGCGTCCTCGAACAGCTGAGCGGACGTCTCGAAAAGGCCGGCATCTCCACCGCGGCGCTCACTGCGAAAAGCCGCAAGCTCGTCCGCGAGGATAAGGATGCCGGCCTAAGCTACCTGCTGCTCAAGCCGGACGACGTTCCGACCTACGTCGAGTACGGCGCCGCCGATCTCGGCATCGTTGGTCGCGACGTCTTGATGGAGCGCGACTACGACGTCTTCGCGCCCGTCGATCTCGACATCGGCAAATGCGAAATGATGGTCTGCGGTCGCCCGAGCGAGCCCCTCGCTGGCAAAGGAGAGCGCCCCCTCCGCGTCGCCACCAAGTTCCCCCACATCGCCGAACAGTACTTTCGAGCCAAGGGCACGCCGGTCGATCTGATTTTCTGCCAGGGTTCCGTCGAGCTCGCTCCCCTGACCGGCCTCGCCGACGTCATCGTCGACTTGGTGGAAACCGGAGAGACCCTTCGCCAGAACGGGCTTGTCCCATTGGAGAAGATCGCCGACATCAGCTCGGTGGTGATCGCCAACCGCGCGGCCCTAAAGCTCCGGCGTGAGGCGATCCAGCCGATCCTCGACGCGCTCCGCAAGTAGGCCACACGATGCTGCGTTTGCGCACCGCCACCGACCCGTCCTGGATAGACCTCGTGCTGAGCGACTTCGATGCGTTCCTCATCGACCATGCCGCCTGTGAACGAAAGGCATCGGCGACCGCGCTGAAGCTCGTCTCGCACTACTCCGACCGCACCGTGCTGGTCCGTGAGCTGATACCCTTCGCACAGGAAGAGCTCGAGCATTACGCGCAGGTGATGGAGATCATCCTCGAGCGGGGCTTGTCGACTCGAGCCGACGAGAAAGATCCCTATGTCGGCGCGCTGATGCAACTGATCAAGCGTGGGCCAGAGCAGTACTTCCTGGATAGGCTACTGGTGCTGGGGATCGTCGAGGCGCGAGGCTGTGAGCGTTTTGGACTGGTTGCCGACGGGCTCGCGCCGGGGCCCTTGAAGGATTTTTACGTGGACATCACGCGATCCGAGGCAAGACATCACGCGCTGTTCGTGCGTCTGGCGCGTGAGTATTTTCCGGCGGAGCGGGTGCAGCAGCGGCTGGATGAATTGCTGGTGGGGGAGGCGGAGATTGTGGACGGCTTGCCTTTGCGGCCGGCGGTGCACTGACGGCGGCAGCGGCAGCGGCAGTGTCAGTGACGGTGATAGTGACAGCGACAGTGCCAGGGACGGTGTCCGCGTCGGCGACAGCAACTGTGTTGCGCGACTGAGTCCCCGGTTCACCGCCTCGTTCTCGTTCTCGGTCACTGCCGCTGTCCCTGACCCTGCCGCTGACCGACCTACAGCAGCTTTCGGTACATGACCCGTATCTCCCGAAACCCCAGCGCATCATGTGCCCGCCGCGCTCCGTCATTACCCGACCACGTTGCCGACTCGATCACCTCGCACCCGGCCGCAACAAAGCGCTCCTCGAGATGCCGAAGCAGCAGCGCGCCCACCCCCGTCCCGCGCGACGCCGGCACGACGTACCAATCTTCCACGACGCCCCTGCGTGAGAGCACGCGCCTCGGCTCGACTGTGACTCGGCCAGTGATGTAGCCGACGGCCACGGCCTGGGATTCGGCTAGCAGGACGTGACTCATTCGGTCTTTCAACAGTGCGTGCAGGTCGTCGCGTAGGGTGCGCTCGTAGTCTCGGTGCTCGATGAGGGGAAGATCTGCTTTTGCCACGACTTCGTCGCGGTGGCCCTGGTAGAGACTTCGGTGGAAGCCCATCAGCGCATCGCGGTCGGATTCGTCCGCCTCGCGCACCTGGATCGTCGGTACCATGGGCCTGACCGTAGGGCGTTCGGCCCCGCAGGGGTAGCGTCTATCGCACGCGGATCGAGCCGCGGATACGGCCGAACGTTTTGCGGCCGATGCCGGGTACCCGCATGATGTCTTCGACGCGGCGAAAGCGACGCTTCCCGCGTTCGGTGATGATGGCCTGGGCGCGGCTTGGCCCGATGCCCGGGAGCTGAACGAGCTCCTCAGGCCCAGCCTCGTTGATGTTGATGCGGCTATCCTGCTCGACGCTTGGTGGCCCTTGTTCCGGGGGGGCCACGCCTCCGTCGGCGGCCAGCGCCTGGCCCGTATGCAGCGCGCAAAGCGTGACCATGAACATCAGAACCTGTTTCATCAGGCTGCCTGTTCGCCGGCGCTGGTCTCGCGGACCTCCCGCGGCTGGTAGTCCCTGATCTGCAGTTCTCCGTTGACCGGCATTGCATCGAGCCGAACGCTGAGGCTTCCGTCGCGGTTGACGAACGCGGCTCCGACGCGAACCCAGAACTTTCGACCGTCCTTGTTACGTTCCACGACCGTGTACGCGATCTTCACTTTGTTTTCTTCGAGCATGTGTCCTCCTGGTTGGATTGCGTTTCCACAGCAATGCACGCACGGTGCCAGCGGTCCGCCTAATGATCCTCGGTAGCTACGGCGCTCGAGTTGGCGATCCCGGCGGTGGGCGACGGCGGCCGCCATGCGATCGGCCGCCCAGTTTCGTTTGTTGGCTGCAGGAGTTCCTGTCAGTATCTCGCTGACCAGGCTGAGAAGGAGCCAGATGAAGATTTCACTTTCTGAGGGCACTTGGGACAAATCGACCGCGGACATCGTCGCGATCGCGATTCCATCAGGGAAGACGAAGCTCAATCGAGCGCTGGGGCGAATCGAGGTCGTCACGGGGAAGGGCAGCATCAAGCCTCTCGCTGCCGACGAACGTTTCGAAGGCAAGGCGTCGCAGACACTCAAAGTCACGGCCCGAGGCAAGACAAAGTCCCGCTGGTTGCTGCTCGTGGGCATCGGCACCGAAAAAGATGCCCAGAAGATCGCCGGGAACATGGGGCATGCGCTTGCGTCCGTGGCGCGCGCGCGGAAGAGCGCGGCGGTTGAGCTTCCTGAGGTGACGCCCGAATCAGTCCGTGCCGCGTCGCAAGGGCTTTTGGCCGGGGCCTACCGCTACACCAAGTACAAGAGCGACAAGACCGCTGGCGCCAGACTCACCTCCGCCGTCATCCTTGGCGCCCCGAAAAGCGCGCGCGGCCTCTCCGCTGCGGTCCGAGTTGGCAAAACAGTCGCTGAAAGCGTCAATTTCGCGCGCGATCTCGTCAACTGTCCGCCCAACGACTTGAACCCGGTGACTCTTGCGCGTGCAGCCAGGGCCGAGTCTCGAAAGCTCGGCCTGTCCTGCCGTGTGTGGAACAAGGCGCGCATCGAAAAAGAGGGCATGAACCTACTACTTGCCGTGAATAAGGGCAGCTCGATCGAGCCCCGGGTCATTCACGTGGTTTACAAGCCTGCGCGCCCGAAGAAGAAGGTCGTTTTCGTCGGGAAAGGCCTCACATTCGATTCAGGTGGGCTATGCGTCAAGCCGGCGGGCTCGATGATCGACATGAAGTGCGACATGGCCGGGGCCGCCACCACGCTCGGCATCGTCTTCGCTGCTGCACGGCTCAAGCTCGCCGTCGAAGTTCATGCGGTTATCGGTTCTACCGAGAACATGACCGGGGCCAAGGCGTATCGGCCCGGCGACGTGTACAAGTCCTTGGAAGGCCAGACGGTAGAGGTCATCAACACCGACGCCGAGGGCCGATTGGTGCTTGCCGACGTGCTCACCTGGTCGGTGCGCAAGCTCAAACCCGACTACATGATCGATCACGCTACCCTCACCGGCGCATGCATGGTCGCGCTCGGTCCATGGCGGGCTGCGCTCTACACCGACGACGACAAGCTTGCTTCGAAGTATCTCGAGGCCGCCGAGGGGGAGGGCGAGTCGTTCTGGCGGATGCCGCTCGACTCGGACTTGCGCTCCACCCTCAAGAGCTCCATCGCCGACCTCAAACACATCGGCGGTCGCCACGGCGGGTCGATCACGGCGGCGCTCTTCCTGAAGGAGTTCGTCGACGAGGCCACGTGGATGCACCTCGACATAGCAGGCCCATCCTTCGTGGACCGCTCGCATGGGCGCTTGCCCAAGGGTGGGACCGGGTTTGGTGTGGCGACCGGTGTACGGTTCTTGGAAAGCCTTTAGAGCCTATACGGGAAAGTCACCTTGAAAGACGACTGCTTGAATCGCGGCACGCGGGCGCGCTTGACCGCTGATTCGATGCAGGAGCCAACTGCAGTGCCCTTGAAAGGGCCCGAAGTGACCTTCGCGCTGGAGGCGCGGCCCGTCTTGCCACTGAAGACGACGTTGACGGCGGCCGTTCCGCCGCTGTCCTTCTTGCAGGACTTCACGGCGCCGCTCACACCCTGAAGCGCGGTCTTCACGTCGTTGCGCGCGGGGGCGTCGGGGAGGCTCGAGCCGCTCGAGCTCGATGATCTCGCGGTCTGCTTCGGTTTCGAGGGAGACGAGCCGCCAACGACTTCGTCCATCAGTGCATCGAGGTTGTTGCTACTGTGCTTCCTGGGCGCCGGTGCTGGTTTGGAAGCGGTGCTTCTTGTTCGTTGGCGTCGCTGCGAGCTCGACGAGCTGCGCTTCCTGGGCGCTGGTTTGCTGACGACGGGAGCGGGCGCGGCCTCCGTGGGTTCCTCGATCGTTGCGGCCTCGACTGGTTCTGCGGGAGCGAGCGCCTGTTCGGGCGGGTCGATTGGGGCCTGTGCGGCGGTTGCTACCTCGCTGGACCCGGGCATTGGTTCACCCGGTTCCTGCTCGGCCACGGCGCCGATCTCGAGGGCGTCGTCCTCGGAGCCTCCGAGCGCCATGCCGACGCCGACTCCTGCACCCACGATGGCGATGACCGCGATGGCAGCCCCGCCGATCCACAGCCAGCGGTTGCCTTCGGACGTTTCCAGCGGTGCCGGACCGAACAACGGCGTGCCAAGCGCGGCCCCGCCTCCGCCGGTTCCTATCGAGAGCAGATCATCGACCGCCTGTGAGGGCGCGGCCTTGGTGCCCGGCGTGGTGGATTTCGCGAGCGCACGAATGTCGATGAGCCCCGAGCCTTCGACGGTCGCCTGCGATGCGCCCTGTGCGCCTGCTGACGCTGAGGATTGGCTCACAATAGAGGCCGATTCAGCAGGGGAGCCCCCGCGCGACGCGAGCTGCTGTAGGTTTGTCAGGGAGAAGAGCACCGAGTTCTCGTTGCGCTGACCGGTCATGCGCTGAGGTGCGGATGCGCCCATCGCGCCTCCGCCGAAGCCTGTGCCACCCGCCGCGGCGCCCGAGTCTTGAGAAGCGGCTGCCAACGGCGAGTCCTGGGACCCCGTGGGCGTCGGGCTTTCGTCGAAGCCCGCAAACATATTGCTGTCCGTGTCGATCTCACTCGTCGGCTCGCGGCCGTTACGGTCGCTGAAGAGGTCGCCGCCCGTGCCGAACGACGATGTGTCGTCCGTCGCAGCCTGCGCGCTCCGTGCTTGTCCGGCGGCGCCGCCGAACACCTGGGCGAGCTCGGGCACGTCTCCGGCTACCTTCCAGTCGTCGAAGCCTTCCTGCCACACGTACGAATCGAGGCCGACGCTGCCCTTCGCGAACAACTGGCTGAGCTCGATTGGGGGGAGCGGCCCCTTTTGCTCGCCGTCGACCACGATGTACCAGGTTGCTTCGCTTCGTTCGTTCTGAGCTGACGTTGCCTCACCGAATGGGTGCGCGCCGGTCTGGTCGCCGCGAACCTCCAGAACCGATGAGCACTTCTTGCATCGGATCTTGAAGATTTTTCCAGCGACCTTTTCATCGGCGATGGAGTATTTGGCGCCGCAGCTATCGCAAACGATCTTCATCTATTGCCCCCGTCTACCTCCGGCCCAAAACCAAACAGACAAACTGCTCGTGTGCCGGATCGAAGATTCCCCTTTAGGACCGCGATCATAGCGGTCCTTTCCTATGCCGAGCAAGAAGTCCACGAAGGTTTTCCCCGCGTGCTTGGAACCTCATCTCACGGAATCCTTGGGTCTTTTCAGTTTACCAACACCAGCTCGGACCCGTCGTGACCGCAGAACAGGTGGGCTGCCGCGTGGCGAATCCCACATTCGGGGCAGATCTTGCGGGCATCGAGTCTCAAGGGGGGGCGCGTCGCGCGGGCCGCCCCATAGAGGCCGTAGGGCACCAATTCGTCCGCATCTTCAGGGCAATAGCTGGCATCGAGCGGGTAGCCACGTCGGCAGGTGGGGCAGATCATCCCCTGGGCGAACGGCCCTGAGGAGCAGCCTTCGATCAGCCCGGCTCCATCACGGACGCAGAAGTGGTTCCGTGTCGGATACTCCGAGAGACACACCGGGCAGCTCTTCATGGGCCCCTGCTCGACCTCCATGCCGGGTTGCGAAGCCCGCGGGGAGAGGGTGCTTTGCGGCGCGCCGGGGCGCCGGCTAGAAGGCGAAGCACTGGTCATCGTTCGCCGGTGCCGTCGGACTGTGGCGAGCGCCACGCCCGCGACTGCGAGCATCGCCACGGCGGTGATGGACCAAGCCATCTCTGAATTGTGCAGGATCACGCAAGCGCTAGGCCAAAAAAAGCCCAGGAGGCTGGGCCACCCGGGCTTCTTCCGCTGAATTCCGGCGCGCGAAGAGGCTTAGAGCTTCTTCACGGCGTCGGTGAGTGCCGGCACTGCGTCGAAGAGATCAGCGACGAGGAAGTAGTCCGCGACCTGAGCGATCGGCGCTTCCTTGTCCTTGTTGATCGCGACGATCGTCTTGCTGCCCTTCATGCCAGCCAGATGCTGGATGGCGCCCGAGATACCGATGGCGATGTAGAGCTTCGGTGCGACGACCTTGCCTGTCTGGCCAACCTGAAGCTCCGGCGACACGTATCCCGCGTCACAGGCCGCGCGCGACGCGCCCATGGCTGCGCCGAGCGCATCAACCAAGGGCTCGATGATACTGGTGAAGTTCTCCGCGCTCTTGAGCGCGCGTCCGCCCGACACGACGACGTCGGCCTCGCCGAGATCCGGGCGTTCGCTCTTCACGACCTCGACGCCGAGGAACTCGACCTTGTCCGCCGCCGGATCGCTCTGCACGGCCAGGTCTTCCGTGGGACTCGCGCCACCGGAAGCCTCCGCCACGTCGAACTCCGACTGACGCACGGTGACGACCTGCTTGTCGGTCAGAATCTCGACCGTACCGGACACGTTGCCCGCGTACATCGGGCGCGTGTACGACAGCTTGCCGCCGTCGGTGTGCACCGCCGAGATGTCGGATGCCACACCAGCGTCGAGCTTGGCAGCGACGCGTGGGAGCAAGTCCTTCCCATAGGCGGTCGCGCAAGCGACGAGGACATCGTAGCCCTTGCCAGCCTCCGCAACGGTTGCCGCATACTTTTCGCAAGTGTAGCCACCGGCGATCTCTGCCTTGAGCACCTTGCCTGCGCCGTAGCCGGCCAGCTCGTCGGCTGCCGCGCTTGCCCCTTCTCCGATGGAGACGATATCGAAAGAACCGCCGGTTCCTTCCGCGATCTGCTTCGCGGCGGTGACGGCACAAAGAGTGGTTTTGCGTGCCTTGCCCTCAAGCAACTCCGCAACAACGAGAACATTAGCCATGTTTGATGCTTCCTTTTCCGTTTCTCGAGGGTTAGATGACCTTGGCGGTGTTGTGGAGCTTGTCGACGAGATCCGCAGCGTCCTCGACGAACGTCGTTTCGCCCGAGCGCGCTGGGGGCAGCTCGAACTTCGTGTAGTTGAGCGACTTCGCGGCGTCGACACCGAGATCGCCGATCGACAACTGGTCGATGGGCTTCTTCTTAGCCTGCATGATGCCCTTGAGCGATGCGTAGCGGCCGCCGACTTCCAGCTTCGCGTACTGGTGGTCGTCGGGAGTCACGCCGTTCTTGACCGACTCCGGATGAAGGATGCGGTCGGAGGTAGTGAGAACCGCCGGACCGGTGACCTTCACCGTGGCGACGCCCGTGTCGAGCTCGCGCTGGACCTCGAGGGTCTTGCCATCGTCCGTGGTCTTGATCTTCATCGCGGAGTTGATGATCGGCCAGCCGAGCTTCTCGGCGAGCTTGGTCCCCACGACGTTGGAGTCGCCGTCGGCAGCCTGCTTGCCTATCACGACGAGGTCGGGGCTCTCCTTATCCACGATGGCCTTGAGGATTGCGGACACGACGCTGGCGTCGAGGTTCCTGTCCTCCGCTTCGACGAGGATGCCGCGCTCGGCGCCCTTCGCGAGACCTTCGCGGATGATTCGCTGGGTGTGCTCATCGTTTGGGCCGATCGAGACCAGCACCACCTCACCGACGCGCGCGTTCTTTTCGGCCGCGTTTTCGGTCAGTCGCAGGGCGGCTTCGAGGCTCCAGTCATCGAACGGATTCATCTTCCATTCGAGACCTTCCGATGTGACGGCCGTGCCGTCGGCGCTCACCTTGAGCTTGCTTGCGTTGTCCGGGTCCGCAACGCGCTTGATGGTAACGAGGATCTTCACACTTCCTCCTCAGATTGAAGAGCCATTAAGGCTGACAAATGCTGGAAAACGCAGGCGATCTAGGAGCGTTTTGCAAGCCTGTCAAGGAGCGGGGCCCAGCCCTGAGCCCTGAAAGGCTCCCCGCGCTTGTGCTAGAGGCGCACGATGGCCGAGGAGACGAGAGCCAGCCGCTTCGCGCTGGTTACGGGCGGTAGCAGCGGCATCGGGTTCGAAACCGCGCGCGGCCTGACCGCTCACTTCGATGTGGTTGGGATCGTCGGCCGGAACCCGAAGCGTCTCGCGGAAGCTGCCGAGACCCTTCATTCGGGCGATGCACGCATCGAAACCTTCCAGGCGGATTTCTCTTCGTTGGCGGAGGTGCGCCGGCTCGGCGCAGACATCAAGGCGAGATTCGATTCGCTCGACGTCTTGGTGAACAATGCCGGTGTTTGGCACAAGGATCGGACGCTCAGCAGGGACGGGTACGAAGAGACGTTTGCGGTCAATCATCTCGCTCATTTCCTGCTGACCAATGAGCTCAAAGAGCTGCTGCTCTCCGCTACGGCCGCCCGCGTGGTGAACGTTTCCTCTTCCATGCACGCGCGTCCCAAGTCCATGAATTGGGACGACCTGATGTTCGAGAAACGCTGGAAAGGATTCTGGGTCTACGGCCATTCCAAGTTGGCCAATGTTCTCTTTTCAAACGAGCTCGCCCGCCGATGGAAGGATCTTGGAATCACATCGAACGCCTTGAACCCTGGCAACGTGCGCAGCCGTATCACACGGAACAACGCATTTGTCACCGCGCTTCACCGGTCAGCCATCGCGCGGCTGCTCATCATGTCCGAAGCCGAAGGCGCTCGTACGTCCATCCATGTGGCGACCGCCCCGGAGCTCGAGGGCGTGACCGGGCGCTACTTCGACAAGGCGCGGGAGGCCAAGCCCAGTACGGCGTCTGCAGACGAAGAAGCAGCGCGCCGCCTTTGGGAAGTCAGTCAGCAGCTGGTCGACGCCGTCTAGCGCGCGTCCCTGGGCGGGAAGCGCGCGCTGAACCGTTCGGCGAGGGCGGTGATGGTGAGCGCCGGGTTCACGCCGACGTTAGCTGGAATGGCCGAAGCGTCGGTTACGAACAGCCCCGGGTAGCCGAAGACTTGATGATCGATGTCGATCACACCTGCTTCTGGCCCTTCCGCGATCGCGCAGCCACCGAGGATGTGTGCGGTGACCGATGCGTTTCCAATGCTTTCGAGAACATTGTTGTGAGGAGTTCCGCCAATGTGCTCAGCTAGCCTCCGTGCCGCCTCGTTGGCTTCGGGGATGTAGGCTGGCGTACCCCCGCCGGGCCCGGCGCACGAGTGCAGCAGGGGCCTAAAGGGCCACATAGGCCGGCGGCCACGGCGGAACGCGAGTTGGTTGTCGAGGTTCTGCATGACGGTGAGCACGGTGATGCGCTTATGCCAGTTGCGGGCGAACAGTGAGCGGAGCGTCCGTATGGGATGCAACACAGTTCCCGCGATGGTGCGTAGCGCTCGGCTGAACGCCTTGGTGCCGTCGGTGAGAGGTCCCATGTACCAACGCATGAAGTCGTAACCAGGCGGGAAGCGGTTCTGGGTGATGTGCGTGCGCGCGTTGGGGTAGAAGTGCGACGAGATCGCGGCGCCGTGCGTGAGGTCGTCGTCCGGGTTTGGCGAGAGCGCGGCGACGATCGCTTCGCTGTTGGTTCGGACGACGTCACCCAGTGCGGCTGAAATCTGCGGCAACGTTCGGAGCTCGTCTCGGCATTTGAACAAGAGGTCTAAGGTTCCGACGACGCCGGCGGCAACGATTACGCGTTGGGCGCGAATGGGTTGATGCCTCTCCCGCCGGCGTAACGGGTTCGCCGTTTGCACTTCGTAGCCACCGTCCTCGAGCGGACGGATCGAGACGACTTTTCGTTCGGGGAGAATTTGGGCCCCGAGCTTTTCCGCCAAGTAGAGGTAGTTCTTGTCGAGACTGTTCTTCGAGCCGTCGCTACAGCCGGTCAGGCAGCCGCCGCAGCGCGTGCAGCCCATCCGCTCGGGCCCAGCGCCGTCGAAGAAAGGATCGGGTTCCGTCTTCCCCGCTTGGCCGAAGTAGATCCCTTGGGGCACGGGACCAAACGTGTCGCCGACGCCCATCGCTCTTGCGGTTGCTTGCAGCCAGTCATCCATCTTTCCGTGATCCGGGTTGCGCGTCCGGCCGAGCATCGTAGCTGCGGTGTCGAAGTGCGTCGCGAGCTCCTTCTTCCAATCGACGCCGAGGTTGACCCAAGCGCGGTCCTCGAAGAATGCGTCGCCCGGTTTCAGCAACACCGCCGCATATACCAGGCTCCCGCCACCCACGCCCACGCCGCCAACGATGCCGACGTGCTTGAAGAAGTGCTGCACGAAAAACCCGTGAAATCCGATCGGCGGAATCCAAAACAGCTTGCGTAGGCTCCGATCGGCAGCTCGCATATCGTCGGGTGACACTCTCCGGCCCTGCTCGAGAATCGCCACACGGTAGCCTTTCTCGCTCAGGCGAAGTGCCGGCACGCTGCCGCCGAAGCCGCTGCCGATGATGATGACGTCGTAATCCATCAATCGCCGAGAGGGTCCACTGTCAGCGCTTTCGAAGGCCTTCGAGAAATAGGCTGGCGCAATCCGCAGCAGCTTTTCGCAGCGCAGGAGGGTCGCCTTCTCCGAGCGCCCATGTCAGTAGAATCGCGTCGAGCGCGCCGAAGAGACTGCGCGCCACCACTCGTGGGTTGAGGTCACGCCGAAACGCGCCTTCCTGTTGCCCATCCCGAACGACTCCCGCAATCACGTCGATGTATTGCATGAACAACGGCGCCGCGTACTGCTTCAGAAGTCGGGACGACTGCCGCAGGTTCACAGTGATCACTTCGGCCAGGTCGCGCTGCTCTTCGAGCAGGCCGAGCTGCAGTTCGATGATGCGGGTGATGCGGTTTTCGAACGGCTCGTCCGATTCGCTGACTTTTCGAAGAATAGCCAGGAGCTCGTTGATCCCCTCCTCGAAAATCGTGATCAGGACATCGTCCTTGTTCTTGAAGTAGAGGTAGATCGTGCCGTCCGCCACACCGGCCGCCTTGGCGATTTCACTCACCCGGGTCGCGTAGAAGCCGTTCTTGGCAAAGACCTTGATCGCGGCTTTGAGGATCCGGTCGCGCTTGTCGGGCGCCGAAGGCTTGCGTTTGTTGGCTGTTGAATGAACCGCCATTCAGTTTGCGGTATCACACCCGCGGGCTTTTCGTCAAACCGGCTAGCCGGGCGGTTCTTGCCCCCGTAGGAGCCGGAGGATGTTCTCTGCGTGCCGGACAACAACGATGATCCACAGTCCAACGGCGAGTTGAATAGGCCACTGGCGTCCATCGAACGCCATCGTCAAAGCGGCGGCAAGGGTCGCAGCGGACAGCGATGCCACGCTCGCCCGTCGGCTCATTTTCTTCACGCCCAGGAAGGTGACGACCGTGGCGCCGCCGATTGGGGGAAGGGCAGCAAGCAAGACACCGGCAGCCGTTGCCGCTCCTTTGCCACCGCGAAAGCTATGCCAGATCGGAAAGACGTGTCCGAGCACCGCAGCGATTCCGACCGCGGTGATCCACGGCCAGGAGAGGTCGAACACCCAGCACGCCAGGGCCACCGGTACAAAGCCCTTGAGCATGTCGAGGAGCATGACCTTGCGCCCCGTGCTTTTTCCGAGTGCGCGACCGACGTTCGTCGCGCCGATGTTGCCGCTTCCGATGCTTCGCAAATCGACGTCTTGCCGGGAGGCCACTACGAGACCGAACGAGATCGAGCCTACGAGGTATGCAGCAAGCGTCAGGGCAGGGCCGAGCACTGCGGAATCATACCGCTTTGGCAGCAAGTGGGATCCGGTAAGTTTCTTGCTCGGCCCGACGGCTCCCCGTAGCTTCGACTACGATGTTGTTCGGTGCGCACCGTGAGACCTTGGTGCCGGTCGCGCTCTACGCGGAGTTGGTCGCGGACGAGGAGGTCCTGCCTGCGTTCGTGACCAGCATCAGTGAGCACGGCCTGGTCCTCGACTCGCTCGCGATCCTGAGCAACCGCCGTAGCGATCGACTACAGGTTCAACTCACCCTCCCGGGCGAGCCCGATTCGCTGTGGATCGGCGCTGAAGTCGTTCGCGATACGCGTGGCTTCCTGTTCAACGATACCGCCCTTCGCTTCTTAGCGATGGCCAACGCTCATTGGCACTCGATTCGGCGTTGGGTTCGCGTTCGAGAGCTCCTGTTGGCCACCCAGCCAATCGGCGTCCATGACGCTGCCTGAAACCACACAGAGCCGGGCGCGCGCCGAGCCGCGTGTCTCGGGGATCCCGTTTGGTGCGTCGCTCCTGCCTAGCGGCTCACCCTTCGGCTGGAATGCCCGAGATCGCTCCCTCTACGTGCAGTTCCTCACCGCGCTTCTGATGGTGATCGTCACCCTCTCCTTTGCCGCCCTCGACGGCTGGCCCTTCCTGCTCGAGCCCCCAGACGACGAGGCCGCACTGCGAACCACGCGGATGCTCGCCACGGGTGCCTTGGTGTTCTGGCTTGGGTTCTACGTCTGGACTCGGCGATGGTACGTGCGACGGGGAACGCGTTTCTCGTGGCTGCTCTTCAGCACCATTGCCGCGCATATCATCACTGGCACGGCGGTGTGCTACGCGATCGGCCCGTACACGGCGGCGAGCGGGCTGATCATGGTTGCCGCTCTTCTCCTGGGGATGGTGCTTCTCGAGCGCCGCTCGTTCTGGATCGCCGTCATCGGCTGGTTCGTATCGATGTTCGCAATGCACTTCGCCAGCAAGGTTGGAGCACTGCCATTCCATTCCTTGTTCGAAGCGTCGCTCGAGCAATCGGGCCTCGCCAAGGTGGCAGCAGAGCGCGCGGTCGCCGCGGCCCTCATCTACATTCCAGTCGCAGTCGTCATGGACCACTTGATCAGCGTCTGGCGTCAGGACGAACGAAGTCTCTACGAAGCGGCGCAGTTCGATTCCTTGACCGGCGCCTATACACGCGGTTTCGCGATGGCCGTCATGGAGCGTGCGGTGTGCAGGGCGGCGCGCGGCGACGCGAAGTCCTTGGGCGTCCTGATGCTCGACCTCGACCACTTCAAACGGATCAACGACGCGCATGGACACGCGCGTGGCGATCTGGTGCTCCAGCAGACCACCCAGGCCATGCAGTCCACCTTGCGCGCGGGCGACATCGTCGGGCGCTTCGGCGGCGAAGAGTTCGTCGTTCTTCTCCCCGGCGCGGACTTGAAGCAGGCGATGGGCGCTGCTGAGCGCTGCCGTGCCGCGGTCGAGAAGATGAAAATTCCCGATGCGCCGTACCTCTCGGTCACGGCCAGCGTCGGAGTGGCGGCGTTTCCCGATCATGGCGAGGACCTCGACGAGCTGCTCAAGGCCTCCGATCATGCAATGTATGCCGCGAAGGCCAACGGGCGGAATCGGATCGAGACCGCGGGTGGCTAGAATGAAAGGTTAGAGGTGGTTATGTGTAGGTTAATGTATGTGATGGCTTGTGTGATGGTGGCGGGGGTTGCTGCGGGTTGCGGGGACGACGCCACGGAGGCTGACCGGATCGGTGTCGGCGCGGAGTGCACTGTGGACCCGAGCGCGGATCCCCCATCCACCTGTCCGGTCGTCCAGAAGGACGAGATGGACATCCAGCTCGAGTGCCTGCCCTTTAAGGGCGGCTATTGCGGCATCGAGGGCTGTGAGGGTGACGCGGCTTGCCCCGAGGGGTCAGCCTGCGTCACGCACGATGACGGCAAGAATTACTGCTTCAGGGAGTGCACGGTCAAACCGGACTGCAATCGCAATCGCCCCACCTGCGAAGCCAACTGCGTGGGTAGTGTCACCTTCGTAGACCTACGGAATGAGCGGAAGGCCTGCGAGCCCCCGTCGGCCACCGATCGCTAGATCAATCCGCAAGCACTTTGTGCCCAATCCCTTGACTTCGCGCGGGTCGGAACGTAGTACAGCCGCCGCCGTCATGCTGGCGTAGCTCAATTGGTAGAGCACCGGTTTTGTAAACCGGCGGTTATGAGTTCGAGTCTCATCGCCAGCTCTACTTGAAAATTCGGAACGACCATGGAGGGTTGCCCGAGCGGTCAAAGGGAGCAGACTGTAAATCTGCCGGCTTATGCCTACGGTGGTTCGAACCCACCACCCTCCACCAGGAGATGAACAAACGACTCATGCGGGTGTAGCTCAGTTGGTAGAGCCTCAGTTTTCCAAACTGAATGTCGCCGGTTCGAGCCCGGTCGCCCGCTCCCAGGCGCTCGAGTGGGGGCGACGGGGTGGGGATGATAGGGCCCATACTCCACTGTTAGTACGAGCTCAGTAACGTATAGATGAAAGTTCAAACGATTCAGACTATGCCCAGGTAGCTCAGTGGTAGAGCACCCCCTTGGTAAGGGGGAGGTCGTGAGTTCAAGTCTCATCCTGGGCTCCGTGAACTCAGCAGGTGTGAGCGACCTCACTCAAAAGAACGACGAAGTAGGAAACGAACGATGGCTAAAGAAAAGTTTGTCCGAGACAAACCACACATGAACGTAGGCACGATCGGTCACATCGACCACGGGAAGACGACGCTGACAGCGGCGATCATGAAGGTGATGTCCGATAAGCATGGCGGCGAAGTCAAGAGCTACAAGGACATCGCGAAGGGCGGCACGGAGCGTGACGAGACCAAGACGGTGACGATCGCGACGAGCCACGTGGAGTATCAGACGGCGAACCGTCACTACGCGCATGTCGATTGCCCGGGCCACGCGGACTACGTCAAGAACATGATCACGGGCGCAGCGCAGATGGACGGCGCGATTCTCGTGGTGAGCGGCGTGGACGGACCGATGCCGCAGACCAAGGAGCACGTGCTTTTGGCGCGCCAGGTCGGTGTCCCGGCGATGGTCGTGTTCATGAACAAGTGCGACTCGGTCGACGACCCGGACCTTCTGGAGCTGGTGGAGATGGAGGTTCGTGAGCTTTTGTCGAAGTACGAGTACGACGGGGACAACATTCCTGTGGTGCAAGGCTCGGCACTGGGCGCCTTGAACCGGGAAGAGAAGTGGGTGGAATCGAGCTTGAAGCTGATGGACGCGGTCGACAACTCCATCCCGGAGCCAAAGCGAGAAATCGACAAGCCGTTCCTGATGGCCGTCGAAGACGTGTTCTCGATCAAGGGTCGGGGCACGGTGGTGACGGGTCGAATCGAGCGCGGGATCATCAAGGTGGGAGACGAGGTGGACATTCTCGGGGTTCGTGAGCCGCAGAAGACGACGGTTACGGGCGTGGAGATGTTCCGCAAGCTGCTGGACCAGGGTCAGGCAGGCGACAACGTGGGATGTCTTCTTCGGGGCATCGACAAAGAGCAGGTGGAGCGCGGGCAGGTTCTTGCGGCGCCTGGCTCGGTGAACACGCACAATAAGTTCGAGTGCGAGGTGTACATCCTGAGTAAGGATGAGGGGGGCCGCCACAAGCCGTTCTTCTCGAACTACACGCCGCAGTTCTACATCCGCACGCTGGATGTAACGGGCAAAATCGAGCTCCCGGACGACGTGAAGATGGTCATGCCGGGCGACAACGTGAAGATGAAGGTCAACCTCATCGTGCCAGCCGCCATGGAAGAAAAGCAGCGATTCGCGATTCGCGAAGGCGGCCGGACCATTGGGGCAGGCGTCATTTCCAAGATTATCGAGTAGAGGGGTGGACACGGAGTGGACGGGAACCCCGTAAGAAAGTGAGCGATAGGCGAGTTAAGATTGCGCTCGCGTGCGAAGAGTGCGGGGCGCGGAACTACCAGACTACAAAGTTGAGAAAGGCCGGCTCGCAGGAGAGACTTGCACTGAAAAAGTTTTGTCGTAACTGTAATCGGCGTACGGAACACAAAGAAACCAAGTAAGACACCCAGGCCAGTAGCTCCAATTGGTAGAGCAGCGGATTCCAAATCCGCGGGTTGTGGGTTCGAATCCCTCCTGGCCTGCCGCGAGGAACAACGATGGCGATCACGAAAGAACAAGACAAAGCGAGGCCGACCGGAACGCTGGGCGTGGAGCGTTGGGTGCAATTCTCCTACACCGCTGCCGCCGTCACGCTGGCTTGGTTCCTCATCAAATCCAGCACGGCAGTTTGGACTATCCTGGCCGACACGGTCGACACGGTGCCGGAGCCGAACGGTACGGCCATCGCCGTTGGGTCCGGCCTCGTGGCGGTCATTGCCGCGGTCATCGCCTATCGGTCCAAGAAGCTTCATACCTTCGTCGTCGAGGTATGCGTTGAGCTGTCCAAGGTGTCCTGGCCAACGCGCAAGGAGACCCGCTCCCAGACGATTGTCGTCCTCATCGTGTCCGTCATTGCGGCGATCATTCTCGGCGTCTACGACGCGGTTTGGTCCCACATCACGGACCTCATTTACAACGTGTGATTTCCATGAAGTGGTATGTCGTTCAGGCCTATTCGGGCTACGAAAGCAAAGTGAAGCTCTCGCTAGAAGAGCGAATCAAACAGGCCGGCATGGAAGGCCGCTTCGGGAACATCCTCATCCCGAAAGAGAACGTGCAGGAGACCCGTGGCGGGCAGCGCCGCCTGACCCAGCGCACCTTCTATCCGGGCTATATTTTCGTCCAGATGGACCTCGACGATCAGACCTGGCACCTCATCAAGGACACGCCGAAGGTCAATGGCTTCGTCGGTGGGCGCCATCCCTCACCGGTTCCGGAGCGGGAGATCGCCGCGATCGAACAGCAGGTCGAGGAGGGAGCGGCTAAGCCCAAGCCTCGCGTCGAGTTCGAGAAGGGCGATCACGTCCGGGTCACCGATGGCGCGTTCGCGAACTTCACCGGCGCCATCGAAGAGGTGAACCACGACAAGCACAAGGTTCGCGTCCTGGTGTCGATTTTCGGCCGCGCCACCCCAGTCGAGCTGGCCTATGCCCAGGTCGAAAAGACCAACTAACTGAGGGCGCCCAGGCGGGCCATCTGGCGGCTTGCCTCCTCGCTCCATCGCCGCGAAATACTTGCAGTATTCCTCGCTCATCGCTGCGGGGGCGCTCGCCAGCTGACCCACCTGGACGCCCTCAGGGCCAACCGATCGAGATTTCAGAGAATTTGGCTTGCATTTTTCGTGCCCTGAGGCATGACACGCCGCTCCGGAGAAGCCCGTACGCATGAAAAAGGTCATCGGACAGATCAAACTGCAGCTCCCTGCAGGGAAGGCCAATCCTTCTCCGCCGGTCGGGCCTGCGCTCGGCCAGCATGGCGTCAACATCATGGCGTTCTGCAAGGAGTTCAACTCGAAGACCCAGAAGGACGCGGGTCTGATCATCCCCGTGGTCATCTCCGTCTATCAGGATCGTTCCTTCAGTTTCATCATGAAGACGCCGCCAGCGGCCATCTTGATCAAGAAGGTTTTGAATCTACAGTCGGGCTCTGCGCGCCCAAACAAAGACAAGGTCGGCAAGATCACCCTGGAGCAGGTGAAGGAAATCGCGCAGACCAAACTTCAAGATACCAACGCAGGTTCGCTCGAGACATGCATGCAGAGCATCATTGGCACCGCGCGTTCCATGGGGGTCGAGCTAGCCGACTAAGGCTTTCGAGCGATTGATTTCGCTCCCCTGGACCACCCAGGGCCCCAGTTGGTGGTAGGCGGCTTCGAGTCGTCGCAAGGAGTCAGAATGAAACCTGGAAAAAAGCGCGCGGGAGCTTTACAGAAGCCCGACAAGAGGCGTCGCTACGCGTTGGACGAAGCCGTATCGCTCATGAAAGAATTAGCGTTTGCCAACTTCGACGAGTCGGTTGACCTCGCGGTGCGGCTCGGTGTGGATCCGAAGCACGCGGACCAGATGGTTCGTGGTGCGGTCGTTCTGCCGCATGGCACCGGTAAGACCAACCGCGTTCTCGTTTTTGCTAAGGGCGAGAAGGTAAGCGAGGCAGAAGAAGCCGGCGCCGATTTCGTCGGGGGCGACGACTTCGTTGCCAAAATCAACGAAGGTTGGCTGGACTTCGACACCGTCATTTCCACGCCGGACATGATGGGGCAGGTCGGCCGTCTCGGTCGCGTCCTCGGTCCTCGTGGTCTGATGCCGAACCCCAAGGTCGGCACCGTGACGTTCGACGTGAGCAAGGCCGTTCGTGAGGCCAAGGCTGGTAAAGTCGAGTTCCGCGCTGAAAAAGCGGGCATCGTGCACGCGCAGATCGGCAAGCGCTCCTTCGGCGAGACCGAGCTCGCGGGGAACGTGAAGTCGTTGGTCGGCGCTCTCGTGAAGGCTAAGCCGGCCGCCGCGAAGGGCACCTACCTTCGCAGCATCACTCTGAGCTCCACGATGGGCCCCGGCATCAAGATCGACCCCGGCACTATAGAGGTGGAGGCGTAATCATGAGCCTTACACGAGAAGACAAAGCGGCCCAGGCCGTCTCCGTCCGCGAAAGCTTCGACAACGCGAGCGCGACCGTGCTCGTCGATTTTCGCGGCGTCAACGTCGAGTTGATCACCAACCTCCGTGCGCGCTTCCGCGACGCCGGAGTCGAGTACAGGGTCATCAAGAACAACGTCGTCCGAAAAGCACTCGAGGGGTCTGAGCTCGCCGACAATGAGGAGTTCACGTCCCACCTCGCTGGCCCGACGGCCATCGCTTGGAGCTTCGAAGATCCTTCGGCTGCGGCCAAGGTGATCAAGAACTTCCGGAAGGAGTTCACCGAAGTTCTTCAGCCGAAGGACGAACCTGAAAAGCTCCTCGTCAAGTGTGGCCTTCTCGAAGGCCAAGTGCTGGACGCGAAGCGAGTCGAAAAAGAGCTCGCGATGCTTCCGGGCAAGGACGAGATTCGCGCTTCGCTGCTCGCGCAGCTCATGGCGCCCATGCAGAACCTGGTCGGCCAGCTCAACGCACCGGCCCAAAACCTCGCTCTCGTTCTCGATGCGTACCGGCGCAAAGAGGCAGGCGAGTAATCCATAACAATTTAGCCGTGTCGCACGCACGGTTAGCGGAGAGTCAACGATGGCAAATATGAACGTAGAACAGATGGTCGAAGAGCTGAGCTCGTGGACCGTCATGGAAGTTGCGAACCTGGTCAAAGACCTGGAAGAGAAGTGGGGCGTTTCGGCAGCACCGGCAGCGGTGGCCGTGGCGGGTCCTGCGGGTGGCGGCGAGGCGGCCGCAGCTGAAGAGCAGACCGAGTTCGACGTCGAGCTGAGCGAAGCTGGTGGCAAGAAGATCAACGTGATCAAGGCTATCCGCGAGATCACCCAGCTCGGCCTGGCGGACGCCAAGGCCCTGGTTGAAGCGGCTCCCAAAGTCGTCAAGGAGGCTGTGTCCAAGGACGAGGCTGAGGAAATCAAAAAGAAGCTTGAAGAAGCCGGCGCTAAGGTCACCGTCAAATAACCCTATGGGGTTACGTTTCGGAGCCCGCTGCCGCGACTTGGCACATGGGCCCGACCGGGTTAACGTCCCGGCCGGGGCAGCACCGGTACGCGCAGCACATCATTCACGACTTTCCGCGATGCGGCGGAAGGCCGAACGGCCTTCTTGTTGCATATGTGTCTCTTAATTCTTGGCTTTAGGGTTCGAATAGCAGTGGTTCGGCAGGAGTCTCTCTAATGGCGATGACGATTCAGACGAACTTTCGAATGCGACACTCCTTCGGGAAAATCGAGCACATCCTCGAGATCCCGAACCTGATCGACATTCAGAAGCGCTCGTACGATAAGTTTCTTCAAACCGATGTGCCCAGGGATGACCGGGAAAATACCGGTCTTCAGGGTGTGTTCAACAGCGTATTTCCGATTCGTGACTTCAATGGAACGAGCGAATTGGTCTTTGGCGGGTACACGCTCGAAAGGCCGAAATACGACGTAGATGAGTGCCGGCAGCGGGGGATGACTTATGCGGCCCCGATCAAGGTGACGATCCAGCTCATCATCTACGACACCGGCGGTGACAGCACCGAGCGGGCCGTCCGCGATATCAAGGAGCAGGAAGTCTACTTCGGCGAGATCCCGCTGATGACCGTCAACGGCACGTTCATCATCAACGGGACTGAACGCGTGGTCGTCAGCCAGCTTCACCGTAGCCCTGGCGTTTTCTTCGACCACGACCGCGGAAAGACGCATTCGTCCGGCAAGCTACTTTACCAGGCGCGCATCATTCCTTATCGGGGCTCGTGGCTCGACCTGGAGTTCGACCCGAAAGACTTGCTCTACGTCCGCATCGACCGCCGCCGGAAGATGCCCGCGACGGTGTTGCTCAAGGCGCTTGGGTACAACACCCAGGACCTCCTCAACTACTACTACGACACCGAGACGATCTACATCCTCTCGAAGGATCAGTACGCCAAGTCGATCGAGTACGATCTGCTGCCCGGCCAGCGTGCGACGCACGACATTGCCGTCGGCGAGGATGTTATCGTCCGCAAGAACCGCAAGTTCACGCGTGCGGCAATTCGTAAGCTCAAGTCCGCGGGCCTCGACTACCTGCCGATCGACTTCACCGAGGTCATCGGCAAAGTTGCCGCCGAGGACGTCATCGACGAGGACACCGGCGAGATTCTTCTCGCGGTCAACGAAGAGGTTACCGAGGCTCGCATCGACGCGCTCAGCGAGGCTGGGCTCAACGAGTTCAAAGTGCTTTTCATCGACGGCCTCAACGTCGGGTCTTACCTCAGAGACACCTTGCTCATCGACAAGGTTCAGTCGCAGGATGAGGGCATCCTCGAAATCTACCGCCGGCTGCGGCCGGGTGATCCGCCCACGCTCGACACAGCGCGGAACCTCTTCAACAACCTGTTCTTCAATCCGGAGCGCTATGACCTGAGCCAGGTCGGGCGCCTCAAGTTGAACTACAAGTTCTACAAGGACGTCGAAGAGGACGAACGGCCGAGCCTGGATCACACGGTCCTCACCAACACCGACATCTTGGACACGGTGAAGAACCTCATCGAGCTCAAGAACGGGCGCGGGTCGGTCGACGACATCGACCACTTGGGCAACCGCCGCGTTCGTGCCGTTGGCGAGCTGATGGAGAATCAGTATCGCATCGGCCTCGTGCGCATGGAGCGCGCGATCAAAGAGCGCATGAACATGTCTCAGGAGATCGAGACTCTCATGCCGCACGACTTGATCAACGCGAAGCCCGTCAGCGCGGTCGTTAAGGAGTACTTCGGCTCGAGCCAGCTCTCGCAGTTCATGGACCAGACCAATCCGCTCAGTGAGGTGACGCACAAGCGGCGCCTATCTGCGCTCGGTCCCGGTGGCTTGACTCGTGAGCGTGCGGGCTTCGAGGTTCGCGACGTCCACACCACTCACTATGGTCGTATCTGCCCGATTGAGACGCCGGAAGGTCCGAACATTGGCCTGATCGCATCGCTTTCGACCTATGCTCGCGTCAATGAGTACGGCTTCGTCGAGACGCCATACCGAAAGGTCGAGGACGGCATCGTGCTCGACGACCAGGTGCGTTGGTACTCCGCTCTTGAGGAAGAGGGGCACTACATCGCGCAGGCGAACGCAAAGATTAACAAAATGAGCCGCAAGCTAGAGGGTCAGCTGATCAGCGCGCGCTTCAACGGCGAGTTCACGACAGTGCCGCCGAGCAGCATTCAGTTGATGGACGTGTCGCCGAACCAGCTGGTTTCGGTTGCCGCCTCGTTGATTCCGTTCCTCGAGCACGACGACGCGAACCGTGCGTTGATGGGTTCGAACATGCAGCGTCAGGCTGTTCCTTGCGTGCGCACGCATGCTCCGATCACCGGAACCGGCATCGAGGCTCGGGTCGCGCATGACTCAGGCGTTTGCGTGGTTGCGCAGCAGAACGGTGTGGTCGTATCGGTGGACGCGACACGTATCGTCGTCAAGGCCGAGGGTTTTGCGGGCGCGTTCCCCGACATCTACCGCCTCAACAAGTTCCAGCGCTCGAACCAGAACACGGCGTACAATCAGACGCCGATCGTTCGCGTCGGCGACCAAGTGAAGACGGGCGAGGTCCTCGCTGACGGTCCCAGCACGGATCGCGGTGAGCTCGCGCTCGGCCAGAACGTGGTTGTCGCCTTCACGCCGTGGGGTGGGTACAACTTCGAGGACTCGATTCTACTTTCCGAGCGGATCGCCAAGGACGACGTCTACACCTCTGTACATATCGAAGAGTTCGAGTGCGTTGCGCGCGATACCAAGCTCGGCAAAGAGGAGATTACGCGCGACATTCCGAACGTCGGCGAAGAGGCACTCAAGGACCTCGACGAGTCGGGGATCGTGCGGATCGGCGCCGAAGTGAGCTCCAGTGACGTCCTGGTCGGCAAGATCACGCCGAAGGGTGAGACACAGCTCTCTCCCGAGGAGAAGCTCCTTCGCGCCATCTTTGGCGAGAAAGCAGGCGACGTTCGCGACACCTCGCTCAAGGTGCCGCCAGGCGTGACCGGCATCGTCATCGACGCTCACGTCTTCGCGCGCAAGGGCACCGAGAAGGATGAGCGGTCGCTCCAGATCGAAGAGACCGAGCGGGCCAAGCTCGAAAAGGACATGGCGGACGAGATCAAGATCGTTGTCGACTCCGCACATGACCGCGTTCGGAAGTACTTTGTTGGCAACGCCACGACCGCCAAGCTGGTGGGTGACAATGGCCAAGAGCTCCTCGCCAAGGGCGTGAAGGTCGCCAACGACGACCTCGACGCTATCCCGCACAAGTACTGGGCGCACATCGAGGTCGACAAGGACAAGGACAAGACCGACGCGATTCTCGAGCAGGTCGATGACCAGGTCGATGCCGTCAAGATGCTGTTCCAGGAGAAGATCGACAAGCTCGGCAAGGGCGACGAGCTTCCTCCGGGCGTCATCAAGATGGTGAAGGTTTATGTCGCCATCAAGCGCAAGCTCCAGGTTGGCGACAAGATGGCCGGGCGCCACGGTAACAAGGGTGTCGTCAGCCGTATTCTTCCCGAGGAAGACATGCCGTACCTGCCGAATGGCAAACCGGTCGACATCGTGCTGAACCCGCTCGGTGTTCCGAGTCGAATGAACGTCGGGCAGATTCTCGAGACGCACCTCGGCTGGGCCGGCTATCTTCTCGGCGTGCAGCTTCAGGAGATGGTAGAGAGGCAGACTAAGGCTTCGGAGCTCCGCGAGCGGATTCGCGCGATCTTCAAGAGCGGCGACATCGTCAAGGTGCTCGATGCACTGCCGGACGATGAGGTCGCAGAGATGGCCAAGAGCTGGAAGCACGGTTTGCAACTGGCCACACCAGTCTTCGACGGCGCGAGCGAGGCAGAGATCAAAGATCTTCTCAGGCTCGCGGGCGTGCAGGACAACGGCCAGACCGTGCTCTTTGACGGACGCACCGGTGATGCCTTCCACCAAGACGTCACCGTGGGCATCATGTACATGCTCAAGCTGCACCACTTGGTCGACGACAAGATCCACGCGCGCAGCATTGGCCCGTACTCGCTGGTCACGCAGCAGCCGCTGGGTGGTAAGGCACAGTTCGGCGGGCAGAGGCTCGGTGAGATGGAGGTCTGGGCGATGGAGGCTTACGGTGCCGCGTACGCGCTGCAGGAATTCCTCACCGTCAAATCCGACGATGTGCAGGGCCGCACGCGCATGTACGAGTCGATCGTGAAGGGGGAGTACACGCTCGAAGCCGGCTTGCCGGAGAGCTTCAACGTCCTCATGAAGGAACTTCAGGCCCTTTGCCTGAACGTCGAGTTGGTGGAGACGAGTCAACTGGGGCGCAGGTCGGATGACGTCCTTGCTGCGGAGGAAGAGTAAGTCATGAAGGATATCTTCAGCTTCTTTGAAAAGCCGAAAGACCCGCTAGCGTTTTCAGCGATTCGCATTTCGTTGGCGTCGCCGGAGAAGATTCGCGAGTGGTCGCACGGCGAAGTAAAAAAGCCCGAGACAATCAACTACCGTACGTTCAAGCCCGAGCGGGACGGCCTGTTCTGCGCGAAAATCTTCGGACCCGTCAAAGACTACGAGTGCATTTGCGGCAAGTACAAGCGCATGAAGCACCGCGGCATCGTCTGCGAGAAGTGCGGCGTCGAGGTCATTCAGAGCAAGGTTCGCCGCGAGCGCCTGGGTCACATCAGCTTGGCGACGCCGGTGGCGCACATCTGGTTCCTCAAGAGCCTTCCGAGCCGCATCGGTGCAATCCTGGACATCACGCTCAAGGACCTCGAGCGCGTGCTTTACTGCGAGAGCTACGTGGTGCTCGACCCCAAGGAGACGCCGCTCGAGCGCGGGGAGATCCTCATCGAGGATCGATTCCACGACATGCTCGACGAGTATGGCGACGACGCGTTCGAAGCGCGTATGGGCGGCGAGGCCGTTCTCGAAATGCTTCGCGATCTCGACGTGCACGCGATGGCAGAGCAGCTTCGTTTGGACCTCAAGGAGGCCACCAGCGAGGCGAAGCGCAAGAAGTACTCCAAGCGGCTCAGGTCATCGAGGCGTTCCGCGACTCGGGTAACCGTCCTGAGTGGATGATGCTGTCGGTGATTCCGGTCCTTCCGCCGGACCTTCGCCCCTTGGTTCCGCTCGACGGTGGACGCTTTGCGACGTCCGACCTCAACGATCTCTACCGCCGCGTCATCAACCGAAACAACCGCCTCAAGCGGCTCATCGAGCTCAATGCTCCGGAGATCATCATCCGGCCCTGCTTGCCCTTCAGCATGTCGGAGAGCGATTTGAGCGGACGCTTGTTCGGGCCAGTGATGGTCTTGCCACGACGGCCGTTGTCGAAGAGGGCATCGACGGCCT
>PVMK01117008.1_pt1 | contig 85036 bp, 84 predicted proteins | sample 1853481 | NCBI WGS metagenome assembly PVMK01 (sample SAMN08533507, study PRJNA380276) | Marine sediment metagenome, whole genome shotgun sequencing project.
ATGGGCCGCAATTGCGGCCCATACCCCGGTATTTTGTTTCTGACGGTCGGGCCTCCTGTTGCGGCTTCTACAAGTTCCAGTTCTTCCACAACTTATCTCCTAGTTGTCCATTGTTCAAAACAAGGATAGGCCGATTCAGAGAGAGTTGGATAGGTGGGCGAGCGACCCTTCAGAGTCGTGAACGGCCATTTCCTACATCATAGACCAAATGACCGTTCATAGGACAATATAGTCATTCGCGGTCAGTAGATTTCGACCCCATGAATGACTGCTTACACCACATTTGCGACATTTCCAAGGGGTATTTCAGACGATCTGAATGGCCGCTTCGTGCCAACGGACATTAGGTTTCCCCTGATACGGGTGCAAAGCTGGATCTAGGTTGGCAAATGCATGGCTGCGAGAGCCAATGGGCCGTTGAATGTTTGCTCGCTAGCCCATTACTGCAGAGCGGAAAGGCACCCTTGGGTAAGCGGCTATTCTCAAAGGTTGTGCCTTGCGTAACTGCGCCACCGAAAGATAGTGCTCCAACCCGGCAAAGGCCCCCTGTGCGCTATGCGGTACCTGGCGATGGATCTTGAAGTCGACGCCCAGAGGGGAGCTAAATTTTCGGTAAAATCGGGCATTGATTAGTGAGCTCAATACCATTGCATGGTGAAAGCCTGCCTTTTTGGTAACCGCTACCAGGTGGGTGAAGAAATCACGTATCATTTGCACCGTGCGCACTGCCGGGTCGAATACAAAGCGCTCCCACATACAGCAGGCACCCTCGGTGAGATCCAGCTGTTGAATCTGGCTCTTCAGTGACACGGTGGGGGAAATGCGCGCCCCGGCGATGCATTGGCCATCCTGGAGAGCGAGAAGTATGTGGCCCTTGCGATCGCTCTCTTCTTCGGAGCCATCGAAGTCAGGCAGGCCAAGTTCCTCTCGAAAACATTGCTCACGCAGGGCGTAGTACTGCTCCAGCAGGTGAGGGTCTTGGGTTAACTTGAATTCGATTGGCATAATGGCCATCTCCTGTTTAGTTCAGTGCGCCCATCTGAATTATTGCGTTATCGTCGACTCAAACGTGGTTGCGTGGAATTAACTATAGCCAGATGTGTTGGTCGAGAGGATGGCCCTGCCCGCCAATAGCATGACCATTTGTGACAAGAACGGTACTTAAGGCAGGCTATGGCCGCCCCGGCTCCAGTACCGCCGTTATGATCGCCTTGCGTCGAAAGCGGTCATCGCTCTAATTTGGCCGAAATGTCTCAAGATAGGACAAAGCAGCCATTGCGCCAGTGAATGACTGCCCCCGGCGGCCTACCAGAACACCCCAGCCACAAAGCCCGCCCGAACCTAAGTCTCTATACCCTGATCCAGGGGAATGACTAACACATGGTCGCTGCCCAGGCTGTAGCCGATAGCCAGCCCTGCGATTATTCCGAACAACAGCCCCAGTGCAGCACCTATCCAGTAAGCCCTGGCTGTGCCCGCTTTCAGATGCTTTTCAATGACTTGCTGTTGATCCATATTACAAGGATAGATCACTGGTACAAAAGTGCCTGCCAAATGTGTATGGCATGTGTATGGCGTATTTTTCAGCTATTTTGCGAGTGACAGGCAGAAGGGATAAAAACGAGAAATATGCTTTAAATTAAGTGGTACCGGAGGCCGGACTTGAACCGGCACGCTATCGCTAGCACCGGATTTTGAATCCGGCGTGTCTACCAATTTCACCACTCCGGCACAGAGGGGATGATGCGGGTGCCGAAATGACGCCCCTGGAGAGCGCGCGATTATAGCAACCAGTGGCCAAAGTACAATAATTTTTCCTTAACCCGGGGGATGATTATCTGTACACTTCGCGCCAGTTCAATTGAGAACCCTTATTTTTAGTTTTGCCCCTTCGGGGCGAACGATCTGAGTACCTGTGAGCAGAGGAGAAAAGACCATGGCCATGAAACTGGTTAAGAAAACAGCTGAGTACAGCATCTATAAGCGCAGCGATGACCGATACGCAGTCAAGGATGCCAACAAGAAGCCGGTAAACGGTGACGAGAAAGTGCGCATTCTGGTGGCGGAGGAGCTGGTTAAGGTGAATCTGCCTGCCGCGTCTGAAGAGCCCGCGGCCGAGGAAGCGCCCGCGGAGGAAGCTGCTGTTGAGGAAACTGCAGAGGTAGAAGCTGCAGCAGAAGAGGCACCTGCAGAAGAGACTCCAGCAGAAGAAGCTCCTGCCGAGGAAACAGCAGAAGTAGAAGCTGCAGCGGAAGAGGCCCCTGCCGAAGAAGCCCCTGCTGTAGAAGAGGCTGCTGCTGAAGAAGCACCTGCCGAGGAAACCGCTGAGCAAGAGGCTCCTGCGGATGAGGCAGCTGAGGAAAAAGACAAGTAAGCCTTGCTGGCCGCTGAATCAAGAGCCGGCTTCGCGCCGGCTTTCTTTTAGCTCTGAAACGCACCGACTTCACCTACATTCTCCCCCCCGAACTGATCGCACAGCACCCGCTGCCTGAGCGCAGTGCCAGTCGCCTGTTGTATCTGAATGGCGCCACCGGAGAGGTCAGTCATCACCGCTTTACAGACCTGCTGGATTTCCTGCGTGCGGAAGACCTGCTGGTGTTTAACGACACCCGGGTCATCCCCGCCCGCCTGTGGGGGCAGAAGGAAACCGGTGGCAAGCTGGAGATCCTGATCGAACGGCTTACCGGCACCCATACGGCCCTGGCCCATATCCGGTCCAGCAAGTCACCCAAACCCGGGACAGCCATTCATTTATGTGCGCGGGAGGGGGCCGATCCCGGACCTTACCGATTAACAGTTACCGGTCGTGAGAATGCGCTGTTTCGGGTCTCCAGCGAGAGCGGTCCACCGCTGGCGGAGATTCTCCAGGCCATAGGCCATATGCCGCTGCCGCCCTATATCCAGAGGGAGGATGAGCTCGCTGACCAGGAGCGCTACCAGACGGTATTCGCCCAGCGCGAGGGCGCTGTTGCCGCGCCCACTGCGGGCCTGCATTTTAGTGAGGACCTGCTGGCGCAGATCGACGCACTGGGGATTCAGCGGGCGACCGTTACCCTGCATGTGGGCGCCGGCACCTTCCTGCCTGTGCGGGCAGACAATATCGAAGAGCATGTCATGCACGCGGAGTTTGTGGAGGTGGATGAGACTGTATGTGCCGCCGTACGCGCAACCCGCGAGCGCGGTGGCCGGGTGGTGGCGGTGGGCACCACGGCTGTGCGTTCCCTCGAGTCCGCCAGCCGGGAAACCGGCAGTATTGCGCCTTTCTGTGGCGACACGGATATCTTTATCTATCCCGGGTACCGCTTTCACAGCGTGGACGCCATGGTCACCAATTTCCACCTGCCGGAATCCACCCTGCTGATGCTGGTGAGTGCCTTTGCCGGCAAGGGGCCTATAATGGCCGCCTATCGCCAGGCTATAGAGTCTGGCTACCGCTTCTTCAGCTACGGTGATGCCATGTTCATTACCGCCAGAGCGCAAGCACAGGATCGTACATGAGTCGCCAGTGTCATATGCAGTTTGAGCAACTGGGCAATGATGCACAGGCCCGTCGCGGGCGTCTTGTTTTCCCGCGCGGCACCGTGGAAACGCCCGCCTTTATGCCGGTGGGCACCTACGGCACGGTCAAGGGCATGTTGCCGCGGGATATTCGCGCCATCGGCGCCGAGATTATCCTGGGTAACACTTTTCACCTGTGGTTGCGCCCGGGCACGGATATCATCGAACAACACGGCGATCTGCACGATTTTATGGGCTGGGACGGCCCTATCCTGACCGACTCCGGCGGCTTCCAGGTCTTCAGCCTGGGGGATATGCGCAAAATCTCGGAGGAGGGTGTTAAATTCCAGTCTCCGGTGGATGGCTCGAAGGTGTTTCTTGACCCGGAGACGTCCATGGCGATTCAGCGCAGCCTGGGCTCCGACATTGTCATGATCTTCGACGAGTGCACCCCGTACCCCGCCACAGAGGACGAGGTGTGCGCCTCCATGGAGCTGTCCCTGCGTTGGGCGCAGCGCAGCAAGGCGGCCCACGGTGAGAGCCCGGCGGCGCTGTTTGGCATCGTGCAGGGCGGTATGTACCCGCAATTGCGCCGGGAGTCCCTGGCAGGCCTGGAGCGGATAGGATTCGACGGCTACGCGATTGGCGGCCTGTCTGTGGGCGAACCCAAAGATGAAATGATGTCCGTACTGGAGGTGATTCAGCCCCTGCTGCCGCGGGACAAGCCGCGCTATCTTATGGGGGTGGGTACCCCGGCGGACCTGTTGGAGAGCGTGCGGCGGGGTATCGATATGTTCGACTGCGTATTGCCTACCCGCAATGCCCGCAACGGCAATATCTTCACCTCCCGCGGGGTGCTCAAGTTGCGCAATGCCCGCCACAAGTCCAGCACCTTGCCCCTGGATGAAGAGTGCAGCTGCTATACCTGTGATAACTTCAGTCGCGCCTACCTGCACCATCTGGACAAGTGCAACGAGATCCTCGGTTCCCAGCTAAACACCATTCATAACCTGTATTTCTATCAACAGCACATGGCGGGTATTCGCCTGGCGATAGAGCAGCAGCGCCTGGACGATTTTTCCGGGCAGTTCTACCAGCAGCAGGAGCGGGGCGTTTAAATGTACAAACTTTGCTTTTATGTGCCCGCCTCCCACCTCGATGAGGTCAAGTCGGCGATGTTTGCCGCCGGCGCGGGGCGTATTGGCGATTACGACAGTTGTTGCTGGCAGGTGCTGGGGCAGGGGCAGTTCCGGCCGTTGCCGGGCAGTGACCCCTATCTGGGCCAACAGGGCGAGGTGGAACGGGTGGACGAATACCGGGTAGAAATGGTTTGTGCGGCGAGGCACATCAAGGCGGTGGTAATGGCCATGCAGGACGCTCATCCCTACGAGCAGCCGGCCTGGGATGTGATAGCACTGGTAACAGAGCTGCCGGGCTGATGGAGCCGGTATCCGAAATATTCCAGCTGCTGGAATCCAGCCTGCCGTTGCATAGCCTGGCCTGGGATGGACCGTTGGGAAGAGATGGGCACAAGGAGGCAGGGGTGCTGGTGGCACTCACGAGTGAGGCGCAACCGCGGGTGATACTCGGGCGCAGGGCCATGCACCTGACCTTGCACCCGGGAGAGGTCGCTTTTCCAGGTGGTAAGCGGGAGGCGGAGGACACCACTCCCTGGGCCACCGCCACGCGCGAAGCGATGGAAGAAGTGGGCCTGCCCGCAGAGGACGTTTATCCACTGGGTGAGTTGGCACCGCTGATCACCCGCTCCCGGTTTGAGGTGTATCCCTGTATCGCCCGGGTCCCGGCGGAGCTTGCCCTGGTGGTTGATCCGGGTGAGTTTGACAGCGTGTTTATGCCGTCGCTGCAAACCTTTGCCGATCCAGAGCTGTTCCGGCTGGAGACCATGTGGGACGGTGAGCACACCCGGCGGGTGCCCCATTACCAGCTGGGCGATGACAATGTATGGGGCGTTACAGCGGCGATACTGGCGCAGTTGGCCAACCTGGCCTACGATGCAGGCTTTGATTTACAAAGAAACTGGAAGGAAAAACCATGAAATACAGCCTTGGTGACAAGCGGGTCAAACTGGTGGGGAAAGGCCAATATATCGCCCCCAATGCAGCGGTAATCGGCGACGTAACCCTGCATGAAAACAGCAGCGTGTGGTTTTGCTGTGTGCTTCGCGGCGATGCGGACCGCATTGAAATCGGTGCCGGCAGCAATATCCAGGATGGCACCGTGATGCATGCGGATCCCGGCTTTCCCATGGTCGTGGGCGAGAACGTCACGGTGGGTCATAATGCCATGTTGCACGGCTGCACTATCGGTGACGGCTCCCTGGTCGGCATCAACGCGGTAGTGCTCAACGGCGCCAGAGTGGGCAAGGGCTGCCTGATTGGCGCTAACGCCCTGGTCACGGAGGGTATGGAAATACCCGACGGGTCGATGGTGCTGGGCTCGCCGGCAAAGATCAAAAAGCATTTGTCCCCGGAGCAACAACTGGGGCTGCTGCACAACGCGGACCACTACATTGGCAATGCCCGTCGTTTCAGTGAGGAGTTGCAGGAGCAGGAATGAGCGCCACCGAGCCACAATCCCCCTGTATTTCTGTCTGCCTGCTGGATAAGAACGATATTTGCACCGGTTGTTTTCGCTCCGCCGATGAAATCACCGACTGGTTTACCGCCAGTGCCGAGCAAAAACGCGAGGTGTTGCGATTGGCGCGGGAGAGGATGGAGGCACAGACAACGATCCGTTTGAGCTAGTTCAGCTGGGCGCCCGCTGCACACGAACCGCCTGCACCACGTTCCCTTCCAACTCCAGGATCTCCAGCCGGTAGTCGCCAATCGCCAGTCCCGCATTGGCGTCGGGAAACGACTCCAGGTACTCCAGAATGAGGCCGCTCAGGGTCTTGGGCCCGTCGGTAGGAAGCTGCCACTCCAGGGCTTTGTTTACATCGCGAATGCTGGCGGTACCGGCAATAATGTAGCTGCCGTCCCGCTGGGGTAAGATGCTCTCCTCCGATTCCGCCAGGTTGGAGGTGAACTCACCCACGATCTCCTCCAGGATGTCTTCCAGTGCCACCAGGCCCAACACCTCGCCGTACTCGTCGACGACTACCGCCAGCCGCAGTTTTTTCTGCTGGAAATTCATCAGCTGGGTGTTGAGGGGGGTGCCCTCCGGAATGTAATAGGGCTGCTCCATCTCCCGCTCCAGCGCGTCCCGGTCCAGCCCCTGCCGGTCGATGATCTTGCTGATATTGCGCAAGTGCAGCACGCCGACAATGTCGTTGATATCCTCTCGCCAGACTGGCAAACGGGTGTGCGAACTGGTCTGGATGCAGCGCAGGATGTCTTCGTCGCTGTCGTCCAGGTCCACGCCGTAGACTTCGTTGCGCGGCACCATGATGTCGTCTACCGAGACCTCTTCCAGGGCCAGGATATTGAGCAGCATATGGCGCCTTCGGGTGGGAATCAGCGCGCCGGCCTCAGACACCAGGGTGCGCAGCTCTTCCTGGGAAAGATTTTCATCAATCTGTTTCTCGGGGTCCACTCCCAGCATGCGTAACAGACCGTTGGTGATGCCATTCACCGCCCACACCAAAGGATAGAGGAGCTTCAGTAGCGGCAGCAGGATCAAGCTGGCCGGAAAGGCCACTTTTTCCGGGTGCAGGGCGGCGATGGTTTTGGGCGTGATCTCTGCGAAGATCAGTATCACCAGGGTCAGCGCCGCTGTGGCGATAAAAATGCCGGCGTCGCCCCACAGGCGAATAGCGATGACCGTGGCTATCGCTGAAGCGAAGATATTGACCAGGTTGTTGCCGATCAGGATCAGGCCGATTAACCGGTCCGGGCGCTCCAGCAGTTTACCGACGCGTTTGGCGCCCTTGTGGTCGTTTTTCTGCAGGTGCTTCAACCTGTAGCGGTTGAGAGACATCATGCCGGTTTCTGAACTTGAGAAAAAACCGGAGAGAATAATGAGTGCAGCCAGAACCGAGAAAAGTAGACTCAGCGATACTTCGTTCAATGCAGGTGTGAACCCCGTGCTTGATAAGAAAGCCTATCTTGAAGAAAAAGCGCAGCCGGGGCAAGTCCCACCCCGGAAACAGCTCTGGCCCGGAAACTACCGTCATTCCCGCGCAGGCGGGAATCCAATGGAATCGGCCACCGCGAGCTCCCTGGATCCCCGCCTGCGCGGGGATGACAAATTCGGCCATTTCCGGGGGCCGGTCATCCGGCCACCCGCTGGTTAATCAAATCAGGCCCGATGCAGTATCAGTTCCAGCACCAGCTTGGAGCCAAAGAAAGCCAGCATCAGCAAGGCAAAACCGGCCAGAGTGAGGCGGACCGCGGTCCGGCTGCGCCAGCCCAGTTGATAGTGGCCCCACAGCAGCACGGAAAACAACAGCCAGGCGATGATGGTCAGCACGGTTTTGTGTACCAGGCTCTGGGCGAAGATATCGTCGATAAATACGAAGCCCGAGGCAATTGAAATGCTCAGCAGGCTCACGCCAATCCACAGCAACTCGAACAACATGCTTTCCATCAACTGCAGGGGCGGCAGAATCTGGATGATGCCCCGGGTATGTCTGTGTTTGAGCTGGTGGTCCTGCACGGCCAGCAGCGCCGACTGGAATGCGGCCAGCGACAGCACGGCATAGGCCAGGATGGAGCTGCTGATATGCAGCAACATGCCACCGCTAAGATCGCTTACCACCGCCGAAGTGTCCGGTGCGAATGTGGATACCAGTACCGCTATGGCCGACAGGGGAAACAGAACGACCAGCAGGTTCTGCAGTGGGCGACGGGCCAGGGAGGTGATGCAGGCCACATTGATCACCAGGAAAATCAGCGCCGACACCTTGTAAAAACCCAGATTGACGCCCCCGTCCTGGATTATGCTGTTCCAGGCGATAACCGCATGCAATAGCAGGGCGATCAGGCTCAGTGCAAACACGCCGCGACTGATTTGCCGGCGTCGTTGGGACATAGCCAGTAATTGCAGACCCGTGGCGGTCAAATACAGCAGTGCGGTGAGCGGGGCGAGAAAAGTGTCAGACATCAGTTTGGGGGTTGGGCTCAGGTAACGTATACTGCGCTCCTTTGTACCGACTTGTCCTGCCATAATCAATAGCGACAACCGTGTAGTCCCGAGATACCCTGAGCAGATACCCCGAGCAGATACCCCCGAGAGAGCCCCCATGTTCCAGAGTTTGAGTGATCGACTGTCCCAGAGCCTGCGCAGTGTCAGCGGCAAGGCCCGCTTGAGCGAGGAAAACATCCAGGACACCCTGCGGGAGGTCCGTATGGCCCTGCTGGAGGCCGATGTGGCGTTGCCGGTGGTCAAGGAGTTCGTGGAGTCGGTCAAGCAGCGCGCGCTTGGCCAGGAGGTAATGAAGAGTCTCAGCCCGGGGCAGGCCTTCCTCAAAATCGTGCAGACTGAGCTGGAAACGGTTATGGGTTCCGCCAACGAGGGGCTGAACCTGGCGGTCAAGCCCCCCGCGGTAATCATGATGGCGGGCTTGCAGGGTGCTGGTAAGACCACGACAGTGGCCAAGTTGGCCAAGCTGCTCAAGGAGCGTGACAAGAAAAAAGTGACGGTGGTCAGTGTGGACGTTTACCGCCCGGCGGCCATCAAGCAGCTGGAGACCCTGGCGGCCGAGGTCGGGGTGGATTTCTTTCCCAGTACGGCCCAGCAGAAGCCGGTGGATATAGCCCGGGCAGCGGTAGAGCACGCGAAAATCCAGTTCAGTGATGTTCTGATCGTCGATACCGCCGGTCGTTTGGCGATTGATGAAGCCATGATGGGTGAAATCGCCGCACTGCATGCGGCGGTAAATCCCGTGGAAACCCTGTTTGTGGTAGATGCCATGACCGGTCAGGATGCGGCCACTACCGCCAAGGCCTTTGGTGAAACGCTGCCCCTTACCGGCATCATTCTCACCAAGGTGGATGCCGATACCCGCGGTGGTGCCGCCCTGTCGGTGCGTTCGATCACGGGTAAGCCGATTAAATTCCTGGGGGTGGGAGAAAAGATTGCCGCGCTTGATCCCTTCCATCCGGACCGTCTGGCCTCCCGTATTCTCGGCATGGGAGATGTTCTCTCCCTGATCGAAGAGGCGGAGCAGAAGGTCGATAAAGAAAAGGCCGCCAGGCTGACTCGCAAGATCAAGCGGGGCCAGAAGTTCGACCTGGAGGACTTTCGCGACCAGTTGCAGCAGATGAACAATATGGGCGGTATTACCAGTATGCTGGATAAGCTGCCCGGCATGGGCAATATGGCCAAAATGGCCCAGCAGAGTATCGACGTGAAGCTGTTCGCCCGTATGGAGGCGATGATCAACTCCATGACGCCCAGAGAGCGCCGCCATCCCGAGCTCATCCAGGGTGCCCGCAAGCGCCGCATCACCCGGGGCTCCGGCACCCAGGTGCAGGATCTCAACCGCCTGCTCAAGCAGCACAAGCAGATGCAGAAAATGATGAAGAAGATGAAAGGCGGCGGCATGGAAAAAATGATGCGCGGCCTGGGCGGTATGGGTGGCCCCGGAGGAATGGGCGGCCCCGGTGGTATGGGTGGGCCGGGCGGCCTGCCTTTCCGCTAAAAAATTCCTTGCCCGGGGTTTAAAAACCGGCTCGTTTTCCGTATGATACGCCACCTTTCCGGCCTGCGAGTCGGTTTTTGTCGTGGATGATGTTGCAAGATCGCAGCAAATGCCCACTAAATTTAGGAATTTACGTAAAATGGTAACAATTCGTCTTGCTCGTGGTGGCTCCAAAAAGCGCCCGTTTTACCACCTGACAGTCACTGACAGCCGCAATGCGCGCAACGGACGCTTCATCGAGCGGGTTGGTTTCTTCAATCCGGTCGCTCGCGGCCAGGAAGAGCGCCTGCGTATTGATAACGACCGTGTTGAATACTGGCAGGGCCAGGGCGCACAGTTGTCTGATCGTGTAGCCAAACTGATCAAAGACGCAGCCGCAGTGGAGACTGTCGCGGCCTGATTGACGCAGCCAGCTGCGCGTAGGCCGGCTTTTTGATGAGTGAGAGTGAATCCACTGCCGACGCCCTGCTCGTAGTCGGGAAAATCACCGGCTGCTACGGTATAAAAGGTTGGGTGAAAATTCACCCGTATACCGACCCACAGGAGAATTTCCTGGGGTTCGGGCAGTGGATGTTGAAGCGTCGCGCAGGGCTGGAGCCCATCGAGTTTGACGCGGGCAGGCGCCAGGGCAGAGGCCTGGTAGCCCATATCGCGGGGGTGGACGATCGCACCCTGGCGGAGTCATACAAAGGGCTGGAAGTTGCGGTGCCGGCCGATAGCCTGCCGCAGCTGGAACAGGGCGATTATTACTGGAGCCAGTTGCAGGGTTTGCAGGTCTGGTGCCAGGATGGTGAGGACAAGGTGCTGTTGGGTAGCGTGGATTACCTGATCGAAACCGGCGCCAATGATGTACTGGTGGTGAAAGCCTGCGAAGGCAGTATCGACCAGCGGGAGAGACTGATTCCCTATCTGCCGGGTGACGTTGTAACCCGCGTGGATCTGGACGAGGCAGTGATTGAAGTTGAGTGGTTCCTCGACGAAGAGTGAGGAGCCGGGCGCAGGCTGGGAGCAGGGCACAATGCAAATCGCACTGGTGAGCCTGTTTCCCGAAATGTTTGCCGCGGTGGCTGACCACGGGGTTACCGGCAGGGCGGTTGCGCAGGGCCTGGTGACATTGAGTCACCGCAATCCGCGAGACTATACCGCGGACAAGCATCGTACAGTGGACGACAGGCCTTACGGCGGTGGTCCGGGGATGTTGATGAAGATAGACCCCTTGCGACAGGCGATTGCCGCGGCGAGGGAGGCGGTGGGGTCGGATGCGAGAGTCATCTACCTGTCGCCGCAGGGACAGCGCTTCAGTCACGGCAAGGTACTGGAACTGGCGCAACACAAAGCCCTGATTCTGGTTGCCGGTCGCTATGAGGGCGTGGATGAGCGCCTGATAGAGGCCGAGGTGGACGAAGAACTGTCCATCGGAGATTATGTATTAAGCGGTGGCGAACTGGCCGCCATGGTGGTCATCGATGCGGTGACACGCCAATTGCCCGGTGTACTGGGACATGAATTGTCGGCACAGGAGGATTCCTACGCCGACGGCCTGCTGGATTGCCCGCACTACACCAGGCCGGAAGAGTATGGCGGTAAGCGGGTACCGGATGTATTACTCAGCGGCAATCACGAAGAGATTCGCCGCTGGCGCCTGAAGCAGGCACTGGGCAGGACATATCAACGCCGCCCGGATTTACTGCAGGGCAGGGCGATGACGCCCGAGGAAGAGAAATTGCTGGCGGAATATCTCCGTGAGCACAATGTATCAACAATAGATTAGCAGCCTGTTGAAGCTACGAAGGCAACTAATAGGAGCGCACCATGAGCACCAACAAGATCATAGCCCAGATTGAAGCTGAACAAATGGACAAGGAACTGCCTGAGTTCGGCCCCGGTGACACGGTGGTAGTCCAGGTAAAGGTAAAGGAAGGCACACGCGAGCGTCTGCAAGCCTTTGAAGGTGTTTGTATCGCCAAGCGTAACCGCGCCCTGAACTCGGCGTTCACTGTACGCAAGATATCCCACGGTGTCGGCGTGGAGCGTACTTTCCAGACTTACAGCCCGCTGATAGACAGCATATCAGTCAAGCGTCGCGGCGATGTGCGCCAGGCCAAGCTCTACTACCTGCGCGAACTGAGCGGTCGTGCGGCTCGTATCAAGGAAAAGCTGGCTAACTAAGCAGTTCTTCTAAAGCTACTCGAAAGCGGTCCTTGGTGGCCGTTTTTTGTGTCTGTACGGGTGAGTTGACCGGAATTGAGCATGGTCAGCGCAAGTGGAGAGGAAGCATAAGTCCCTGAATAGGATCACGGGGGCGTGTGAGGCCATGGATGGCCGAGCCCGAGCGCACAGGGATGTGCTTGTAGCGGTCCCCGTGATCCTATTCAGGGACTTATGCTGACAGCCCTCGATCCAAGTACCTGCCGCAACAACCAACGCTGGAAACCATAACCGTGTTAGGGTAGATCCATGTCTTCAGAAATCCTCGTACACCCCGAAATCGAACGCTACATCGACGCCATGTGGATGGAGAAGGGCCTGAGTGACAATACCCTGTCCTCTTATCGTCGGGACCTGCGGCAATTCAACGACTGGCTGGTAAAAAACAAACACAGCTCCGTAACCAGGGCGGATCGCTCGTCCCTGCAAGCTTACCTGGGCGCCCGGCTCGAACAGGGCCAGTCGCCGCGCTCTACCGCGCGGTTCATGTCCTGCGTGCGCGGTTTTTACCACTATTTGTTGCGCGAAGGACGCATCACCGTGGATCCCACCCTGGATGTGGACAGCCCGAAGTTGGGCCGGCCTCTGCCCAAGTCACTGTCTGAGAAAGAAGTGGATCTACTGCTGGAGATGCCCAACCTGGATGACGCACTGGAGTTTCGCGATCGCACCATGCTGGAAATGCTCTATGCCTGTGGCTTGCGGGTGACCGAGCTTACCAGCCTGCAACTGGTGCAGGTCAGCCTGAATCAGGGGGTGGTGCGGGTCTTTGGCAAGGGCAGCAAGGAGCGCCTGGTGCCCATGGGCGAAGAGGCGCTGATGTGGTTGCAGCGCTATTTAGCGGGGCCGCGCGCAGAGTTGCTCAAGGATATTCCCTGCGACGTGGTATTTCCCAGCCGTCGCGGCCGCGAAATGACTCGCCAGACCTTCTGGTATCGTATTAAAATCTATGCCCAGCGCGCCGGGATAAAAAAGAACCTGTCACCCCATACCCTGCGCCACGCGTTTGCCACCCATTTGCTGAATCACGGTGCCGACCTGCGGGTGGTGCAGATGCTGCTGGGGCACAGTGATCTGTCCACGACCCAGATATATACCCATGTGGCACAGCAGCGGATGCAGGAACTGCACGCGCAACATCACCCCAGGGGTTGAGGAACTAATAGAAAAGTTGGGGTCAGAGTAGAATGGTACTTACTTAAGTTTTTTGCGCCTCGTATTGGCACCGGTAGACTCTGTTGTAGCAGCGGACTGTTACCACGCGCCTCAGTCCGCGACGGGGTATGAAAACTCTGGTATCAGGCCGGTCGCCCTCAGAGAGGGCTGCTACAAGAGAGGGCTGTCGCTTGTTAAGCTGTGCCAAATGTTTGACGCTGAATATTCACGATAACAGAGGATAGAGAATGATTTTCCGAGTTTTTCAATCGGTGCTGCTCGCGGCACTTGTGGTACTGGCCCCCCTGGCCACTGCCGGGGAGCCTGTGAGCCAGGCCGAGTTCGACAAGTTGCGCAGCGTGCTGGAGGTCCCCAGCACGGGATTGAAGGTTGGCAGCATCAAAACCAGTGAGGTAGCCGGGCTGTATGAGGTGCAATTTACCAATGGCCCCACGGTTTACTCCACCCCCAACGGTGACTTTTTCCTGCTGGGGGATATGTTCTCGGTCGGACCGCAGGGCTACGTCAATCTGGCGGAAAAGCGTCGGGATGGTGAGCGCGTGGAGAAACTGGCGGCAGTGGCCCAGGACGATATGATCGTTTTTTCACCCGAGGGTGAGCCCAGGGCCCATATCACCGTGTTTACCGATGTCACCTGCTTCTACTGCCAGAAACTGCATAAAGAAGTGCCGGAGCTCAACAAAAAAGGTGTCGAAGTGCGCTACCTGGCCTATCCGCGGGCGGGTGTTGGTTCTGCGGGTTTCAAGCAGTTGGCCAGCGCCTGGTGCGCCGATAACCCCCAGGAGACTCTTACCCTGTTGAAAAGCAAGAAATCGGTGCCCGAGAATGTGTGTGAGGGCAACCCCGTAGCCGCCCAGTATCAATTGGGCCAGGAACTGGGCGTGCGCGGCACACCCGCTATCATCACCCAGGACGGACAGATGATCCCCGGATACCAGTCAGCGGATGAATTGATGGTGACACTGGGGCTTAACTAGCGTCAATAATGCCCTTCAGCCCCGCGCTGCGTTGACAGCGTGGGGCTGACTCAGTACTGTTTCCCACCTTTTTGAAGCCTCGCGCCTTCGTTGGTGCGCCAAGCAGAGTCGGTTTATCGTGGACGATCAATTTCGGCGTATCGAGCGCCTCCCGCCGTACGTTTTCAACATCATTGGTGACCTGAAGCAGCAGGCCCGGGCGGCGGGTGATGACATCATCGATTTCGGTATGGGCAACCCCGACCAGCCCACGCCCGGTCATATTGTCGATAAAATGGTGGAGACCGCCCGCAGGGGAGATACTCACCGCTATTCCCAGTCCAAGGGCATTCCGCGCCTGCGCAAGGCCATTTGCGACTGGTACCAGAGCCGTTACGACGTGTCCCTGGACCCTGATTCTGAGGCGATCGTTACCCTCGGGTCGAAAGAGGGCCTGGCGCACCTGGCGCTGGCTACTACAGGCCCCGGCGATGCCATTCTGGTGCCGAATCCGTCCTACCCGATTCACCCCTACGGTTTTGTGATTTCCGGCGCGGATATTCGCCATGTACCCATGGGCGAGAATGAAGAGGATTTTTTTACGGAGCTGGAAAAGGCCATACACAACAGCTGGCCCCGGCCGAAGATGCTGGTGTTGAATTTCCCCTCGAACCCGACCGCCCACTGTGTGGAACTGGAGTTCTACGAAAGGGTGGTCAGGATCGCCAGGGAGCATTCCATCTGGGTGGTGCAGGACCTGGCCTATGCCGACCTGTGCTACGACGGCTATGTCGCCCCGTCCATCCTTCAGGTCGAGGGCGCCAGGGAGGTGGCGGTCGAATTTTTCAGTATGTCCAAGAGCTATAATATGCCCGGTTGGCGAGTGGGTTTTTGTTGCGGCAACAAGGTATTGGTCGGCGCGTTGGCGCGGATCAAGTCCTACCTGGATTACGGTATGTTCACCCCTATCCAGGTGGCCGCTATCGCGGCGCTGGAGGGAGATCAGTCCTGCGTGGCAGAGATCAGGAATATGTACCAGTCGCGTCGGGACGTATTGTGCAGTGGGCTCAATGCGGCCGGCTGGCCGGTAAAGCTACCCAAAGCGACTATGTTTGTCTGGGCCAAAGTGCCGGCGTTTTATCGCGAGATGGGCTCTCTGGAGTTCAGCAAAAAGCTGTTGGCTGAAGCCAAGGTGGCGGTGTCACCCGGAATCGGGTTTGGCGAATACGGTGAGGGTTTTGTGCGTTTCGGGCTGATCGAGAACGAACATCGCACGCGCCAGGCGATTCGCAGTATCAAGCGTATGATCAAGTACGACGGTTTTGCCTGAGGGGCGCGGCGGTTTAAAATAATCTGAACAATAATCTGAAAAACGGGAACGAACTTGAAACCGGTCAAAATAGGAATCTGCGGTCTGGGTACCGTGGGCAGCGGCACCTTCAACGTATTGGCTAGAAATGCCGATGTAATAGCGGCGCGGGCCCAGGCACCACTGCAGGTGGTGCATGTGGGTGCCAGGCGCAACAACCCGGCCTGCGACCTGGGCGATGCCCGGGTGAGCCGGGATATTTTTGAGGTGGCCCGCGATCCCGAAGTGCAGATACTGGTGGAACTGATTGGCGGCACCACCGTCGCCAAAGAGTTGTTAGAGGAGGCCATTCGCAACCGCAAGCATGTGGTGACCGCTAACAAGGCCCTGATCGCCGAATTTGGCAATGAGATTTTCGCGCTGGCGGATGAGCACAATGTGACAGTGCGTTATGAGGCGGCGGTGGCCGGCGGCATCCCGATTATCAAAGCCCTGCGCGAGGGGCTGGCGGGCAACCGCATCGAGTGGCTGGCGGGTATCATCAACGGCACCGGTAATTTTATCCTGAGTGAAATGCGTGACAAGGGTCGGGAGTTCGCCGATGTGCTGGCGCAAGCCCAGGCCCTGGGATATGCAGAGGCGGACCCCACTTTCGACGTGGAGGGGATCGATGCCGCCCACAAGCTGGTGATACTCGCCTCCCTGGCGTTTGGCATGCCCCTGCAATTTGAGTCGGTCTATACCGAGGGCATTACCCGGGTGACACCCCAGGACCTGGGCTACGCTGAAGAGTTGGGCTATCGCATCAAGCACCTGGGCGTCGCCAGGCAAAACGGCGAGGGGGTGGAGCTGCGTGTTCACCCCACCCTGATCCCCGAGCAGCGTCTGTTGGCCAACGTCAATGGCGTTATGAACGCTATACTGGTGGAAGGCGATGCGGTTGGCCCCACGCTTTACTACGGGGCGGGTGCCGGTGCGGAACCCACTGCTTCAGCGGTGGTCGCGGACCTGGTGGACCTGGCGCGAGATCTCAGTGTGGGTCAGTCCTGCCGGATCCCGGCACTGGGTTTTGCCCGCGACAGCCTGAGGGACCTGCCCATCGTGCCGATGGAAAAGGTGGAAACCGCCTGGTATCTGCGTATGGAAGCGCAGGACAAACCCGGTGTGATGTCGCACGTGACCAGCATTTTCAGCGAACAGGGCATCAGCATCGAGGGTCTGATCCAGAAAGCGCCGGCACCGGGGGAAACCTGTGTCCCGATTATCGTGTTGACCAACAAGGCGGCGCAGGGCAGTGTCGATAAGGCGGTGCGTGCCATCGAGGCACTGGATACCATAAACGGTGAGATCTCCCGGATACGGGTAGAGACGCTGGACGGTTAACAGGCACTCTCATGCCCTCTAGTGGCTTCAACCGCATCACACAGCTACCCAGGTGCTACCCTCAACGGATTGGGCACGACTGCAGGTAGCTGCTTCCGGGAGTTATTTGCCCTGCAAAGGCATGAAGTTCTAACTGAGCAGGGCAAATAACTCCCGGGAGCAGCGGGACGTGTGGCCAACTTAACCCTAAGTAAGTACCATTCACACAAAGAGAAAAGCGAAAAGAAACCAGTGAAATATATCAGCACCAGAGGCCGGGCCCCCGCACTCAATTTTGAGGAAGTCCTGCTTACCGGCCTGGCTGCCGATGGCGGTCTCTATGTCCCGGAGACCCTGCCCACCTTCAGCGCCGAAGAAATCGCCGGCATGGCCGGCCTGGACTACCCGCAACTGGCCCAAAAAATCATCACGCCGTTTGTACAGGACTGTATTCCCGCGGATGACCTGCAGACCATTGTGCGGGAAACTTACGCCGAGTTTCGGCACAACGCTGTGGCCCCCATGGTGCAGATCGCGGCGAACCAGTGGGTGCTGGAGTTGTTTCACGGTCCGACGCTGGCCTTCAAGGATTTTGCCCTGCAGTTGCTGGGGCGCCTGCTGGACTATGTGTTGGAGCGCAAGCACCAGAAAGTGGTGATTATGGGGGCGACCTCCGGCGACACCGGCTCCGCCGCCATCGAAGGCTGTAAGCGCTGTAACAATATCGACATCTTTATCCTGCACCCGCATCAACGGGTGTCGGATGTGCAGCGCCGCCAGATGACCACGGTGGCAGGTGACAATATCCACAACCTGGCGGTGGAGGGTAACTTCGATGACTGCCAGGCGATGGTGAAAGCCAGCTTCGGTGACAAAAGCTTCCTGCCGCAGGACCGCAGCCTGGTCGCGGTAAACTCCATTAACTGGGCGCGGATCATGGCCCAGATTGTCTACTATTTCTACGCGGCAGTGGCACTGGGTGCGCCGTCCCGCCCGGTCGCTTTTTCCGTACCCACGGGCAACTTCGGTGACATATTTGCCGGCTACCTGGCGCGGCAAATGGGCCTGCCCATTGAACGCCTGATTATCGCCACCAACCGCAACGATGTATTGCACCGGGTGATGACCAACAACACCTATGGTCGCCAGCCCTTGGCGCATACGCTGTCACCCAGTATGGATATCACCGTGTCCAGTAACTTCGAGCGCCTGTTGTTTGATATGTATGACCGGGACGGCGCGGCGATCGCCGATTTGATGCAGCGTTTTGACCAGGGCGAAATCACCTTTACCGACACCGCGATGGGAAAAGCCCGCGCCCTGTTTACCAGCCAGCATGTATCCGATGAGGAAACCTGCCGGCAGATCGCCAGCACCTGGCGGGAATGTGAATACCTGCTGGATCCGCACAGTGCGATTGGGGTGAAAGCGGCGTTGGATAGTGGTTTGCCCCCTGAAGTGCCGGTTGTCAGCCTGGCGACAGCCCACCCGGCGAAATTCCCCGATGCGATCAAGCGCGCCGGGCTGGACATTGAGGTGGCCCTGCCACAGCATTTGAGCGATCTGTTTGAGCGCAGCGAACGCCTTGAGGTGCTGCCCAACGAACTGTCGGCGGTGCAGTCCTTTATCGCAGCCAATATCAACGCCTGATTCTGGCGGCCTGCGCGACATGCAGAAACTTATCCGCAGGCGACAGCCCGCCAGTACCGGGGCCAGTACCGAGAATGGTGTCGGTCCCTTTGCCGGCACCGATATTCATCCGCTGCTGGCGCGTGTCTACAGTGGCCGCGGTATAGTCTCGATGCAGCAGCTGGATCTTGGTCTTGCGCATCTGCTGCCTCCCACCCAACTGCTCAATGCCGATCGCGCCGCGATCTTGCTGGCGGATGCCATAGCAGCAGACCAGAAAATTCTCATCGTCGGCGATTTCGATGCGGACGGCGCCACCAGCACAGCCCTGGCGGTTTCCGCGCTGAGGGCCTTCGGCGCGGCCCATGTGGGCTACCTGGTACCCAACCGTTTCGACTACGGCTACGGCCTGACACCCGAGATAGTCGCCCTCGCCGCCCGGGACAAGCCCGACCTGATCATTACCGTGGATAACGGTATTTCCAGCCTGGAAGGCGTGGCGGCGGCCAATGAACTGGGTATTACCACCCTGATTACCGATCATCACCTGGCGGGCCGGGAATTGCCCGCGGCGGATGTCATCGTCAATCCCAACCAGCCCGGTTGTGACTTTCCCAGCAAGAACCTGGCGGGTGTCGGTGTTATTTTTTACGTCATGCTGGCGCTGCGGGCCCAGCTGCGTGAAAGGGGCTGGTTTGAGCAGCGCCGGGAAATTAACCTGGGCCACTACCTGGATCTGGTGGCCCTGGGTACGGTGGCCGATGTCGTGCCGCTGGATCGCAACAACCGTATCCTGGTAGCGGCCGGCCTGGCGCGTATTCGTTCAGGCCATGCCAGAGCCGGCATCCTCGCCCTGCTCGAGGTGGCCTCCCGCCAGCAGCGCTCGGTAGTGGCCTCGGATCTGGGCTTTGCGGTTGGCCCGCGTATCAACGCGGCCGGGCGCCTGGACGATATGTCCATCGGCATTGAGTGCCTGTTGAGTGAGGATGCAGGGCAGGCCAGGGCGCAGGCAGCCCGTCTGCACCAGTTGAACCAGGATCGCCGGGTCATCGAGGGCGGCATGCAGGAGGAGGCCCTGCAAATTCTCGCGGGCCTGCAACTGGGAAAAGACAGCGAGCCCCCGGTGGCCATGACGCTCTATCAGGCCGGTTGGCACCAGGGCGTGATCGGTATCCTGGCGTCGCGCATCAAAGACCGCCTGCACCGGCCCACTATCGCCTTTGCCGATGGCGACCCGGGCCAGATCAAGGGCTCGGCGAGATCTATCCCCGGCATTCATATCCGCGACATCCTGGATGCTGTCGCAACCCGTCATCCGGGCCTCATTACCAAATTCGGCGGCCACGCCATGGCGGCCGGAATGACGCTGCCCCTGGAGGCTTACCAGGATTTCTCCGCGGCCTTTGTGGAGGAGGTGGCCAGACATGCCGAGGATGTGCATTTACAGGCCGTGATTGAAACCGACGGTGAACTGGCGGCGTCCGATTTCCAGTTGAATCTGGCCACCGAGCTGCGCTTTGCCGGACCCTGGGGCCAGCATTTTCCCGAGCCGCTGTTCGACGGGCATTTTCGGGTGGTGAGTCAGCGCCTGGTGGGGGACAAGCACCTGAAAATGGTGCTAATGTCGTCGGGCAGCAATATTGTGCTGGATGCCATCGCGTTCAACGTTGACCTGGATGTCTGGCCGGACCAGTCGGTGGAGCAGGTGGAAATCGCCTATCGGCTGGATGTGAATGAGTTTCGTGGGCAGCGCTCGGTGCAACTGATGGTGGAATATCTGGTTCCTCCTGGGTGAGGAATCAAAAGAGCCCAAAGGGTCAGAGGGCCTGCCACTTTTGGTTTTGAATACTGCCGCAGGTAGCTTCTTCCGGGAGTTTTTTGTCTTGCAAAGGCATGCTTTATCCTAACTGAGCAAGGCAAAAAACTCCCGGAAGCAGCGGGACGTAACCACTTTCATCTTAAGTAAGCGCCATAAGAGCCTGGCCCATTTTGTTTCTGATTCCCTAGCGCCGCGCTCTGCGTTAAAATGCGCAGCTTTTCACGGAACTGGACAGCCAAATGCTAGAGATAAACCCGCTGCTCACGAGAATCAAGGACATCAAGGCGCGCACCGACGTGCTCAGGGGGTATCTTTGACTTTGATCATCGCAAGGAACGTCTCGCCGAGGTAGAGCTGGAGCTGGCCGAGCCCAGCGTCTGGGACAACCCTGAGCGCGCCCAGGAGTTGGGGCGCGAGCGGTCTACGCTGGAAGGGATAGTCCACACCATTGAAAAGCTCAACACCGGTGCTGCCGATGCCGGTGATCTGCTGGAAATGGCGGCGGCGGAAGATGATGAAGCTACCGTGGAGGAAATTGATTCTGAGGTCGCCAGCCTGATCAAACTGCTGGAACAACTGGAATTTAGGCGCATGTTCAGCGGTGAGATGGACGCTAACAATGCATTTCTGGACATTCAGGCAGGTTCCGGCGGTACCGAGGCCCAGGACTGGGCGGAGATGATGCTGCGCATGTACCTGCGTTGGGGCGATGCCAAGGGTTTCAAGACCGAGTTGGTTGAGGCGTCGGGCGGGGAAGTGGCTGGCATCAAGAGCGCCACCATCAAGTTTGAAGGCGACTATGCGTTTGGCTGGCTGCGCACTGAAACCGGTGTGCACCGCCTGGTGCGCAAATCTCCCTTTGACTCGGGCAGCCGGCGGCACACGTCTTTCGCCTCGGTGTTTGTCTCCCCGGAAATCGACGACAATATCGAGATCGAGATCAAATCCGCGGACCTGCGCATAGATACCTACCGCGCCAGTGGCGCCGGCGGGCAGCACGTGAACAAGACGGATTCCGCGGTGCGTATTACCCACAACCCCACGGGTACCGTGGTGCAGTGCCAGACCGAGCGCTCCCAGCACCAGAACAGGGATAACGCCATGAAACTGCTGCGCGGCAAGCTGTACGAGTTGGAAATTCTCAAGCGCAATGAGGAAAAGCAGGCAATGGAGGACAGCAAGGCGGATATCGGTTGGGGCAGCCAGATTCGCTCCTACGTGCTGGACGCCTCGCGTATCAAGGATTTGCGCACAAATGTGGAAACCAGCAATACCCAGGCGGTGCTGGACGGGGATATTGACCAGTTTATAGAGGCTTCGCTGAAAAGCGGACTCTAGGAACACCTGAATAAGGTCATCCCCGCGAAGGCGGGGATCCATAACCTGCTGGATTTTCTAGATTCCCGCCTTCGCGGGAAAGACGAAAACCGGCTTAATCAGAAGTTCCCTAGGAGTCTGTCGGATTTAACCGTCCGTAGCGAGGGAAAGAAGAAATTAGTCAGTTTTTGCAGTCGATTGAGGCGAATAGTGTGCTATTTAACGAAATTGACTGTGAAAAATGGCTGATTTCTGCTTTTCCGCAGTAGGACAGTGTTAAGTCCGACAGACTCCTAGGGTAACGCCCATATCAGGTGAGAAAGAGTATGAGTAAGCAGGACGAGAGCAGATTAGACGAGAACAAGCTAATAGCCGAGCGGCGCGGCAAATTGGCGGTGTTGCGCGACAAGCGCAATCCGTTCCCCAATGACTTCAGGCGCACGGCCATGGCCGACCACTTGCAGCGCGAATACGGAGACTCCTCCAAGGAGGAACTGGAGCAGGCCAATCGCGTCTACGCGGTAGCCGGGCGACTGATCCGCAATCGCGGCGCTTTCCTGTTGATCCAGGACGGCGCTGACCAGATCCAGTTGTACGTCAATCGCAAAGGCCTGGATGAGGATACCCTGGCGGAGATCAAGAGCTGGGATCTCGGGGACATTATTGGCGCCAGCGGGCCGATTCACAAATCGGGCAAGGGCGACCTGTACATCAATATGGAAGAGGCGCGCCTGTTGACCAAGGCCCTGCGCCCCCTGCCCGATAAGTACCACGGGCTGGCGGACCAGGAACTGCGTTACCGCCAGCGTTATGTGGACCTTATCGTCAATCCCGAGTCGCGGCAGGTGTTTCGCACCCGCTCCAGGATTATTGAGTTTATCCGCGATTACATGAGTGGCCTCGACTTTATGGAAGTGGAGACGCCGATGATGCAGGTCATTCCCGGTGGTGCGGCGGCCAAGCCTTTCGTCACCCACCACAATGCCCTGGGTATGGACATGTACCTGCGTATCGCGCCGGAGCTGTACCTGAAGCGCCTGGTGGTGGGTGGTTTCGAGCGTGTGTTTGAAATCAACCGCAGCTTTCGCAATGAGGGGCTCTCTACCCGGCACAATCCCGAGTTCACCATGTTGGAGTACTACTGGGCCTACGCGGATTACGAGGATGCGATGAACCTCACCGAGGACATGTTGCGCAAGCTGACCGAGACGGTGCTGGGAGACACTTCGGTGGAGTATCAGGGCAGCACTTATGATTTTTCCCAACCGTTCGCGCGTATCACCGTGTTCGATTCCATCCTGCGTTACAACGAGGATATTACGGCGCAGCAGCTTGCGGATGAGGTGGCGGCGCGGGAACTCGCCAAAAACCTGGGTATAGAACTCAAGGACAGCTGGGGCCTGGGGAAAGTGCAGATCGAAATTTTTGAGAAAACCGTGGAGCACCTGCTGGACCAACCCACGTTTATCACCGCCTATCCAACGGAGGTCTCGCCACTGGCCCGGCGCAGTGACAATGACCCATTCGTAACGGATCGCTTTGAGTTTTTTGTTGGCGGTCGGGAGCTGGCCAACGGCTTTTCCGAGTTGAACGATGCGGAAGACCAGGCCGAGCGTTTTCTGGCGCAGGTGGCGGAAAAAGATGCGGGAGACGAGGAGGCCATGCACTACGATCACGATTATATTCGCGCTCTGGAGTACGGTTTACCACCCACGGCGGGAGAGGGTATCGGCATCGATCGCCTGGTTATGTTGTTTACCGACTCGACGTCTATTCGGGATGTACTGTTGTTCCCCCATATGCGACCGGAGTAGGGTGCGCATTGCGCGCCGAATGCGCTACACTCGCTGATTAACCGATTTGCCTGAGGAAGTAGCTTTGCACGCGATCCGATTGCCCTCCCTGGCCGCAGCAACCCTGGCACTGCTATTGCAGGCCTGCGCGACCACGCCGCAGGAAGGGGAAGAAGCGTCGGCGCAATCCGCTGCCGACCCACAGGAAGTGCCGGAGCTGACCCTCAACCTGCCGCAGCAGGAAGACTGCACCTGTGTGCCAGAGAATCCGGCGGACTACACATTTCTTGAAAAAGGGTTCAGCGCACTGGTTGGCGGGGATCATGTTGAGGCGGTACAGTATTTTCAACGCTATCAACGCCTGGAGTCATCGCCCCAGGCGGACTGGGAGGCGGGGATAGCGATCGCTTATGACAGCATGTTACCGCACAGTCCTTTTTACGATCCGCAGGCGGCGCGAAAATCCTATACTCGCTTGAAAGAGCAGCAGGTCGAGGGGGCGCCGATACACGAGAAGGTGTTGATCATGAGCGACTCCCTGGAAGTATTCATGACTATGAGGGGGCGAATCCACCGCCTCAACAATGAAAACGCGGTTCTCAAGGAGGAAGTGGCAAAGCGTGAGGACACCCTCAAGCGCCTGCGTGAGCTAGCTCTGGGTCAGAAGGGAGTAAAACCGTAAAAGTCGAGCCGACTCCCGCTTCACTCTCCACCCCGATACTTCCGCCCATAAGCTCGCAATGGTCCCGGCAAATTGCCAGCCCCAACCCGGTACCGCCGTAGTTGGCGCTGGTGGATGAGTCGGCCTGTACGAAAGCCTCGAACACCCGCGACTGCTGCTCTTCATCCATTCCTATGCCTGTATCGCGCACTGAAAACTCCACCCAGCCGGAACGCTCGGGAACCTTCCGGGCGAACACGCTGATGTAGCCCTGCTCGGTAAATTTACAGGCGTTGCTCAACAGGTTGGTGAAAATCTGCCGGAACTTGGTGGCATCGTTATACATCGTCGTCAGTTCATCCAGGTCAGACAGCTGCAGCTCATTTTTCCCTTCACGTAACAATGGCGCGAGAGAGTCGCACACCTGGGCGATGATTTCCTCGGGCTGGAATGTCTCGCAGTGCAGGGACATCTTGCCTGTCTCTATCTTGGACAGATCCAGGATGTCGTTGATCAGGCTCAGCAACTGCCGCCCGGACCTGATGATCTTCTCCAGGTCTTGCCGGACCTGCGGACGGTTCACGTCGCCCTCGTCGCCCATCTCATCATGCAGCATTTCGCTGTAGCCGATAATGGCGTTAAGGGGCGTGCGCAGTTCATGGCTGACATTGGCCAGGAAGATACTCTTGGCGGCGTTGGCCTCATCGGCGGCGTCCTTTGCCTTGCGCACGTCATAGATGGCGTTGCGCAGCTTGTCGGACATGTCATTGAAGGCGTCCGCCAGGTCTCCCAGTTCCCCGCTGTCGTTCATGTTGTCTATGCGGTAGTTGAGGTCGCCACTGCCAATGCGCTCGGTGCCCGTTTTCAGGCGTTTCAGCGATGTGTTGGTATAACGCACCAGAAAGAAGCCCAGGGTGGCCGTGAGAAAAATCGAAGCCAGAAAGCCAATCACCGTAATACGGTCAGTGAGGGAGATGGTGCGGTCGATAATTGCGGCCCGCTGCACTGCGATAAATGACTGGCGTTGCTCCAGCTCCTTCAGCCGTTGGCTGGCCGCCAGGTAGGGCAGGGGGTCTTCCATGTCCATATCGACGTCGGGGTCGTTGTAGCCGCGGTAAAAATCCAGCCAGCCCTGCAGCAGGTCGCTGCTGCTCTGCCACAATTGTTCGTAGTGCAGTTCGGTAATGTTGTGACTCAGCTTACCCAGCTTCTGGATCTTGCCGATGATGGTGACTATGCCATCTTCAGCCTGCTGCAATTCTGCCTCGTCCAGTGGGTCTTCGGTGGTGTCGCGCAGTGTGGCGAGCACCAGAATCTGCTGGCGCTGATCCTCCAGTAGTTGCTCTACCTCGGTGGTAAGCTGTGTCGCGCTCACCGAGTCGCGATAAGCCACCATACTCTCGTTCCTGGCGTAACTACCCCAGAAATGGGTGCCCACGTTTACCGCAAACAGGATCAGGATAGTGACAAGCGAGAGGGTGAGTCGGCGGCGTAAACTCATGCGCGGGTGAGTTTCTCTATTTTTATGAGCAGACCCGGGAAATCCACTGGCTTGGTTGCATAGTCGTCGCAGCCGGCTTCCAGGGCATTGAGCCGATCCGCCTCACTGGCGTGGGCGGTGAGGGCGATGATGGGAATATGGCTAATGCGTTCATCCTCCCGCGCCCGGCGACTGGCGGCCCAGCCGTCCAGAACCGGCAGGTTCATGTCCATCAGTACCACACCGGGCTGCTCACTGAGCATCAGGTCCAGCGCCTGCTGGCCATTACCCGCTGAAATGACCTCCAGGCCGGCACGCTTGAGTCGTCGCACCAGCATATCCCGGTTCAGTTCGTTGTCTTCCACCAGCAGGATGGGGCCGGTGCTGGTCATGCGGTGCCCCCTTGAATCTGGTGGACGACGATTAACTCGTCGATGCCCTTGACCTTGACTTCCTGGCTGTCGCCGACCTGGAACTTGCCTTGCAGGCTGCGCAGGGTGCTATCGGAGATCAGGATTTCGCCGCCCGCGGTGAGATCCTCGATGCGCGATGTCACATTCATGGGGTGGCCCACGAAGCCGTACTTGCTGCGCCGTTCGGAGCCGATATTGCCGGCGATGACGTCGCCGGTATTCAGGGCTATCCCCGTTTTTATTACCGGCAATCCCTCCGCCTCGTTGAGGGCGTTGATGCCGGACATGGCCGCCTGCATGGCCAGGGCGCAATTGAGTGCGCGATCCGCATCATCATCCCCGTGTTTTGGGGCGCCAAACACCGCGAGTATGGCATCGCCTATGAATTCGTCGATAGTGCCCTGGTGGGCCATGATAATGTCGGTCATGGCGCCCAGGTAGCGGTTGAGCATGGTGACCACCTGGGCCGGGGCCAACCGTTCACTGAGGGTGGTAAAACCCCGTATGTCAGACATCATTATGGTCACCTCGCGCAGGTCGCCACCCAGTTCAAGGCCCTCGGGTCGCTCCAGGATATCGGTGACAATCTCATCGGAAAGGTAGCGCCCGAAGGTCGCACGGATGAATTTCTCGTTACGCTCCAGTTGCTGGCGATACTGTTCTTCCCGGTCATGCCAGCGCTTGCGCTCGATTCCCGCCTTGATGCGCGCCTGCAACAGTACGGGGTTGAAAGGTTTGAACAGGTAGTCATCGGCCCCGGCTTCAATGCATTCGATAATGCCGTCCATGTCCTGGTTACCGGAGATGATGATGACCGGGGTGGCGCGCCACTCGGGGTGTTCCTTGATGCGGCGCAATACCTCGCGCCCGTCCATTCCCGGCATTAACAGGTCCAGCAATACCACATCCACATCGCTCTGTTCCAGGGCGCGCAGGGCCTCTTCTCCACTGGCCGCCGTGACCACAAAGTGCCCCATGCGGGACAGGTTCCTGGCAATCAGTTCCCTGTTCTCCTGCAGGTCGTCCACTGCCAGGATAAAGCCCGGCTCAGACTGAGTCCTCTGCTGCTGTGCCTGGGTCCGCACGGTTTCCCCGCCATTTCCGGTATGAGCAGCATGGGCGGCGTGCACGGCCTGCAGTAGTTGTGACAGGGTTTCGTCCAGTGCGGGCTGTTGTGGGCCGATATCTTCTCGCAGCATTTCCGCGTAGCCGCGGATGGCGGCCAGAGCGTTCATCAGGTCGTGGGTGTTATTCGGGCGTGTCGCGTCCTCCAGCATTCGCTCCATGCGGTTGGCGCCTTCGAACAGCCGGGAGAAATCCTCCAGGGACTCGCTGTCCAGTTCTGCTTGCCTGCCGCTGAACAATTCCCGCAATTGGGTAATGGCGCGCAGCAGGTGATCGCCCCACGCGGTGTCGGCCGCTCTGGTGCCTGTGGTCACGACCTGGTGCCCGGCCGCCTGGTTGGCACTGATCCTGACTTGGCAGGTGGATGGAACACTGGGTATATCCTTATGTTTTTCGTCAGTAGAGAGTATAACTAGCTGCGCGGGACTGTGGAAACGTGGATTTTGTCGATTAAATCAACAGAAGCGGCGCAAATTTGATTTCAGAGGTGCGTTTTTCCAAAACTTTGGGTTATTATTCTGTCGTGGCTTTATGGATTAGGCTTAAAAAGGGTCAGGTGCGTCGATGTTGCAGCAAGTAGAAATATTTCAGGGTCTTTCACCGGAAGAGTTGGAGACATTGGCGTCGACCAGTACAAGTCGCTCGTTTCCCAAGAACACGGTGGTCATTCACGAAAACGATCCGGCGGATTCGCTGTTTGTGATCGAGAGCGGCAAGGTCAAGGTGTACTGCAGCGACAAGAACGGCAAGGAATTCATCATGAATACCCAGGGCGTTGGGGATTACTTTGGTGAACTGGCCCTGCTGGATGACTCTACCCGCTCCGCATCGGTACGCACGGTGGAGAAGTCCAGTTTCTGTATCATCTATAAGGAAGACTTCAACCGGGTGCTGGATGAACACCCCAATATCGGCCGCCAGCTGGTGCGCAACCTGGCCCAACGGGTCCGCAAGCTGACGGCGGATGTGAAGAGCCTGGCCTTACAGGACGTCTACGGTCGTGTGGCCAATGTGTTGATGGATCTGTCTGAGGAGCGCGGAGACGGCACGCTTTATATCCCGGAGAAGCTCACGCAGCAGGATATCGCCGATCGGGTGGGGGCATCGCGTGAAATGGTGGCGCGGATTCTCAAGGATCTCACTATCGGTGAGTACATCCGCTTCGAAGGGCGGCATATCATTATCAATACCCGGCTGCCGGCCAAGTATTAGATCGGCTGCAGGTCACCGCGCCTCACGGTCACCCACGCCACCATTCGGTTGGAACCCCACGCCCTCATGGGGTGTGTACAGCTAATCGACAACCCTTTTAACCGTCAATCCCAACCGTCCACTGGCCAACCTGGCCTCTACCTCATCCCCGACCGACACCTTGCCGGCATCGGTAAGTACTTTCCCCTCACTGTCGCTAACAATGGCATAACCACGCTGCAAAGTGCCCAGGGGGCTGAGGGAATCCAGCATCTGGGCCAGATGGGCCAGGCGGCTGCCGGCCTGCTGTAAGCGCTGCTGCATGGCGGCTTCCAGGCGCTGCCGCAATTGGCGGGTGTCACGCCGCAGTTGTTGCAGACGCGGTAGTGGTGATTGGGCGTGGAGGCGGCTCTCCAGCAGTGCCAGTTCACCGCGGCGGCGCTGCAGCAGGTTTTTCTGGGCCAGTACCAGGCGCTGTTCCAGGTCGTCCAGGCGCTGGGCCTGTTCTCGCAGTTGCGCCCCGGGGTGTTTGAGGCGCTGGCGCAGGTGATTCAACTCGGTGGCCGCATCCCCAAGCTTGCGCCGGATCAGGCGCACCAGGTTGGTTTCAATCGCTTGCAGGCGCTGTTGCCATTCACGCTGGTCGGGGCTAAGGAGTTCCGCCGCGGCTGAGGGGGTGGCGGCGCGATGATCGGCCACCATGTCGGCGATGCTGAAATCCACCTCGTGTCCCACCGCGCTTACCACCGGCAGCTCGCTGGCGGCGATGGCCCGCGCTACGACTTCCTCGTTGAAGGCCCACAGGTCTTCCAGGGAGCCCCCGCCGCGGCCAACGATCAGTGCATCGAGATGTATTTTGCCCTCCCGCTGCCAGCGATTGGCCCGCTCGATAGCGCCGGCTATCTGTGCTGCGGCATCGTCACCCTGTACCGCGACCGGCAGCAGGGATACGCCAATGGCGGGGCAGCGGCGACGCAGTACGGTGAGGATGTCGTGGATGGCCGCGCCAGTAGGGGAGGTGATGACGCCCAGCTGCGTCACGCTGGCAGGCAGGGGCTTCTTGTTTTTCGGGTCAAACAGGCCCTCGGCCAGGAGTTTGGCCTTGAGCTTCTCGAAAGCGGCCTGCAGGGCACCGGCCCCGGCGTGCTCCAGGTGTTCCACGATCAGTTGGAACTCGCCGCGGCCCTCGTACAGGGACACCCGGCAGCGCAATCGTATGGCATCGCCGTTTTGGGGGGTGAACCTCACCCGTTGATTGCGATTGCGAAACATCGCGCAGCGCACCTGGGCGCTGCCGTCTTTGAGAGAGAAATACCAGTGTCCGGAGGAGGGGGCGGCGAAATTGCTGACCTCACCCTCCACCCAGACGAAGTCGAAATGGCTCTCCAGCAGTGTCCTGGCCTGGCGGTTAAGCTGGCTGACGCTCAGGGCGGGCGGTGAATCCGCAGTGGTAAACGGGTTGGACAAGGTGGCTTCCAGCTGTTAGAGCACAGTTAAAGTGAATGCGTACCGTGCAGCGGGATCAACACTACATACTTGGCATAGCTTAACTAGTGCGCATCCGGCTTGGCATAGCTTAACTAAGTACCATTCGGCTGCCAGTGTACTGCAGCAATAATTGTGATGCACTACACAAAGATTTATAATCGCTTGTTTAACTCAAGCACGCCAGCCGCCGGAGATAGCCCCTATGTTGCGTATCGCTCAGGAAGCCCTTACTTTTGACGATGTCCTGTTAACGCCCGGGTATTCAGAGGTAATCGCCATGGATGTGTCGCTGCGCACGCGACTGACCCGTGAAATCGAGCTGAATATCCCGCTGGTGTCCGCGGCGATGGACACGGTTACCGAGTGGCGCCTGGCCATCGCCATGGCCCAGGAGGGCGGTATTGGCATTCTCCACAAGAGTATGACCATTGCCGAACAGGCGGAACAGGTGCGCAAGGTCAAGAAGTTTGAAAGCGGGGTGGTCAAGGACCCCATTACCATCCAGCAGTCCGCCACTGTGGCCGAGCTGAAAGAGCTCACCAGCGCCCATGGTATTTCCGGGGTGCCAGTACTGGACGGCCAGGACCTGGTGGGTATTGTTACCCGGCGCGACCTGCGTTTTGAATCCAACCCACAACGGCTGGTCTCCTCCATCATGACGCCGCGAGACAAGCTGGTTACTGTCATGGAGGGTGCCGGCTCGGAAGAGGTGCAGGGCCTGTTGCATCGGCACCGTATCGAGAAGATTCTGGTAGTGAACGACGCTTTCGACCTGTGCGGCATGATTACAGTCAAGGATTTTGACAAGGCCGAGAGCTTCCCCGACGCCTGCAAGGACTCTGCGGGTCAGTTGCGGGTGGGTGCCTCGGTGGGCACCAGCCCTGAAACAGACGACCGGGTGGAAGCCCTGATCAACGCCGGTGTTGACGTGTTGGTAGTCGATACCGCCCACGGCCACTCCCGCAATGTGATCGAGCGGGTGAAGATGATCAAGGCCGATTACCCCGCGATGCAGGTGATCGGCGGCAATATAGCCACCGGCGCCGCAGCGATAGCCCTGGCCGAGGCCGGTGCGGATGGCGTCAAGGTGGGTATCGGCCCCGGCTCTATTTGCACCACACGTATTGTCACGGGCACCGGGGTGCCGCAGATTACAGCGATAGCCAACGTCACAGAAGCCCTCAAAAGTACAAATATCCCACTGATCGCCGATGGTGGGGTTCGCTTTTCCGGTGATGTCGCCAAGGCCCTGGTGGCCGGCGCGCATTCGATCATGATGGGCAGTATGCTTGCCGGCACAGAGGAGGCACCGGGCGAGGTTGAGTTGTACCAGGGTCGGACCTACAAGGCCTATCGGGGTATGGGCTCCATCGGCGCCATGTCACAGACCCAGGGCTCCTCGGATCGTTATTTCCAGGATGCCAGTAAGGGCGCCGAGAAACTGGTGCCCGAGGGCATCGAGGGCCGCGTACCCTACAAGGGGCCGGTGGCCGCCATTGTGCAGCAATTAATGGGCGGCGTGCGCTCGGCCATGGGCTACACCGGTAGTGCCGATATGGAGACCATGCGCACCCGGCCGGAGTTTGTGCGCGTCACCGCTGCGGGGATGTCCGAAAGTCATGTGCACGATGTAACGATCACCAAGGAAGCACCCAATTACCCGGTGAGATAGGGCGGCCGGACACAATGGCCTTTAGTTGAATGATATTTACCTGAACAATTTTGTAGCGAGAGTCCCGCTGCACGGAGCGGGTGGAGCCACTCTCGGTTAATACCCCATGCCCTCAAGTGACTCCGCCCGCACCGCGCAGCTAGTAAGTGCCCTACTCAAGCCTATTGAATGCTGCTGCAGGTAGTTGCTTGCGGGAGGTTTCTGCCTTGCAAAGGCATGCTTTACCCTAACTGAGCAAGGCAGAAATCTCCCGCAAGCGGCGGGACGTAGCCACCTTCACTCTAACTAAGTACCATTCGCCTACCACTTTATTCAATTACACAGGAAAAATCATGAGCGCAGATATTCATGCCCAGAAAATCCTTATCCTGGATTTTGGCTCGCAATACACCCAGTTGATCGCCCGCCGGGTGCGGGAAGTGGGTGTCTACAGTGAAATTCGCGCCTTCGATATGTCTGAGCAGGAAATCCGCGAATACAATCCGCGTGGCGTCATCCTGTCCGGAGGCCCGGAATCGGTGGCGGCCAATGCCTCGCCCCGGGCGCCGGCCTGCGTGTTCGAGCTGGGCGTGCCGGTACTGGGTATCTGCTACGGCATGCAGACCATGGCCGAGCAGTTCGGGGGTGTGGTTGAGGGGTCGCCCATCAGCGAGTTCGGCTATGCCCAGATCAAGCAGGTGGGCAACGGTGGGTTGCTGCACGACATACGCGACCATATCGACGACCACGGTGACGGCCTGCTGGACGTCTGGATGAGTCACGGCGACAAGGTGGTGGAGTTGCCGCCGGATTTCGAGCTGATCGCCGAAACCGAGAGCTGCCCGATAGCCGGTATGGCGCACCGCGAGAAACCCTTTTACGGCATCCAGTTCCACCCGGAGGTGACCCACACACTGCAGGGCAAACGGATTTTCGAGCATTTCGTACTGGAGAAGTGCGGCTGTGAGGTGTTGTGGACCCCGGCCAATATCGTGGAAGATGCGATTGCTCGAGTGCAGGCCAAGGTGGGCGACGACAAGGTATTGCTGGGACTGTCCGGCGGGGTGGACTCGTCGGTGGTGGCGGCCCTGCTGCACCGGGCTATAGGCGACCAGCTCACCTGCGTGTTCGTGGATAACGGGCTGTTGCGCCTGCATGAAGGCGACCATGTGATGGATATGTTCGCGCGCAATATGGGGGTGAAAGTCATCCGCAGTGATTGCGAGGATCTGTTCCTGGGTAAGCTCGTGGGCGTGTCCGACCCGGAGGAAAAACGCAAGATTATCGGCAATACCTTTATCGATGTGTTTGACGCCGAGGCGATAAAACTGACCGGAGTGAAATGGCTGGCCCAGGGCACGATCTACCCGGACGTTATCGAGTCCGCCGGCGACAAGAGCGGCAAAGCCCACGTGATCAAATCGCATCATAATGTCGGCGGCCTGCCGGACGATATGAGCTTTGAACTGGTAGAGCCCCTGCGCGAACTGTTCAAGGACGAGGTGCGCCAGATTGGACTGGAACTGGGCCTGCCCCACGATATGGTCTACCGCCATCCCTTTCCTGGCCCCGGTCTGGGTGTGCGCATTCTCGGTGAAGTGAAAAAAGAGTATGCCGACCTGTTGCGCCTGGCCGACGCCATATTCATGGAGGAACTGCACCGGGACGACTTCTACCAGAAAACCAGCCAGGCCTTTGCCGTATTCCTGCCGGTCAAGTCAGTGGGTGTGGTGGGTGACGCCCGCCGTTATGAATATGTCATCGCCCTGCGCGCGGTGGAGACCGTGGACTTCATGACCGCCCGCTGGGCGCATCTGCCCTACGATTTGCTGGAGCGCACGTCCAATCGCATCATCAATGAAATCTCCGGTGTATCCCGGGTGACTTACGATATCAGCAGTAAACCGCCAGCCACTATCGAATGGGAGTAGGCTGGCAACGACAGGTGTTGGCTGGTAACTGACGGTCTAAAAGGGGTTTGCCAGAAACCAGGAGGCAGTTGGAGTTTTCCAGGGACAGTTCTAACGAATCAGGCGCCGCTCGAGTAACGATGGTATATCCCTGCGACCGTCAAGGATGCAATGAATGAAAATGTCCTGCCGGATCACCTCATAGATGACACGATACGGCTTGAAGTTGACCTCCCGATAGTTCGTTACGCCGATTCGATTCAATTCTGTTGGAATATGACCCCGCTCGGGCAATTCGGTAATGCTGGAGCAGAGGGAGTCCAGTTGTTCAAGCACATAATCGGCGTTCTCCACTGAGTCGTGGAGCGCAATGTATCGGTAGATGTCGATTAGGTCCTGCTCCGCATCCTCGGCAAGCCGGATGCGATAGCGTTTCACTCAGCGAGTTCCCGGAGGTGCTTGCGCACATCCGCGAAGGCTTTCCCGAGCGGCTTGCTATGGCCTTCCTGAATACTTTTGGAACTCTGGGCCAGCATCTTGAGCAGCGCCAGAGATTCCTGGGTTTGTTCATAACTGGCGATATCCTGGAGCACTGCCCTGGCCTCACCGTGTTGTGTGATCACCATGGTTTGTCGCTTCTCACTGACGTTCCGCAGCGCCTCGGCGGTGTGGCTTTTCAAGTAGCTGATGGGTTTGATCGATTCGCTCAGTTTCATGGTTTGCACTGCCCCCTTGGGCGGTTTAGTTGGTGCCAAATATAGTCCTTATTCGGTGCTAATGCAAAGATGAGTCTTTTCCAATATGAAATGAGCCTGAACGGGAGGGACAGGCAGGAAGCTGATTCCAATATAAAATGAGCCTGAAATAATCTTTGATGTCGCTCATGATCACAGGATGAAAACGATCATCCTAGAAACCGCAGTTGGGCGCTTAGAACAACTAAACACCCCAAGGTGGTTCACAGGGCAAGCGCAGCTGTAACCCGCTGGGCCTGGGCTGCAATAAAATCAGCGGATCGCATCTCGCTCATGCGGTTAAAAACGTCACGCCACTCACTGTTATTCCTTTCATGATGTTGGGCGATCACCGCTTCCATATCCTCTATGAGGGAGCTCACGATGGGGTGCTCCAGCAATTGCCTATAAAAACTCCTGGCCGCCGGACTTTGATTGGAAAGATAACCATGGAGGTTATTCAGTAAATCCACACCGGCATTGTGATCTTCCACCTGATCGAAATGGACCGGTTCTCCTGTATCTAATCCGGCCAACATGGATGCTGCACGGGGATGCTGCATTATTCCATGGAGGAAAAATGTCACAGCCCGCCTTATTTCACTCATTTCAACAAGCGCAAACCCGGCGATAAAACCAGCATCAGGAAATAATCTATCGATAAGTCCCTCTGCGGTTTCCAGGGCAGACTCCCAGCAGCCGGTATTGAGATGAATTGCCGCTCGGTGCCATGCTGCTATATCGGTATGTTGTGCAAAAAATATCATCAATGCACAACAATTATCGCGGCAGGCCAGTGTATTGGATCGGACAATGAAGCAGATATGGGCGCGATTAGAGTGCCTATTCACGCCATAATTGTATAGTCGTTGGCGTGAATGAGCGTTATAATCACGCCATGAGATGGATATGGCAACAACCTGACTGGCCAAACTTCCGCTACGACAAGCGAATGCTTGAAGGTCGGGACAATGAGTTTCGCATCAACTCAGAGCGTATGGCGGGACGTTTTGAGGCACTGCCGATGGCTTATCAGGAGGACGCCACAATAGACTTGATGCTTTCCGAGGCAATTAAAACCAGCGCCATTGAGGGAGAGACGTTGGATCGCGAATCGGTCAGATCGTCTCTGCTCTTATTGATCACATCGGACACGCTCCCGGATACATTAGACCAAAAAGCAGCGGGGGCAGCCTCGCTACTGGTGGATGTTCGCAAGAACTGGCAAGCACCCCTGACACATGAACTGCTGGGTAAGTGGCAGTCGATGGCTGTTCCTGAGCAGCGCTACACGTCTATTCTGCGTGGTGCATACCGCAATGATCCCACGCCAATGCAGATCGTGAGCGGGCCTTACGGACGGGAAAAGGTTCACTATGAGGCACCGTCAGCGGCCCAGGTGCCTGACGAAATGGCAAGGCTGATCGACTGGTACAATCACTCCAGCCCTGTGAGCGGAGACCAGGAGATACCGGGGATTGCCAGAGCAGGCATTGCGCATCTCTGGTTCGAATCGATCCACCCCTTCGATGATGGTAATGGGCGAGTCGGCAGAGCGATCGCTGACCATGCGCTTTCCCAGTATCTCGGATATCCGACCACGGCCTGCCTTGCCACGGCAATCGAGGCGGACAAGAAATCCTATTACCTGCAGCTGGAGAGGGCGAGCCGTGGAAGCCTTGATATAAACGCCTGGCTGGATTACTTCTCCGACACGGTGAACGAGGCGCAGGAAATCGCCAGGGAAGAAGTGGATTTTGTATTGGCAAAGACACGCTTCTACGAAACCTATGGTGATCAGTTGAATGACCGGCAAGCCCGGATGGTGTCGCGGGTGTTGGCTGAAGGCCGCAAGGGTTTTGAAGGTGGGATAACGACCAAAAAGTATGAAGCGATTACCAGGTGTCCCAACAGAACGGCCAGTCGAGACCTTTCCGACTTGGTTGCGAAGGGCATCATCATCCCGCTACCGGGTGGCGGTAGGATAACCCGTTATGAGCTGACGACGGTCGAACCGGGTGGGTTTGGTCTAAACCGGTGACATCGAAACCGGCAAGGCGGTATTACGCGCCAGTACTGGGCTTTTGCGGGCTAATTACTATCGAGTGGGAGTAGGTTGGCAGTGGCAGGCACTGGCTGGCACCGGCAATCCGCAAAAACAATCTTGTATAAATGATGTGTTGCACAAAAAATCTATGATTTGTATAAAAATCATTGGGTATACCGACGGTTTGCCACACATTGTCCCGTGTCACAGGACGCAGGGCACCGGCTTCAAGAGCGGGCTTGAAAGTCAAAAGCTGGGCCTGTTTGCCGTACGCAGGACAAGTAAGCTGGGTGTTGGGGGCGACCCGGGGTTGATTTGCATAAAAAATATGTTAATTTATGAATTTTGCACAAAAAAACAGTGTAAAGTACAAAAAATCTGAGTAAATTAACTCAAGGGGCAGAGGATGAAAGTAGGGTATGGCTGGCTGGCCGAGCGGGAGGAGGTAAAGGCTCCGGTACCGGACCGCTACGCAGAGGTTCGGTCAGTGACTCGAATTGAGGTCATTGGCCATTACACCGCCGTGCCTGTTTCTGTCGCCCCTGCCGGGGATAGCCTGCTGGAACATGTCCTGTTTGCGCTTAAGCATGAAGGTATCAATTTGGCCATCATGGCTCAGGTGCTACCCTTGATATCCGAGACAGAGCTCCGCACCGCCTACGATGCCAGCCCCACCAGCCAATACCTGCGCAAAGCCTGCTACCTGTGGGAGCACTTTACCGGGCGAGAAATAGAGCGTCAGCCAAGGACGCTGCGCTCCAACTACGTGCCGCTGTTTGATCCCAATGACTACCTTACCAGCGCCGGTACCCGTGATACCCGCTGGCGCATTCTGTTCAATGGCTTGGGTGCGCTGGATTACTGCGTAACGGTCCGCAAAACACCCGAGCTGATGGCGCTGCTGGACAAAAACCTGTTACAGCAAGCCAGTGCATTTACCGAATCGCTTCCGACAGACATTCTTAATCGCACACTGGCTTGGGCCTATCTGGACGAAACCCGTAACTCCTACGCCATTGAAAACGAAGTTCCCAGCAGCAACAAGGCTAACCGCTTTGTCCACCTGCTGAAGCAGGCCCATGTGCCACGCCAACTGGACGAAGACTACCTGGTCGATTTGCAGAATGCGGCCATCAGCAATGTCTACTGTCAGGCCGCATCATTTCGAACTGAACAAAACTACTTGAGCAATGGGTTGCGCGGGGCTCTGGGGGTTACCTATGTGCCACCAGCCCCCGAGTTATCGCGGGAGTTGATGGAGCAGTTGATGGCAATGGCCAACACACCACCTGAGGGTATAGATCCATTGGTGTTGGCAGCGGTTGTCTCATTTGGTTTTGTTTTTATTCACCCCTTTATGGATGGTAATGGCCGCCTGTCGCGCTTCCTCTTCCATCAGGTGCTGTGCCAGCAGGGAGCGCTAAAGAATGGGCTGCTATTGCCTGTTTCTGCAGTGCTCAAGAAAAACGAAGGTGATTATAAAATTGCCCTAGAGGCCTGGTCTGCCCCTACTCGAGGCTACTGGGAAGTGACTTTTTTAGATGACGAAAACCTGGAGTTTGAGTTTCAGGGGCATCCGGCCCTTTATCGCTACTGGGATGCCACCCGTTGCGTCACCTTTATGGCCGGCGCCGCCGAACAGGCCCTCGAGCGCCACCTCAAGGAAGAGACCGAATACCTCAGTCGTTACGACGCGATCTACCAGCGTATCGATAGAGTGTTTGATGTGGCCAATGCCGATCTCGCCAGGCTGGTTCTGTTTTGCATGGATCAGCACGGCAAGCTCTCGACTAATCGACGTAAGCAGTACCAGTACAAGGTACCTGATGAGGTTTTCGGTGCTCTGGAGGCGGCCTATCAGGAAGTTATAGGGCAGGATAGGGATTTAGCTGGTGATTCGAAAAATGACTGACGAGCGCTGTATCACCCCTGGCGTGATGCAGCGCTTTTGTCGAGCACTTCAAACTATGCTGCGAAATCAAGTTCGACCGAAACATTCAGTAGATACTTTGTATCATTACACCATAGCAGGGTAAGGAAATAAAAAAATACAGGTCAATGTAGTCGCCACCAAAACGGACCTATTATTTTCTGCGACTCCTGAGCACGCACACCTCCAAGGAGTAGTTGTGGCCAGGTCGACACGGAGATGTGAGCGAAGGAAATGTGGGTCGACTGGTTGGCGTACAACCTGATTAGACTGAATGATCGGAGGCAGTATAGAGCGATTCATTTATATCAGACGCGGAATCTTATCTGGATCGACGAGAAGGCGGAGGCTGCGCCCCATTCCCGGCTTTCTTTCGATTAGGCCAAGGCTCTCCAACTTGACGACCATCTGGTGAACAGATGGCGGGCTTACCTTGAAGTAACGCCGCATGTCAGTTTCGGCAGGCGGTCTTCCGTTGACCTTTGTGTAGTAATAGATGTACGCCAAGTATTGTCCCTGTTTGTGAGTGAAAGTTGGCTCCATGGTGCGCCAGCCTCAAAGCACGGACAGCATCGGTAGGTGTTTTTTTATCAGATTTCATTATTGTCCAGTGCTTTCAGAGTCTCGGCCATCAGTTCGTTAACCCATTTCAGACACTCTAGAACCCCTTCTGGTGCCTTCCCCCGCTGGATCAGATTGCGCACCAGCACCAGGGTTCTGTTCATTTGCCTGAGGTTGCGGACGCACTCCCAACTCATGGCCTCGTCAATATGGAACAATGCCTGCTCCCAGCCGTCAAATCCGGGGTTTTCGGCGATCTCCCGACGAAGGCACTGCCATGCCCCCTGTAGATCGGACAGGACGGTCTTCTTGTAATCGGTTGGTTCGGTATTAAATCCCATGCACTTGGCATCCAGTCAATTGTTGCAGATGGCGATGACGGCCTGCTGACTTTCCGGTTTGTCCAAAATATACGAGAGCCCCTTGGAGCCTTTCTTATGGAAGCCATGCGGCGTCCAATACTTCTCCGGTCAGGACTACTCTCACTTTTCTTCGCTGCGGTCGAAGATTTCGAGCTTGAAGCGAAATCCCGCGTTCGGGGCCACCATGCGACCCAGTTCCTTCCAGGTGATGGGTTTGCCGTCGATGATCAGCAGGGGCATCCGCTCGAAGCTGTCGGGGTCGTCGGTGAATTGCCCGCGCACCACATCATCATGGGTGATTCGATAGCCGCTGCCTTCGGGCTCGATGTGCCTGCGACGAAGTTCCCGTCGGATACGCTCAAAGAGCGTCTGGAAGGTAACGAACAGGTCCTGTTCCGCCTCTGCGATCACAGAGAACTCATAGCCTTCCTCTGGTCCTACCTCGAGGGCCTCAAGAGACAATTGGTCGCCGAAGATATGGGGGCGGAATTGGAAGGTGTGGGGTACGCCGTCGAGGTCTTGGATGGTCAACGGATCGAAAGAGACGTGCTCGTAGTCGAGTCCCAGGTGCTCGGCAATGGACTCGTTGTAACACCTGGAGCACATAAACTTTGTCTCCTCCTTGTACCCGACCGATACCCCGTCGTAGGGGGAAACATTGACTCCGCAGGCGCTGCAAGTTTGGTTGCTCATCGGGCCTGCTCCGTTCGCATCGCTTCGGTAGCGATGCCGAAGCGATCGCCTTTGCCCCGGATCTCCGCGTGCATGATGGGCTTTTTGATCTGTGGAAACAGTCGGATCTTCTGTTTGATTAAGTGTTTCATGTCTTTGCGGAGGAAACTGTAGTCCTGCACACCGGGGTTCTGTGCTCTGTAGCTTTCCAGGTACGCTCCAACCTCTTGCGGCGCTCATACTTTGGCAAATTGGCGATGTTCCATGCGGTGCAGGCCGCGTTCAGCCGGCTTTGCTCTTGCTCCATCGACTCCCCAGTCACGATGAAATTCCGGGCAAATTGGAAGATCAGCTCGGACTTTGTCACTAGTGGCCTCCTTACGGTTAAACGAGCATGGTGAAAAACGAGGGTGCAGTTCGCGTACCACATGCTCTGTATCCCAGTAGGTTACCAGACTCTGGGGCACTCGGAAATCCTGGTGAGATCACGCCCGGTACGGGAACGGGTCAGGCCTCTCATTTCCCACAGCTTTCATACTCCTTTACTTTTCGAGACACAGTGCTGCGCCCCCTGCCAAAATAGATTCCTATCTCCTCAAGTGTGTAGTGGCCGCTCAGATAGGCCATTACCATTGCATTGTTTTTTTCTGGATATTTAGTCCGGAAATGCTCAAGTGGTTTTCGAGCACTCAACACTTGAATCCTGGGTACATCCCGGAGGACCTTATCCGGATCTAGCTTGCTCAGTGCATCCTCTACAAATTGCTCAGATCCTAGATATACCTGATTTTTCAACTGGGCCATCGGGCTGGGAATACCATGCCCCTCCGAAACAAACCTGCGATAACGTAAACAAGCTTCTGTTCTCGTCTTGGAAAAACGTGCCAGCAACCAATCCGTAGTCAGACAAGCGTGGGGACTATTCATCCCCGCAGTACTCCGGTAGCTGCTCCAGGGCCACTCGTATGGGCTGTGGACCATTTCAGCGCGAACAGGGTTAAGTACAATGTAGCGAGCGAGTTCGAGAAGATAGGCCTCTTTCTCTACCAGTATAGATTTGAAGCGGCCTTGAAATAAGTGGCCCACTCGCCGATGAGTACTGTTAAACCACCGAGAGTATTCGCCATTCAGATGACGCATCCCTTTGGATAGATTTGGGGCTTGGGTTTCCAGTAGAAGGTGATAGCGATTACCCATCGAGCAATAGGCATGGCACAACCACTGGAAGCGTTTGCAGGTTTTGGCCAGAGTATCTAGAAAATGGGCATTATCTTCATCGCCACGAAATATCGCCCTGCGCTCATTACCTCGAGCGGTGATGTGATAAAGCGCACCAGAAAATTCGATGCGTAGCGGCCTGGACACCCATGACTCCAAAATACAGCATTAGATGGGTATAGAATACGGAGCAATGCGGTGATGGAGAACTTCAAATTCTGTCAGTTGGGAAATGGGAGGCCTGACGCCTTTACACAACACTCTGTTACAGGGTCAGGTGTCTCTGGAGAGTAGAGGAACAGGAGCCATCGCATTTTGTTTGTGCTACACTTTGTTGGCACAATTAACCGGGGTCGCTCATGGAGAAATTCGATATATTCACAGCCAGAGATCTTCGTAACAGATCCGGCGAGCTATTGAAGGATGCTGAAGCAGGACAGATTTCGCTGATCACGAAACATGGAAAACCCGCCATTCTGGCCATTCCCTTTGACAAGTTGCTGCTGAATTACGGTGTGCACAGGTCAATGGCCCTGCACCTCTTTAGATCCCATCAGCTGACTCTGGCTCAATCTGCAAAAGTGGCGGATTTAGATACTGAAGCTTTCATAGAACTCCTTGGCGAGGCGGATATCACCGCGGTGGATTATCCCCCCGAAGAGCTTGATGATGAGATTGCTGTCGCATCGTGACAGAGATTGTCGTAGCAGACACAGGACCACTGATCGCGCTGGCCAAGGGAGGGCATCTGCAACTGCTTCAAACATTGTACGAGGAAATAATTATTCCTCCTGCCGTTCACACAGAGTTGTGTCTGGGATCGGGGCGTCCAGGTTCGAAACGACTTGCCGACGCCGTTGGGCAGGGATGGTTGCAAATCAAGAGGCCTTCAGCCAGCGCCACGTCAGCTCTGGATGAACTCACTCTCATACTCGACCCTGGTGAAGCGGCTGCGATCGTACTGGCTGAGGAAATGGACTGCAGATTTTTATTGATCGATGAGCGGAAGGGGCGTGCCGTTGCCAGGCGCAGAGGAGTACCCATTGCAGGCATAGCGGGTGTCCTGCTCGCAGCGAAGAAGCATGGTTTCATTGATGAGGTCCTGCCCCTTGTAAATGATCTGGAACAGATCGGATACCGCATGTCACCTGCCCTGGTAAGTGAAATCGCCAGACGTGCGGGAGAAAGCGGTGTATGAAAGATGCAAATCGGCCGCCATCGGATTCAACGGTATTGAGGCTGTCCAAATACCGTGGGCCCCTCTATCCTGAGACAAAAAGCATGTGACTTGCTTGATCAGTTGGCTGATTGACGTAACCTGTTTCAATAGCAATATTGACAATGGTATTTTTCATGGTATCGATAGTTACAACTAGCGGAAAACCCGCGCCAATACTGGCATTTTTCGGGCTATTTACAATCGAGTGGGAGTAGCGGTGCAGCCCTCCCTCGCAGACCACGAGAAGTGGATGCGCCGCGCCCTGGCCCTGGCGGACCGGGCGGCCAATGAGGGTGAGGTGCCGGTGGGCGCTGTGGTGGTGCGCGATGACCGGTTGCTGGGTGAGGGCTGGAACCAGGTTATCGCGGCCCGCGATCCCACCGCTCACGCTGAAATCGTCGCCCTGCGCGATGCCGCTAGCTCCGTGGACAACTATCGCCTGCCGGGTGCCACCCTGTATGTCACCCTGGAGCCCTGCACCATGTGCGCCGGCGCCATGGTTCACGCCCGCATCACGCAACTGGTGTTTGGCGCAGAAGAACCCAAGGCCGGTGTGATCTGTAGTGCCTGCAGCTTGCTGGATGAGCCGTGGTTCAACCACAAGGTCAGCTGGCAGGGTGGTGTTCTGGCGGCTGACAGCAGTTCTCGCTTGCAGGCTTTTTTTCAGGCCCGCCGGTAGTTTTTCTTCGCGCGGACTCCGGGGCGGCATCAAAGCCGCCAGCTACCTGGATCGCTTAGGATGGGGCATGCACTCTCCAGGTAGCTGACGGCTATGATGCCTTGGGTCGCGGGGCCATCGACTGCAGCGATGCCTTTTCAGAGTGACATTCGAGTTTGTGAGTGTGGGTGGGCCGCCTGGAGAGTGCATGCCCCATCCTAAGCGAAACAGGTGGCCCACCACGCTCACAAACGGCTCGACATCTCGCTCCCGGTAACACCTACAGCGCCAACAAATCAATATCGTGCAGAACATCAGGCAGGTAGTCGTCGCTGCGCAGCGGCGGGCTGGGCCTTGTTGTCGGGAATATCCTGCCATCGCAGGATGCTGTAGTAATGGCGGATATTCTGTACGTAGGTGACCGCCTCCACCCCCCGGGCATAACCGTAACGGACGGTCTGGAAGTATTTGCTTTTTTGCAGCAGCGGGAGTCGCTGCATCACATCCTGCCACAGGTGTGGATTGCCTCCCTGTCGATCTGTCAGCACTCGCGCGTCTTCCAGGTGACCCATACCGATGTTATAGGCCGCCAGAGCCATCCAGGTCCGGTCCGGGTCATAAATATCGTTCGGCAGGCGCCGCTTGATGTTCTTCAGGTAGCGGGCGCCGCCGAGCAAACTCTGGCCGGCGTCCAGGCGGTTGTCCACCCCCATCTCGCCGGCGGTGGGCAGGGTCAACATCATCATGCCGCGCACACCCGTGGGGGAGGCCGCTTGCGGGTTCCAGTGGGACTCCTGATAGGCGATAGCGGCCAGTAAATGCCAGTCCAGCTGGTACTCCCTTGCCACCCGCCGGATCAGCGCCCGGTAGGGCGGCAGGGACTTTTGCATATTGCGGATAAAGGTGTGCGAGCTAATACGTGACACGCCTTCGGTGTGGCCGAAGTATTCCTCCCGCAGGCGCGCCAGCGAGCCGTTTTCCTGCATTCCCCGTATAAAGCTGTCGATGCGCTCCAGCAGGCGAGTGTTGTCGGTGGCAGGTGGCAGGTACCAGACCATATCCTGCTCCGAGCCGATATCGAAGGCGACTTTCAACCGGGGATAGAGGCTTTGCTGCACGGCGAATTCGTTGGAGTCGATGATGGCCAGGTCGGCGTGTCCCTCATTTACCTGCTCCAGCAGTTCCATGGAGTCGACCTCCGGGACTTCCTCCCACTGTAAGTCCGAAAATCCGCTTTGCTGCAGTGCGTGCAGCGACTCGGCGTGGCTGGACCCCGCCAGCACCAGAATGCTCATGCCGGCCAGGTCGGCGACATTGCGCGGCCGGAATGTGCCGGCGACATACACTACCTGGGGCTTTAGCTGGTAATAGGCGATTGAATGGGGGTAGGACACCGCACGCTGTCCGGTCAAGGTCAGGCCCGCCGCCGCGAAATCCGCCTCCTCGCGCTCTAACTTCTCAAAGATTCCGGACAGGCTGAAGGCCGGTTGCATATTGAGTTCGACGCCAAGGTCCTCCGCCAGCAAACCGGCCAGGGCATACTCGAAGCCAGTGGGGCCGCTTTTGTCCAGATAGTACGTGGTGGGGCTGTTGCGACTTACCACAAGGAGCTCGCCGCGGGACAGGATGCTGTCGAGGGCGTCCTCTTCTTTTGCGCAGCCACCCAGGAGGCAGTGCAGCGCCAGGACGGCGATTATCATGCGAGGGTACATAACGGCTATTCTAGCCCTGTCCAGGCGTCGGCTGACAGGAACTATTCACATGGCGAAGGGGTGTACTTTCATTTAACCCGGCAATTGCGTTACGTGTATTTCGTGCCTGAGTGGCGTTGCTTACTCAAGATGAAAGTAGGTGCGTCCCGCTGCTTCCGGGAGTTTTCTGCCTTGCTCAGTTAAAACTTCATGCCTTTGCAAGGCAAAAAACTCCCGGAAGCAGCTACCTGCGCAGTAATCATATGGGATTGCATAGCCGTGCGGTATGTCTGAAGCCACTAGAGGGCATGAACTTCTAACCGATAGTGGCTTCAGACATACCGTGCGGCGGGACCCACACAATTTATGTAATACCTGGGTTTGGGTTAACGCTGCAAGATCAAATACAGTACAATACCGCCTCCCGAAAAACCCTCCTCCTGGAGCTCTCCACAGCATGCTAACACTGCGCGGTGCCCCGGCCTTGTCGGCTTTTCGTCTGGACAAGCTGACGCAAAAACTGTCCGATATTCACCCCGATCTCACACTGCTGCATGCTGAATATGTGCATTTCGCCGACCTGCGCAATGAGCTGACGCCCCAGCGCCGGACAATCCTCGCCAGCTTGCTTACCTACGGCCCGGATTTACCCCGGGGAACAACTGATGCGCTGGCGGATGGCGAACTATTGCTGGTGGTGCCGCGTCCCGGGACGATTTCTCCCTGGTCGAGCAAGGCGACAGACATCGCCCATAACTGTGGGCTGGATGAGGTTGAGCGCCTGGAACGGGGCGTCGCCTGGTATTTTTCTTTTCCCGCAGACCTGACGCCCGCGCAGGGCGCCGAGGTTGACGCCCTGGTGCATGACCGCATGACCGAGTCGGTGCTGGGTGAGCTCGATGCCGCGCGGCAGTTGTTTGAGCACGCACCGCCAAAACCCATGTCCACGGTGGATGTGCTGGGCGGCGGTCGTCGGGCGCTGGTGGCAGCGGATCGTTCCCTGGGCCTGGCCCTGGCGGATGACGAGGTCGATTACCTGGTAGAGAGCTTCATCACCCTGGGGCGCAATCCCAACGATGTGGAATTGATGATGTTCGCCCAGGCCAACTCCGAGCACTGCCGGCACAAGATATTCAATGCCCAGTGGAGTATCGACGGCGTGGAGCAGGATTACTCCCTGTTCAAGATGATCCGCAATACCAATGAGCTCGGTGGTGAAAATGTGTTATCCGCCTACTCGGACAACGCGGCGGTGGTGGCAGGGCACTATGCGGGGCGTTTCTACCCGGACCCCGAGTCCTGTGAATACAACTTCTCTCAGGAGAATATCCACCTGCTGATGAAGGTGGAAACCCACAACCACCCCACGGCGATAGCGCCTTTTCCCGGTGCGGGCACCGGTTCCGGTGGTGAGATCCGCGACGAGGGTGCGGTAGGGCGCGGCTCCAAGCCGAAGGTGGGCCTGAGTGGTTTTTCCGTGTCGAACCTGAATATCCCCGGGTGCAGCCAGCCCTGGGAGAGTGAATACGGCAAACCCGCCCGTATCGTGTCGGCCCTGGATATTATGCTGGAGGGACCCATCGGGGGCGCGGCGTTCAACAACGAGTTCGGCCGCCCTAACCTGTGCGGCTATTTTCGCAGCTTCGAGATGGAGGCCGCGGGTGCCAATGGCCCGGAAGTGCGCGGCTACCACAAGCCCATCATGATCGCCGGGGGCTACGGCAACATCCGCGAGGAACATGTGCAAAAGGGCGACTATCGCCCCGGCGCCAAACTGATAGCGCTGGGCGGCCCGGCGATGCTGATCGGCCTCGGCGGTGGTGCCGCCTCCTCCATGGCCAGTGGGCAGAGCCATGAAGACCTGGATTTCGCTTCTGTGCAGCGCCAGAATCCGGAGATGGAGCGCCGCTGCCAGGAAGTGATAGACCGCTGCTGGCAGTTGGGGCACGACAACCCCATCGCTTTTATCCACGATGTGGGTGCCGGCGGCCTGTCCAATGCGTTTCCGGAACTGGTAAAAGACGGCGGCCGTGGCGGCAAATTTGAATTGCGCAATGTGCCCAACGACGAGCCGGGCATGTCGCCCCTGGAAATCTGGAGCAACGAAGCCCAGGAGCGCTATGTGATGGCGGTGGAGCCGGAAAACCTGGCGCGCTTCGAGGCCATATGTCAACGCGAGCGCTGTCCCTTCGCGGTGGTGGGCGAGGCCACCGCACAGATGCACCTGCAACTCACCGACCGCGAATTTGGCAACGCCCCGGTGGATCTGCCCATGTCGGTACTGTTTGGCAAGCCGCCGCGCATGCACCGTGAAGTGACGCGCCAGTCGGTAGCGCAGGATGCGTTGCACCTGGACTGTTCTGTCAGCGAGGCCACAGAGCTGGTTCTGCAGCTGCCCAGTGTGGCCGGCAAGAGCTTTCTTATCACCATCGGCGATCGCACCGTGACCGGCATGGTGGCCCGGGACCAGATGGTGGGGCCGTGGCAGGTACCGGTGGCCGATTGCGCCGTAACCACGGTCTCCTATGATTCCTTCGCCGGGGAGGCCATGGCCATGGGCGAGCGCGCGCCGCTGGCCCTGGTCAACGGCCCGGCCTCGGGGCGTATGGCCGTGGCCGAGGCAATTACCAATATTTGTGCCGCAGCCATCAACGAACTCCACGATATCAAGTTGTCCGCCAACTGGATGTGTGCTGCCGGCTATGGCACTGAGGATGAAGCGCTTTACGATACCGTGCGCGCGGTGGGAATGGAGTTTTGCCCGGAGCTGGGTATTACCATTCCCGTGGGCAAGGATTCCATGTCCATGCGCACCACCTGGAACGAGGGTGATGGGGAGAAGGCCGTTACCGCCCCCCTGTCCCTTGTGATCACGGCTTTTTCACCGGTGACAGACGCCAGACTGACAGTGACACCCCAGTTGCAGCCCGGGGCGGAGGCCACCCTGGTGTTGCTGGACCTGGGGCGCGGCGCCAATCGTATGGGCGGCTCCGCCCTGGCCCAGGCCAGCGCGCAGGTGGGTGACACGGTGCCCGATATGGACAGCGCCGCGGATCTGCGGGCGTTTTTCACCCTGGTGCAGGAGTTAGTGGCGCAGCGCAAGCTGCTTGCCTATCACGACCGCTCAGACGGTGGGCTGCTGGTGACCCTGCTGGAAATGGCTTTTGCCGGTCACTGTGGCCTGCAAGTGGACTTGTCAGCGGTGCCTGGCAATGCCGTGGACAAACTGTTCAACGAAGAAGCGGGCGCTGTGTTGCAAGTGGCCAATAGCGACCTGGAGCTACTGCGGGAGAGGGCGGTAGAGCTGGGTCTGGGCGATTGCATGCACCTGATAGGTGTGGCTTCACCAGGTGATGCAGTGCAACTGGTCGACGGCGCGCAAGTCCTGTTACGGGATTCCCGGGCGCGTCTGCAACAGCTGTGGGCGCGCACCAGTTATGAAATACAGGCACTGCGCGATAACCCGGACTGTGCCGCACAGGAATACGCGAGGCACCGCGCGGATGATCCCGGCTTGTCAGCACAGCTGAGCTACGATCCGGCTGAGGATATCAGTGCGCCTTATATTGCCACGGGAGCGCGCCCCGGTGTGGCCATCCTGCGTGAGCAGGGGGTCAACGGACATGTGGAAATGGCCGCCGCCTTCCACCGGGCGGGCTTTGCCCCCTACGATATACATATGAGCGACATCCTGAGCGGCCGCGCCGACCTGCAGCAATTCAAGGGACTGGTGGCCTGCGGTGGTTTCTCCTATGGCGATGTGCTGGGGGCCGGGGAGGGCTGGGCCAAGAGCATCTTGTTCAATGAGGCGGTACGCGCCCGGTTCAGCGACTTTTTCCAGCGAGAGGATACGTTTACCCTGGGTGTGTGTAATGGCTGCCAGATGGTATCCACCCTGAAGGAGCTGATCCCCGGCGCCGCCCACTGGCCCCGTTTTGTGCGCAATCGCTCCGAACAGTTCGAGGCGCGATTGGCGCTGGTCAGGGTCGAATCCAGCCCCTCGGTGCTGTTATCGGGCATGGCGGGCTCACACCTGCCTATCGCGGTGGCGCACGGCGAGGGTCGGGCACAGTTCGCCGATGTCGGTGCTCAGGCGGCCTGCGAGGCCAGTGGTACCGTGGCCCTGCGCTATATTGAGAATGACCTGACGGTAGCCAGCGACTACCCGGCCAACCCCAATGGCTCACCCGACGGAATTACCGGTCTCACCAGCCTGGATGGCCGTGCCACCATACTGATGCCCCACCCAGAGCGGCTATTTCGCACTGTGCAGTATTCCTGGGCACCGGATGAATGGGGTGAGGATGGCGGTTGGCTGCGCCTGTTCCGCAATGCGCGGCAGTGGCTGGGGTGAATCTGAGCGGGCTTTCTGGTGCGCATTGCGCACCCTACGGGATTATTGTTGTTAATTCATTGTAGCAACGGGGCTTGTGGCCGCTGGCCTTTAATTTATAATGTCGCACTTTTCGAGCGGGAGCATAATCCTAGAAATCGCAGTTGGATCACGAAAGTCTGCACAAGCTCTTGATGCACCTGGAAAATTTGAAAAAGCGCTCATCACCAATAAGGTGACCACGCGTTTTTCAAATTCCCCATGCACATCAATATCTTGCACATCTTTTTCGCGCCCAACTGCGGTTTCTAGGATAATGCTACAACTACCTGATAAGTTAGGGTCAGGTGGTTGTAGCACTATGCTCCCGATACCCGTTTTCCTGTTAGAGCAACACTATGCTTAATAAGTATCCACTGTGGAAATACCTGCTCGTGCTGTTTATGGTGCTACTTGGCCTGTTTTACGCCGCGCCCAACCTGTATGCACCGGACCCCGCCTTACAGATTACCGGCGAGAATATCACCGAGGTAATCGATGAAAAGACACTGAATCGTGCCTTGCAGGCCCTGGAAGAGGCCGGCATCGAGCATTTTGGTGAGACCATTGATGCCGATGGCCGCAATGCCCTGGTGCGCCTGCGTGACGCCGAACAACAATTGACGGCCCAGGCCCGTGTCTCCCGCGCCCTGGGCGATGGCTTTATTGTCGCGCTCAACCTGGCGTCTACCACGCCGGACTGGCTTAGCGACTTCGGCGCCCAGCCCATGAAGCTGGGCCTGGACTTGAGTGGCGGGGTGCATTTCAAGCTGGAAGTGGATGTGGATGCGGCCATAGAGCGGCGCATGGAATACTACCTCAATGCCACCAAACGGGCTTTGCGGGAACAGCGTATCCGGGGTTTTGTCACACTCAACGAGCAGGGCAAGATAGAGAGTCGCTTCAAGACAGAAGCGCTGCGGGAGCAAGCCCGCGCAGTCATCGCCGAGAACAGCCCGGAGCTGGTGCTGGATCGGGTCGAAGAGGGCGACAGCTGGAACTTGTTGGCGGCCATGTCGGAGCAGACCCGCAAGGAAATCGCCGAGTACTCGGTGACCCAGAACCTCACCACCTTGCGCAACCGCGTCAACGAGTTGGGTGTCTCCGAACCTCTGGTGCAGCGCCAGGGCCAGAACTACATCGTGGTGGAACTGCCGGGCATTCAGGACACGGCGGAGGCCAAGCGTATCCTGGGGAAGGTGGCCAACCTGGAGTTTCGCCTGGTGGCCAACCTGGATGCGGCACCTTCCGAGAAGCAGCGCTTTGAATACCGCAGTCCCGACCGGGCCGGCTCGTATGAGTGGCTGGAGCGCGACGTCATTATCACCGGCGAGCGGGTATCCAATGCCCAGGCCAGCTTCGACCAGAATGGCCGGCCCAATGTCAATATCAGTCTGGACAGCGAGGGTGGCAGCCTGATGTCCCGGGCGACGCGCAACAACATCAAGCGCCGCATGGGCGTATTGTTTATCGAACGCAAGTACCGCACTCGCTATGAAACGGCCGAAGACGGCACCGAGATAGCGGTAAAGGTGCCCTACGATGAGAAAAAGCTGCTCACCGCGCCAGTCATCCAGTCCGCCCTGGGTGCCCAGTTCCAGATCACCGGCCTGGACAACCCGCTGGAATCCTCCGAGTTGGCCCTGATGTTGCGCGCAGGCGCACTGGCCGCGCCCATATCATTCGTGGAAGAACGCACGGTGGGGCCATCCCTGGGGGCCGAGAATATTCGCATGGGGGTCAAGTCGGTGCAGTACGGCCTCGCCCTGGTGGTGCTGTTTATGGTGTTGTATTACCGGGTCTTCGGCATCGCGGCGGTCATCGCGTTGACTTTCAACCTGGTATTGTTGATCTCCTTCATGTCTATGCTCGGCGCCACACTCACCCTGCCCGGTATCGCCGGTATCGTATTGACGGTGGGTATGGCGGTGGATGCCAACGTGCTCATTTTCTCGCGAATACGGGAGGAGGTGGTCAATGGGCTGTCGCCACAGATGGCGATACACGCCGGCTTTGAGCGGGCGGTTGCGACTATCCTGGACGCCAACCTCACCACATTAATCGTCGCCGTTATCCTCTATGCGGTGGGCACCGGTCCGATCAAGGGCTTTGCGGTCACCCTGTCGATCGGCATCCTGACTTCCATGTTCACCGCGATCGTGGGAACCCGGGCTCTGGTCAATCTATTCTATGGTGGGCGCCGTGTGCAGAAGCTGTCCATTGGCGGGAGGCAGTCATGAAAGTCATTGATTTTATGGGCCAGCGTAAGCTGGCGATGCTGTTCTCACTGACACTGCTGCTGATTTCTATCGGTTCCCTGGCCACCAGGCAGCTCAACTGGGGGCTGGATTTTACCGGCGGCACCCTGGTTGAGGTTCACTACAGCGAGACCGCAGACCTCAATGCCATTCGCAACACCCTCAATGCAGAGGGCTACAGCGGGGCGATCGTGGTCAGTTTCGGCACCGACAGGGACGTGATGATACGCCTGCCCAAGGGTTACTCGGACCAGCAGGGCCCCGAGTTGCTGGCCAGCTTACAGGAGGCCTTCGCCGGTTCGGTGGAATTGCGCCGTATCGAGTTTGTGGGTCCCCAGGTAGGTGACGAACTGCGCGAGCAGGGTGGCCTGGCCATGTTGCTGGCCCTGGGGCTGGTGATGCTCTATATCGCTTTTCGTTTCCAGCTCAAGTTCGCCGTCGGCGCCGTAGTGGCCCTGGTGCACGATGTGATAATCACCCTGGGATTCTTCTCCATAACCGGCATGGATTTTGACCTGACGGTGCTGGCGGCGATACTGGCGGTGATCGGGTACTCCCTGAATGACACCATCGTGGTATCCGACCGGATTCGTGAAAACTTCCGCAAACTCCGCCGGGCGGACCCGGTGGAAGTGATCAATATCTCATTGACGGAAACCCTGGGTCGTACCCTGGTCACCTCCCTGACCACCTTGCTGGTACTGGCGTCCCTGGCCCTGTTCGGTGGTGAGATGATTAACGGTTTTGCCGTCGCCCTGATTGTGGGTGTGGTGATAGGTACCTACTCATCCATTTATGTGGCGGCCAGTACGCTGCTGCTAATGGGCGTGAGCAAGGAGGACCTGATGATTCCCGTGAAAGAAGGCGCCGATCAGGAAGACCTGACTCCCTAAAAAAGGGTCAGACTCGAATGGCACACTTACTTAAGCTCGTCATCCCCGCGCAGGCGGGGATCCAGGTAGTCTACAGCCCGCTGGATTCCCGCCTTCGCGGGAATGACTCGTAGACAGATTGGGCTTTGAGTCATTAAGTATGCCATTTGGGTCAGACTCGATTGATCCGCCAGATCAATCGAGTCTGACCCTTTTGATTTGATGCTGCTATAATCGCGCGCGCTGAGACTACCACCAAGACGACCCAGGAAAACAGCATGGAACCGATGATCAATATTGCGCTGCGCGCCGCCCGCAAGGCCGGTGAGAATATTGTGCGCGCCTCTGATGATCTCGACCGCTTCGAAGTCAAGGCCAAAGGGGTCAACAACTTCGTTACGGAAGTGGATATCAACGCCGAGCAGGAAATTATCTACCACCTGCAAAAAGCCTATCCGGATCACGCCATCCTGGCAGAAGAATCCGGTCTCACTGGCAGCGAAGACGCGGAGTATCGCTGGATTATTGATCCTCTGGACGGCACCACCAACTTTATTCGTGGTATCCCCCATTACGCTGTGTCCATCGCCTGCCTGTACAGGGGTAAACTGGAGCATGCAGTCGTCGTCGACCCGGTGCGTCGCGAAGAATTTACCGCCTCGCGCGGTCGTGGCGCCCAGCTCAACGGCCGCCGCATCCGGGTGAGCAAGTTGCCCAGCCTGGAGGGCGCGCTGCTGGGTACCGGTATTCCCTTCAAGGAGCACTGCGACGACAAGCTGGGCCCCTACAGCAAATCCATGGAAGTCCTGGCATCACAGTGTGCCGGCATACGCCGGGCGGGTGCGGCATCCCTGGACCTGGCCTATGTGGCGGCGGGGCGCCTGGATGCTTTCTGGGAAATCGGCCTGGCGCCCTGGGATATTGCCGCCGGCGCCCTGCTGGTGCGCGAGGCCGGTGGCCTGGTTGCTGACATTGACGCATCGGACAATTACCTCGAGTCGGGTAATATCGTGTGCGGCAACCCCAAGTGTTTCAAGGCGGTATTGCAGGTTGTCAAACCACTGCTGGCCTGATGGCAGGCACTTGGGCAGCGTTGAATATGTAGTGTGAGTCCCGCTGCGCGGTACCTATGAAGCCACTTTCGGTTAGAACCCCATGCCCTTGAGTGGCTTCATAGGTACCGCGCAGCTACTTAGTGTGATACTACAAACTTGTAGAATACTGTCGTAGGTAGCTGCTTTCGGGAGTTTTTTTGCCCTGCAAAGGCATGAAGTTCTAACTGAGCAGGGCAAAAAAACTCCCGAAAGCAGCGGGACGTACCTACTATTATCGAGGTCAGTACTATCCAAACCAGATCAACCTTGTCACCGAATAGAAACAAAACTCGGTGCAATTTCTGCTAAACTTGCGCGCCTATTGAGAGCAGCGTAAAGCCGCCCCATGAACCTGGACAACATCCGTATCGTATTGGTTAACACCAGCCACCCCGGCAACATCGGGGGGGTGGCGCGCGCCATGAAGAATATGGGTCTGTCGCGGCTGTATCTGGTGGCCCCGCGCCAGTACCCCGACGAGCAGGCCGAGTGGCGCGCGGCCTCCGCCATGGACATTCTTGATAATGCCGTGGTCACCGAGACTCTGGAAGAGGCTATTGGCGACTGCCAGTTTGTGGTGGGTACCAGCGCCAGAAATCGGCGTATTCCATGGCCGTTACAGAATCCACGCCAGTGTGCGGAGCGCATGGCACAGGCCTCTTCGAACGAGCAGGTAGCCGTCCTGTTCGGAAGGGAAGACCGCGGTCTCAAAAATGAGGAACTGAAGGTCTGTAACCTGCACCTGAATATCCCTACCTCCGAGGCCTACAGCTCCCTGAACCTGGCCATGGCGGTGCAAATCGTCTGTTATGAATTGCAGATGCTGTCTTCACAAGGGGGATTGCCCAACCTTGAGGACGAGCAGTGGGATACGCCTTTCTCCACGCGGGAGAATATGGAGCGTTTCTATGTACACCTGGAGCAGACCCTCGTTGATATCGAGTTTCTGGACCCTGTCGCGCCGCGCCAGTTGATGTCGCGCCTGCGGCGCTTGTACGGGCGTGTGCGCCTGGATGAGATGGAGCTCAATATTCTGCGGGGGGTTTTGACCGAGACGCAAAAGTGGGTGAAACGGGGACGGCAGAGGCACGACTAAGCGTGCCAGCCCCCCCCCGAGCCTGAAACGTCAGGTATGAAGCGTCAATCCCGCTGCACGGTACGGGTGGCTCCACCCGCACCGCACAGCTACATAGCTTCATACTCAACCCTATTGAATGCTGCCGCAGGAAGCTGCTTCCGGGATTTTTTGCCTTGCAAAGGCATGCTTTATCCTAACTGAGCAAGGCAAAAAAATCCCGGAAGCAGCGGAACGCACCCACTGGCTCCTTAAGTAAAAGTTATCCATATAGGGCACCAGATACCCCGAATACCTGATAAAATTACTGGGTTTTATAGTTGACCAATTTAGTAGGTTATTGCATACTGAACCCTTCTGAGAACAGGGCAGAATTATGCGTCTTACAACCAAGGGAAGATATGCCGTAACCGCGATGCTGGATCTCGCTTTACACGCCGAGAACGGCCCGGTGAGCCTGGCACATATATCAGGACGGCAGGATATATCCCTGTCATACCTGGAACAACTGTTCGCCAAGTTGCGTCGCAACGACCTGGTCAGCAGTGTGCGGGGTCCCGGCGGGGGTTATAGGCTCAGCCGGGGCGGCCACGAGATTTTTGTGGCGCAGATTATTGATGCGGTGAACGAGACGGTGGATGCCACCGGTTGTGGCCGCACCAGCAACTGTCAGCAGGGCGAGGTATGCCTGACCCATCATCTGTGGTGTGACCTGAGCGATCAAATCCACGGCTTTCTCAGCGAGATCAGCCTGTCCAGCCTGGTGGAGAGGCGAGAGGTACAACATGTATCCGCGCGCCAGGATGCGCGCAGCGTTCAGGGCGGTTCACTCGCGCTTGCAGAGGCCTGAGGGTCTCTACGGATTTACGGAGCAGTAGCAGTATGCAAAAACCGATTTATTTTGATTATCTGGCCACAACGCCCGCCGATCCGCGGGTGGTGGAGAAGATGATGCATTGTCTGTCCATGGAGGGCAACTTTGGCAATCCCGCATCGCGCTCCCACCTGTATGGCTGGAAGGCAGAGGCAGCCGTGGAGAACGCCCGCCGTCAGATAGCCGACCTGATCAATGCCGACCCCCGGGAGATCGTCTGGACTTCCGGCGCCACCGAGTCTGACAACCTCGCCATCAAGGGTGTCGCCCACTTCTACCAGAAGAAGGGCAAGCACATTATCACCTCCAAAATCGAGCACAAGGCGGTACTTGATACCTGCCGCCATCTGGAGCGCGAAGGTTTTGAAGTCACCTACCTGGACCCGGGCAGCAATGGGCTGATCACGCCGGAAGTGGTCGCGGCCGCCCTGCGCGAGGACACTATCCTGGTCAGTATCATGCACGCCAACAACGAGATCGGCACGATCAACGACATCGCCGGCATCGGTGAAGTCACCCGCAACGCCGGTGTGCTGTTCCACGTGGACGCCGCCCAGAGTGCGGGCAAGATAGAAATTGATATGCAGCAGATGAAAGTGGACCTGCTGTCCATGTCCGGTCACAAGATGTACGGCCCCAAGGGTATCGGTGTGCTGTTTGTACGACGCAAGCCGCGGGTGCGGCTGGAGGCCCAGATGCACGGTGGTGGTCACGAGCGCGGCATGCGTTCCGGCACCCTGCCCACGCATCAGATTGTCGGTATGGGTGAGGCGGCGCAGATCGCCAAAGAGGGCATGGCCGATGAGGCGATTAGACTCAGTGCACTGCGCAACCGCTTTTGGGATGGCATCAAGGATATCGAGGAAGTGTACATTAATGGCGATAAGGATCAGCATCTGCCCGGGGCGATCAACGTCAGTATTGCCTTCGTGGAGGGCGAGTCGCTGATCATGTCCCTCAAGGATCTGGCTGTGTCCAGTGGCTCGGCCTGCACCTCGGCCAGCCTGGAGCCGTCCTATGTGCTGCGGGCACTGGGACTCAATGATGAACTGGCTCACAGCTCCCTCAGGTTCAGCTTTGGTCGTTTCACTACAGAAGAAGACGTGGACGTGGCGGTCGAGCAATTGCGCAAGGCAACGGTAAAACTACGCGAGTTGTCACCCTTATGGGATATGTACCAGGACGGCGTAGACCTGAACAGTATTGAATGGGCTGCGCACTAGCGCACTAACACACGGTGGAGGAAGAAAATCATGGCTTATAGTGACAAGGTATTGGACCATTACGAAAATCCCCGCAACGTGGGCAAGTTCGACGACAGCGACGACAACGTGGGCACCGGCATGGTGGGTGCGCCGGCCTGCGGCGATGTTATGCGCCTGCAGATCAAGGTCAACGACGACGGTGTCATCGAAGACGCCAAATTCAAGACCTATGGCTGCGGTTCGGCGATCGCGTCCAGCTCACTGCTCACCGAGTGGGTCAAGGGCAAGAACCTGGACCAGGCGGAGCAGATCAGGAACACTGAAATCGCCGAAGAGCTGTCACTGCCGCCGGTGAAGATTCACTGTTCGGTATTGGCTGAAGACGCCATCAAGGCGGCGGTCAAGGATTTGCGCGAAAAACGGGGGCTTTAGCTTGAGCATCACCCTGACAGAGGCGGCCGCAAAACACGTTGCGGGCCAACTGGCCAGCCGTGGCAACGGCCTGGGTATCCGCCTGGGAATCACCACTTCCGGCTGTTCCGGTATGGCTTATGTACTGGAATTTGTCGATGAGCAGGAACCTGAAGATCAGGTGTTTGAAGAGCACGGTGTGAAAGTATTTATCGACCCCAAGAGCATGGTCTACCTGGATGGCACTGAATTGGACTTTGTCCGGGAGGGTCTCAACGAGGGCCTGCAGTTCCGCAATCCCAATGTATCGGCCGAATGTGGCTGTGGGGAGAGCTTCACCGTCTAAATACAGCGGTGTACTACACGCGGTATGTCCTCTCCCGACTTTAAACAAAACTATTTCCAGCTGTTCAACCTGCCGGTGCAATTTTGCCCTGGATCAGGCGCAGCTGGGTGTGCGCTACCGGAAATTGCAGGGTGAATTGCACCCGGATCGCTATGCCAGCGCCTCGGAATATGAGCAGCGCGTGGCCGTACAGTATTCGGCGCTGGTGAATGCAGCTTACGCCACCCTGCGCAAGCCACTGGCGCGGGCAGTGTATCTGCTGGAGCTGACGGGTATGAGTAAGGAGGAAGTTTCCAGCCAGCCGATCGCCGGCGGCTTTCTTATCGAGCAAATGGAGCTGCGCGAGAAACTGGAGTCCATAGATGGGCTGGTCGACCCCGATCCCGTATTGGACCATCTGGTCACGGAAATCAGCGGTGACATCAAGGTACATCAGGATGAGTTCGCCGGAGCCTATGCAGGCAATGACCTGGCATCCGCGGCTGCCGCCTGTGTCAAAATGCAGTACCTGGAGAAGCTGTTGCGCGAAGCTGAACAGATTGAGTCCGACATGATGGATGCACACTAATGGCGCTACTGCAAATTGCCGAGCCTGGCCAATCCCCAGTACCGCACCAGGTGAAACAGGCGGTGGGCATAGATCTCGGTACGACTAATTCACTGGTAGCCACGGTGCGTGGCGGTAGTGCCACTGTGCTGCCAAATACGCATGGTGCTGTGATGTTGCCCTCAGTGGTGAATTACACCACGCCCAACGCTGTTGTCGTAGGACTGGACGCGCAGGCCATGGCGGTGGACCACCCCGCTGACACACTGGTGTCTGTGAAACGTTTTATGGGGCGCGGTCGCTGCGATGCGTCCGCGGATGCACAGCGCGCCCACTACCAGTTGGCCGAGGGCGACGAAGGGATGGTGCGCTTCGTTACCAGCGCCGGAGAGATCAGCCCGGTGCAGGTCTCGGCGGAAATTCTGCAGTCCCTGCGCAACCGCGCTGTTGCTACCCTGGGCAGTGATATCGACGGCGCGGTCATAACAGTGCCGGCCTATTTTGATGAGGCCCAGCGTCAGGCTACCAAGGATGCTGCGACCCTGGCAGGCCTGCCGGTGTTGCGGTTGTTGAGCGAGCCCACCGCGGCCGCTGTCGCTTACGGCCTGGATTCAGCCGAAGAGGGTGTGATAGCTGTTTACGACCTGGGGGGCGGTACCTTCGATATCTCGATCCTGCGCCTGCACCGGGGCGTATTTGAAGTGCTGGCCACCGGGGGTGACACGGCCCTGGGCGGGGACGATTTCGATGCGGCGATTGCCGACTGGGTATTGGGCGAAGCGGGTTCACCATCACTTGCAGCGGGCCAGTACCGACAGCTACAGGCCATGGCGCGCGCCGCGAAAGAGCGTTTGTCCACTGCCTCCGAGGTCGATATCAATGTGGCGGAAATTCTGCCCGGCAGTACAGCCGTCACACTGACCAGAGAGGTTTTTGAATCCCTGATTCAGCCACTGGTCAAGTGCACCCTGCGCGCTTGCCGGCGCTGTCTGCGCGATGCGCAACTGGACGCCGGGATCGACAATATCGTGATGGTGGGTGGTTCTACCCGGGTACCCCTGGTGCGTGAGGCGGTGGCGGATTTCTTCGGGCGTGAGCCGCTCACTGATATCGATCCGGACCAGGTGGTGGCTATAGGCGCCGCCATTCAGGCGGATATCCTGGTGGGCAACCGGCCCGAGGGTGACTTGCTGCTGCTGGATGTGATCCCGCTCTCGCTGGGGCTGGAAACCATGGGTGGGCTGGTGGAAAAAATTGTCCCGCGCAACACCACGATTCCGGTGAGCCGGGCCCAGGAGTTTACGACTTTCAAGGATGGCCAAACGGCGCTGGCCGTGCATATCCTGCAGGGCGAACGCGAATTGGTTGCCGACTCCCGTTCCCTGGCGCGTTTTGAGCTGCGCGGTATTCCTCCCATGGTGGCGGGCGCGGCCCGTATCCTGGTTACTTTCCAGATCGATGCCGACGGCTTGCTCAACGTGTCCGCCCGGGAGGAGATCACCGGTGCGCAGAGCAGCGTTACCGTCAAACCCTCCTTCGGATTGAGCGACGATGAAATTACCGGCATGTTACAGGCCTCATTCAGTCACGCCGGGCAGGACAAACTGGCGCGTCAGCTGGCGGAGCAGCGACTCGATGCCCGGCAATTGGTTGAAGGGCTGGAAGCGGCCCTGGCGGCCGACGGGGACACTCTGCTGGATGCGGATGAGTGCGCCGCCCTGCGTGCGCAAATGGCTGAATTGCAGGCCCTGATGGAGACTGATGATGTGGATGCCTTGCGCAGGTTGACCGATAAGTTGGGGCGCAGCAGTGAAGCCTTTGCCGCCCGGCGTATGGACAAGAGTATCCGGCAGGCCCTGGCGGGTGTATCACTGGACTCCCTCGACGTGGAGGTAACGGAATGACGCGAATTGTCGTGTTGCCCAATGAAGCTTTGTGCCCGGACGGCGCCGTGGTCGAGGCGGAGCCGGGGGAGAGTATATGCCGTGCACTGTTGCGCCATGATATTGAAGTTGAGCACGCCTGTGAGATGTCCTGTGCCTGCACCACCTGCCACATCATCGTCCGTGAGGGCTACGACTCCCTGGAGGAGGCGGATGAACTGGAGGACGATTTCCTGGATATGGCCTGGGGGCTGGAGCCGGATTCGCGCCTGAGCTGTCAGGCGATTATCGCCGACGAAGATCTCGTGGTGGAGATTCCGCGCTACACTATCAATATGGTCTCTGAAAGACACTGATCGGGAGTAGAGCCATGAAGTGGACAGATATCAACGACATCGCCATCGAGTTGCTGGAGGCCCACCCGGATGTGGGTCCACTGGCCATCAACTTCGTCGACCTGCGCAACTGGGTTCTGGCGTTGCCCGACTTTGACGACGACCCCAATCACAGTGGCGAGAAGATACTGGAGGCCATTCAGGCGGCCTGGATTGAGGAGCTGGACTGATTTTATGAAATCAAAAACCTGCCTCATCTTGCTCCGGGGCGGCATCAAAGCAGCCAGCTACCCGGATCGCTTAGGGTGGAGCATGCACTCTCCGGGTAGCTGGCTACTTTGATACCTTGGATTGCGGGGTGACCCTGCGCACAAACGGCTCGATACCTCCACCCCAAAGGAATATCGGCCTCTAATTTAACCAGGTGCCATACTCCAGCCTATGGAATACTGCCGCAGGCAGCGGGACGCACCTACTGTCACCGGAGCGCCGATAAACAGCCAATAAAATTCCCGTTAGGCAGTTTTTTTCTCCTTTTCTATCGTGTGTTTGTAACCCACTGATTTACAAGTGAAAGAATCTCCCTCATCCCGCCGATTCTGGATGAAAAACAGACCCAAAATCCGTATAATTGCGCGCTTCGTTTAATTACCCTGTCTGGAGACCTCCCATGGCCGTAGAGCGCACCCTGTCCATCATCAAACCCGATGCTGTTGGCAAGAACATCGTAGGCAAGATTTACTCCCGTTTTGAAACCAACGGCCTGCAAATCCTCGCCTCCAGAATGCTGCGTCTGAGCGATGAAGTCGCCGGCGGTTTCTACGCTGAGCACCGCGAGCGCCCCTTCTTCCCCGACCTGATCAAGTTTATGACGTCCGGTCCGGTGGTGGTTCAAGTGCTGGAAGGTGAGGGCGCTGTCGCCAAGAACCGTGACCTGATGGGTGCAACAAACCCGCAGGAAGCCGCAGAGGGCACTATCCGCGCCGATTTTGCCACGTCCATCGATGCCAATGCGGTGCACGGTTCTGACTCCCCGGAATCAGCGGCACGTGAGATAGCCTATTTCTTCGCCTCCAGCGAGCTTTGCGAGCGCTAGGCACTCGTTGCCTGCTTTGATGTTATGACATCGCCCATCGCCAGCACCGCGGAGCAGTCCCGCCAGGAAACCCCCAGGGTTAACCTGCTGGGCCTGTCCCTGCGCCAGATGGAACAGTTCTTCGGGGACCTGGGGGAGAAAAAGTTCCGCGCGCAGCAGGTGTTGAAGTGGATACACCACGCGGGCGTTACCGATATCGGGGAGATGACCAACCTGGGCAAAGCCCTGCGGGAAAAGCTTGCGGATATCGCTGAAGTTCGCCCGCCGGAAATCGTCAGCCAGCATGACTCCAGCGACGGTACCCGCAAATGGGCCATTCGCGTGGATGGCGGTGGCCTGATCGAGTCCGTGCTGATTCCCGAGGCTGGCCGGGCGACATTGTGTGTCTCTTCCCAGGTGGGCTGTAGCCTGGATTGCAGTTTCTGCGCCACCGGCAAGCAGGGTTTCCAGCGTGACCTCAGTGCCGCGGAAATCATCGGCCAGGTGTGGCTGGCGATTAAATCCTATGATGCCTTCCAGTCGGGCAACGGTCGTATCGTTACCAATGTGGTGATGATGGGCATGGGCGAGCCCCTGCTGAACTTCGACAATGTGGTGGCCGCCATGGACCTGATGCTGGAGGATCTGGCCTACGGTATTTCCAAGCGCCGGGTGACGCTGAGCACCTCCGGTGTGGTGCCGGCCCTGGATCGCCTGGCGAAAGTCAGTGAGGTCTCACTGGCGGTGTCCCTGCACGCTCCCAACGATGAACTGCGCAGCCAGCTGGTGCCGATTAACCGCAAATACCCGATTGCAGTCCTGCTTGAAAGCTGCCGCAATTACATCGATGCCCAGAGCGACAAAAAGCGGGTGGTCACGGTGGAGTACACCCTGATAGCCGGCATCAACGACCAGCGCGAACATGCCCAGGAGTTGGCCGTGCTATTGCGGGACTTCCCCTGCAAGATCAACCTGATCCCGTTCAATACATTCGAGAAGTCCGACTACCAGCGCCCCAGTGGCAATGCGGTATCACGTTTCTGGCAAGTACTGGTGGATGCAGGATATATTGTCACAGTCAGGACCACACGAGGTGCCGATATCAATGCCGCCTGTGGTCAACTGGTGGGTCAGGTCGTGGACCGCACCCGTCGTAGTGAGCGCCACCGGGCGGCTGCTGAAACTCAAGTTATTGAAGTGGGGTAGGGGGTGTTTACCATTACTGGAATAAAACTTAAGAATGTTGTGTTGCTGCCGGTTCTGGTGCTTGTCATCGCGGTAGCCAGCGGCTGCATTACGACCACTGAGAGCGTATTTACCGAAGACGCGTCTCCCCAAAAAGCCGTGGAGAGGAGGGTGGCCCTGGCGCGGCAGTATATCGGTCAGGGGAACTGGGAGGCAGCCAAGCGCAATCTCCAGCTCGCCTCTGATATCGACCCCAATAATGCCGGAGTACAAGAGGCGTTTGCGCTGGTTTACCAGAGTACCGGCGAATACGAGCGGGCGGAGGAGAGCTTCAAGAAGGCGATCAAGCTGGATCCCAAGCTGTCCCGTGCACGCAATAATTATGCGGCCTTTCTGTTCAGCCAGCAGCGGTATAAGGAGGCCGAGAAACAGTTGGATTATGTGGTCAAGGACACCCTGTACTCGGGCAGGCCAAGGGCATTCGTGAACCTGGGTCTGTGTCGTGTGCAATTGTTCGATCCGCAGGGTGCCGAGGAGGCTTTTGTGCGGGCACTCGCCATGGACCGTACCAACAGGATCGCGCTGCTGGAAGTTGCCCAGATCCGTTATGACGCGGGGGACTTCAAAACCGCCAACACCTATTACGATACCTACAAAAGAGTCGCACGCCAGCAATCAGCGAGGGGCTTGTGGTTGGGTATTCGTCTGGCCCAGGCGACGGGAGACCGCGATGCGGAGGGCAGTTATGTGTTGGCGCTGAGAAATATCTATCCCGATTCGGCTGAATATCAGGCCTATCTGCGGACGCAACAAAGTGACTGACGAAGGTGCACGGCAACTGGATGCCTTTACCACCCCGGGGACCTTATTGAAGGCAGCCAGGGAGGCCCAGGGTATCGGGGAACGTGAGGCGGCAGACCGCCTCAATCTGATGCCGGGCTATGTCGCCATCCTGGAACGGGATGATTACCAGGCCCTGCGCAGCCCTCCCTTCGCCCGGGGCTATATCAAGGCCTATGGTAAGCTGTTGGGCCTTGATGAGGAGCAGTTGCTTACCTGTTTCGACCAACTGCGTGACAGCGACCAGGAGGAGCAGCAGAAGCAGAAGCGGGTTGTGACCCGGCCACTGCAATTACAGCGCACAGACTTGGGCGTGGTGATCGGACTGGCCGTATTGCTATTGCTGGTACTGGCACTGTGGTGGTGGCAGGGTGGCAAAACCCCGGGCGCGAATTCTCAAGGCAGTGCTGCCCCGCAATCCATTCAGAGCGAGCCACTGGCTCCTCCCGCAACAGGTGAGCAATGAATTCCGAATCCCCGATTGTCCGTCGCCACACCCGCAAGATTTATGTGGGAGATGTTGCGGTGGGAGGCGATGCGCCGATCAGCGTGCAGAGTATGACCAACACCGAGACCTGCGATGTGGCGGCAACGGTGGCCCAGGTGCGCGCCATAGCGGACGCGGGTGCCGATATTGTGCGGATTTCCGTGCCGAGTATGGAAGCGGCCGAGGCCTTTCGCCAGATTCGCGCCCAGGTCACGGTGCCGCTGGTTGCGGATATCCACTTCGATCACAAGATCGCACTCAAGGTGGCTGAATACGGCGTCGATTGCCTGCGTATCAACCCCGGTAATATTGGCAGGGACGACAAGGTACGGGAAGTTATTGACAGTGCCAGGGACAAGGGTCTACGGATTCGCATCGGGGTCAATGCGGGTTCCCTGAGTAAGTAGCTGCAGCGCAAGTACGGCGAGCCCACGGCCGCGGCGCTGGTGGAATCGGCCATGCATCACGTGGATATCCTGGATAAATTCAATTACCCCGATTTCAAGGTCAGTGTTAAGGCGTCCGGTGTATTCATGGCGGTGGAGGCCTATCGTCTGCTGTCCAAAGAAATCGATCAGCCACTGCACCTGGGCATCACCGAGGCGGGTGGCTTGCGCGGCGGCTCGGTAAAATCGGCGGTGGGTCTTGGCATGCTGCTGATGGATGGCATCGGCGATACCATCCGTATTTCACTGGCGGCGGACCCGGTGGAAGAGGTCAAGGTCGGTTTCGAAATCCTCAAAAGCCTCAAGTTGCGTGCCAATGGCATCAATTTTATCGCCTGCCCCAGCTGCTCCCGCCAGAACTTCGATGTGGTCGCCACCATGAATACCCTGGAACAGCGTTTGGAGGATGTACGCACGGCCATGGACGTCGCTGTGATCGGCTGTATTGTGAACGGCCCCGGGGAGGCCCGTGAAGCGGATGTGGGACTCACCGGTGCCAGCCCCAACAACCTTATCTACGTGGGGGGAGAACCGGACCACAAGGTCAGCAACGAGGATTTTGTCGATCACCTGGAGCAGGTGATACGCCGGCGCGCGATGGAGCTTGAACAAGAGCGGGCGGCGCAGGATGAAAAACTGATTGTGAAATCCTAGTTGATCGATAGCGGCGACCCCTGGAGAGTACGTGAGTAAACTAAGAGCCATCCGCGGGATGAATGACATCCTGCCGGATGAAACCCCCTATTGGCAGTTTCTGGAGCGGACGGTACACCGTGTGCTGGCCAGTTATGGCTACGGCGAAATTCGCCTGCCGGTGGTTGAGCACACAGAACTGTTCAAGCGCTCCATCGGTGAGGTCACCGATATTGTCGAGAAGGAGATGTACACCTTCAACGATCGCAATGACGTGAGCCTGACCCTGCGCCCGGAAGGTACCGCCGGCTGTGTGCGCGCGGTTATTCAGCAGGGCATGCTCAATGTCCCCCAGCGCCTCTGGTACGCCGGGCCCATGTTTCGCTACGAGCGTCCGCAGAAAGGCCGGCAGCGACAGTTTCACCAGGTCGGGGTGGAAGCCTTCGGGATTGCGACGCCGGATATGGATGCGGAGATCATCCTGATCTCCGCCAGGTTGTGGCGGCAACTGGGTATCGATGACAGCGTACAACTGCAGCTTAATTCGATTGGTAGCAGCGAAGCTCGAAACGCTTACCGGGCGGCGTTGGTAGAATATCTGGAGCAGCATGTGGAGGCGCTGGACGAAGACAGCCAACGCCGACTGCACAGCAATCCCCTGCGCATACTCGACAGCAAGAACCCGGATACCCAGGCCTTACTGGACGGGGCACCGGCCCTGGCCGATTACCTGGATGAAGAATCCCGTGCCGATTTCGCCCGCTTATGTGATTTGCTGGATGCCGCGGGAGTGCCCTATGTGGTGAATTCTCGGCTGGTGCGCGGCCTGGACTACTACAACAAAACAGTCTTCGAGTGGGTGACCGATCGCCTGGGCGCCCAGGGTACGGTATGTGCCGGAGGGCGTTATGATGGCCTGGTGCAGCAGCTGGGTGGCAAGGCCACACCCGGCGTCGGTTTCGCCATGGGCATGGAGCGCCTGATCCTGCTATTGATTGAGCTCGGTGTTGGGCCCCGCGTCTCGCCACTGGCGGATGTGTATGTGGTGTCCGTTGGTGATGAGGCGCAGCGGACGGCGCTGGCGGCCGTCGAAAAGCTGCGCAACCAACTGCCCGACCTGGATATCGTGCTACACACCGGTGGCGGCAGTTTCAAAAGCCAGATGAAAAAGGCGGACAAGAGCGGCGCCCGGGTTGCCCTGATCTGGGGTGAAGACGAAGTGGCGGCGCAGGCGGTCAGCGTCAAACCCCTGCGGGATACAGGTGGTGAAGGGGAGCGGGCGCTACAACAAACGGTGCCGGTTGAAAAATTACAGGAGACACTGTGCGCAGTGCTCACAGGTTGAGATTGAGTAAGAGGAAAACAAGTGGATCAATATCGTACTGAAGAAGAGCAGGTTGAGGCGTTACGCCGCTGGTGGGATGAAAACGGCAAATCCACCATCGCCGCCATTGTCATCGCGGTGTCTGTTGGTTTTGGCTGGCAGGCATGGAAGGCCAACGACCAACAACAGCGGGAGAACGCGTCGGATATCTACCAGGCCATGTTGCAGGCCATGGGCGCGGGCGATGCCTCCGCAGAGCAGGGATTGGTCGGTATCGACCTGGCTGAGCAGCTCAAGGCAGACTATAGCGGCAGTACTTACGCCCAGTTTGCGGTGCTGCACCTGGCGCGACTGGCGGTGACCAATAACGATTTATCGGAAGCCGAAGCACAGCTGCGCTGGGTTCTGGGCAAGGCCGACCGTGGTAGCGATGTCGCGCTGATCGCCCAGATGCGTTTAGCCCGGGTAATGGCCTCTTCCGGTGATACAGACCAGGCCCTGGCGATTCTCGAGGAGGTGGGGGAAGGTCCCTACCAGGCATCCTATGCGGTGGCGCGAGGGGATATTCTGCTGGCTCTGGGCCGCGATGAGGGCGCGCGAGCAGCCTATAACCAGGCGCTAATGCTGGCGGCGAGTAGCCAGGGGCAGCTCAATATGCCGGCACTGGAGCAAAAATTGCAGAGCCTGAACCCTGTTCCCGCTCGCACTATCGAGACGGCCAACAGCCGGGAGGATTAACGAAATGAGGCGGGAAACTAAGCGGCTTCTTATACTGGCTATGGCTCTCAGCCTCGCAGGCTGCAGCACTATCTCAGGCTGGTTCGATAGCGATGATGACGACCCCACCGCGCCGGTGGATCTGGTCAAAATAGAGCAGACCGTCAAGATCAAGAAGCTCTGGTCCGCCGGGATTGGCGATGGCCAGGGCGATGGCCTCTACCGGCTGCAGCCGGTGATAAGCCGCGACGTGATTTACGCGGCCTCCGCTGAGGGTATGGTCAGGGCGTTTGAGCGCGCCAAAGGCAAATCCCTGTGGAAGGTCGACCTGGATACGCCACTGTCCGGTGGCGTGGGTGTTTATGAGAACGCGTTGTTACTGGGTAGCAGTGAGGGTTTTGTGCTGAAGCTCGATGCCAGTTCCGGGGAGTTACTGTGGTCTACCCGGTTGCGTGGTGAGGTGTTGTCTCCACCCCAGGCCAACGGCAAGGTCGTTGTCGCCCAGACCTACGACGGCAAACTACAGGGCCTGGATTTCCACACAGGAGAGATTCTGTGGACCTACGACAGCAACGTGCCGGTGCTGACGGTTCGCGGCACCAGCGTGCCTATATTGAATAACGGTGTGGTATACGCCGGGTTTGCCAATGGCCGTGTACTGGCTTTTAATGCGCAAACCGGCGCTATCGGCTGGGAGGTGCGAGTGGCTATCTCCCAGGGTCGTTCCGAGATTGAGCGAATTGTGGATGTGGATGGCACCATGCAACTGGCGGGTAAGGAGCTTTACGCCGCCAGTTACCAGGGCAGGGTGGTGGCCATCGACGTGGCCAGTGGCCGCAAACTCTGGCAGCAGGATGTGTCCTCATTCTCAGGTGTTTCCCAGGGATTTGGCAATATATACGTGGCGGATGAAGACGGCACTCTTACCGCCTATTTGCGCAATGGCCAGGGCGTACGCTGGACACAGACCGCCCTGGGCTATCGTGAACTATCGCGGCCGACACCGGTAAGCAGTTATGTGGCGGTGGGGGATTTTGAGGGTTATGTACACCTGCTTTCCCAGGTTGATGGTGAGTTCGTTGGTCGGGTCAAAGTGGACGGCGATGGCGTCAGGGCTGATATGTTGAGTGACGGCAATATCCTCTATGTGTTTGGCAACAGCGGTAAGCTTGCCGTCTATGAGATTACAGCGAAGAAGTGATTCCTGTTATCGCTCTGGTCGGGCGTCCCAACGTTGGTAAGTCCACCCTCTTTAACCAGCTCACGCGGAGCCGGGACGCTCTGGTGGCCAATTTTCCCGGCCTGACACGGGATCGCATATACGGCGAGGCAAAAATAGGTGATCGCCCCTTCGTGGTCATTGATACCGGCGGTATCACTGGCGATGAAGATGGCATAGATTCAGAAATGGCCGGCCAGTCATGGACGGCGATTGAAGAGGCCGATGCGGTGCTGTTTATGGTGGATGCCCGGGAGGGGCTGAACGCCACGGACGAGGCACTGGCCAGGCACCTGCGTCAACGCAATAAATCCTTTCACCTGGTGGTGAACAAGATCGACGGTCTCAATGAGGATGTGGCCACCGGCGATTTTTATTCACTGGGTGTGCAGTCCATGTACGCTATCGCGGCGAGTCACGGTCGCGGCGTGCGCAGTATGATCGATCGCGTGCTGGCGTCATTTCCCGATGCACAAGAACAGCGCGAGCATGAGCGCTATCCGGACAGTATCCGTGTGGCCATCGTAGGACGCCCCAATGTGGGTAAGTCGACTCTGGTGAATCGCTTGTTGGGGGAAGAGCGGGTTGTTGTTTTCGACGAGCCGGGTACCACCCGTGACAGTATTTACATCGATTACGAGCGAGACGATCAGAAGTATACCCTGATCGATACCGCCGGCGTCAGGCGGCGCAAGAACATCAGGCAGACGGTGGAGAAATTCTCTATCGTAAAGACGCTGAAGGCGGTGGATGACGCCCATGTGGTGATTCTGGTGATGGACGCTCACGAGGGCATCGTGGATCAGGATATGCACCTGTTGGGCCACTGCATCGAAGCGGGGCGCGGCCTGGTACTGGCGGTTAACAAATGGGACGGTATCGAGCCACACCAGCGCGACTGGATCAAGGTGGAGTTGCACCGGCGTCTGCAGTTCGCCGACTATGCCGATACCCACTTTATCTCTGCACTGCACGGCACCGGGGTGGGCCATCTGTACAAGTCGGTTAACGCTGCCTATCAGTCCGCCACTCGCAAGCTGAACACCAATGCCCTGACCCGTATTCTGGAAGGCGCCGTGTTTGATCATCCGCCGCCCATGGTTAGCGGCCGGCGAATCAAGTTGCGCTATGCCCATGCCGGTGGGCAGAATCCGCCGCTGATCGTCATCCACGGTAACCAGACGGGCAATGTTCCCACCAGCTATCAACGGTACCTTGAAAAAGTCTATCGTCGTGAATTGAAGCTGGTCGGTACGCCGGTGCGTATCGAGTTCCGCACCAGTGAAAACCCCTACACTGAAAAGCGCGGAAAATTAACCCAGCGCCAGGTGCAGCGCAAGCGGCGCTTGAAGACCCACGCTAAAGAGAGCAAGAAGAGTAGGAAGAAATAGCCCCACTCAGTCCCCGTCCAGCACGTTATCCAGGTTGCGGTCGATGCCCATCCGCTGGCCGGCTCCGGGTGGTGTGCAGGTAAATGTCAATTCCTGCCCCGGGTTTTCGGCCAGGGCGAGCAATTGGTTCATTTCAATATTGGCGTCTGCGGCCCGGTCGGTGCGGAAGCTGCCATTAGACAGCATCAGTGCACCGCGTGGCTCGCCGTCTATCAACCCCTTTACGATCAGGTCACACTCACCCAGCCCAGCCCGCTGGACCAGCAGTTCCAGTCGTGTGTTGGCCCTTTCCACCGCGGCGGCCCCAATGGTAATTTGCTGCCCAACAACCGGTGCCAGGTTGCTGTCGAAGGCGAACACAAAATCTACCACCTGCTCCCTCTGGACGTCACTTTCAAAGGCAAATACGCCGCTGCGGAGGAAATTGCTCACCGTGTCGATACCACCGTCGTGCAAAATGCCGAAGCCGCGCATCTGGTCCCCCATATGAACTGCCTCCTGGCCGGGCCGGGGTACGCTCTCGCCAAACATGCCGATCTTGTTGTAGGTACTGCGCAGTTGCACGACCTTGAAATCTTCGGTGATTCCCGGGCCTTCATTGGTCATCAGCCCGGCCGTACCGAACTGCTTCTGCTCCACGTCCAATACATGGCAGTGATTACAGGTGAGGGCGTCACCGGTAGTCGGGTCTTCCATGTACACCCGGCGGCCTTCGGTCTGGCCGGGCGTCAACTGGTTATCCAGGGCGCGAACAGGGTTGGGCGGGGGCACAATGGCCAGGGCGAAGTCAGTAAAGTCCTGCATCATAGCTTCCGGTAACTCCGTCGCACGGCCTACGAGGTCGACAAATGCCGGGTTGAACTCTTTGAACGCGGCGGCTTCCAGGCTCTCTGGCTGTCCGTTGATCTCAGCGCGATTTTGCCCGGACCTGTCACCGCGCCAGTGCATGGGGCCGCTGTCGGCTATGCCACGAAAGGTTTGCGTGGTCATGGGTCCTTTCATGGGGTGAAATACGCCCTGTGTGGGGAAGCGCAGGGGTACGAATTCGTTTACGTCTTCGATGACAACCCCGTCCGGGTTGCCCAGGTCCCAGGCCAGCGCATCCGTATCGCCAAACAGGTGGCATCCGCCACAACTGGCAGTGCCGTTGGAGGAGGTGAGGTCGGCATCGTACAGCAGCCGGCGCCCGCGCCGGATATACGCCGGTTCGGGATCGTACATGTTCACGGTTTGCAGTGGGCTGAGTGTATTGGTGTCGATGACGGTGACTGAGTTGCCGTAACGTGACAGCACATACAGGCGCTCGCCATCGGGGCTCAGGGCGAGGCCGCTGGGTCCGCCGCCTGGAATCGCCACTTGCCGCTGCGGATCCGGTTGGTAGTCTCCTTTCTCCAGTGCCGCGGTGTCTATGGCTGCCACCTTGTTGGAGCCGAAGGCCGCCAGGTACAGGGTGGAGCCGTCCGGACTGACCACCATGTCCATGGGTTGGGCCAGGCTTTTCTGTTTTTCCCCGGGGGGGATGGCCTCACCTGCGCCGAGTGAAAAATCAACGTGTGGGTTAAGACGGTTAGCGGTGATCTGTCCGCCTTGTAGTACGCTGATCCGGTTCTCTGAGAAGTGGCCGCGTACGGTGGTGGCGTTATTACCCGGCCCTTCGAAGCGCACCCGGTTGCGCGCATCGGTATTGGAAATATAGACCACCTCGCTGACCGGGTTGGTGACGGCGTTAAACAGCACGGTGCCGATACCGCTGAAGCTTTGTATTACCCGAGGTTGCTCGGCCACGGCATCCAGCACAAAAAGATCCAGGTCCGGCAGATCGAACATGACCTTCTCGGACCAGTCCCTCCCCGACTCGTCCACCCAGCGGGCGCCGTCGTAACCGACGATTAAACCGGTTGCCGGCTGTTTTAATTCTTCTACGTTCTCCAGTGGTGGTGGCTTGTTATTGGCGACGACAGGTTCATTCAGCAGTGCAGTCGTCTGGTTGCCGGAAAGAAATGCGGCGGCGTAGACTCTTGTGCCGTCTGCGCTGCGCGCCAGGGCGCGGGGGGTATCCGCGAACAGGTTGACAATAGTCAGGGGCGTGCCACCGAAGGTATTGCCTGGGTTATCGGCGTTGAACACCCAGACGTCAGCCCGACCGATACCGGGGGTTTTCATGTCTTTGATGGTGAATGAGGGGTGGTTTTGCCCTCGAAAGGCCGCGGTAATGAAGGCCCGGTTGTTGTCGGCACCGGCAAATACGATATCGCGTGGTTCGTCACCCACCAGCAGTGTACGGCTGACTCGCGGTGCGGGATCATCGAGGCGCACGATGCTGACGCTATCGGACAAGTGGTTGACTACCCACACTTCCAGTTCAGAGCGCGCGGCCACCGCCACGGGATCCAGCCCGACAGTGACCGAGCCCGCGTTTACCAGGCCCGATGAGGTCACATCGAATATTTCCAGTCGAGCATCCGCGGTGTTGGCCACGAACAATCGTTTGCCCGAGGGCGACAGGGCGACAGGGCGAACCGGTCCGCTCTCAAACAGGGTGACACCGCCGTCGCCCGCCGGGGCTGGTGGTTCAGGTTCTGGCTCAGGCTCAGGATCGGGATCGGGGGCCGGGTCTTCAGGCGTTGGAGTTGCCGGGATCGGATTGTTGTTACCCGAGCCGGAACCTCCACCACCACAGGCGGTGAGCGAGAACACAAGACACAGAGCGGGAAGAAGTAAAAAATTGATCGATTTCATGTATGAGTTTTAATAAGCAATGTCAGGTATGTGTGGTGAGTCCCGCTGCGTGCCATACTCAAGCGTATAGAATACTGCGCAGGTAGCTGCTTTGGGGATTTTTTTGCCTGGCAAAGGCGTGGGGTTCCAACTGAGCAAGGCAAAAAACTTCCGGAAGTAGCGGGACGCCTCCACTTAAGTATCATTCATGCATAAGCTGATTATAACAAGCTGAGGAATTTTTTTCGGGGTGATTAATCGGCTAGATTATGTACTTTTGTTGAGATAGGAAACTGGCGTGGTTGCCCGAGCTCAAAAACTGGATATCTGACCGCTTTCAGAGCCCTTTTTTAACTCTTATTGACCCGGATCAAGTTGCAGACGAATACTGTTCGCAGGCAGCGTGACTACTGCCTGTTTCCTTTGTGTACTCCTTCCTAACCCTGCACAAGGATCGCCGGATATAATCCCGGCAGCGCTACATACCTGCAGGCCATAACTATCGAGGTTATCTATGACACTCACCCGACTGGACGCGCTGGACGCGGCCGAATTGCAGACAGACCCGTTCGATTACATTGTAGTGCCGGATTTTTTGCCGGCCGACACGCTGAAACTCGTTAATGCGGACTACCCACAGATTAGTACCGCCGCGAATCATGAATTACGCGACCTGCACTATGGGCGGCGGTTTGAGGAGTTTTTGCAAGAGCTGCAAACTGACGAGTTCAAGGCGCACCTTGGCAGCAAGTTCGACGTCGATTTAAGCCAGAACCCGACCACCATCACAGTACGCAAATACTGTGAACGTACGGATGGCAATATACATACGGATCATGCCAGCAAGATCATAACGGTACTGGTGTATTTCAATGAAGAGTGGGGCGGTGAGGGAGCGGACGGTTGCCTGCGCATGCTGCGCTCATCTTCGGATATTGAAGATTACACGGCTGAAGTGAAGCCCCTGGGCGGCACATTACTGGCATTCCGTCGTACTGACCATTCCTGGCATGGCCACAAGCAATTCGTGGGCGAGCGCCGTATGCTGCAGTACAATTTTTTGTCTAATGCCATACTGGCGCGTATCAGCCAGAAAGTCAGCCGCGCTTCCACCCACTTTGGAAAACGCGTGCTGGGATTGCGCTAGCAGCTGATCACACAGTTTGGGTTTACGCTGGTAGTGCCGCCAGCGTCTCGTCCAGAGGCCTGACCTTGCCCACAACCCTTACGGCGTCCTGGCGCACATGGTTGTGGGCCATCTCATATTCCACCATATCGTCGCTTACCGTGCCCATGTCCAGGCACTCTTTCAGCAGGCCGAAGAACAGGTCTTCCTGGTTCTTGTCCGGATGGGATTTGTAGTGCCCCAGGAAGGCGTAATCGCCGAATACTTTACGCCGCAAGTGCATCACCCAACCAATGGGGGGGAAGTACCTGGATTTATCCGCGGGGATGAAGTCAATAGGCAGCCCCGCTTTCCAGGGCTGGGTCCAGCGCTTGGTGGTATGCAGCATCTTTGTTCTGCAGTTTAATACGTCAAGGTCGTTCCAGTTCTTCTCAAGCAGGCCTATGCTGTCGCGATCTTCATACATCAGGGTGATCCACTTTTTGTAGTCACGCGTACCGTCAAACATATCATTGAATTGCTCCGCTGCGCTCCAGTGGGTCAATTTGGCGCAGTCCAGCAACATCACGCTGCTGGCCATCGGACCTTTGACATTTTTGCTGATGCGACTGCGGGGCCGGCACAGGATTGCCTTGCCTTCCATGTCCCGGTTCAATAGCTCCCACACATCGCTCACTGCGAATACGTCCGGGTCGATGACCAGGGCCCGGCCCTTGAAACCCATCAACTCCGGGGGCATAAAACGCAGGGGAGTGAAGGATTGTAAGTCACTCATGCGCCACTTGCGCCGGACCCCGTTGCGCAGGAATAAATCCCCGTCCCGTGCCACCAGAAAGGGGTGATCGCGGGTTTCTATAAACTTGATGTCAAACTTGTCATTGTGAGTGGAAAAATGCCGTAACGACCGCTCGCCGACATGCGCGCCGAGAATCTGTTTGTGGTTGACGTGGATAAATACACAGGGTTTTGGATTCATTAGATTTTACCTGTTAAATATAGGGTAGGTCTGCCCGGGCCATGGCTGGTGGGGCCTGGCCTCCTGGTTGGCTCACTCAGTAAAGCGTCGAGGGCTGTTTATAATCTGATCGACGGCACGCTTGAAGATAACTATTTACACTATTGGCCTCATGTTGGCTTTCGTTTGATCCAGATCAGTATTTTTCCCAGTGCCGCGCCCTCACTTTAGAAGACCGTTGTTAGCTTCCGCTGCTTCCGGGAGTTTTTTGCCTTGCTCAGTTAGGATAAAGCATGCCTTTGCAAGGCAAAAAACTCCCGGAAGCGGCTACCAACGGTTGCGTTCAAGCGGGACTTATCAACTGTCGCCTCAAGTTAAGTGCCACTCATCTATAGGAAAAGCTTGCGCTTCACAATTATGGTGTTATAGTCATGTATAACACCATATCAATGAGGCGCTGGTGATGAACTTGAAATCGAGAAGAAATGTGATGAACTACAGCGACGACCGCGTGTTGAACTACGGGGTCGTATTTCTTATTTGCGCGTTGGTAAGTGCTCTGTGCGGCGGTGCACTCGCTTTATTGTGTTTTGCTCTGCTGGTGCTGGTCGTGGAAGTGCTGTCTCACTGGCACAACCAACCCGCTGGTAAGCTGCACCAGCAGTCATAGTGCTCAGGAACAGAGAATGATGTTACGCACATTATTTGTTTTATCGTCGCTGCTGCTGGCCACAGTCGGTCACGCGGACACCCAGAGGGTAGAGGATCTTGAATTCCAGCGGATCCTGGTACACGGCAGTACCACGGTAGAGATTACCCAGGGTGAGGATGAGTTACTGCAGCTGCGAGGCAGCAGTGTGGATCTGGAGAAGCAGCCCTTCTTCCTGAGCGGGGATACCCTGGTACTGGGGCAAAGTAAGGCCCACCCGGGCAAGAGTTTCAGCGATGTCAAATTCAAGCTGACGGTTGCCCGGTTGGAGCACTTGCAATTGACCGGCTCCGGGGATGTCTATGTAAAGCCGCAGGAAGTTCGCAACCTTCATGTTTCGGTCGCCGGCTCCGGACAGGTCAAGTTATTCGCTGTTACCGGACAGGATGTGGCTTTGATAGTGAGTGGTTCCGGGGAGATCCAGGCGGTAAAGCTTGTCGCGCAACAGTTACAGATGGTGGTGTCGGGATCCGGCGATATCCAGTTGGGTGAGTTAAGTGGGCGCGATATAGAGGCTTCCGTGAACGGCTCTGGCGATATTATTGTGCAGGATGCCGGTAGTGCCGATAGCGTGGAGATCAATATTGTCGGGTCGGGCGACGTCGACATGGGCTCGCTTATCGCGGCCTCCGTCGAGGTGAATATCGTGGGGTCGGGCGACGCCAGCATTGGCGAAGTGAAGCAACTGAATGTAAACATCATGGGTAGTGGCGATGTGAGTTACAGAGGCGATCCGGAAATTGACCAGTCCATTCTGGGCTCGGGTGACCTGCATCATGACTAGCAGCCTGCTGAAAAAGCCTCAGCCGGCACGATACGGCGTTGAAAATGCCCTCAAAATGCTCATGTACTGTCGTGTACACTCCGCTTTTTCGGTCATTTTCGCCTTGTCTCGCACTCGCCTGAGACTTTTTCAACAAGCTGCTAGCAGCCCGCGGGGGGGCGCGATGTGACCGTAGAGTGGAATGACAAGCAGCCGATCTACAAACAGCTGCGGGACATGGTGGTCGAGCGCATTATGGACGGCTCCTTCCCCGAGGGCGAGGCCGTGCCTTCGGTGCGGCAGGTCGCTGCGGATTACCAGATCAATCACCTGACGGTAGGCAAAGCCTATCAGGAGTTGGCAGAAGTGGGCCTGTTGGAAAAGCGCAGGGGCCTGGGTATGTTCGTCACCGCTGGCGCATGTTGTGCGCTGACAGATGATGAACAGCGCCGCTTCCTTGACGAGGAAGTTCCGGCATTTGTAGAGCGGGTACAGGTTTTGGGTATGGATATGAATGACGTGGTGGGACTGTTGCTTGACGCCGGGAGCGATAAATAATGGAAAGCATCATAAGGGCGAGGGGCCTGACCAGATCCTTCGGAGATATCAAGGCCGTTGACCACATTGACTTCGACCTTGAAGCCGGGTCGGTGGTGGGTTTGATTGGCCCTAACGGAGCCGGCAAGACCACCCTATTGCGCGCACTGCTGGGGCTGACTGAGTACGACGGGGAAGTCGACGTGCTTGGCAACTGCCCGCGCAGCGAGCGTTCGAAGCTGATGGAGCAGGTCTGTTTTATCGCAGATACCGCCGTGTTGCCGCGCTGGATGAAGGTTGATCAATTGCTGGATTATACCTCGGGTATTCATCCGCGGTTTAATCGTGAACAGGCCGAGGCGTTACTGCGCAGTACCGAAATAAAACTATCGCGGCGCATACGGCACCTGTCCAAGGGCATGATGGTCCAGCTGCACCTGGCCCTGGTGATGTCCATCGATGCCAGGCTGTTGATTCTGGACGAACCCACCCTGGGCCTGGACATACTGTTTCGCAAGCGTTTCTTTGAACAATTACTCAACGATTACTACGATGGAGAGCGCACCATTATCATCTCTACCCACCAGATAGAGGAGGTCCAGAATATCCTCACCGGTGTGATGTTCCTGAATAACGGGAAGTTGGTATTGAACAAATCGATGACAGCCATCGAAGATGAATTTGTCGAATTGCACGCGGTGGGCGAGTCAGTCGCAAAAGCGGCAAGTATCCCGCATGTGGGCAAGCGCAGCATTCTCGGTGGCAAGGCCTTTATTTACGAGGGAATTGAGCGCGAGTCATTGGCGTCTCTGGGTGAATTGCGAACACCTTCGGTGTCCGACTTGTTTGTCGCTAAAGTTGGAGGAGCGCGCGCACATGGTTACTAACACACAGCCCATACAGCCCGCACAGTCCCATCGCGTATTTACCCTGGTGCAGCGCGAGCTACAGGAATATAAGAATTCGCTGTTCTGGACACCGGTAGCGATTGCCCTGGCACTTACAGTGATCATGCTGCTCAGTGTGCTCCTGGCCAACCGCATCAGCGTGATGGGGGACGCCATAATGCAGGTGATTTTGCATGAGGAGTCGGCCAGTGGTATGAATATCATCATTCACATTGATGACGATGATGAGGTGAGTTACGAGTACCGCGTAGAACAACAGGAAGGACCCGTCGATGAGGATGATTGGAATTTTTCCAGAGAGTGGGATTTCAAGCCCAAAGTAGGGCCGGACTCACAGGAGCAGACCGGGATGAAGGTAGAAAGCCTCAACCCCATGCTGAACATGTTGCACAGTTTCATGGTGATGATATTAGTGTTGGTGTCCGTCAATTACCTGTTGGGCAGCCTGTACAACGACCGCAAAGATCGCAGCATCCTGTTTTGGAAATCCATGCCGGTGTCGGAGTGGGAGGAGGTATTGTCCAAACTGGCTGTGGCCCTGGTGGTTGCCCCGGCGATATTTATCGCTGTATCGATTCTCACCCAGTTAGCCTGTGTTGTGCTGGCTATGCTTGTGGTGTGGCGCATGGATATGGATCCGTTCCAGTTGGTTCTGGGCAATATCGACTTCGTGCCCCTGTTTCTCAACCAGATTGGCGGCTGGGTGCTCACGGCGCTGTGGGTGGCCCCGGCCTACGCCTGGTTGTTGCTGGCCTCGGCGGCAGCCCGGCGTTCACCCTTTATGCTCGCCATCGCGCCGGTGGTCGGACTGATGCTGATCGAGGGTATATTCCTGGGTACGGAATATGTTGTCTCCGCGGTAGTAAGCCACCTGCCGCATATTACTGATGGCGGCAGTGCTGTCGGCTTTTACTTTTATGGACCCGACTGGTCTTCCTTGAACTTCATGGGCATAGCGCTGGGGCTGTTGTTCGCGGCTGTTGCGGTGGGGATCGCGGTCTACCTGCGGCGCTATCGCTTTGAGATCTAGTACACCGGCAAAACGCCCACTGCAGCCAGCAAATAGCAGATGACGAGCAGTGCTCCATATCCCATGATGAAGTAAATCATCCCGTTACCACCCCACACCCGGTACCGTGCATTACCGTATTTCTGCCGGCTGACTTTGGCGCACAGGGCCGGCACGATGGTGCCCCAGACAGACGCACACAAGCCGGCCAGGCCGATGGCGTAGAGAAAGCCGTGGGGGAACAGCAGGCCGCCGATAGTCGGTGGCAGGAAAGTGACCAGTGCCGTCTTGAATCTCCCCATGCGGGAGTTATCGAAGCCGAATTTGTCGGCGATGTAGTCAAACAGGCCCAGGGTCACACCCAGGAACGAGGAGATCACCGCCATCTGGGCGAAGATATTAAGCAGCGTGGCCAGGCGGTCGCTCTGCACGACGGTGTTGAGGGCGGCCACCAGGTCGCCCATATTGCCGCCGGCGGCAATAATCGGCTGGAACTGCTCGCGCGAGATATTGCCCATGGTGACCAGCTGCCACAGGGTATACACCAGCAGTGACAGCAGTGAACCATACAGCAGGCATTTGCGAATGGTCCGCGGATCTTTGCCGTAATACTTCATCAGGCTGGGCACATTGCCGTGAAAGCCAAATGAGGTGAGGTAGTAGGGCACGGCCGCCAGCAGGAAGGGGGCGTAAGCGAGTTCACTATGCAGCAACACCGGTAACTGCACGCGTACTGTCAGGCCGCCAATAGACAGGGCGAAGGTGATAATCATACCGCCGATCAGAATTGCCGTGATGCGCCCGACCAGGCCGGTGCTGAACCAGACGATGGCGGCCAGCCCCAGCGCGAACAGCAGCCCGGACACGGCCCGCGGTGGAGTAAAGCCCAGGGTGCTCGCCAGGGTGTGGTTGACTACAGAGCCGCCACCACTGATGTAAGCGTAGGTCAGGATGTACAGCACAAAGGCCAGGGTGATGCCGGTCAAGGCATTCCAGCGCGGTCCCAGGATGTCTTTGACGAAGGTGTTAAAGCTGGAGCCCTCAGGGAAGTTGAGGTTGGCCTCCAGGATCATCAGGCTGGAGTGGAACATGCAGAACCAGGTAAACACCAACAGCAGCAGGGACCAGCTGAACCACATGCCCGAGGACACAATCGGCAGCGAGAACATGCCCGCGCCGATCGCGGTTCCGGCGATAATAGCTACCCCGGGAATCAGCGAGGGCCGGCGCTGGCTCAGGGCGTCAGACAATCGATGGCCTGGTCTATCTCGGCGCCGGTATTATAGGTATATGGCGACATGCGCGGTCCGGTTGGGTTGAGTCACAGTGCACCTTGGCACTACACAGACATTGCCCCATCGTGCCCTGTCACCCGTCAAAGTTCAACAGCGATTGCGCGGCTTGTGCTCGGCGCGCGCCTGGCCAATACTGTGCTAATGCGATGACCACACTGGCAGAACAAAGTACTCGAATGACACAGGAAAATACCCGGCGGAAACCCATTGACGAGCTGACCGGCTTCGACGTGCTGGAAAACTTCCAGAAATTTGACCAGCGCGATGAGATCTACTGCCGCTCACAATGGGATACGGAGGTAATGTCAGACAAGGCGGCCAGTTTCTTTCGCGGTTACTTCATGCCAGAGGCCCGCTCCCGCAGCTCAGATGGCTTCACCCAGCGCGACTACGCTCTGCGCAATGCTTCTTGGCATGTCACCAATATATTGCGGGATATTCGCCGCGAGGAAACCGGTCGCAAGGAAGGTTTCTTTGACCACTTCACCTCTCACGACGAAGGCTGGGCGGAGCCCTATGTGTTTGACAGTGTCGAGCAGGCCACCGCCGATGTGAGCAAGGTGGCCAGCTTGTGTGGCGCCGACCTGTTTGGTGTGTGCGCCTATGACGAGCGCTGGATGTACAGTGGCATCTTTGACGAGCGGGCCCTGGCCAGCAAACCACCGGATATCCCCGACGACCTGCCGCACGTGATTGTAGTAGGGGAATCCATGGATGTGGATTTAACCAAAACCGTACCCTCGGCCCTGTCCGGCAGCGCCACCGGCCTGGGTTACTCCTACGACGCCCTGACCCTGCTTACACTGGCCCAGTATATCCGCAATCTCGGCTACCGCGCCTACGCCACCATGAACGATTCTTCCCTGGCGATACCACTGGCGGTGCAGGCCGGTTTTGGTGAGGTGGGTAGGCATAGTCTGTTGATCACTGAGGAATACGGCCCGCGCCTGCGCCTGGGGCGAATCTTTACGGACATACCGCTGGTGCACAGTCAGCCAAAGAAGTTTGGCGTGAAAGCCTTCTGTGATATTTGTGATCGTTGCGCGACAGGCTGTCCCCCCAAGGCAATTTCATTTTCTGAGCCATCTACCGAGGTGTACAACCGTTCCAATCTGATTGGTGTCTCGAAATGGACGGTGGATGCCCAGAAGTGTTTCAAGTTCTGGGCCAACCAGAATACAGATTGTTCCATCTGCATTCGTGTATGCCCCTATAATCGTGACTACAACAAATGGTATAACCGCTGGTGGGGTAAGCTCGCTGGCGGTCCCTTGCGGCGCGTGGCACTGTGGCTGGACGACAGGATGGTCGATCGCGGGCGGCATAAATCCGCCTGGTGGTGGCAGCGCGACTGAACGGAATTACAGGGGAGATAGACGATGAAGTACCAAACCGTCCTGGGTGCGGTATTGTTAGCGCTGGCGGCTCACAGCCTGGCAGAGCAAACCGATATCACTTTCCTGGTCGCCGGCAAAACCAGCAATCACCGGCAGCAGGCCGACGGCAGTAGCGCTGTGTTGAACTATCACTTCTTTGCCGAAATATTCCTGCGAGAGGGGGGTAAGGTCACGCCAGCAAGTTTACTGACGCCCCTGAGCGCTGGCAAGGCAGTGGCCTTTACCGACAGTGGCTATGCACTGGAGGTACACGGCGGCCGCTACAAGACCGAAGCGGAGTTGGAAGCCGCCTATCCCGATGGTAATTACGTGTTCAATTACACCTCGCCCAGCACCGGCGCGGTCAGTCAGCTGGTGGGCCTGGTCAATCCCAACACCGGAGGCTCCGGCCTGCCGGCCGCACCGCGGATTAAACTGTCCCAGAACGGCAGGTCGGTGAACCTGGACGCCATCGATCCCGATGTTGATTTGCGCGTGAGTTGGAGCCAGTTCACTGCCGGCAGCGCCGACCCCCTGGCTATTATGGATGATCTGCTGTTTGTCATCATGGGCGACTGCGATGGCGTGCGCCGCGCCCACAGCGGCAGGCCTTTCGAAAATACGCCCTACCTGACGTATGTCGATACCCACTTCGACATCCAGGCGGAGCAACTGCTGCCGGAGAATGTCTACCAGTTATCAGTGGAGCACGCGGTGCTCGATACCACCAGAGAGCACGAGGTAACCGCTTTCGCCACCTACGCCTCCACCACTTTCCTGGATATCAAAACCTCGGGAAAAGCCCCCGAAGGCAAGGCCTGCCTGACCATACGCGAGCCCTTCGATGCGGGACAGACCGACCTGTAGGGTCGAATTCATTCGACCCTACAATACTTACGGCATGCAGGTGATCTGGCCCGGGCAAATGCGGGTCAGGAGCAAACGCGGGTCAGGCCTTACAATTTCCATCCAATCCCCCTAATTCGCGGCAGTGGATAGTGCGGGGTGGCGCTTGAATTTGGCAACCACGGGGTTATGCTAACGACGGCACGAGTTGAAGATAAGATAAAGGTGGGGTGTGGTTGGTTTGTCTATGACGGTGACTGGTTGTACGGCCCGCTCACTGAGTCGGGTTGGGGTCACCCGCGCCCCTCGTAGTCGCCTGCTCGGCAGTGGGTGGCCGATATGACGCTCGCTTCAGATGCCAACGCAGACTCCTGGACGCGCTATTGGCGAGAAGGACATAAAGACACCTGTTTTTTGCAGGGTAGCGCCTTCTCGCTGGCGGATTTATGGCGCGGGTTCTTCACCGAGCTCCCGGAGGGCTCACGAGTCCTCGATCTCGCGACGGGTAACGGCGCGGTGGCTATCATTGCGGCAGATGTTTCCAGCCAGCAGCAAAAGAATTTTGAAATCCACGGTATCGACCAGGCGGACATTGAACCGGGCATCGCCATCGAGGAAGCACCGGCATCGATCAGCTTGTGCAGGTTCCACGGTAACGCAAGAATTGAGGAGCTGCCCTTCGGTGATGAACAATTTTCCGGCATTTCATCACAGTTCGGTTTTGAGTATTCAAATACCCGTAGGACCACCACGGAGGTTGCCAGGATTTGTTGTCAGGGAGCGCGGGTGCGCTTGGTCATGCACGCCCGGGATGGCGGGATCCATAAATCGAGCATGGCTCGTCTTGCCCGGATTCGGGAAATCACCTCAGAGGGACATGTTCTGCAACGTGCTCAGACCATTGCCAGACTGGCGGGGGACAGTTCGTGGGCGAATTCCCAGAAGATTGACATAGTGCGGGCAAAGTTCATGCGCAAGCTCAAGGCGACTCACAATAAATTCAAAGGCGCACCGCAGGATGACGTCGCCCTCTTGGCGATGAGCTACATTGGAAACCGGGTGCACAGATACCAGGCATACGACCCTAAGGAGCTCCGGGAATCCATGGTTGAGGCTTCTCGGGAACTTCGGGCGTATGCCATTCGCCTCAATGCTATGATCAATGCATCACACGACACAAAAGCGATGGATCAGGTGGTGGGCTATTTCGACGAAGCTGGGTTTTCGCAGGTCGGCTACACGCCCATTGAAGACAATTACACGGTTATCGCCTGGCAGCTGGCCGCCACAAAATGATACTGAAAACCTGCCTTAAATTCGATAATCACTTATCTGGATTTCACTGCCATGGTCGGCGTAGTCGCCCAGAGAGCAAACGCGTGTCAGGCCCTACAACTTCCATCCAATCCCCATAATTTTCAGCCTGAATTTCAATCGATGAAAATTGTAAGGCCTGACCCCCTCCCGATGTACCTTCGCCACCACCACAAAAAACCCGGCCGGGGCCGGGTTTAAGATAGCTGGAAGAGGAGCCTGGCTCCTCGCGGCTCAGCTAGAAGCTATAGCTGATATTGCCCCCAATGGTGCGCGGGCTGGGTCGCAGGCGCATGCCACTCACGCCGACGTTTTCCCCGGTGCCGGTGTAGTAATCCTCTTCATCCAGGTTCTGCACGTAGGAGGTGAAGCGCCAGTTTTCCATGTCGAAGCCGGCGCGCAGGTTCCATACGTCATAGTCCGGGGTCTTGAAGGGGTAATCACCATGGTCGGCGATAGAGTTACGGGCGATTCCCAAGTTGGGCGAGGGACCGTCGGTCTGTTTGTAGGTCAACGCCTCGATATCCGCAAACTGGCCGTCCCGGTGCACGAATTCCAGTTGCACCCAGGCCTCGTTGTTACCGATAGGGAAGCGATACTCTGCGCTGGCGTTGTAGGTCCACTCCGGCGCCTTGGCAAGTTCCAGGCCTTCCAGATCGACATCGAAGCTACCGGTGATGGTCGCGGTGGTGTCGCTGGTGATCTCCGTGTCTACATAACCCACAGCACTGGTGATGGTCAGCCGATCAGTGAGCGCAGCCAGCAATTCCACCTCCCCGCCCCAGGCCTCGGCATCGTCGATATTAATGGTCTGCTCGAAGTTGGAGGTCAAGTCTCCCGGCGTCAGGAAACGGAAGGATTCCATTTGCAGGTCCTCCCACTCCATGTAATACAGGGAGGCGTTCAGGCGTACCCGGTTGTCCCACAATTCGCTCTTGACACCGATTTCGTAGTTCCAAAGGCTTTCTTCCTTGAACGGACTTTCTATCGCTGGTTGGCCTTCCTCGTTGGTATCGTTGCCCAGCGAGATACCGCCGGCCTTGTAGCCCTTGGAAATCGTGCCGAAGACGTTAATGTTGTCGGTGGCCTGATAGCGGGCAACGAAACGGGGGGAGATATCGTCAAAAGTCTCCTTGCCTGAAGCCGTCGGGCGGGGGAAGTTTTCATAACTGGGGAAAAAGTCGGGATTAGCCGGACCTTCATCAAAACAGCAGGTTGGTGCGTAGCGATAGCTCGTGAGTTCGTTTTTCACCTCATCATCGGTATAACGGGCGCCCACAATCAGGTCCAGTTTCTCACCGAAGTGCCACGTGAAGTCGGCAAAGATGGCGTAGCTCTCCAGTTCCCATTTTTTGCTGTTAAGGGCCAGTCCCAGGCCCTCGGGAAAGGGTGGCAGCCAGCCCGTCCCGTTGATGGTTGCCGTGGGCTGGATTGATATCGCCACGTTGTTACTCTGTTTCTGTTCGTCGCTGGCATACATGAGCCCGCCGACGAATTCGTATTTTTCCCTGGATATTTCCATGCGCAGCTCCGTACTCCAGGAGTCGCCGTCATAGGAGTTGTCGCGGCCCAGTGTATCCGCGCCGCCGACGAGATCGTTGTCGAAAGTCCGATCGAGGGAGGCATCAATGAAGCCGGTGATGGACTTGATGACGATTTCGTCATTCCAGTGATGGGTGATATTCAGGATGCCCACCGTCGATTCATTCTGGGTACTTTCGTCCCGGTCGTGGCTCAACTTGGTTGTGTTGCCGTCGTCCCAGAAGCCGACACCCGGATCTTCCGGTCCTTGCAGTTCAAAGCTGTCGATAGAGTCCAGGTCGAGCACGCCTGATGGCACGTTCTCATCCGTGTCCTGGTCGTCATCGGTGTAGTAGAACGAGGCCAGGATGTTGGTATCTTCCGACAATTGCCAGTCCAGGTGCAGCCTGGCGTTGAGGGACTCCTGGTCAGGCCCGTCGGCACCGTTGGGAGTGAAATCGTTTTCCACCGCGCCGGGGCAGGACGCGGCACTGGCTCCCGAGTGGCAGGCGTTTTCAACATAACCTTCACTGTCCATGTAATAGACCATGCCACGCATCCTGAAGTCGTCGGAGACGGGAATATTCAGGATGCCGGTTATGTTGTACTGGTCACCGCCGTCTTCATAGGTTTCCCCCCCGACGATAACTTCAGCTTCAAAATTCTCGGAAGACGGTCAGACCGGTAGCCG
>PVMK01183822.1_pt1 | contig 84844 bp, 82 predicted proteins | sample 1853481 | NCBI WGS metagenome assembly PVMK01 (sample SAMN08533507, study PRJNA380276) | Marine sediment metagenome, whole genome shotgun sequencing project.
GTTGTCCAGTGGATATCGACCTGGATGAACTTTGTATTCTAAAGCCGGACTGGGAATCGAGGTCCGCTGTGTTTCTTCGGGGATCAAAATTGATCAGCTTTACGTGCATTCACAAAGGCTATCCCCTCCTCCTCCAGAAAATCAGTAGCGATCTTTTTCAGCGCGTTATCGCGATAGCTGTACCAATCGTCCAGGATTCCTCTTCGATGAACGACGGTTTTGAAACGACGAAATGCACCTCCACCACGGATGGCATGCAACAACTCGTGCTGCAGATCATCGTTATCAATAGAACGGCAGAATCGTTTCATGATCGAGTATTCGTGAATCTCGAATTTATCCGGCAATGGCACAAAGTCGCCGGACTCCAGGACCTCCCGGACCTTGGGCAGTATCTCCTTTTGCCAGTCAGGAATGAACTCATCATCCTGGCACCCAGCCTCGATGAGTCGTGCCTCCTCGTCACCAACGGTAAACAGCTCACCTGTCTTATTATTGATGTAGGCAGTCGTTTCGTCCCCGACGAATTCCATTTCCTCGACAACGGCCTGTAATGATACTGGCTTCATATCGGCAACCCTCCCACTATCGAAACTTATGCAGAAGCTTCAATTTGCGCCAATCATCGCCTTACATAATGACACAGTAAAAGCCATGTTGTCGTAAGATGGGCTGTAGATCATGCCTTTATTAATGGGTCTTCCCTGGTTGCTTTCCCCAACAGCTCAGCGCATGAGCTCAGGTAGCAAGTTTTAGAAAACAACAATCATCTCATTGGAACAGTCGGTGGTCGAGCCGGTGACACAGACCCTGTAAGTGTAGCTGCCACCACCCTTGATGCCAATATTGTCCTCGTAGGTTGTGCCGGTAGTGGTGATTTTCGTCGTGTCGCGATAGACATCCACGCCGGCGGGCGACCACTCCAGGCTCACCCACTGGCGGCCTTTCACCTTGTAACCACTGGCCGAATTGAGGCTGATGGCGCTGGCTTCCAGCGTGGTGGCCGAAGTGGCATTCGATGGGCTGGCGTCACCACCACTATTGAAAGCAAATACCTGATAATAGTACCGGGCCAGTGAATTCAGGCCGGTATCGTTGTAACCCTGTTGGTTGGCTCCCACGGTACCCACTGCGGTCCATAAGGACCCATCGGGGGAACGCTCAATCCTGAAACTGGATTCGTTGCCGGAGTTGTCAGTCCAAGCCAGATCAATCTGGCTGGAGGAGATAGCAGTGACGCCCAGGCCAGTAGCCGGATTCGGTGCCGGCACCTGACCCCCCTGGTTATCGGTGCGAATGCGGATCTGATTAACATAGACCGTATCCAGCAAGCGATTACCGGCGGTCCGGTCACTGTCTGTTACCCGCACGCGCACTTCACCACCCACCGCGGCCCCGGGAAGAGGCAGATCTGCGAAGCTGGATGCCGAGTCGCCCAACTCGATTGGCAGGGATTGAAAGCTGGCGCCATTGATGGAATAGGCAAATTGCATCTGGTCGCTATCGCTGGATACGCTCTGCCGCCCGATCAGGGACAGGGTGACCCCATCTCCCGGTTGTACATTGAAAACCCAGGTATGTTGCAGATAGCTGTACCTGCTGGTTTTTCTTCCACCGGATTCACGCTCGCGAATGGATTGCTCAGACATATCTGCCGCATGTGTATCCTGATAGTCACCTGAAACCGTGCCCGAGCCGAACTGCTCCCCGCTGGCGTACTGATCGACAAAGGGTGGCGGCACGACATCCACTGTCACCGCTGCCGAATCGCCCGTGGCGCCCAGGTTATCGGTAACGGTCAACACAGCATCGAATGAGCCTGCTGCTGTATAGGTGTGGGATGGGTTAGCGGAACTGGAGCTGCCGCCATCGCCAAAGTTCCATGCGTACGAAATAACAGTACCGGAGAGGTCCGGGTCGTGCGATCCGGCGCTTGCGAACTTCACAGCGAACCCGGCTGTTACGGATGTGTCATCCGCTGCGGCGACCGCTATCGGCGCCTGGTTATTCACCGTGACCATGAGGCTATCATTGTTGCTCAGGGTATCGTTATCCGTCACGGTCAAACTCACCGTGTAGACGCCGGGTGCGTTATAGGTATGGTTAACCTCCTCTCCGCTGTCGCTGACGCCATCCCCAAAATCCCAGTCCCAGGCGTGAATAGACCCGTCCGAATCACTGGAACCAGTACCATCGAAGCCCACATAAAGTGGTGTGATACCGGGCGTATATGCTGCGATGGCCACAGCCACCGGCGCAGCCAGGCCACCCGGATCGGGTACTGTGCCGGTAACACTGTAGCGGCCCAGGCTGCCATAATCCGTGTATCCGGTAAGCAGCGGGTCATCCTTGCCTACGCCGTCGACACTCAGAAAGTACTCACCGGCAGCCACTAGATTGCCGCTGAGGGTGGCAGGCAGGCTGTCAGCGGGGTTGGAGCTGCCCACCAGTGACCCGGCGCTGTCGCGCAGTTCTGCCCGAATATCCAGATTCGGGCTAAAGGGCGCCGGGTTCACGTCGATGCTGTAACTTCCTGCGCCGCTGAGGAAACTGAATACATCGACATCGCCGCGCAGGTGAATCATACCGCTGCCATTCAAGCTCGCCGTGGTGCCGTCGGTAGATATGGCCAACAAACTGGCGGTGGTGTCGCTGTCACCGTGATCGTCTGCTATCAACGGTGCGCCATAGGCCGGGATCCGATTCAGATCATCCTCGTTTTCGTTCGCACCGCCGTACTCGCCCTTACTCCACTGCACCAGATCCTGGTAATAGCCAACGCCCATAATGGGCGCCCAACCAGTCGGACCACTGCCGTGGCCCTGGTAATAACCGACGCCACCGGAGGCACCGTCGTGGTGCAGGCTCAGGTTGTGCCCCACCTCGTGTGAAATCGCCTCGCCGGCGCCCACCAGACCGGAATTGAAGACAAAGGCCGGCTTGTAATAATCCCCCACGTCATTGAATGCAGTCAGGTAAGCGAAACCGCCGCAGCCACAGTTATCGAAGTTGTCTTTGGTGACAACCACCCGGGTACCATAGAACTCATCCCCGGAGCTGCTGCGGGTGATAGCCGCCTGGCCGGGGTCCTCGGTAGTGACATTTACGTCAAAGGGCGCGTAATCCTCTGCAACCTGGCGCCACATACGCTGAATAAAGTCCAACTCCTGATTCGAGAATGCCGGATCGCCGTCACGCGTGTAGGCCGGCGAGTTGATCGGGTCCACGCCACTGCTGTTGTTCCAGGCGGTGCCGGTGGTCTGGTGACCATTGAAATCCAGGTAAATGACGCGCTTGGAACCGGGGCGACTGTTGAGGGTAAAAGTCTCACTCAGCATAAAGGGCGCCTCCTGCAGGGGATCGCTGGGCGCGCTCTCACCAGCAGGCTGTGGAAACTGGTCAATGTACAACAGGCGGCCCCTCGCATCGATCCAGGCGCTATCGTCCTGCCGCAAGAGACGAACAAATTCGGCGGGTGTCATGCGATAGTAGGCAGCGACGGCGGGCAACTTGTCGCCGAGACGGGCGATGGCCTCCTCGAGGTTGGCCCGCCCGGGCAAATTCACATCGGGAAAAGCCCTTGGGGATGCGTTGGCCGGCCCCGGTGCAAATTCCGGAGGGCCCGCGGAAACACTAGCGCTAGCCAGTGCCAATACCAGCGCGGCCACGCCAGACATGTACGCATAGTTTCGACCAAAATTTACAGAATCCATAACAATGCCCCCAACCAAAATACAGTTGTTTTCCAGCAGTATAGGCATTGATAGGGACCAGTGGCCTACGGCTTGTCAGTTCCGTGAATCCCGTCACATATTTTTTTAAATATATAACTCTTTGTTTTCTATTCTTTTTGGCAGACCACGGGCGCGTGGATTACAGGCCCACTATGGCTGCTTCCCCAGATACTCCTCCAACCGCTCCTGAGCCTCACCCTCAAACAGAATGTCACAGGCCTCGCGCAGGCCCGGAGCTTTCTCCAGATCCTCCCGGCGCACCACCTGCTCTATCTTGGAGCGGCGGCGCATAAAGTCTTCCAGCTTGATGATCATCTCCCGGCGGGCGGCCAGCTCGATCTCGCAGCGGGTGTACTCGGCGTTCTCTATCAGCAACTCGACACAGCTCTCGTCCTCGCGAATGCGCTCCAGCAGGCCAAAGGCGCTCTCACCATAGCGGCGCCAGAAACGCTCCGACAGGGGCTCGGAGGATGAGGCATCGGTCAGAGCATCCAGGTCCATCAACCTGGCCTGCAGCATAAACTCGTCGCGCAGTTCCGCCCCCGGCTCGCCATACCATTTGTTGTCCGCCTGCGGTACGGCAATGCCCAGACGCGCTATCCACTGGGCCACCTCGTCACCCACATTCAGGCAATCGGTTAACTTGCCGCCAAAAATGCTCAGGTGCTGCCCGGGCTCATCCACCTCGATAACATGCTTGCGCGACAGCTCCACCCAGTCGGCCACGCCTCCCTCACCCTTGATCGCCAGGGGGCGCACCCCGACGCGTTCGGAAATTATGCTGGCCCTGGTCAGGGGCGGGTCGAGATCCAGCAGGGCATTGGCATTTTTCAGCACAAAGTCCCGGTCCTCGTCGGTAACCTCCACCGCGGGGTTGTCCACCTGGGTGTCGGTAGTGCCGATACAGGTTTTAGGGCCCATGGGGATCAGGAAAAACAGCCGCCCGTCGCTGGCGAAGAAGGTCAGTACCCGCTGGTTGTCAGTAATCCGGTCCACGATCAGGTGAATGCCCTTGGAAAACAGGTGGTGATATTCCGTGTGCTCCCCGCTGATCTGGTTCTGGGCATCCACATAGGGGCCGCAGGCGTTGATTACGGCCGTCGAGCGTATCTCGAAACTGTCACCGCTGATCACATCCCGGGCACGGGTGATCCACTGCCCATTTTCGCGCCGGGCTCCAGTGGACTCCACGTAATTGGCGGCAATACAGCCATAATTGAGGCTTTTGCGGATGAAATTGAATACGAAGCGGGCGTCGTTGTCGTACAGGTAGCAGTCAGAGTACTCCAGACCCCCGGCGACGTTAGTGGTGTTGATCACCGGCTCGGCCGCTTCGATGGCCCGCCGCGTAATGTAGCGCGGCGCTTTTGTCACAAAGCGCCCCATGATCCAGTACAGCACACTGCCCAGGTAGACAAAGAAGGGCCAGAAACGAAAACCGCGCTGTATCGTGGTGAAAAAGCGAATTTCCTTCACGGTGGACGGGTAGGCGCGCATCAGTTGATTACGGCACTTGCACAGTTTGTTGACCAGCAGAAATTCCTGGGTTTCCAGATACTTGATACCACCCCAGGCCAGGTTGGAGGAACTGGAGCTGACACCACAGGCAAAATCGCCCCTGTCGATCAGGGCCACGCGCACCCCCCGCGCCGCCAGAGAGGCCGCGGCAACAGCGCCGTTGATGCCGCCGCCGACGATAAGCACATCGAAGGCCTGCTCGCCCAGTTTTTCCACATTACTGTTGCGCAGTGTTACCGCCATTTAGCTACTTCCTCTTGAGGTGGCCGCGCAGTTTACTACAAGTTCCAGAATCGCTCGCACAGGGAGATGAAGTTCATGGCGCTCTCGCTCAGGTTTTTCCCCGCCCGGTAATAAAGCCCTACCTGTTTGTCGATACGACCGAAGGACACATCATCCATAATCCGAAAATCAGCGCAGGACGGGTGCTCAAGCAATAACTTGCGATCGATAAAGGTCACCCCCATGCCCTGCTCCACCATATGTATGCGCAAAGACAGGCTGCTCACCTCCCACACGGTACTGAACTGGTCACGCAGGCGCGCGATAGACGGGCGCATATCGGGGCTGTCCAGGGCGGATGCAATCAGCGGAGTGAGCTTGAGGGCGTGCTCATCGCCACGGATCATCTGCTGGTATTGGGCGTGTTTGGGGCTCACCACCAGGTGGCGTGAATCGGTGTACAGGGGCGTGGTTTCGAAGGCAGCCATGTCTTTCTGAAAAGGCCCAAGCCCCAGTTCCACGTTACCCGAGAGCACGGCGGAAATAATACTACGGGCCGGCATTTCAGCCACTTTCATCCTGGTATGGGGGTTTTCCCGGTAGTAAGCACTTATTAACTTTGGTGCGTAAAAGCGATTGAGCGAGGCACTGAGCGCCAGGTTCAGGGTCTCGGTTTTACCCTGCTTTAACTGGGCGATATCTTCCAGCGTCTGCTGCTCATCGCGCAGTACGTCAACCGCGTGTTCGAACAGACGCTTACCCACGTCGGTCAACCTCAGTTCCTTGCCCCTTTGCACCAGTGACGTGCCGATCTTGGACTCCAGGCCTGCCACCGCCTGGCTCACCGCCGACTGGCTGATATGCAGGGCATCCGCCGCACGCCTGAAGCCACCCTCTTCAATTACCGCACGAAAGGCTCGTAACTCACTGTTTTCTAAGCGCATATTAGTTTTACTAATACATTAATAAGTAACATTAACTCTACTAATTAAGTTGCCCCCCGTATACTGTGAAATATTACCATTTTCGAGATAATAATATGTCTACAGAACAAACCGTATATTCAAACGACCTGGCTGGCGTTGTTGTTGGCGAGACCGCTATTTCTGACGTGCAGGGCGAAAAGGGGCTGCTGAGTTACCGTGGCATCGACGTCAACGACCTGATTGGCGTGCCCTACCTGCATGTGGTGTGGATGGTCCTGTTCGGGGACTGGCCCACGGAACAGGAAAAAAGCCGGCTGAAAGCGTTTATGTGCCTGCACGCACGCCTGACCTATACCGAAATTGATTTGCTGCAACACGTATCCCGGGATTTGCATCCCATGCTGATGCTGCAGGGACTGATACCCCTGCTTACCCTGCCGCAGGAAGAAACCCTGGGAATCGACAAGGACGCGGAGCAGGGCCTGTTCCTGGCGGCGAAGATTTCCGCCCTGATCGCCGCCCACCACCGCCTGGGCCATAGCAAGGCCGTTCTTCCCCCTATTGCCGGACGACTCGTCCACCAGAACTTCCTCAACATGTTCCACGGCAGCGCCCCGACAAAGGAGCAGGTACGCATGCTGGACGCGGCCCAAATTCTGCAGATGGAACACAGTTTTAACTGCGGCACATTCGCCGGGCGGGTTTGCGCCAGCACACTGGCACCCATCCAATCCTGTATCTCTGCCTCCATCGGCACCCTGTTTGGCAAGCTGCACGGCGGCGCCGACCAGGCGGCACTGGAAATGGCCATGGAAATTGGCAGCCCCGACAAGGCCGAGGCCTACGTCAAAGACTGCCTGGCCAACAAGGTAAAAATCATGGGCATGGGGCACCGGGAATATCGCACGGTGGATCCGCGCGCCAATATCCTCAAGCCCATGGCCGTAGAACTGTGCCAGGACGAGGAAAGCAAAAACCTGTTGGCGACACTGGTGGCGGTGGAAGAAGCCTGCCAGCGCGAATTCGCCGCCAGGGACAAGGAAATCTGGGCCAATGTGGAATTCTACAAAGGCGCTGTATTCCACAGCCTGGGCATTCCCAGTCACTACTTCACCGCTATGTTCGCCATGTCGCGCGTTTACGGCTACATCGCCCACTTCCTGGAGTTCCGCAAGGACAACCACCTGATCCGTCCCCGCGCCCTGTACACTGGCCCTCAGGTCGGCGAGCGGGACAAGTCCGCCGCCTAGAACGCTTTTCTGCGCCGCTCATTCAAGCAGCGCAGACTTTGACATCGCAATTCCCGCTGCCTGCTACCCTCAAGCTGGTCTCCCCTGTTGCAACTGCGCAAATGTATGCGTAAAAAACTGTTACCCCCCGGCGAACCGAAGCAGGCTCTAATTATGCGAATTCTGGCTGCAGCACTGGCCTCACTATTACTGGCAGGGTGCACAGACGATAAGGTCAGCGAAGCGCTGGGCACCCTGGAGCGAGATCGCATCGTGCTCAAGGCCACCGCCCGACTTGAAGAGCTACGCAATGGCGCCCGCCCGGAAGATATCGCGGCAGCCAGCGCCCGGGTGAATGGGGCCAAGGCCACTCTGCTGGAGTCTGAATCCAACTACAAACGGACGGTGTCCCTGGTTGAGCAAAGACTAACGGCACAGGCGGCCCTGGATCGCGCCCTGGCGAGCCGCGATGCGGCGGAGGCCAACCTGAAGTCGGCCAACGAAGAATTGTTGCGCCTGACCAACGGCACACGCCAGGAGCAACTGGACCAGGGCGCGGCCGCACTGCAATCCGCCGAGGCGCAACTGGCCTTCGAACAATACCGGCTGTCGGAATTGAGCGTGGTGGCCACCCGCGATGCCTACCTGGACAGCCTGCCCTGGAATGAGGGAGAACGGGTGACACTGGGTGCGACTCTCGCGGTGCTACTTGCCGGAGACAAGCCCTATGCACGGGTCTATGTACCCGAGCCATGGCGCGCCAGAATGGTCGTCGGCGACAGTTACCCGGTCAAAATCGACGGGGTGACAAAGTCCTACAGCGGCCGCCTGCGCTGGATCGCCACGGACCCGGCATTCACACCGTACTTCGCCCTCAACGCCAGCGCATGGCACTGGCAATTGCCACCCTGCACTCCCCCACAATGCTGTTCCTGGACGAACCCACCTCCGCCGTGGACCCGGAAAACCGCCGGAATTTCTGGGAGAAGCTGTTCGACCTCAGTGACAGCGGCACCACCATACTGGTCTCCACCCATTACATGGATGAAGCGGAGCGCTGTCACCAACTGGCCATTCTGGAAACTGGGCACTTGAGAAATCACGGCACCCCCATCGCATTGATGAGCCAGCTCGATGCGCGGGTGGCGGAGATTACCGGCCCCAGCCTGCGCCAGGTAAAGGAACAGGCACTGCAGTTACCGCAGGTACAGTCCGCCGCCCAGTAGGGCCTGCAACTTAGGGTATTGCTACGCCGGGGCAGCACAGACGCCGTTAGCTACCTGCGCGAGCAGTTGGGCGACAGCGAGTTGACCATCAATCTTACCAAGCCGAGCCTGGAAGATGTCTTTGTCGCCTCCACCGGCCCAGGTGATGGCATATGAACTCGTTGCGCCGCATCGGGGCCATTACCGCCAAAGAGCTGAAACAACTGTCCCGGGACCGGGTCACCTTTGGCATGGTCGTGATGATCCCGTTGATCCAGTTGCTCCTGTTCGGCTTCGCCATCAATAGTGTGGTGCGCGACATACCCATTGCCGTGGTGGACCTCAGCGGCAATGTCGCCGCCCGCATTATTACAGAACAGGTACGCGTTACCCAGGTGGTAAAAATCACCGCCTATTACGACACGCCGGCTGAAGCCGAAGCGGCAATCGTCGCAGGGAAGGTTCGCGCCGCGCTGGTATTCCCGGAAAATCTGATGCAGCGGGTCACCAGCGGCCAACCGGTGGGGCAATGGCTGGTGGACGGCTCGGACACCATGGTGGGCTCGGCCCTGCTGGCATTGCGCAGCATGCCTCTATTGCTGGATGCCGGGGCCCCGCAAGGCGCCTACCGAATGGTTGGGCCAAGTTTCGAAGTGGCACTGTTTTTCAACCCGGAGCGCCGCTCCGCGGTGAATATCGTGCCGGGGCTGGCTGCCATCATTCTCACCATGACCATGATCATGTTCACCTCGATAGCGCTGGTGCGCGAGCGCGAGATGGGCAACCTGGAATTGCTAATCACCACGCCGATACACTCCCTGGAGCTGATGGTGGGCAAGCTGATACCCTATATTTTCGTAGGCATCATACAAGTCACCATTATCCTCGGCCTGGGGCGGGTGGTATTCAAGGTGCCATTCCAGGGAGATTTCGCCAGTCTGGCGATAGTGACCCTCGCCTTCATCGCCGCCAGCCTGAGCCTGGGACTGTTGATTTCAACCATCGCCAAAACCCAGATGCAGGCGATGCAGATGACATTCTTTATTCTCATACCGTCCATCCTGCTCAGCGGTTTCATGTTCCCCTACGAGGCTATGCCAGTAGTGGCCCAGCATATCGCCGAAGCACTGCCGGCGACGCACTTCATACGATTGATGCGGGGTGTGGTCCTGCGCGGTGCCAGCGCCGCGCAACTGCTGCCCGACATCCTGTGGCTATTGACCTTCACCGCCATCATGCTGGCCATCGCAACCAAACGATTCCGCAAGTCCCTGGATTGACCGGGCCGTACGGGCGGTTGTGCTCTAGGTGGCAAATATCCCCTGCAACCAGGCACTGATACGCTGGATCTCCGCCTGGCAAACCTCATGACCCATTGGGTACTCTAGCCATTCCACGCTATAACCCGCGGACTGCAATTGGTCGCGGGCGGCCTGGCCCAGCGCCAGGGGCAACATCATATCCTGGGTGCCGTGACACATCAGGATGGGCGTGTCGGCATTCGCACTGAGGTCGTCAGTGGCCGCGCTGTCAGATGGCGGCAAAAAGGTCGAAAGCGCAAGAATTCCGGCGAGGCGCCGGGGGTAGTGCAAAGCGGTGCGCAGGGCCAGCACGCCGCCCTGGGAAAAACCGGCCAACACGATACGCTCGGTAGGGATGCCGCTGTCGATCTCGGCCCGAATAAGGTCACGCACTTTGAAAATGGATTTCTCTATACCCGGCAGCCCCGCGCCGCGGTCAGCGGGATCGAAATCGAACCAGGCCCGGGCCACCTGGCCGGCGAAGGCCGTCACTGGTATCTCGGGTGCGTGAGGGAACACAAAACGCAGCGGCAGGTCGGCCGGCAGGCGTAACTGCGGCACGATCGGTTCAAAGTCGTGGCCGTCGGCCCCCAGTCCATGCAACCAAATAACCACCCCAACCGGTTCTCCGGACGGGTTGATTTCCACGGTGGGTAGCGGTGCTGCCAGCATAAGGTGTTACTCCTGGGGTCAGAGAGGTCATTGTACAGGTTCCCTTTCGTGTGGGGCAGCGATGCCTTGACATTGGTCATCGCCGAGGGAAAATGAGGACCGTCCACCCCTGAATGCGAGGCAAGTCAGCCTGGCAGCTCTTGCAACAATTGAACTGCCTGCTCGATTTCCCGCTTTATCTGCGCGTTGGTAAGCTGGTTGGTGTCCACACCAAAATTGTCGTAAAAACTGGGTACCGAAATACTGGCTTTTACATCAGCGGCAAAATGCGGAGCTGATTTTTTTGCCGCTGCCAGTACATTGGCGGCACCACCGGGGACTGGGAAACCCTGTCAACCTACTGGCGTGATGACCTGGATGCCCGCATCAGTTACCTGCAACGCCTTAGAGACTCTTTGAGCAGCTGCATTGGCTGCGGTTGTTTGTCGCTGAAAAAATGTCCGATCTACAATGAAGACGATAAGCTGGCTGGTGAAGGCAGCGGGGCTGTGATTCTGGATCGCGGTGCAATGGCCCAGGCTGACGCCCGGGATTGACTTAACTGCCACCACTGGTTTTGACGCCTGTGACAAATTGCTTGCGTTACATTACAGTGGCCTCCTCGTCCGACAGTAACGAAATACATTATTATGCGGCCTAACATTACCCACTTCATCCTACTTATTGTGCTCGCCCTGCTGTCGGCCTGCGGCGGCGGCGAATCCAATGTGGTACAGGGCAACCGCGACGGTATTTTGCATTACGGCAACGGCTCCGAGCCCCAGGGGCTGGACCCCCATGTGGTTACCGGCGTACCGGAAAATCACCTGGTGCGCGCCCTGTTCGAAGGGCTGGCGGTGAAAAACCCCTACACCCTGGAACCGGAACCCGGTGTGGCTGAAAGCTGGGATATCTCCGAAGATGGCCGCGTCATCACCTTTCACATCAACCCACTGGCGCGGTGGTCCAATGGCGATCCGATGACCGCCGGTGACTACGTGTGGTCCTGGAATCGGGCGCTGAATCCGGCCATGGGCAACCTGTACGCCTACATGCTGTTTCCGGTAAAAAATGCCGGGGCATACGCGTCGGGCAAGATAAGCGATTTCAATGAGGTGGGTGTAAAAGCGCTGGACGAACTCACCCTGCAGGTCACCCTCAACGAACGCACCCCCTACTTCATCCAGCTGATGGATCACTACAGCACCTTTGCCGTGCACCGGACCACCATCGAGAAATTCGGCAAGGCCACTGACCGTTTTACCCGCTGGACCCGGGTGGAGAATATTGTCAGCAACGGCGCTTTTCGGTTGAGCGAATGGAAGTTGAACCGGCGCATCAGCATGGTGAAAAGCGATACCTACTGGGACCGGGACAATGTGAAGCTCAATGGCGTAGTGTTCTACCCCACGGAAAACATTGTCAGTGAAGAGCGCATGTTTCGGGTGGGTCAGTTGCATTACACCGGGGGCATACCGCTGGACAAGATTCCGGTGTACCAGGCCATGGAGAATACGCCCTATGTGCAGGCACCTTACCTGGGCACCTATTTCTACAGGTTCAATACCGAGCGTCCGCCGGTGGATGATGTGCGGGTGCGCAAGGCCCTGTCGATGTCGATTGACCGGGTGAAACTGAATAACTCGGTACTGCAAAAGTCCAACATACCCGCCTACAGCATCACACCACCGGGCACCCTGGGCTATGAGCCGCCCAAACTGTTTGATTACGACGTGGAGAAGGCGCGACAGTTGCTGGCGGACGCGGGCTACCCCGACGGCGAGGGCTGGCCGGGGCTGGAACTGGTCTACAACACCAGTGAGAGCCACCGCAAGATCGCCGTCGCCCTGCAGCAAATGTGGAAGGATGCGCTCAACATCGAGATCACCCTCTCCAACCAGGAGTGGAAAGTCTACCTGGACTCGGTAACCCAGATGGAATTCGACATCGCCAGGGCCGGCTGGATTGGCGATTATGTCGACCCCAATAATTTCCTGGATCTTTTCTTAAGCCGTGGAGGCAACAACAGCACCGGTTTCGCCGATCCGCGCTATGACGAGATGATTCTCAAGCTGGCGCCCCAGGCCAAAACCCCGGAAGAGCGCTTCGCCATCTTCCGCGAGGCGGAGACCATGCTAATGGAGCAAATGCCCATAATCCCGATCTACACCTACACCAGCAAACACCTGATCAACCCCAGCGTGCAGGGTATGCCCTCCAATTTAATGGATTCCCTGAACCTGAAATATGTGTGGCTGGATCCTGACAAAGCGACAGCGGAACTGGTCAACTAAACACATGCACCATAACGCCGCTAGCATGTTCCAAAAGACAGCTGGCACGATACTGGGTATCCTCATAGCGGTGGCGTTGCCGGCCTGTTCCCGGGGAGAGTCCAACGTAGAGGCGGGCAATCGCGACGGCATCCTGCACTATGGCAACGGTGCTGAGCCCCAATCCCTGGACCCACACGTCATCAGTGGCAGCCCCGAGGTCACCATAACCAGCACGCTGTTCGAGGGACTGGTGACCACCAACCCCTATTCCCTGGAAATAGAGCCGGGTGTCGCCCAGCGCTGGGAATTCAGCGATGACCGGCGGGTGATCACATTTTATCTGAATCCCCGGGCCAGGTGGTCCAATGGCGACCCCGTGACCGCCGAGGATTTCGTCTGGTCCTTTGAACGCGCGCTCACCCCGGCCCTTGGCAACCCACTGGCCTATACGCTGTTTCCTATCGTCAATGCGCAGGAATACGCCGATGGGACCATCACCGACCCGGATGCCATCGGGGTAAAAGCGCTGGATGAGCGCACTTTCGAGGTGACACTGAACAATCCCACACCCTACTTTCTATCGATATTGGCGGGCTACACCGCATTCCCGGTGCATCGGCCTACGCTGGAAGCCCACGGCAGGGTCACCGACAGGTTCACCCCCTGGACCCGCCCAGGCAATATGGTAAACAACGGCCCGTTCACTCTGCAGGAGTGGAAAATGAACAGACGCCTCACTGTGGTAAAAAGCGAGACTTACTGGGACGCTGAAAACGTCAAGCTCAACGCTGTGGTATTCCATCCGACTGAAAATGAAATCAGTGAGGAGCGGATGTTTCGCGTCGGTCAACTGCACTACACCGACCGGGTACCATTAAATAAAATACCGACTTATCGGACGATGAAAAACTCGCCCTATCGGCAGGCGCCGCTACTGGGTAGCTATTACCTGCTTTTCAATATCCTGCAGCCTCCCGGCAATGATGCGCGGGTGCGACAAGCGCTGGCGCAGGCAATCGATCGCGACACCCTGGTCGCCACCATCTTGCAGGGCTCAGAATCGCCCGGCGTCGCCCTCACGCCACCGGGCATCCCCGGTTACCAGCCGCCGGATATTATTGAATATGATCTGAGGCCGCGAGAAAGCTGTTGGCTGAGGCCGGCTATCCCGACGCCGGGGCTGGCCGGGGCTGGAATTCACCTACAACTCCAGCGACAACAACCGCCAGATCGCCGTGGCCGCACAACAAATGTGGAAGGACGCTCTCAACATCGACGTGACTCTGGCCAACCAGGAGTGGAAGGTCTACCTCGATACCTTAAACGAAGGGAATTTCCAGGTGACCCGCGAGGGCTGGATAGGGGGTTATCTGGACCCCGAGACTTTTCTGGGGAGATTTATTACCGAAGGCGGCACCAACCGCGCCGGCTTCTCCGACGGGCGCTATGATGAAATCATGCAGCGCCTGGCGCCAACGGCAAAAACACCCCGAACAGCGCTTGCAGCTATTAAACGAGGCTGAGACTATTCTGATGGAACAGGTGCCCATCATTCCCATTTATACCTATAACAGCAAGCACCTGGTACAGAGCAGCGTCAAGGGCGTCCCGTCCAACGTACTGGATTTACGTAATTTCAAGTATGTGCGGCTGGAGCCCGACGCCGGCATCTGGAAGGAAGAGGACTGACAAAACCATGTGGCGATTTACCGGCTACCGTTTGCTACAAGCCATACCCGGTGATACTGGCGGTAATTACCATAACCTTTTTCCTGGTGCGCATGGCGCCGGGGGGGCCCTTTCGACAGTGAAAAAGCGGTAATGCCGGAGGTCAAAGCGGCGCTGGAAGCACAGTACCGCCTGGATCTGCCTATGTTCCAGCAGTATACGGCCTACCTTAACGACCTCGCCCACGGTGAGTTAGCCCCTCCTTCAAATACCCGGGGACGCAGCGTCAACGAGTTAATCGCCGCGGGCCTGCCGGTTACTGCGGAGCTGGGGCTTTACGCACTGTTGGTAGCCCTTTGCATCGGCGGCATAGCCGGTGTCGTCGCCTCACTCAAACCCAACACGGCGCAGGATTACATCCCCATGTCCGCCGCCATGATCGGCATTTGTATGCCGTCTTTTCTACTGGGGCCACTGCTGGTACTGGTGTTCGGCATCTACCTGGACTGGCTGCCCGTGTCCGGCTGGGGCGATATTCCGGGGGATAAAATACTGCCTTCCATCACTCTCGGTGCGGGCTATGCGGCCTATATCGCGCGCCTGAGCCGGGCGGGCATGCTGGAGGTTATGTCGCAGGATTATATTCGCACCGCCCGCGCCAAGGGCCTGCCCGAGTGGCAGGTAGTCACCAGGCACGCCTTGCGTGGCGGCCTTATTCCAGTAGTGGCGTTCCTGGGTCCGGCCTTTGCCGGTCTGTTGTCCGGCTCTTTCGTGGTGGAAACTATTTTCCAGATTCCGGGCCTGGGCCGCTTCTATGTGCAGGCCGCCTTCAATCGCGATTACACCATGATCCTGGGCACCACCGTGTTCCTGTCCACCCTCATTGTGCTGTTCAACCTGCTGTCGGATATTCTCGCGGCCTGGATGAACCCGAGGTTACGTTCTCAGTTCGGAGACCACTAGCCTTCATGGACATTGCCGAGGCGGAGCAGGGGTCCTCCCTGTGGCATGACGCCTGGCTGCGCCTGCGCAAGAATCGCCTGGCACTGTTCGGGCTGGGCGTACTGCTCCTGTTTATCGTCATCGCGGTGCTCACCCCGTGGCTAGCCCCCTACAACTATGACACCCAGAACCTGGATCTGGGGGCGACACCACCCTCCGCGGCACACTGGCTGGGCACCGATATATTCGGGCGGGACCTGATGACCCAGATCATGTACGGCGGGCGCATCTCTCTCTCAGTGGGTTTTATGGCCACCGCCGTGGCCCTGTTGATCGGTGTCACCTGGGGCGCCATCGCCGGCTACGTGGGCGGCCGGGTGGACACGATAATGATGCGCCTGGTGGATATTATGTACGCCCTGCCCTTTATGATTTTCATCATATTGTTGATGGTGGTGTTCGGGCGCAATATGCTGTTGCTATTCCTGGCCATCGGCGCGGTGGAGTGGCTGACCATGGCCCGTATCATGCGCAGCCAGGTGCAGTCCCTGCGCCAGCAGGAATTTGTCGAGGCGGCTATCTCACTGGGCCTGCCACCGGCGACCATTATCCGGCGCCACCTGATCCCCAACGCCCTGGGTCCCATTATCGTGTACACCACCCTGACCATACCCGGGGTCATGCTGCTGGAGGCCTTCCTGAGCTCCTGGGCCTGGGCATCCAGCCGCCACAGACCTCCTGGGGCCTGCTGATTTCATACGGTGCGGAAACCATGGAAGAATTTCCCTGGCTGCTCATTTTCCCGGGGCTGGCCCTGACTCTGACGCTGTTTTCCCTTAACTTCCTCGGCGATGGTCTGCGCGACGCCCTGGACGTGCGCGGCTCCAAGGACTGACCCCATGGCACTATTACTGGATGTACAAAACCTCGGAGTCAGCTTTGTCACCCGCATGGGTACCAACAAGGCGGTGGACGGTATCAGCTTCAACGTGAAAACCGGCCAGATCACCGCCATTATCGGCGAGTCCGGGTCGGGTAAGTCGGTGGCCTGTTACAGTATTCTGGGCCTCATACCCATGCCACCGGGGCGTATCGACGGCGGCCGCGCCCTGTTCGAGGGCCGGGATCTGCTGCAACTGAACGAGGCAGAGCTGCGCGAAATCCGCGGGCGCGACATCGCCATGATCTTCCAGGACCCCATGACCTGCCTCAACCCGTTCATGACAATAGGCAAGCAGCTGATGGAGCCCCTGCTCTATCACAAGAAGGTGTCAAAGCGCGAAGCGCGCCAGCGGGCCCTGGAGTTGCTGGAAGAAGTGGGCATTCGCGACCCGGATTCCACCATAGACAACTTCCCTCACCAGTTTTCCGGCGGCATGCGCCAGCGGGTGATGATAGCCATGGCCCTGATCAATGAGCCAAAGCTGCTTATCGCCGACGAGCCCACCACCGCCCTGGACGTGACCATACAGGCCCAGATACTAAAGCTGATCGCAGAATTGCAGCACAAGCGCGATATCGGCGTGATCTTCATCAGCCACGACCTCGCCGTGGTGGCCGACATCGCCGACCAGATCGTGGTCATGCAACAGGGCAGGATCGTGGAATCCGGCGATCGGGAAGGCATCTTCCACCACGCCGAGCACCCGTACACCAGGAAGCTGCTGGCGGCGATTCCCGCAGACAGCAAGCAGACCGCGCCGGGTAAACCGGAGCCCCTGATCCGGGTGCGAAACCTGTGTACCTGGTTCGAGCAGGGCAGGGGCAAAGAGCCGGTGAAGGCGGTCGATGACGTCAGCTTCGACATCAACCGCGGCGAGGTACTGGGCCTGGTGGGCGAGTCGGGCAGTGGCAAATCCACCATCGGCCGCTCTATCCTGCGCCTGGTGCCGGTCACCTCGGGCCATGTGACCTTCGATGGCACCGACGTAACCGAGCTACAGGGGCGTGACCTGAAAAATATGCGACGCCGCATGCAGATGATTTTCCAGGATCCCTTCGCGTCCCTGAACCCTCGTATGACGGTCTTCGACACACTGGCCGAGCCCCTGTTGCTGCACGGCATGGAGACCCGCAAGAGCGTGGCCCAGGGCGTACTGAAATTGATGGACGACGTAGGCCTGGCTCGGGCCTTCGTACGCAAATACCCCCACGAGTTTTCCGGTGGCCAGCGCCAGCGCATCGCCATCGGGCGCGCCCTGGCCACCCGCCCGGAATTTATCGTGGCGGACGAACCGGTATCGGCGCTGGATGTCACCATCCAGGCGCAGATCCTGGACCTGATGCAGGAACTGGGCCGGGAGTATGGCCTGACCATGCTGTTTGTATCACACGACCTGGCGGTGGTGCGACATCTCGCCGACCGCATCCTGGTGTTGTACAAGGGGCAGGTGGTGGAACAGGGCACGGGCGATGATCTGTTCGAGCGCCCGCAGCAGGCTTATACCCGGCAGCTGTTGCAGTCGATTCCGGGACGCTCCCTACTCGTGTAAGGATAGCTCCAAAAACTCGGCGACCTCGATATTCACATTTTGCAAGCGCTGCTCCAGCTCTTCTTTCATTTCGGAGTGTGTGTTGAGCTTCAGGTAGGTTCGCAGCTCTTCCAATAATTGGGTATGACGCTCCCGAAACAGCAGCGTCGATATGCCGCTAAGGGGCGCCAGCAGCCACCAGGCAAACGCGGGGAAAAACTCATTGTCCAGCAGGCCCGATTGCAGGGACCAGCACAGGGGATACAAAATAAGCCCCGCAGCCAATTTGGTTGTCGACGCGCGGTCTGCTCGAACTTTAATGCGGCTGATCAACCTGGTTAGAAAATAAGGCGCCGCATTCAGAAAAATTCCCAGCAGGGAAAGTGGCAAACGAATCAGGAAGAGTGAGAGTTTGCGCAGACTATAGATCGCCTCAAGGAGCTTTGGGTGCTCCTGGATAACATGCTCATGCTGAACGGAAAGGACTTTAAGCAGACGATCATAAGCTTTTACCGCTTCTACAATTCTGTCCACTCGCCTGGGGTAACGATCTTTCATTGTGAGATAGGCATCGGCGAGTTGCTTATGTACCGAAAATTCATCCGCCAGGCTTGCCTCTTCCGAGTTTTCTGCCTGCCGACTGGCATACAGATCGGCGGCGCGCCCCATGATATTCGCCTCTTCCCAGCTGGGATAATTCACGGTAACCGATTTAATTCCGTCCTCGATACGGCTCATTATCTGGTCAACCGCATCCCGGTCTGCAGGGTCTGCACCCGCAAGGCCGTCCAGCGGATCGATCGGATCCCCGATGGATAACAGTGCTCGTGACCGAAATTTCTGCCTGGCATCGAAGTTTAATCCCACCGGGACGATGCGAATGCCCAGTGGCCCATCGCGCTGCTCCGCACCCAGGGCGATACGCGCCGCACCGGTCTTTAGCGGTTGCAGCTCGGATTCGGAATGGCTGAGCCCTTCAGGGAATAAAACGATGCAGGCTTTTTCCGCCAAAGCGTCATAGCAAGACGAGAACATATCCTGGTTTTTAGCCGCATAGGCGGGGTCAGAAGAGTCTTGTTGGCGATACACCGGTATCGCATTAATCGCGACCAATAATGGGCGTAACGGGGTGACCTTCCACAAAGTGGCTGATGCCAGAGTACGTGGGTCTCTGGGCAAAAACACCCGGGCCAGGAGCCCATCCACGACAGAGTTGAAATGGTTGGGGGTATAGATGACCGGCGCGTCGTCGGGAATTTTCTGCGCACCGGTAATTTCAATTTGCCGAAAGAATATGTGCAACATCATTCGTACAAACGGAATCAACACAACTTCAAGGCATTTCTGGACCATAGCTGCACCCGTGGTTCACCGCTATACGCAGAGTACAGCAGAAATTTCCTGGCGCAACCCGGTGGGCAGGGCCAAGGTGTTCCCAAAATTAGAGCAAGGTATCGGTTCCCGTATCGAGCAGGATATACAGACCCGCCCCTATCATGATCCAGGGCACCAGTTTTTCCCCAATTTTTTCAATTTGCCGGGCAAACCGTGGTTGATCAGCGATCCGCCAGGCCAATGCCGACCACAGCAGGGCACACAACAGGAAGGCACTGACTATCCACAGCAGCGCATCGCGCCCACTCTCCGCCAGCAGCGGAAAGAAGATCGCCACACTGTCTCCGCTGTTACTGAACATCAGCAGGAAACTCCCGAGCAAACCTGAAGCTTGCCCGCCAGTGTTGGAATCAGCTGTAGATGGGTGGTCTGGTTTGTCGCCCCGCAAAAGCTTATACAGAAGATAAACACCCATCGTCAGCGGGGCCAGCCCCATATAGCCGATCAGGCCAGGATCGAGGTTAGCGCCTAGTACCGCGCCAATTGCTGACAAGCACAGTACGCAGATAGCGGAGGCGAGAAAGCCGAGTATCACCGCAGCACGATTCTGCGCATCGGCGCCCAGCATGACCACCAGCAGAACCAGATTATCCAGATTGGTGGCGACAAAGCTGCTGCCAACCAGCAACAGCAAACCCCAGATTTCTATTTCACCAATACCTGCCACCCCACATCCGCGCATAATTCCCGGGGCACTATACCTATCTCAGGAATGAATCGCATTTAGTTAGTGCGCATCCGGAAACTCACCTTATTGTCGTCCCCGCGCAGGCGGGGATCCAGTAAGCCCTTGATTCTCATGGATTCCCGCCTGCGCGGGAATGACGATCTTGGGAAATATCGGCGTTTCCGGATGCGCACTAGTTAAACGTAATGAATACTGCCATAGGTCGCTGCTTCCGTAGATTTACTTGAGCGCGGCGCTGATTTGCTGGCGCACCTCCGTGAGCAGGGCAACATCCGGCTGGTAGACAACCGGTGATATCCGGTCCACCTTGCCCTTGAAACGCGTGGCAATCTGCTGCGCCACCTCGGCGGGGGTGCCGACCACGGCAAAGGTGTTCAGCATGTCATCGTCGATCAGGTCGGTCATCTCCATCCACTTGCCCTCTCTGGTATACCTGTTAGCTTCCACCTGCAGGTCTTCCCAACCGTGACACTTGAGTACCGGGCAGGTAGGCCGGCGTCGAGGCGTAGAAAGCAATCTGGCTTTTGGCGGACAAAATGGCCGCCTGCAGGCTCTCTTCGTCCAACCCGGTGGCGGTAATCACCTGGGCCGAAACCTCGTACCCCTGGCGCGCTCTTTGACCCGCTTTGGCCAGGCCACGATCTATCGCCGCCAGCGACAGTTCATCCATTGATTTACTGGTGTTAAACGGGTGCAAAAAGTAACCATCGCCCACTTCCGCGGCAACCTCGGTCATTATCGGGCCAACCCCGGCGATAAAAATCTTCGGGACCCCGAACGCATTGGGTCCCGGGTTGAACATGGGGGGCATCAGCGTGTGGTTATAGAACTCCCCCTCAAACTTGAGTTTCTCGCCGGTCTGCCAGCAGTCCCAGATGGTTCTGATAGCCAAAACCATCTCCCGCATACGCGAAGCCGGCTTGCTCCATGGCATGGAGAAGCGACGTTCGATATGCGCCTTTATCTGGGCGCCCAGACCCAGCACAAAACGCCCGTTGGACAGGTTTTGCAGGTCATTGCCCAGATAGGCCAGATTCATGGGATTGCGGGCGAATGCCACCGCGATGGACGTCATCAACTCCATTTTCTGCGTATTCATGGCGGCCGCGGCCGCTGAGATGAAGGGATCACTCTGGCCCTCGAAGGTGTAGGCGCCATCAAAGCCCACCTCTTCCAACTCAGCGGCCATGGCCCCCACCTTGGCGGGTTCGAACATCAGGGAACTGTCTATTTTCATGCGCTTTTACACTCCGGTAATTAAATCTACGGTGGCAAGTATCCATTGTTGTACCCTGAAGATACACATTCTGTGGGGACAGGATATGCTATCTTTTCCGATCAGGGTTGGCCGCCATACAAATGATTTTTGGCCTCTGCTGCCATTGCCTGGATCGCAATAGAAATACACCATGTGCCATCTGCAAAGCAAGCTGTTACTGGCTACACATACGATATGGAGAAACCATGAAGACCGACGCACTGCACCACCAGCCACTGATGCCTCACCTGCTGGTGGACGGACTGAATCGCTACAATGATGAACCCTGCCTGTTAATAGGAGATAAGATCGCCAGCTATAGGGAGGTACGTGAAAGCACCAGCCAGATGGTGCAGGCCCTGCAGTCAAAAGGGCTGGGAGTGGGCAGCAGGATCGCCGTGATATCCGCCAACCGACCGGAGGTGCTATCCAATATCGCCGCCATGCAACTGGCGGGCTGCATCGGCACCCCCCTGCACCCCCTGGGCTCACTGGACGATCACGCCTACGTACTGGAAGCGGCGGAGATTGACACCCTGGTGTACGACGCCTCGGTATTCGATGAATATGCGGCGGCATTACAACAAAAAGTACCCCGACTGACGAATATGTTGGGCCTGGGCCCCACCAACAGCGGCGAGGACTACCTGGCCCTGGCCAGTACCTTCGAACCAAAGCCGCTGGTGGCCCCTGACGTGGCGCCGGATGACGTGTCCTCCATTAACTTTACCGGCGGCACCACTGGTGTGCCCAAGGGCGTATTGAGTACCTATAGTGTTATCGCCAGCATGACCCAGATCCAGATGGCCGAGTGGGAATTTCCCGAAGAGTTACGCATGTTGATCGCCACTCCCCTGTCCCATGCCGCGGCGGCATTTTTTGTCCCGGTGTTACAAAGAGGCGGCGCTTTCTATGTCATGCAGGGCTTCAGCCCGGACGAATTCTTCGACATGGTGGAGAAGCACAAAATCACCACCACCATGCTGGTACCGGTAATGTTGTATTACCTGCTGGACGCCCCCCGCTCCGCCACCGCGGATATGTCCAGCATGGAAACCATCTTCTATGGAGCCTCAGCCATGAACCCCGCGCGCCTGCGCGAGGGCATCGAGAAATGGGGGCAGATTTTCTACCAGTTCTTCGGCCAGTCCGAAGCACCCATGGTGCTGGCCAATATGCGTAAAGCCGACCACGACCTCAGCAAACCCGAGCGCCTGGCCTCCTGCGGTCGCCCCACACCCTGGGTGCATATGGCCCTGCTGGACGGCGACGGCAATCCCGTTGCCAAAGGCGAGCCAGGTGAAATCTGTGTGCGTGGCCCACTGGTGATGAAAGGTTACAAGGACATGCCCGAGCAAACCGCTGAGGCCTTTGCCGGCGGCTGGCTGCACACGGGTGATGTGGGTCGACTGGACGAGGACGGATTCCTCTACATAGTGGATCGCACCAAGGATATGATCGTCACCGGCGGTTTCAATGTCTTCCCGAGGGAAGTAGAGGATGTGCTGGCCACGCACGAGGCAGTGGGGCAGGTCGCGGTTATCGGCGTACCCGATGAGCAATGGGGTGAAGCTGTTAAAGCCGTGGTTGTACTCAAACCCGGGTTTGAGGCCAGCGAGGACCTGATACTGGCGATGCAGGAGTTGGTGAAAGACGCCAAGGGATCGGTGCAGTCGCCCAAGTCCATCGATTTCATAGAGGCCATCCCACTGACACCTGTAGGCAAGCCTGACAAGAAAACATTGCGTGCACCGTACTGGGAAGGCAGTGAGCGTGGTGTGGGCTAAATAAAAAAGGGCAGGGAACCCTTTACCCGGACGATACAAAGTCGGTTAGAATCACGCACCATGTACTACGGTGAAAGACTCAACAGTATCAGTCATCTGGCGGGAGCGGTCTTTGCGCTGATTGGCCTGGGCGCCCTGCTCACGGTCAGCATCCAGACCGGCGACCCCTGGATAATTACCAGTTTTTCTGTTTTCGGTTTTACCCTGGTGTTGCTGTACACCATGTCGACGCTGTACCACAGTTTTCACCCGCCGGGGCTCAAGCGCCTGTTCCAGCTGTTTGATCATATAGCGATTTACCTGTTAATCGCCGGAACCTATACACCTTATATGCTGGTCAGCCTGCGCGACGGCGATGGCTGGCTGATATTTTGCGTCGTCTGGTCACTGGCGGCTGTAGGCACGCTCAGCGAAATATATTTATCGGGGCGAGCCGTCAAAGTCGGCCAGATGATTATATACCTGGGAATGGGCTGGGCCTGTTCCTACGATTTAGCCGGCCTCAGGGTGGCTCTTTCAGAACCGGGGTTTTTCTGGCTCGCGGCCGGCGGTCTGGCTTATTTCGTGGGCGTCCTCTTCTATGTTCTCGACCTGATGAACAAATTGAACCACGCACACGGCATCTGGCATTTCTTTGTACTCGCCGGCAGCCTGTGCCACTTTATCTCCATAATCGGTTACGTCAGATAGTTAGCCGCCGTGCCGGTGTCGGCCTACCCGCAGCATGCTGGCTATAGACATTCGATGCGCCAGGCACGACCATGTAGCCCCATTGCCATTTATCGAGAACCAGTTACCCATGTTAAAAGACAAGCCCGAACTGTACCGCGGCCTGACGTACCCCTGGGGCCGGGGTGTAAATCCCACGCCCGGTGAACCCGAGCAAATCGCCGAGGGTGTTTACTGGGCGCGCTTTCCCATGCCCATGTCCCTGGACCATATCAATATCTGGCTGCTGGAAGACGAGGATGGCTGGACCGTGGTGGATACCTGCCTGAACATCGCCAGCGCACGGGAGATCTGGGAGCAGCTGTTGTCCGGGTTTATGCAGGGCAAACCGGTCAAACGGGTGATCTGTACTCATCTGCACCCGGACCACGTGGGCCTGGCCGGCTGGTTGACCGAGCGCTTCGACTGTGAGCTGTGGATGTCCCGGGAGGAATTCCTCATGTGCCGGGCCATGGCGGGGGACACCGGTAGTTCCGCGCCGGATGTCGCCATCCGTTTTTACCAGGGAGCGGGCTACACCGAGGAACAACTGGAGCGTTACAAGAAGAAATTCGGTAATTTTGGTAAAGCTATCGCCCCCCTGCCCCACAGCTTTCGCCGACTGGTGGACCGGGAGACTATCACCATCGGCGATCGCTACTGGCAAATCGTTGTGGGCAGCGGCCACTCCCCCGAGCATACATCACTGTACTGCCCGGCACTGAAGCTGTTGATTTCCGGCGACCAGGTACTGCCCAGGATCACCCCCAATGTCAGCGTGTTTCCCACTGAGCCCGAAGGAGACCCGCTCAAGGAGTGGCTGCGCTCCAGCGCGCGGATTCGCGATATTCTGCCTGACGATGTACTGGTATTGCCTGCCCACGAAGCACCCTTTTACGGGCTGCACGTACGAATGACTCAGATGATTGAGATACACAAACGCGACCTCAACAGTCTGTTCGATCACCTGTCGCAGCCGCGACGAGCCGTCGATTGTTTCCCGGCTCTGTTCAAACGGGAGATCGACGAGAATTCCCTGGGCCTGGCCACCGGCGAGACCCTGGCCCACCTCAACTGCTTGCTGGGCAGGCACAGAATCACTCGAACCTGCGATGCGCAGGGCGTAGACTGGTACGAGAAAATCCCCGAGACTGCCGAATACGACTAGCTCGTGCCCATCCGGAAACGCCGATATTTCCCTGGATCGTCTTTCCCGCGCAGGCGGGAATCCATGAAAATCAAGGGCTTACTGGATCCCCGCCTGCGCGGGGACGACAATAAGGCGAGTTTCCGGATGCGCACTAGCTCGGCTCAGGCCGCTTCGTCCTCGGAGATTAACGGTACGATTTCTGTTGGCGTTTTGCGGTGAAAATCATCCAGGTCTGGCTCTTCCAGCTCTTTCACCCACTGGTCCCAGGAGTAGGGCCACATGGCCGGATCCCCATCCGCATCTAGGTACCAACTCTGGCAACCTCCCACCCAGACAGTCTTGCCCATGCCCGCTTTGATGTAGGCGTTGTAGCGGACTTTCGCTTCCTCAGTGGCCTCTACGGCCTCGAGATTCCCCTGACGCCACTGGTCGATCAGCTTCAGCACATATTTCGTTTGCACTTCACTCATGGCAATCACCGAGTAGTTACCAATAGGCGCATTGGGGCCCAGCATCAGGAAGAAATTGGGGTAGCCGGGCAGGCAGAGTGAACGATAGGCCTGCACCTTGCGCGACCAGGTTTCGTCGATGCTAATACCATTGCGGCCAGTCAAGTTCATGGGGCGCATGAAATTAAAGGGGTGAAAACCGGTGGCCAGAATCAACACGTCAAGCTCGTGCTCCACGCCATCACTGGTGACCACTCCCCGCTCGGATATGCGCTCGATACCGGTAGTTTCCAACAACACGTTGTCACGCTGGATCGCATCGTAGAAAGTCGAGCTGATAACCAGGCGCTTGCAACCGACCTTATAGTCTGGCGTGAGCTTTGCCCGCAACTCGGGATCGCGGACACTTTTTCGCAGGTTGCGCTTGGTCAGCCAGCTGACCCAGGCGTGTGCCACTTTGCCCCCGGTAACCGCCGCCGTGAAGGTATGGCGCATGATGAAAGCATAGAAGTTGGACAGCTTCGTCATCAGCTTCTGGTTGCCGCGCAAACGCGCCTTATCCTCTTCGCTGTAGTCCTTGTCGGATATATTGAATACCCACTGGGGCGTGCGCTGGAATACCGTCAGGTGGCCCGCTGTTTTGGAAATCTCACAAATTACCTGGGTCGCGGTGGAACCCGTGCCGATAATGCCCACGCGCTTACCCTCAAGATTTACATCGTGATTCCAGCGCGCGGTGTGGAACATATCTCCCTGATAGGAATTTAACCCCTGGATATCCGGGTAGGCCGGGTGATGCAGGATGCCGGTGGCCGCCACCACAAAGTCCACCACCAGTTCATTGCCCTTGCTGGTTCTCAGGTGCCATTTACCATCCCGGTAGTGGCACTCGTCCAGGGATTCGTTGAAGCGCACCTGTTCAGTGACACCGTATTCCCCGGAGACCTGTTCAAAATACGACTGTATTTCATCCCCATGGGCATAGCGGTGCCTCCATTCCGGGTTGCCCCGAAAAGAATAGGTGTACATGTGGGCCGGCACATCACATGCCACCCCGGGATAGGTATTTTCACGCCAGGTACCGCCGATTTTTTCGGCCTTCTCCAAAATAGTGATGTCCGTAATACCGGCCTCTCGCAATTTGATGGCCATCAGGATACCCGTCATACCGGCACCAATTACCGCCACCGAAGGGTTTTCCCTGCTGTTGCTTTGCATCATGTTCCCGCGCTTCCACTTTAAGCAATTTCGATAAGAGCACTATAAATGGAAACAGACATCAGGCGAATAGTTAGGCGGGACATAAACTTATGAATTTCGGACAGGGTGGGTTACTATTCGCCCATGACTTCCTCCGGCTTCATGGCTCACCACATCAGGGCCCTGCCACCGGCCATAAAGGCCATGCAGGATCTTGGTTATAGCGCGCAGCAGTGCCTGCAGGGTACCGGGCTCAAAGAGTGTGACCTGGTCTTTCCCGGCCCGGAGCAGGCGTTCAGCCTGGAACAGGAGTTCCGCTTTCACCGCAATCTGTTGGAACTCACCGGCGACCCACTGCTGGGACTCAAGCTGGGTAAAGCCTACACGCTGCAATCCTATGGACTGTTCGGTTACGCTTTCCTCAGCGCCCCGACCCTGCGCCAGGCCCTGGTCATTGCCTGCAATTACGGACCGCTGAGCTTTACCCTGTTCGACATCAGTTTCTCTACCGAAGGATCGGTCGCAATCCTGCGTTTTTCGCACAGTATAGATATCCCGCAGGACTTGCTCACCTTCTATGTTGACCGCGACCTGATTGCAGCCGGCTTCGGGGGTGAAATGGCCTTACCGCAACCCATGGTCCCGTTAGCTGTCTCCCTGATGCACGGCAACGAGGGCCTGCGCAGAGACTATGAACAGCACTTCGGGTGTCCGCTAGTGTTCAATGCACCCCACTCGGAATTGCGCATGGACGCCGCTAACCTGGATAACCCCATGCCCCTGCGGGACGCGGAAACTTCCACCCTGTGCCAGCAGCAGTGCCAACTGTTACTGGCTCGCATGAGTAAAAGCAGCGGATTTGTTGACCAGGTGCGGCAGCTGATTGTGGCCCGTCCCGGTTATTTCCCGGACATCGACTACGTGGCAGAGAGGCTCAATACGACCAGCCGCACCCTGCGGCGCAGGCTGACAGACGAAAACAGCAGCTACCAACAAATTCTCGTCGAAGTTCGCTACCAGCTGGCCTGTGAATACCTGGGCACCAGCAGTCTGCCACTGGAGGAGATTTCGGTCCTCCTGGGCTACAGCACGCCCGGTAACTTCAGCCACGCATTCAAGCACTGGCACGGCAGCTCGCCGCGCCAGTACCGACAGGGGAGTCTCTGAGAAGCACGCCTCAATTATCCAGCTGCCTGGCGCAACTTGCTCAGCATGTTTTCTGAAATTCGCCGCGCCTGATCATCTTCCAATTTACATTGATCGTACAATACGTTGAGATACATTTTCCCGTCATAACTGGCTGCTGTCACACAGACCGGGTGCTGGGCAGGTGGCGACACCGCAAAGGCCAGCGAGCGGATGCGCACTGCATCGCCTAGTGGCACTTCATTGATTCTACCTATGTTCGTCAGCATCGAAGACGGCGGCGCCAATGCAACGATTTTTTGCAATTTTCTGGCGCCAGCTTGATCGGAGGTAAACAGTGCTTTTTCCGGGTATATGCTGTTGATGAGATTAGCATCGCCACTGTTGACGATCGCCTTGAGATGATTGGGAATTTCCCGTGCAAGGCTCCAAAAATCTGGCCTTTTATCGAGCAAGTGAACCGTAGTCAATGTCGAGATGTACAACCCCAGATCCTGGTCAGTCAAATTTCCTTTCAGCACATTGCGCAAATCGGCCAGCGAGTTCAATCCCAGAAATCGGGATTGAGGCTCCTCGAATTCGTCATTGAGTGCAAAAAGAAGAGCCGCTCCCAGCGCGCCATGTATCGTCGTACCTCGATCCCGGCATACGGCTAACAGTGCCTTATTTTCCGCTGAAGAAATTGAGAGTGGTATTGTCTTAATCTTCCTGGTGTCTCTCGGCTCCATGTCATAACCGGGAATCTGCTCGGCAAACTTCAACACATTCTTGCCTGCACCCAGCCAAAACTTTAGTTCCTTAATCTTCCCCGCGAGAAGAGTTTTGTCCTTAATCAGGTCCAGTTCCTGAGAAGACGGGTGAGCTTCTTTTAAGTGAATCGGTTGCTCCTGCCCCGCCGCGCGGCGCAAAACGTCAAGTAAAACACAGGCCCCGGATTTTCCATCAGCAATCGAATGATGGAAAACCATAGCGACAACAGATTTTGAGCGCTTCCCCCGAAACCAGAAAAAACGAGCCAGCGGAGCTTCTGATTGCTCAAAGGGCGTAATTAGCTGGGCTTCAACCTGCCGTCGCCTTGCGTAAACCACCGAGCTCCAGTTGTAGTGGTCGCTCCTCGAACCTATAACGAGGGCTCTCCCAATTTAAGATCGTGCAGGGGTTTATCAGTAACCTCCAAACTTTCTACGCCGTGTTAATAATCCCCGAGAAACGCCTTGAGGTGCGCCTCGACACTGCGTGCCAGGGCGTGCAAGTCATAGCCCCCTTCCAGTGACGAAACGATACGCCCCTCAGCGCTGCGCTGGGCCTGTTCACACAAGCGGCGCGTCACCCAGGCGTAATCGCGGTCTACCAGATTGAGGCCGCCCATATCGTCCGCCTGGTGCGCGTCAAATCCCGCGGAAACCAGGATAAGCTGTGGCGCGAAGGACTCCAGGCGAGGCAGCCAATGTTGCTCTACCGCCCGGCGAAAAACAGCACCATCGGCACCTGCCGGCAATGGCGTGTTGACCACATTGGCCGCCGTGCAATCGCAGCCGCTACCGGGATAGAACGGGTGCTGAAACGTCGAACAGAACAAAACCCGCTCGTCACCGGCGAAAATATCCTCTGTACCGTTGCCGTGGTGCACATCGAAATCGACAATGGCGATCCGCTCCAGGGCGTATTTATTCAAGGCGTGGTACGCCCCTACCGCCACGTTATTAAACAGGCAAAAGCCCATGGCTTTATCGTGCTCGGCGTGATGCCCGGGGGGGCGCACAGCACAAAATACAGTGCTGGCCGCACCCTGCATGACCAGGTCTACCCCCAGCACCACAGCGCCCGCGGCGCGCAACGCCGCATTCAGTGAATGCCTGTTCATGGCGGTATCGCCATCGATCCAGACCAGCCCAGTGTCAGGCGAGGCGGCAAAAATCCGCTCGATATACGCCGGGTCGTGCGCCGCCTGCAGTAGCTCCCTGGATACCAGCGGCGCATCATGCTGCTGCAAGGCCATGTCCAGGCCACTGGCGATCAAGCGATCACTAATGGCGCTCAGGCGCGAGGGCCGCTCGGGGTGATGCTCCCCCATGTCGTGCAACTCACAATCGCGATGGGAAATATAGGAAAGCGCCATAATCAAGCCCTCATACTTTCAAAATCCAGCAGCTATAGTTGTTCATGCGCGACAAAATGACAATGGTCCGGCGCCACCTGTGAGCCACGCTAAAGCGGGGCAGACCCCCAACGGGAGCGATGGATAATTAGTCGGTAATGTGCGTCAGGATTGCCACTACGCTGTCCCTGTCCAGTAGTCGCGGCACCGGGTAAGCAGCGCCCTCGGCCACCGCCAGGTCGGTTATGTAGTCGTAGTCCTCACGCACAATCTGATCCGAGTGGTCGGGTATGCCGACTTCAGTGCGCAGGTCACGCACAGCTTTTATGAATTTGTGGGCTAACTGACTGTCGCCTTCCCCTGCGTTGCCCACACCGACCAGTACAGCCAGCTCCGCCAGCTGCTGCTGCGATTCATCGTGACAAAAGTCCAGTACATGGGGTAACACCAGAGCATTGGCCAGACCGTGTGGAATGCCGTATTTCCCGCCCAATTGGTGTGCAATGGCATGGACGTTGCCAACGTTGACCTGATTGATGGCAAGGCCGGCGTAATAGGCCCCCATGGACATGCCCTCTCTGGCATCGAGATCATTGCCATTGTGATAGGCAGCCGCCAGGTTTTCGAATACCAGCTTGACGCCAATGCGCGCATCCTCCAGCCGGGTGCCGCGCTCCCACACCCCGATATAAGCCTCAATACCGTGCGTCAGCGCGTCCATACCGGTCGCCGCTGTAATATGTGGCGGCAGCCCGACAATCAGGTCCGGGTCCAGGGCGACTGCCGCCGGTAACAGTGTACCCCCGGAGATAATGCTTTTCTCATGGCTAACGGCATCGGAAATCACCGCGCCCATAGTCGCTTCCGAGCCAGTGCCCGAGGTGGTAGGAATGGCGTAAAGCTTTAACACCTCATGCTTCACCTTGCCAAAGCCCACCCACTCGGTGGGAGATTCGTCGCTGGTGGCAGAGGCGGCGATTATCTTCGCTGCATCCATGGAGGAACCGCCGCCTATAGCCAGTATAACCTCACTACCGTGATCTTTGGCGACCACTACACCCGCCGCCACCTGATCGAAGGTGGGGTCTGGCAGCACGCCGTCGTAATAGGCAATATCGATATCAGCGTCCAGCAGACCGGCAATCGCCTGGTCGACCACACCCAGTTGACGCAGGGGTTTGTCGGTAACCACCAACACTTTTTTTACCCCGGTCCGCACCATGTGATTGCACAGCTGGCGAGAACTACCACTCCCTGCAAATGCCGTATGCCGCGCCGAGGGAGCGAAATTCACCAGGAACTTCATCAGGCGAAGGTAAAGTGCGTGTTTGGTTTTTCTCAAAAACATTGGCATTGCTAACTCCAGTGGTATGTCCCGCTCACAGGGACCGGTTGTTACAGGAATACTAGCAAAGAATAGGATAAACACGAATGGTGCTTGCTTATGCAGTTCCCGGGGATGTAACGGCAGTCCCGCTGCACGGTGTGGGTAGAGGCATGCTCTATCCTAACTGAGCAAGGCAAAAACTCCCGGAAGTAGCGGAACACACCCGCTTTCACCTCAAGCAAGTGCCATGCTTCTCAAGTATTCCAGTGTTATTTGATTTGTATCAACAATACAGAGGCTATGATTTTATACGGTTATAGAATAAGGGTGAATGCAGATGCAAAGCAGGGTTGGTGGATTTCACTTAATATCATGGACCCTCGCTGCGGCGATATTGGGTGCGCTGACCTTTATGGCCATCGGTACCGAGCCGGAGTCAGCCTGGGAATGCACCCCCGTTGACCCGCTCGCACAAACCCTGCCCGCCAATCCGTGCTTCCGGGCTACCGTATCTCTGGAAAATCAGGTGACACTCGAATGGCGGGTGGTCAATTCAGGACCGCTTATTTACATCTACGATGATTTTGGTCCCAATTATGACGATGTGGGAATCAAAGCGGCCGTCTGTCAATCCGGGGCTGGCGATGGCTGTACAACATCATTTCGGGTCAGTGAAGGTGGCTTTTACCGGTGGCAATTAATGGTTGAGAGTAGCCAGGACCAGCGCACTCACGTTCCAGCATCGATTACGATTCCCGCACCCTATGCGCCGACTGAGATTACCGGTGGCGGCTTTGTCGATATACTGGCGCCAACAAGTCGTACGTTTTCGTGGTTCCCGGATCCACGCAATGAGTGGCTAGCCAAGGACATAGATTCCGCCTGGATAGAATTGCTACCACCCGGGTCATTCTTATGGAGCCCCAGTCATTACCCACGGCTTGGTCCCGAAGCCAGTTTCACTGTACCGGAATCTGCACTCAAGCAGTCGGGCCAGGTCGTTTACGGCGTTCGCGACTGCCACTTTCCACCCAATAGCACCACCAAGTTTTGCAGCCGATCAGTGAATGTAGGCTTCCATATCGGCTCAGATCGTTTTCTTGGCCACAGTCTTGTACAGGTAAACTCGGGCAATGACCTGGAAATATCATTCACCAACAGCTCGGGTAACGTGCGATTGCTGTCTTCACCAACAGTCGTCCACGGGCAAGGTGAGCTGCCGATCGCAGTAACAACCGGGCCACGCTATATCATTGACAGCGCCCTACTGACATCCGGCGCCCACAAGATCGAGCTGGTGTCATGCAACTGGCAAACCAACGCATGCGCCAATCGAAAGGATGCTGACAGAACTGAAGAAGCAGGCGCCCTCCACCAGAAGCCAGCTGGCTTTTACCACAAGGGTGACCTCATAGCGACACTCACCCCCCAGGACGGATCTCAGGCACAGTCGATATATGCGCCAGCCACAGGGATGGTGTATTTTGAGAATGCGGCCACCATTCACACCACCGATGCCGGGGTGTTGGTCGCCTACGTTATCACGGCACCCAGCGACAGCCTTTATATTCTGGTCGATTCGCCTGTGGACTGGGTCATGGAGCGCGACTACACCAATGACTTCTACCCGGGGGTAGCACATACCGTACTCGGCGGCGGCCAGGCGCTGGATATCGCCTACGACACACTCGGCGGTATCTGGTTATTGAACGAATATTCAAACAATATCGAGCATGTCACACCATCCGGCCATGTTGAATCTCTCACTGTGCCTTTAGCACGCGACCCCCTATCAACCCCCTTCCCCTTCGCAGCCGTCAATCCATTTGCATGGGAGGTTGGCAAACAAAATACAGTCCCTGTCGCGATCTCCTCTCTGGCGGAACGCGCAACCAGCATCGGGCCAAAAATATGGTTCACCCAGGGCGGCGGCATGCTGGAAAACCCAGTAGACAGGAAAAACCATTCCCGCATCATCTCCTACGATCCCCTGCTATCCGACTCACCATCCACCTACTACGATGACAGGCTTTGTGTCTACAACGTCCCGACTGACGAACCGCAGGGGTTCGGCAATAACCAGGTTATTGGATTAACGGCTACCAGAGACCGCATCTGGATTGGTGAGAGCCGGGGGCTTCTCGACAACACGACATCTTCACTTTCTTCCTTCATAGCCGACCCGAATCTGTGCGAAAACCTTCTGAACTTTGAAGACCCGGAAGCCCTGGCCAGCCAGCGCTTGCAATACTGCGGCCCCGGCAGAACGCCAGAGCAAGATGGCTGTATGGAGAAACATTTGCTGGGCAACCTTCCCCCGGGATTAAAGGTCGCACATCTTGAGGCAGACCCGGTAGACGGGTCGGTGTGGTTTACTGATGCCCATGGCAAGTACCTTGGGAACCTCAACCCGGATCGTGACAATGAGATAAAAATCTATCGTTTCCCGGATACACACGCCCTGCCGTTCAACGGCATGCCCGGGTTCGGTGGTTTCCCCTGGAGCCTCCGAGTAGACGAGGGTGCGGTTTACCTGGGGGAGTACGCGACCCAGCATATTCTCAGGTTCGACAAAGCAAGTTCCGTATTCAGTGAGATCCACATTCCCTGCTCCACATCTCAAGTAAAACTTCATTCGATTGACATCGACTCAAGAACTGACCGGCTGTGGTTTACCTTATCCAACGAAGTCCAGGTACCCCTGGATAAGACGGCATCAACAATCGGTTATATCGATCTCACCAGCTGGCGCAATCATATAGCCGACCCGGTGCGCACGAATACCATCTCCGCTGTTCTCTACCGTGGTCTTGATTCAATACCGGCCTCGAAAAACTGGCCCGATAAGCATCAGGCGTTTCGGGGAATAGCTATAGACCCGGCATCAGGGAAGATCGCGATAGCTACCATGTGGCGCGAGCAAATCACGGAACTCACCCCCAACCCCGGTTTTTGGCCATAAGCTGTTCCCGTAGTCCCTCGCGGGCAGAGACGCGTGGAAACAGGCGCGTGGAAACAGCCCGCTGCCACAGCGACACCACTGTCAGAAGCGGCTACACTAGCCGTTAGAGCTCTATGAAATCGACAGGAGATCACCGATGAAAACTCTTTCCATGTCAGTTGCAGTTATGAGCCTGCTGGCAGCCAGCGGATTGTGCATGGCAGCCTCCGATCGCCTGGAAGACGGCCGTGTCGTCTATGAAACCACCTGTGCCAAGTGCCACGAAACCGGCGTCGACAATGCCCCTAAAACAGGCAATAGCAAAGACTGGGATGGTCGCTCAAACCTGTGGGACGCAGTATTGTCTGAACACGCGCAAAAGGGCTATCTGCGCATGCCGGCCAAGGGCGGCGACAAAGACGCCAGCGAATACGATGTGGACGCCGCGGCGGAATACATGTTAACCATCACCCACCCGGACATGCCCCACGACTGAGGCCGTAAACCGCCTCCGCACAGGAGCATGTGAAACCATGAGATGGCACGACAGCGGCGGGAGCGAGTTACCCCCCTGATGAATTACAGTCGGTAATCAATCCCGCCTGGGACCACCATTACTACCAGGCCAGCGGGAGCCGGAAATAGTATCCACAAATGGCAGGAATCCCTCCGGATCCAGCTTGCCCGCCAGCTTGATTTCACGATCCAGGAAGATCGGCCACCACAGGTGAGCGGAGAGTTGTTCGCGCATGGGCAACAGCGTGGTCAGCGGGTCCCAGGGGCTGTCGCGCAGGATCAGTTCGCCACGCACTTCTTCCCGCCAGGCCGTGCCGTAACGGCTGCGCACATGCACCACATGCGGCGGGAAGTCATAAGCAGTGGCCGGCCCACCGACACTCACCGCACGGGATACCTTGATCCACCACTCGTTCTGTTCGTAATCCTCGGGAATTTCCGTGGGACCGATAGACACCCCCTTGAACTCCACAAAGGTGTAGCCCTGATGAATACAGCGGGCACTCACCTGGGGACCGAGGCGATAAAACTCGATATCACAGGGGTACTTGGGCTGGCCGTTGGTTTCCTGGCTGATGAAAATGGCCGACTCCTGGTCGATGCCATAGCCCAGTGTGTACTCGCCTTCGATACCGTTGTAATTGGCGTCTACCGTGGTAACAATACCGAACTCGGGCTCATCCGGAACCGGAAAATTGTAGATGGTGAGGGTCACGTGGGGGTTGGCGCCGGGCTCGATGCCCGGCGGCAGCAACGCGGCAATCTTGTCCGGGTCGGTCCGATACACAATCTTCAGCATCGGCCAGTTGACTATATCGCCCGGGTTTCCCTGAGGCGCACCTGATTCATTGGTCATATCTTTTCCCCTTGTGCAGTTGGATTGTTGAATTGTTGTAGCACCAGGCGCCCATCACATGTGGATCGGGAGCCAGGACGCTGACCTCGACGGGACTCTGCGCAGCCTGCACCTGTGGCAGTGCAGGTTTTCCGTAATGGCGTGCGCCGCCGGTGATCACCGCCACCTTATTGTTAAAATCCTGCATGCTCAGGCAATCTCACGCTTGTCGTTTTCTGTCAGGTAAAACTGGCGCACCCATTTGCGAAAAAGCACCAGGGTCTCGTCCCCTTTACAAAACACCGGACGGCGCTTGTGCACCTTGTTGGCCCAGATCGGGTAGTCATCACTGAGTCCGTCGATAATGCCTTTCATCACATCGTCACCCGCCAGGTCCTCAATCTCCCGGCGCACGGTGAGCGTCCAGCGCATTTTGGTCTCATGGCGATTGATCGGCTGCGCGCTGTTGTACATCACCATCTCGGCACCCGGGCCGTAGGTATTGCGCACTATGGCGAAGCCGGGGCTGTACACAGTGGCGTGCAGTTGACTGGGTATTTCCGCTTTACTGGCATCCGAGTGCAGGTGCAGAATGCGGCCATTGTCCTCGATGGTCACCTGGGAGGGCGGCACATCGGGCTGGCGATGCACATATTGGAAATGCACCGGGTCGCAGGAGTTCTCCGCGATATCCTGTACGTGGGCCGGCACCATGAACTCGGCGTAACGGGGCGACGTCCAGTTGGGATCGTCAAGTTCCGGCAGGTCCGGCAGTTGCCACTGGGGCCCGGTGTTCTCCGGGTGGTACCATACATAGATTTCACCGTTTTTTTCCTGCGTGTGCCAGGTGCGGATGCGGGCGCGTTCGGGGATATCCTCACAATAGGGAATCTCCTCACACATGCCCTCTTTGCCAAAGCGCCAGCCGTGAAAGGGGCAGCGGATAGACTCGCCAACCACCCGGCCCTCCACACCCAGATGCGCACCCAGATGCGGGCAGTATGCGTCTTGCAATACGGCTTCACCGGAGCGGGTGCGGTAAAGCACCAGTTCCCGATCAAAGGCCTGCACCTGTTGCACCTCACCTACCAGCAACTCTTGCGAGCGAGATACTGAAAACCAGCCCATGGGGAATTCCGGGGTTGTGTTGGTTCTGGACTCACATGCGTCTACGATAGTCATGCTGTTGCTCCGTTACTTGTTACAGTTGATCAATTGAAAATGGATGCATCGGGGCCGATTTCATCGGCTACCGCTTGCAGCTTGTCCCGGTCCAGCCCGTAAAATGCTATGGCGTTATCGCCCAGGATTTTGCGACCATCCGCCTCGGGGAAATCTGCAAAGGTTTTTGCGAGGTACTCCCTGGTGTGTGGCCAGGTGCCCTCGGGGTGGGGGTAGTCGCTGCCCCACATAATCTGTTCCAGACCGATGTCCCGGCGCATATCCAGATCGCGGCGAGGCACACAGGACGCACCGATAGCAATATTGCGCCTGTAGTATTCACTGGGCGCCATGGACAAGTGGGAGCGAAAATCTCCCAGTTTGGCGGAAAATTGCACATCGGTGTAATTGTGATCCAGCAGGCGCAGCCAGGGTGGCAGCATGAACATGGTGCCACCTTCAACCATCGCGGCCTTGAGTTTGGGGAAGCGCTCAAATACGCCGCCCCAGATCATGAAGGTCAGCGGCCGGTACAACCACCACATGACCTCGGACACATAGATACCCATGGCGCCCGGCAACTGTTCACTGCGACTCTCCTGCGGCCAGTTACCCCCGAAATACTCCGTGTGCGGCGCCGGCCCCGAGTGGAAGTGCACGATCACTCCCAGGCCTTCACACACTTCCCAGAAGGGATCGTATTTTGTGTCGTGGTACGGCGCGTGCTCACCCCACAGGGTGGGAATCATCACCGCCTTCAGGCCATTATCCACACACCAACGCACCGCCTCCACCGCCTGCTGTACATCCCACAGCAGGGGTATGGAGGCCACGCCGATATGACGAACCGGATTGTTGGCGCAAAATTCCGCCAGCCAGCGATTGTGCGCCATGGCGCCCGCCCACTGCAGCTCCGGCACCATGTTGCGCGGTGACAGGCCCAGGCCGGCACCGAAGGGCGGAGTATTATTCTCTGTGATGCCATCGGGAAAGACGATTTCGGCAGCGATGCCATCGCCGGCCAACATTTTCAGGCGCTCGGTATAATCCCAGGCACCTGTCAGTTCCTGCGCGATAGGCGCCCGCCACTCGTCATTGATCTCCTTGATAAGAAAGCTCTGCTCCGCCTTTTCCATCATATCGAGCTGGACCGGCACCGCCATATCCATCATCTCGTGATATTTGGACTCGACGTAGGGCTTGTAGTCACTGATATGCAGGCCGGCGTGGCAGTCTGTGGATACCACGATCAAACGTTCAGACATCTATAGGCACTCTTGTAGGCATTCTCTCTGGTACTGGCTCACTTTTAGTCAGGCAATAGCTGCACGATTGCGCAAACTTGCACATTTGTATACAAAATAGTTTAATGCCCTGATGATTGCAACCTCATTACGGAAATTTCATGGACACGCTTGAAGCACCATTGGTAGGTCGCCGCGAGAAGCGCAAGCAGGAGGTCCGCACTCGCATTGAAGACGCAGCCTACAAGCTGTTCAAGGACCAGGGTATCGAGGACACCAGCATCGAGCAGATCTGCGTACAAGCCGACGTCGCCCGCCGCACCTTCTACGGCCACTTCCTCAACAAACACGCCCTGCTGGGGGGCCTGGGTATCTCCCGCCTGTACAACCAGTCTGAGCCCATGCTGCGTCTGTTGATGGAAAACCACCAGTCGACCCGCTCCCGATTGGAGGGCATGATCGACTACATCGAATCCAATTTTGCCGACTACGAGGACATCGACCGCCAGTTGATCCTGATAGCCCCCTCCACATTTGCCGATGACACCGAGAAGCAACGGGAAATCGGCAATTCCGCCAGCGCCAGCTTTACCCGCCTGATTACCGCCGGCATCGAATTGGGCGATGTGCAAACCGACTTCTCCCCGGAGATACTTGCCGCCATGGTGGTGGGTACGCTCAACATGCTAACCACCAGTTGGGCCATGAACAGCGACTACCCGATCTTCGCCAAACTGGAAGAGGCCCGGGGAATGTTTCGAGCGCCTGATCTGTAAGGACAGCGCGTAAGGTTCGCTCACTTCTAGCTGTGGTGCGCAATGCGCACCATTTAACTATAATGGGAAGTTCACACACCCACCCGTATAGACCCCTATTTATAGTGGAGTTGACATGAACACTACACCCGAATATCGCCGTTATGTGGCAATCAACACCGACGACCGCAGCCTCACTATCGAGCAGGAGCCGATACCCGCCCCCAGTGCCGGTGAAGTACTTATCAAGGTGCGCGCCGCAGGCCTGAACCGGGCCGACCTGTTGCAGCGCAAGGGTTTGTACCCACCACCCGCCGACGCATCCCCCATCATGGGCCTGGAAGTCGCCGGAGAAGTGCTGGCCGTGGGCGCCGACGTGAAAAACTGGCAGGCCGGCGACAAGATCTGCGCCCTCACCCACGGCGGCGGCTATGCCGACTACACTGTGGCACCGGTGAGCCAGTGCCTGCCCATTCCGGAGGGGTTTTCCATGGCTGAGGCCGCCGCATTGCCGGAGGCTCTGCTCACCGTGTGGCATAACATATTTCAGCGAGCCGCATTGCAAACGGGGGAAAAAGTGCTGATACACGGCGGCGCCAGTGGCATCGGCACTCTGGGCATCGCCATCTGTAAAGCCCTGGGCAGCGAGGTCTACACCACCGCCGGCAGTGATGAGAAGTGTCAGGCACTACAGAAACTGGGCGCCACCCGGGCTATCAACTACAAAACCGAAGACTTTGAACAGGTGATAACCGAGCTGGGGCTAAAAGACAAAATCAATGTCATCCTGGACATGGTCGGCGGGGATTTCATCCAGAAGAATATCAATATCGCCGCACCGGAGGGCCGTATTGTCTATATCTCCTTCATCCGTGGCTTCAGTGCCGAGGTCAACTTCGCGCCACTGCTGATGAAACGCCTCACCGTGACCGGCTCCACCCTGCGTGCACAGACTTTTGCCCAGAAGGCCGTGATGGTCGAGGAAATTCTCCAGCACGTTTACCCCCACCTCGAAAGCGGGGCGGTCAGGCCAATCGTGGATCGGGTATTCCCGCTGGAGGAAGTAGCGCAGGCCCACAGCCTTATGCAGAGCGGACAACACATGGGCAAAATCATTTTGGCGATGTAGATGGCGCTTCCATGGCTAAATTCATATAAAAAAATGATTTTTAGTAGCAAAATAATCTTAGGAAAACTCTTTTACCAACGATATATCATCGCTTTTTAAAATTAATGCGGATTTTTGTCGGTTTTAATACCTTATTGCTCTAATAACACATGTCGAATATTTCAAAAGCAGCTAAAAACACCCTGTTTCGCACCCCTGCCCAGGCTCAGGCCAGGGTCGGAATTCGCCGGTGCTATACTCAAAATGCACGTCGGGTCAGGACGCAAAGTTCGGTTTATTCGGCAGTTCTGACTGGATGTTTGGCGGGTTTTCAGAAAGGCTCATACGTCTGTTTGTAAGGGCGTTTCTCTGAACACTCAGTTGGTGTAACCAATAGGGAGAACGCTGTATGAAACGCCACTATTATATCAGTGATGACCTGGACGACCTGGAAATCGTAGAGCGCGACCTGGAAGCGGCCGGGGTCACCACACCTCAAATTCATGTCCTCAGTGAAGATGACTCAGGCGTTGAGTTACATCACTTGCATCAAGTCGAGGCAGTACTGAAAAAGGATGTCGTCCACGGCACCAGGCTGGGCGCGCTGATCGGTGTCATCGGAGCTGTCGCAATCCTGCTATTGGCCTGGGCGTCCGGACTCCCTGCAACTTATACCTGGGTACCTGCGATTTTCCTCGCGGTAATCGTACTCGGCTTTTGCACCTGGGAAGGCGGGCTTATTGGCATACAAGAGCCCCATGTGGACTTTCGCAGGTTCCAGGATGACCTCCACCAGGGCAAGCACGTCTTGTTCGTGGACGTAGACCCGGAACAGGAAAGCATACTGCGCCGCGTCATAGCCAACCACCCGAAATTGAAGGACTCCGGTGAAGGTAGCTCGACCCCGCACTGGATCGTTGGTGTCCAACAGAAGTGGACGAGGTTCATGCAACTCGCCCCTTGATAGCGCTGCCCTGACCATCATGTAGTGTGCGAAGCGAGGCTAGCCGGCGCACTGACAAAGCCCTGATAATAACAATGGGAATTAGGTGTTATGAAGTTAGTGATTGTGCTGGTGCTGCTGGTGGTCGGCTCTCTGTTGTTCCACTGGCTGAGTCCGTGGTGGTTCACACCGCTGGCCTCGAACTGGGGCAGCATTGATACCACGATTGATATAACCTTCTATATCACCGGCTTTGTTTTCGTCGCGGTAAACCTGTTCTTGGCCTATGCCATTTACCGCTTCCGCTACGACCCTTCCCGCCGCGCTCACTACGAACCGGAGAACAAAAAACTGGAAACCTGGCTGACAGTGATTACCACTGTCGGTGTCGCCGCCATGTTGGCCCCGGGACTGATTGTCTGGGCGGATTTTGTTGACGTGCCCGAAGACGCCGATGAGATAGAGGTACTCGGCTCCCAGTGGCAATGGAATTTTCGTTTACCTGGCGCCGATGGGGTGCTCGGTGAAGTGGACGCACGCTTTATCGGCCCCGACAACCCGTTTGGCATGAATACCAAAGACCCGGCGGGCAATGACGACGTGCTGGTTTCCAGCAACGAATTACACCTGCCCATCGACCGTCCGGTAAAAGTGCTGTTGCGCTCCAAGGACGTGTTACACGATTTTGCTGTACCACAGTTCCGCGTGAAGATGGATCTGGTGCCGGGCATGGTCACCTACCTGTGGTTTACACCGACCCGCACTGGCAAATTCGACATACTGTGCATGGAACTATGCGGGATCGCCCATTACACAATGCGTGGCTACGTCGTGGTCGACACGCAGGGCGATTATGAGGAATGGGTGGCACAACAAACCACCTGGAGCGACATGCAGGCGATAGGGCCGGGAGATCCGGTCGCAGGCAAGGGTGCTTTTGTCATCTGCTGCCTCCTGCCACGGACAGCAGGGTGAGGGCAATATTGCCATGAATGCCCCCAGCCTGGCCGGACTCCCACCCTGGTACATACAGCGGCAGCTCAACCATTACAAGCAGGGTATTCGCGGCGCCCACCAGGACGATATATACGGCCAGCAGATGGCACCTATGGCGAATATGCTGGCGGACGATAGCGCGATCCGCAACGTAACGGCGTACATCGAAACGTTTGAGGCAAGTTCCTCCACTGGCACATTGGGTGGAAACCCGGACAAGGGAGCTGCGCATTACAACACCTGTGGCGCCTGCCATGGCGCCAGAGCCCAGGGTAATTACGCACTGCAGGCGCCGCGCCTCGCGGGGCAGGAAGACTGGTACCTGAAACGCCAACTGGAAAACTTCCGCCTGGGAATTCGGGGCGCACACAAGGAAGACACGTATGGCCACCAGATGGTACTGATGGCCCGCTCACTGCAGGACGAGCAATCAATCAACGATTTACTGGCGTACCTGAACACCCTGTAATTGCAGGTTTGGGTCATAGTACAGGCGCACAGGAAAGAGGAAACCGGCATGCAACATGTGGCTATTGCGGACCAGATCAATGAACTGCACGACCCGCAGAGCTTTATTACAAAGTATATCTGGAGCCAGGATCACAAGGTCATTGCCATCCAGTACAGCCTCACCGCCATATTTGTCGGGCTGGTGGCCCTGGTGCTGTCGGGTCTGATGCGCTTGCAGTTGGGGTTCCCCGACACCTTTGATTTCATCGACCCCAGTGCCTATCTACAGTTTGTCACCATGCACGGCATGATCATGGTAATTTACCTGTTGACAGCATTGTTATTGGGCGGCTTCGGCAATTACATGATTCCGCTCATGATCGGCGCCAGGGATATGGTTTTCCCCTACCTGAACATGATGAGCTTTTGGGTCTATCTGTTGTCGGTCGTGGTTCTGCTGTCCAGTTTTTTTGCCCCCGGCGGCCCCACGGGGGCAGGCTGGACCCTGTACCCGCCGCAGGCGATACTGCCCGGCACCCCGGGCTACGACTGGGGCATCATCCTGATGTTGGCCTCCCTGGCGATTTTCATCATCGCCTTCACCATGGGTGGCCTGAACTATGTCACCACCGTACTGCAGGCGCGCACCCACGGCATGACCATGATGCGCATGCCGCTGACCGTATGGGGCATTTTCACCGCCACCATTCTGGGTCTTCTGGCATTCCCCGCGCTACTGGTGAGCGCCATCATGATGCTGCTGGACAAGATCCTTGGCACCAGCTTTTTTATGCCCGCCCTGGTGTCACTCGGAGAATCGCTGGATTACACCGGTGGTAGCCCCGTACTGTTCCAGCATCTGTTCTGGTTCTTCGGCCATCCCGAAGTATACATTGTCGCTTTGCCCGCCTTTGGCATGGTCTCTGATGTAATCGCTTGCCACGCCCGCAAGAACATCTTCGGCTATCGCATGATGGTCTGGGCCATTGTGGCCATCGGCGGCCTCAGTTTCGTGGTGTGGGCACACCACATGTATGTCAGCGGCATGAACCCGGCTTTCGGCTTCTTTTTCGCTACCACCACCCTGATAATCGCTGTACCTACCGCCCTCAAGGTTTACAACTGGGTGCTGACCCTGTGGCGGGGCAATATCCACCTCACCGTCCCGATGCTGTTCGCCATCGGCTTTATCTTCACCTTCACCCACGGCGGCTTGACCGGCCTGTTCCTGGGCAATGTGGTAGTCGACCTGCCCCTATCGGATACCTATTTTGTGGTGGCCCACTTCCATATGGTGATGGGCGTCTCTCCCATCATGGTATTGTTCGCCGCCATCTATCACTGGTACCCGTTGATAACCGGCAGAATGTTCAACGAGACGCTGGGCAAAGCCCACTTCTGGTTCACTTTCCTCGGAACCTATGCGGTCTACCTGCCCATGCATTACCTGGGTTTTCTCGGCGTGCCGCGCCGCTATTTCGCCATGGGCACTACCGACTTCATACCCGAATCGGCCCAGACACTCAACGCCAGCATTACCGTGGCGGCGCTGATCGTCGGCGCCGCCCAGCTGATTTTCCTGTACAACGTATTCTGGAGCCTGCGCCACGGCAAGCCCGCCGGTCACAACCCCTGGGACGCGACCAGCCTGGAATGGCAGACCCCCGATGTGCCGCCCCACCATGGCAACTGGGGGCCGGAGCTGCCCACCGTTTACCGCTGGGCCTATGACTACAGCGTACCCGGCGCCGAACTGGACTTCATCCCGCAAAATCACCCGGTGAGTGAATCCGAGCAAACTGAAGAAGGCGAACACGGGGAAGCGCAATCATGAAAGCCCTGAAAATATTACTCGACAAGCCCTGGCTGCACGAACCTGCCGCGGCTGGCATCGCGCCGCAATACAGTGGCCCCGATACCGCGGCGGCCTCACGCACGGCACTGCGTTTTTTCCTGGCAGTAGTCAGCGTATTGTTCTTCCTGTTTATCATTACCTTTCTGTCGCGCTCCCAGTACCCGGACTTCGAGGCCCTGGCGGGCGCACCCTGGCAACCCTTTACCGACGCGTCGCGCCTGTGGTTCAACACCGCCATACTGGCCTGCGCCAGCCTGGCCATGCAACTGGGCCTGGGCGGCGCGCGCAAGGGCAAGCTTAACGTCGCCGTGGTCGGCATCAGTGCCGCTGTATTTTTTACCGTGTTCTTCCTGCTGGCGCAACTGGATCTCTGGCAGTACCTGCAGTCCATGGGCTTCTACATCGACGGTAATCCCGCGAACAGTTACTTCTACCTGCTGACAACGGTACACGGATTGCATCTGGTGGGCGGCCTGGTGGTGCTGGCCAATGTCGTTTTTCGCCTGTGGTATGACAGCAACTCTAACGCCCTGAGCGCACCCTTGCAGCTGTGCACCACTTACTGGCATTTTCTCCTGGGGGTCTGGCTGGTGTTGTTCGCACTGCTCACCAGCCGGCCGGAAACCATCAACGCACTGGCAGCGATGTGCGGATTTTGAGAGACATCCCATGACGGTACAGATAGACAAGAGTATGGGCTACACAGATCCCGGCCTCGCCGGCGTGGCGGCTGACTGGTCCGCGGACAAGCAGGCCTTCGACGTGCCCTGGGGCAAGTTGATGATGTGGATTTTCCTGCTCAGCGATACCTTTATTTTCAGCGTATTCCTGACCGGCTACATGAACGTGCGTCTGTCCGCCACAGATACCTGGCCAAATCCCAGTGAGGTCTTCGCCATGGAAATCGGTGGCACCCATCTGCCGCTGGTGTTGATCGCCATCATGACCTTTATCCTGATTACCAGCAGCGGCACCATGGCCATGGCGGTGAACTTCGCCTACGGCGGAGACCGGCGCAAAACTGCCATGCTGATGGGGGCGACCGCCCTGCTGGGCGCCTCGTTCGTCAGCATGCAGGCCTTCGAGTGGACCAAGCTGATTGTCGAGGAGGGTGTGCGTCCCTGGAGCAATCCGATGGGCGCGGCGCAGTTTGGCTCTACATTTTTCATGATCACCGGTTTCCACGGCCTGCATGTGACCGCCGGGGTGATCTATCTGAGCATTGTGGCGCGCAAGGTGGCGCGCGGTGACTATGAAAAGAAAGGCTATGCCATTGTGGAAATAGCCGGCCTATACTGGCACTTCGTCGATCTGGTGTGGGTATTTATCTTTGCATTTTTCTACTTATGGTGAGGTGAACCGATGAGCGAAACCGCCGGTCAACAACATCCTATAGGCCTCTACCTGAAGATCTGGGCGCTGTTATTTATACTCAGTACATTTTCCTACCTGGTGGACTTCTTTCATGTGCAGGGCTACCTGCGCTGGACCCTGATACTGACGTTCATGTTCCTCAAGGCCGGCCTTATCATCGCCATATTTATGCATGTGGCCTGGGAGCGATTGGCGCTCAAGTATTTGCTGGCTGTGCCGCTGGCCGCTATCGCCGTACTCATTACTCTGATGACCCTGGAGGGTGATTACACCAACGCAACCCGGCACATCTTTTTCGACCGCTAAACGCTAATACCGTGAGTATGTCACCGCGTGTGCGGATGCTGGTCGGCTTCCTGTTAGCCAATACCGCTATTGTTGTAGTGGCCGCCCTGGTGTTACTCAGCCGCCCCGATTCGCCACCCCTGATACAGGGCGTGCTGCTGCCGGACAGCCGGGAATTGCAGGGTTTCAGCCTGCTTGATCACCACAACCAGCCCTTCACCAACGCGGACCTCAAGGGCCGCTGGCACCTGATATCCTATGGCTTCACCACCTGCCCCGATATTTGCCCCACCACCCTGTCGCAGCTTGCCATCGTCTCCTCTCGGTTGCAGCAACACGATAGCGCGGATTTGCGCTTTCTGTTCTATACCGTGGATCACCGCCGGGATACCGTCGGCCAGATGGCATCCTACGTGCCGTTTTTCAACCCGGATTTTGTTGGACTCACCCACCTGGACGACAGCAATAACCCGCACCTGCCCTTCGAGCAAAGCCTTGGAATCGCCGCGCAGCTGGTACCGGTTATCGAACCCGACGGTGACCCCGGCACTAGCGACTACCAGGTGTATCACGGCGTGACCCTGTTCCTGATCAACCCCCAGGGCAGGCTGCAGGCCATTTTCGAGCCGGATGAGAGCCTGTCCGGAACCGGCACATTCGATCCGGATAAAATCCTCCGAGACTACCTGGCGATCCGCCGGTACCTGGGCTGAGTAGCTGGTTTACTCCAGCCATGAAAACTCTGGTATCTTGGATCTCCTGAACAGGCACAATCGGCTTTCGAGCAAATTATGCGAATATTATCCCCCAACCTGGTGGCCACTCTTGCCATCACTTTGCTGGCCACCGCTTGCGGCGGTGGCGGGGGTGGCAGTTCCACCAACAGCGTTCCCGCCCCGGATCCTGCTCCCGCTCCCGAACCAGCTCCCGAACCTATTCCCCCCGAGGCATTCAACATATCGGGAGCCATTACTGCCTCGGACAGCCAGGCGGTGGACGGCGATACCAATGACCCCTTTAAAGAGGTGATCAGCAATGACACGGTAACGTCAGGCCAGCCCAGCCCATACCCAACCCCATCACGCTGGGCGGTTACATCAACCAGCCGGGTACCGGCGCGACAGGCCGCTCGCAAGCGGGCGGCGATATCGATGATTTTTTCCGGGTAGAGCTGCTGGCCGGCCAGAGTGTCACTATGCTGGTGGCGGACTTCCAGCAGGCAGACGCCGACCTGTACCTGTATGACACCCAGGGTAATATCCTCGACTTTTCCATTGAGACCGGAGAGATCGAAACCCTGGTAATCCCCCGGGACGGCACCTATCTGGTCAACGCTTTCGCCGCTGCCGGGGCCACCAACTACATTCTCGCTATCGGGGCTTACGACACGGTTAACGGTCTGAGCAAACGCCACTACGACATCGTACCCTGGCAAGCCGTGGTGAAATACCGGGAAGACGGTCCATTAACAGATACGGATGCTCTCTTTGCGGAAATTTCTCAGCGCATGGGGCTGGAGCAACGCGCCGGTGGCGGAAGGCGCGGGCGCTTGATGGCCCTGCGGCAGAGCCTGATCAGCACACTGCAACACAATAAACGCCTGGGCGCCGCTACCAGTAAGCGCAAACATATCAGTGACCCGGATCTGCGAGCCCGCTGGGAAACGCTACTGGCCATCAAGTCCCTGCGCGGCGACCCCCGGGTGGAGTACGCAGAGCCCAACTATCAAATCAGGGCACTGGCAGTACCTGACGATGAAGCCTACCCCTTTCAATGGCACTACCCCCTGATCGGGCTGCCGGAAGCCTGGGACACCACCACGGGTAATTCCGATGTGGTAGTCGCCGTGATAGATACCGGCATCCTGTCCAGTCACCCGGACCTGGCGGGGCAACTGGTGGACGGCTATGACTTTGTACGCGATCCGGCCAGCGCAGGTGACGGCAACGGTATCGATCCCAACCCGGAGGATCCTGGCAATTCGCTAAACGCCGGCTCCAGCAATTTTCATGGCACCCATGTCAGTGGCACAGTGGCGGCGCGGGGGAATAATGGCCTGGGCGTGGCGGGCACAGCCTATACCTCACGCGTCATGCCGGTGCGTGCGCTGGGTGCGGGGGGCGCCGGCACTTCCTACGATGTAAGCCAGGCTATTCGTTTCGCGGCCGGGCTCCCCAACGACTCCGGAACTGTGCCATTACAGGCGGCGGACATTATTAACCTGAGCCTGGGCGGCGGCCCCTTTAGCCAGGCCAGCCAGGATTTGTTTGACCAGGTGCGTGCGGCGGGCGTGGTGGTCGTCGCCGCCGCCGGCAATGAAGCCAGCCCGCTACCCGCATACCCCGCCTCCTACGACGGTGTCATCTCGGTCAGCGCGGTGGACGCCCAGCGCCGCCTTACGCGGTACTCCAACACGGGAAGGCACATCGACATCGCCGCACCTGGCGGCGATAACGGCGCCGACCTCAATGGCGATGGTTACCCCGATGGGGTTCTCAGTACAGGCGGTTCCAACACCGCCAGTGGTATAAATTTTGTTTACTCCTTTCTCAACGGCACCTCCATGGCGGCACCTCATGTTGCGGGTGTGCTGGCACTGATGATGAGTGTGAATCCCGATCTGACCCCGGCCGATATCGACGCCCTGCTGGTTCGCGGCGACCTCAGTGATGACCTGGGCACACCGGGCAGGGATGACCAATATGGCCACGGCCTTATCAATGCCCAGAGGGCGGTACTGGCGGCACTGGCGTCCAGTGGCGACTCTCCAGCGGACAACCCCCGCCTGGTGGCATCCGCCAGCACGCTCAATTTCTCCGGCAGCAGCGACTCGCTGGAACTGGTCCTGCGCAACGGTGGCAAGGGCGAACTGGCGCTACTGGAACTGTCCGTTTCACAGCCGTGGCTGGCCATAGACCCGATCGAAGTGGATGCCGGTGGCCTTGGCACCTACCAGGTATCCGTTGATCGCAGCGGCCTGCAGCCCGGCGTGTACTCGGCGGATATTGCCGCGCAGTCTTCGGTCAATGGCCTGCGCGTACGCGTCATCTTATCGGTGGGTGGCGCAGGTGCCGCAGCCGATGTAGGCGTCATCTACATATTGCTCTACGACGCCGTGCTCAACGAAGTCGTTGCGCAGTTCACTACCGCGGTGGACGAGGGCAACTATCCCTTCGAGTTTTCAAATATTCCTCCCGGGCAATACGAAATTGTTGCCGGGTCTGATGCGGATAACGACTTGTTTATCTGCGATCCCGGTGAGGCCTGCGGCGCCTGGCTTACCATCGACCAGCCCATCCTCATCGAGTTGGCATCCGATATCGGAAATATCAATTTCCCCATCGAGTACCTGGTTTCTCTCCCGAGTATTACCGGCAAAACGCAGTCTGCTGCCAGTACCAGACCACAGCAAGCTTTGTTCAGGGGCGGAAAAAGTATTGCCAAATCTCAATCGAGCACGGATGATTGAGGCATGCCCATTGTTTCTACAAGTAAAACAAGCAAACGAGTGTTAGCCATTATCGAGAATCCCTGTTTTCCATGATGCACTTATCGAGACTGTTGTGTCTTCTGCTCATACTCTTTATTGCCGCCTGTGGCGACACAGAGCCCACCCCAGAGGCGGTTGAAAGCGAGGCCACGGTCGATACCACGCAACTTTCCTCCCCCGACGACACCGCACTTCCCGAATCCTATGCCGTTATTCAAACCAGGCTTGGCGATCTGGACACAATGGAAAAGACGAGGGTAATCCGGATTCTCACCGTATACAGCATCGGCCGCTATTACGTGGATAATGCTCAGGAAAAGGGGCTGGTCAAGGAGTCGTCGCAACGCTTTGAGGACTTTCTCAACAAGCGTTTCAAACGCAAGCATGTGCGGGTACATGTGGTTATCATCCCGGTGGCGCGTAACCAATTGATTCCCGCCCTGCTGGCCGGTCGCGGCGACATTATCATGGCCAGCCTGTCGATCACAGCCGAGCGACAGGCACTGCTGAACTTCAGCATTCCCGCCAGCAAGCCCCTGTCCGAGATTCTGGTAACCGGCCCCTCGGCGCCACAGCTCGATTCAATTGACGACTTGTCTGACCAGATTCTATACGTACGGCAGTCCAGCAGCTATCGCGAAAGTGTGGAGAAACTGAACGAGCGCTTCCGGCGGGAGGGTGTGGCGCCAGTTCTCATAGAAACGATCTCTGAGTTGCTGGAAGACGATGACCTGGTTGAAATGGTCAACGCCGGCCTGCTGCCCTGGGCAATTGTCGACGACTATAAAATACAGTGGTGGGACGATGTATTCACCAAGCTGGTCGTAAGAAAAGATATCGTGTTCCGCTCAGGTGCGCAGATCGCCTGGGCATTCCGCAAGGACAGCCCCCTGCTGGAAAAGGCGATAAATGACTTCCTCAAGAAGAACCGGGAGGGCACACTGGTTGGCAACGTGCTGAGGAACCGTTATTTTCGCGACTTCGACTGGGCGGCCAACGCCCTGGCAAAAGACGACTACCACCGCTTCGAAAAGCTCGAGGCAATTTTCCAGAAATACGGCACACAGTACGGTATTGATTACCTTATGGTGGCCGCCCAGGGCTATCAGGAGTCGCGACTGAAGCAGAGTGCACGCAGTCGTTCCGGGGCCATTGGCGTTATGCAGATAAAGGCCAGTACGGCAGGCGACCGCCACGTGAATATCAAAGGTATCCATCAAGTCGATGCCAATATTCACGCTGGCGTTAAATACCTGCACTTTCTACGCAACCACTATTTCAGTGGGCAGGAAATCGACGAGTTGAACCAGACCCTGCTGGCCCTGGCCGCCTATAACATCGGCCCCAACCGCATGATCAACCTGCGCAACAAAGCCAGGAAACAGGGATACGACCCCGATGTCTGGTTTGACAATGTGGAACTGGTAGCAGCCAGGGAGGTCGGCCGGGAACCGGTCCAGTATGTGGCCAATATTTACAAGTACTACCTCGCCTACCTGTTTTCCGCAGAACAAATAGTGCAACGCAAAGCAGCCCGGGAGCGGGCGGGGATCAATTAGGGAGCCCGGTAAGCGACAAAAATTGGTGATGACCAGGCGCGCTGCTGCGCAGGCGCCAGGCAATCTTCATCCTGCGGGGTACGGTAGTCGCCATAACAGGGATTTACCGCAATACATACGCCGTTTTCATCGTATTCGCAGCGCAGGTTTGCCGCATTGATCATGGAGGTGGGCTCCTGTATAGCCCGCACATAATAAAGCGCTTCGCGCCCACTGGCGGTGAACTCTTCATCCGTGAATTCCACCCGGCAGCCCGCCGGGTCATCACCTCCGAACCTCTCAGCCATACGTGGACTGTTCGCGCCAAAGGCCTCCGTCATCTTCTTACGCTTAACTTCCTTATAGCCGGTACCGGCCTGACTGCGGTGATTGTCGCTGGAGCCGATCAGGCCAAAACGGAAATTGAATGGGTTTTCCGGCTGCTCAAAATCGGTAATAGCCATGGCGTACTGAGCTGTCGTTCCCGGGCGGTGATCCATGGGTTCATTGAAACAGTCCGGGCAGGTACCGCAGTTCAACCAGTCGGTTACCTGCTGGCCGGGCACCGTCAGGTGACCCGAGTTGCCCGCATCAACAAAGTTCTGACGCGCCTCGGTTTCCCGCTGCAGGCACTCCGACCCATCTATACCCGCCGCATCACAGCGCGCCCGGATAATCTGGCCCGCCCGCCAGCAGCAGGGTAGATAGCCATCACCGGGCTCGGGGCAGTACAGCTCGCCATCATCACCCTTGCGCGCGCCACGCTAACCGCGGTACTCCTCGGAATTGCCGTGCCCGGAGTAAACCTCGAATAATATCTGCCGATCGGGATCGTGCTGGGCCCGATTCAACTGTTTGGTAAAGCTGGTAGTGGCCGGCGTATTCATACCCCAGGAATTGCCGTGGGGAATGACAATGCTGTCAAACCCCCACTGATCCAGTTTGGTAAACAGTTCCCTGGGATCATCGGCGATTTCCCGGCAATTCTGTGGCAGTTGCCGGGTATCCACACCCGTGTCACACACGGGGGTGTCGGCCACCTCGTCGTAGTATTGCTGTATTCCCCAGTAGAACTCGCGGTTTTCGAAATCCATCAGGGACATCATCAATGGCACTGACATAATAAAAGCGTCCGGAGAGAACGTGGTGTGAACATGCAGGTCGCCGAACAGTATCTGGCTGGCCGTTCCCGCCATCGATGGGAAATTCTGCTGCCGGGCAAGTTTGTCCTCGACCACTTCTGCCGGGACGGCCGAACCCGTGATCACCCCCCGGCCCTGGGGCTTGCCACAGCCGCCAAGCAGGGCCAACCATGTCAGTAACAGAGCGAGACAGAATTTGTGTTTATTGTCGTTCATAGACTGTATATACGAGCGCACACCGACGCATCATTCAGATAAGAATATCTATCGATGACAGTGTTTGATTAACACCGACGCGAAGACCCGCACTACAACCAATACGGCAAGGCTGGCCGCGGTGGTGGTGGGCAGTAAAAGAAAACGGCGTCCCGCGTCAGAACGCCGTAACAGTCTGCCTATCAGGCCTTACGCTTGGCCGGGGCCTTCTTGCGAGCCGGTGCCTTTTTCCTGGCAGCAGGCTTTTTCTTAGTTGCGGCCTTTTTCTTGGCCGCAGGTTTTTTATTAGCTGCGGCCTTTTTCTTGGCCGCAGGTTTTTTCTTGGCCGCAGCTTTCTTCTTCTTTTTAGGCTTTGCGGCAGCTTTTTCCACCATGCTCGCAGCCTGATTTGCCGCACTGGCCTTGCGATCTTCTAGAATAGCGTCCGTCTTGACGGTCAGCAGCTTTTCGGCTGCTTCAAACGCAGCCCTGGCGATTTTCCCTACCGCCTCAGCCAGATCCTTCACCTGCTCTATCAGGGCGTCGACTTTTTTCTGGTTGTCGGGCGATGTTTTCTTACGAAGCGCAGTCCGCGCTTTTTTCAAACGCGTACTGGCGGCAGAGTGTTTCTTGCGCGCTGCGCCAAGTTCTCGCTTGCCTTTGGCATTTGCCTTTTCAGACTCGGCCACCAACTTCTTGCGAAGTTGCTCTACTTTCTTATTAGCTTTTTCAGCCATCTTAGTGGCCTGAGCCAGTTCTTTATCCAACATTGCTTATGCGCTCCGTAGTGGTTGAAAGTACCGCATTTGCAGTGTAGGCCTAAATTACAAAGATGTAACGATTATTTTTTGATCTAAATAGAAAAAAATACATGGCCTGTTGACAGCGTTCTTCCTTTGAGAAATTATCCCGACGAACTCACAGCGCACTGTGTAAAAAAATGAGCAATGAACCTTCACCGATAGTCATAGATTATTTCACCGACGTACTTTGCGTTTGGGCATGGATTGCGCAACCGCGGTTAGAGGAATTACACCGTCAATATGGCCATGACATAGAACTGCATTATCGCTACGTCGACATCTTTGGTGACAGCCACAACAAAATACCCCGGCAGTGGGGAGAGACGGATGGTTTCGAAAAATTCAGCGCCCATGTAAAAAAATCTGCCGCGCCCTTCGATCAGGTCACAATACATCCGGACATCTGGTTAAAAGTTCAGCCACGCTCTTCAATGCAGGCGCACCTGCTACTCAAAGCGGTAGAGTTGGTCGCCGGCGAGCGCATAGCAGTTGAGGCAATGGCCCTGCGTATTCGCCACGCATTCTTTTGCGAGGCACGGGACATAGGGGATTTGTCGCTGTTGCTTAACCTGGCAGCCGATGAAAAGCTGGACAGTGCATCATTGCGCAACGCCCTGCAAGACGGCAGTGCCATCGCAGCCCTGAGTAATGACCTGCGTAGCGCCAACGAATTGGGTGTGAAGGGCAGCCCGACCTGGGTACTGAACGAGGGACGCCAGGTTCTCTACGGTAACGTGGGCTATCGTATATTAAGCGCTAATATCGAAGAACTACTGAAGAACCCTGCCTCGGAAGCCAGCTGGTGTTAGTGCTCCAACCGACTGATAAGGCAGGTGGTTGGAGCACTAGTTAAAACGGAGCAGGAAAGTTTGCTCATGCTGCGCTAAACTCTAGGTTTATTGCCCCCGTTCGGGCTCTCAATGACTAGAAACCGAAACCAATAGGAAACCCAGATGGAATATAACCCAGACGTACACGGCATTGAATGTCCCAAATGTGGACACGGGATGGACGAGATCTCCTACGGCGGTGATCTGGTTATAGATCGCTGTACCAATTGCAAGGGAATGTGGTTCGATCATGGGGAGGCAGAGCTCCTCAAAAGCAAGTGGATGGGCGATGCGCTGGATACCGGCAGTGCCAGCGAAGGAAAAAAGTGGGACACCGTTGATGACATATCCTGTCCGCGTTGTGGCAAAGACATGGAAAAAGCCTCTGACCCCGACCAACCTCATATCTGGTACGAAGTCTGTAAAGAGCACGGGATGTTTATGGATGCCGGAGAGTTTACCGACTACAAGCACGAGACTCTGGCGGACTGGTTCCGCAGCCTGGTTAAGGGCTCTCGCTAAATTAAAGCTCTCAATATTGAACCCTGGGCGGCCCGGTCGCCCTTATTTGAGAAGCAAAAAGGCCAGAGGGCCTGCCCCGCTTTATCGGGTGCTCGAATGGCACTGATTTAAGGCTAAAGTGGGTGCATTCCGCCACTTCCGGGAGTTTTTTGCCTTGCTCAGTTAGGAAGAGCATGCCTTTGCAAGGCAAAAAACTCCCGGAAGCAGCTACCTACGGTATCATTCAATTCGCTTGAGTAGGGCACGCAGTAGCTGCACGGGGACTGGGCAAAATGCTCCCCTGCTTTCATTTTCGGGCGGCTTTACCGTTTTTATTTTCTGGCGGGCTAATATAATTTCACTTTCTGGCGAAAATATGAGCAAACCCATCGACGATGTCCGCATCGACCAGGCACAGCCACTGATCACGCCCTGGGTGCTGGCAGAAGAATTACCCTTGCCTGCCCCGCAGGCACAGACAATTGCCGATGCCCGGCGCAGTATTGAAGAGGTGCTGTCCGGCAAAGACCGTCGGGTACTAGCCATCGTCGGCCCCTGTTCCGTGCATGACCCGGACGCCCTGCTGGATTTCGCCAGGCAGTTCAAAGCCGTCTGTGAGCCCCTCAGCGATGCCATCGTCCCGGTACTGCGGGTGTATTTTGAAAAACCGCGCACCGTGGTGGGCTGGAAAGGCCTGATCAGCGACCCCGACCTGGATCAAAGCTTCCACATCAACAAGGGCCTGCACCTGGCGCGCCGGGTGCTGCTGGCCGTGGCCAAACTGGGCTTACCCGCCGCCAGCGAATTCCTGGATACCACCTTTGGCCAGTACTACGCTGAGTTGGTCAGTTTTGGCGCCATCGGGGCCAGAACAGTGGAAAGCCAGATCCACCGGGAACTCGCATCAGGCCTGTCGATGCCGGTTGGCTTCAAAAATGGCACCAACGGCCAGATCGATGTCGCAATCGACGCCATCCGCTCCGCCGGGCACAGCCACTGGTTCCCCTCCCTGACCAAGGAGGGCACTCCCGCCATTCTCAAGTCCAGGGGCAATCCCCACAGTTACCTGATCCTGCGCGGCGGTAAACAGACTGGCCCCAACTACCACCCCCAACATGTGCATGATGCCGCGGTCGCACTGGCGGCACAGGGGCTGACACCATCGATTATTGTCGATTGCAGCCACGGCAATAGTGAAAAGGATCCCGCGCGCCAGGCCGAGGTCATCTCGTCCCTGTGCGAGCAGATCGAGCAGGGGCAAAACGCCATCCGCGGGGTTATGCTGGAAAGCCACCTGCTAAGCGGCACCCAAACAGTTGCGGCCGGGCAGCCCCTCACCTATGGCCAGAGCATCACCGATGCCTGCCTGTCACTAAAAGAGACTGAACCACTGCTGCAAATGCTGGCGGCAGCGGTGAGAAAAAATGGAGAAGATCATGGCTGACTTTGACTGCGACCAGGACTACGACTACGACCTGTTTGTCATCGGCGCCGGCTCCGGCGGCGTCAGAGCGGCACGCATAGCGGCGGGCTTTGGCGCACGCGTCGCCGTGGCAGAAGACCGCTATATGGGCGGCACCTGCGTCAATGTGGGCTGTGTTCCCAAGAAACTGTACGTCTACGCGTCGGAGTTCGGCAAGGGCTTCAAAGATGCGCAGGGCTTCGGCTGGGACAGCGCCGCGACCCGCTTTAACTGGGCGACGCTGCGCGACAATAAGAAAACTGAAATTTCGCGCCTGAACGCTATTTACCGCAACCTGCTGTCTGGTGTTGAAGTACAGGTAATCGACGGGCGCGGGCGCATCATCGACGCCCACACTGTGGCCCTCGGCGAGCGACACTATACGGCTGGGAAAATCCTGATAGCCACAGGCGGCTGGCCCCATATCCCCGAATTTCCCGGCAGCGAATACGCGGTGACTTCCAATGAAATTTTTGACCTGGAAACCTTTCCGCAGCGCCTGGTCATTGTCGGCGGCGGCTATATCGCTGTCGAGTTCGCCGGTATTTTCAACGGGCTGGGATCGCAGGTGACACAACTCTATCGAGGCCCCCTGTTCCTGCGTGGCTTCGATACCGACATTCGCGCCCATGCCGCCCGGGAAATCGCCAAAACCGGCGTGGACCTGCGTTTTGAGGTCAACGTCCAGTCCATCAGTCCCGGTGCCAACGGCCTGCAACTCGAGTTGACCGACGGCACGACACTGGAAGCCGATACTGTGCTGTACGCCACCGGGCGTAAAGCCAATCTGTCGGATTTGGGCCTGGAAAATGTGAACGTGGAGGTGAATGAGTTCGGCATTATCAATGTGGACGAGCAATACGGCACCAGCGAGCCCGGCATTTTTGCCCTGGGTGATGTCATCGGCGGCATGGAACTGACCCCGGTGGCTCTGGCCGAAGGCATGGCCTTCGCCCGCCGCCAGTTTGGCGGCCTGAAAAACCAGGTGGATTACGACTTCATACCCACGGCGGTGTTCTGCCAGCCCAATATCGGCACTGTCGGTTTTACCGAAGATGAGGCGCGCGCGCGATTCGGCCATATCCGCTTGTTCAAATCCACTTTCAAGCCCATGAAGCACACGATCAGCGGCCGGGACGAAATGACCTTTATGAAGCTGATCGTCGATAAAGCCAGCGATCGCGTCGTCGGGGTACACATGATGGGGCCGGATGCCGGTGAAATCATGCAGGGCATCGCCATCGCCCTGAGAGCCGGTGCCACCAAGGCCACGTTCGACAGCACCATTGGCATACACCCCACCGCGGCAGAAGAATTTGTCACCATGCGTGAGTCCTGGACGGAAGACTGACAATGGAGTTAGAGCTGTGGCAGGGGGGCCTGTTGGTAGCGGTTGGCATCATCGGCGGCTTTGTCAATGTCATGGCGGGTGGGGGTTCACTGATCACGGTACCCGTCATGGTTTTCATGGGCCTGCCCGGGCCGGTAGCCAATGGCACTAATCGCATCGCCATCCTGGCGCAAAACCTTGCGGCAATCGTGGCCTTTGCCCGGCGCGGGTTCAGGGACTTCAGGCTCAGCCTGACACTGGCGGCCTGCGCCATCCCGGGCGCTGTGGTCGGCGCACTGGTGGGCTCCCAGTTGCAGGGCGTCTGGTTTAACCGCGCCCTCGCACTCATTATGGTGGGCGTCATGCTGGTGATGCACTTTGACCAGGGGCGCAACCGAGCGACCGGAGGATTACCAGCCCACACGCAAGCAATTGCTGAGAGGCCACATGCTTATGGTCGGGGCGGGCTTCTGGGGTGGGTTTATCCAACTCGGCGTGGGCTTCATCCTGATGCCTATTTTGAACCGGGCCATGGGTCTGGACCTGGTGCGCACCAATATGCACAAGGTCTTTATAATCGCTGTCTATACTGTGGTGGCGCTGGCTGTATTTGCCAGCCAGGTAGAATTGATGTGGGCAGTGGGTCTGGCGCTGGCTGTGGGCAATGCCATTGGCGGCTATCTGGGGGCGCATTTTACCGTCAGCAAAGGCGAGCGCCTGATCCGGCTGGTGCTAAACCTTGTACTCGTTACCTTTATTATTAAGTTACTATTCACCTTCTAGCTCTTAACACCCAGGCCCTGAGTCGTCACCTGCCACAAGAACCCCTGACTGTATGATTGAAGTGCAATCCCTGACACGTCGCTACGGCAAGACCATCGCCGTGGACGACGTGACTTTCCATATCGGCGATAACGAAATCGTGGGCCTGTTGGGGCACAACGGGGCCGGTAAAACAACGATTATGAGAATGCTCAGCGGCTATCTGGAGCCCACTGCCGGCACTATCGTCATCGGCGGTGTCGATCTGGCCACACAGGCGCAAACAGTCCAGCAGCAGCTGGGATACCTGCCGGAAAACCTGCCTGTGTACCCTGAGATGATGGTCGCGGATTACCTGGACTATGCGGCAACACTGAAAGGCATATCGAAAAAAGAACGCTACCAGGCAGTGCGCGGGGCCATTTTAGCCACCGACCTGGCAAAACGGGCGCTGGATCCGATCAGCACACTGTCCCGCGGCCTGAGACAACGGGTGGGCGTGGCACAGGCGGTTCTGGGTAGACCCTCGCCTGCTGATCCTGGACGAACCCACCAACGGCCTGGACCCCAACCAGACTGAGCATATGCGGCAGCTCATTAAAAAACTGGCACGACGGGCTACCATCATACTGTCTTCTCTTTTCATTCATACGGCGACCGCCGAGAGCTACACTGTTTCCCTGCTCGACGCTCTTCCGATCTGCGGGGTAGAGCGCATGCGCGACCTGCATTACAGCAGAACGTTACAGCTGCGCACCAACGCGACGGTGGAGTCCCTGGCCTCTTATCTGCGTCGTATGCCCCAGGTAGCTTCTGTCAAACAGTTCGACGGGGAGGACGGGCTGATGCAGTTCTCCCTGCAACTGCACCAGAATGCGGACATGGATACCGCCGCCAACAATATCGCCAAATGCGTGATCGAGGCCGGCGCCAGGTTGTACCAGCTACAGCCGGTAGCGCGAGACCTGGAGCAGCGTGTTTCGGGAGGTTAACGCAGGTGGCGACTGATTCCGTGCTCCGCCGGGTAGCACAGAAAGAAGTCCGGCTGTTTTTTTCGTCCCCGGTCGCCTGGCTGTTCCTGGCTTCCTTTCGCCACCGTCACCCTGTTTATATTTTTCTGGGTGGAGTCATTTTTCGCCCGCAACATCGCCGATATCCGGCCCCTGTTCGAATGGATGCCCATCCTGTTGATTTTCCTCTGCGCCGCCCTGACCATGCGCATGTGGAGCGAAGAACGCCGTACCGGCACACTGGAGCATGTAATGACCCAGCCGGTCAGCTTGTGGCGCTTCGTACTTGGTAAATTTCGCGCCTGTTTCACCCTGCTGCTGCTGGCCCTGGCCTGCACACTGCCACTGCCAATCACTGTCGACCTGATCGCCGAGCTGGACTGGGGGCCGGTAGCGGCAGGATACGTAGCGACCGCCTTACTGGGTGCGACCTATCTCAGTGCCGGCTTGTTTATCTCGGCGCGCACCGACAATCCCATTGTCAGCCTGATCGGTACGGTGGCGTTGTGCGGCATCCTCTATCTGCTGGGTAGCGCCACCCTCACAGATTTTTTTGATACCCGGGTGGGAGAGACCTTGCGCCTGCTGGGCACCGGCGCCCGTTTTGACAGTATTACCCGCGGGGTCGTAGATGTCCGCGATCTGTTCTATTACATAAGCCTGATCCTGGCCTTCCTGGCCCTCAATGTTTACATGCTGGAAAAGGAGCGCTGGGACAGGGCTGTCGCCACTGCGCGACACCGCCATTGGCGCAGTGCCACTATCCTGTTGCTGGCCAACCTGCTGCTGGCCAACGTGTGGTTACATCGCATTGACGGCCTGCGTCTGGATATTACAGAGGGCAAGCTGTACTCGATTTCCCAACCCACCCACGAGTTTCTCGGACAGTTGCAGGAGCCCCTGCTGATTCGCGGCTACTTCAGTGCCAAGACCCATCCACTGCTGGCGCCGCTGGTACCGCAACTGCGCGACCTGATCAAGGAATACGAAGTCGCGGGTGTCGGCAATGTACACATAGAGTTCGTTGACCCGGTGCAAAACCCGGAGCTGGAGCAGGAAGCGAACAAGCGCTACGGCATTACCGCCACCCCCATTCAGGTCGCAGACCGCTACCAATCCGCCCTGGTGAATTCCTATTTCAACATTCTGGTGCGCTACGGCAGCGAGCATGAAACCCTGGGGTTTTCCGACCTGATCGAAGTACGCACAGCTCCCAATAGCGAAGCGGAAGTCTTGTTGCGCAATCCGGAATACGACATTACACGCGCCATTAAGGACACACTGTACCGCTACCGGATGGGTGGCAGCCTGTTCGACGGAATCGATGAGCCGGTTGAATTTATCGCTTATGTCTCCAACGACACCTTGCTGCCAGAGCAGTTGCTAGCTTACAAAGATTCGATAGAGGCGCAACTGCAGACCGCAGTACAACACTCCGGGGGCAAGTTCAGTGTGCGCTTCATCGAACCGGAATCTCGCGGGGGAGACGTGGCGCGCCAGATCGTGGATCAATGGGGCTTCAAGCCCATGGTGATGTCCCAGGGCGATGACCGGGAGTTCTTTTTCTATCTGACTCTGGCCGATACCCGACAGGTCGTGCAGTTACCCACCGAAGACTTTGACCCGACGGCGTTTCGGCTAACGCTGGATGCAGGCCTCAAGCGCTTCGCCAGCGGCTTTACCAGTACCGTGGCATTAGTGCTGCCCCCGGTAAACCAGCAAATGGCGCAATATCATATGGGCGGGCCGACATTCAACAATCTGGAGCGGGTTATCACGCAAGACTACAGCATCCGCCTGGAAGACCTGTCAGACGGCGCCGTTACCCCCGAAGCGGACATTCTGGCAGTGGTGGCCCCGCACCAGCTGGACGAGAAATCCATCTTCGCCATCGACCAGTTCCTGATGCGCGGTGGCACCGTGATTCTGGCAACATCACCTTTTACCGCTGAAATCAGCGGCGGCCAGTTGCGCATGCACGACTACAATAGCGGGCTGCAGGACTGGCTGGCCCACCACGGTATAGAGATCGGCAACACCCTGGTGCTGGACGAGCAGAGCGCGTCATTCCCCTCTCCCGTCACCCGGCGGGAGGGCGATTACGAATTTCGCGATGTGCAAATGATCGATTACCCGTATTTCATCGATCTGCGCCCGCCCGGACTGGCACCGCAGCACCCGATTACCGGCAACCTGCCGCAATTGACGATGGCATGGGCCTCGCCCATTACTGTCAGTCAGGCGGACGGCAGACGGGTCACCGAACTGCTGGAGAGCTCGACTAACTTCTGGCTGAGCGACAGCATGGATATCATGCCCAGCCTCGGCCCGGATGGCCTCAGCAGTTTTCGCCCGAAAAAACCCGCTGAAAACGCCACCGCACAGGCAGTCGAAGATTTAGGCCTTATTGTACAGGGGCGTTTCGACTCTTTTTTCGCGGACAAATCCCACCCACTCAATAGCGCTGGGCAAGACCCGCAGATGTACACCGGCCCCGGTATCACCAGCCTGATTCAGCACTCCCCGGAATCCGCCCGTATCGTGCTGTATGCCTCCAACGACTTTATGGATGACCAGATTTTGAATGTCCAGGTCACGGCCTCCGGCACCCAGTACCTGGGACCACTTGAGCTATTTATGAACACCCTGGACTGGGCGCTACAGGACGACCAGTTGTTACAAATTCGCTCGCGTGCTCACTTCAACCGTACGCTCCCTCCCATGGAGCGCCACGCGCAGGTACTTATCGAGTACTTCAACTACGGCCTCGCGGTGTTGTGGTTAGTATTACTGGCCATTGCTCACTGGCTGCGAAAAATAATGCGGCGGCGACACTACGCCAAAGGCCTGGCACTGTGAATCGCCCGGTCACAACACTGCTGCTTGTTTTGCTGATCCAGTGCGGAATCGTCGCCACGGTGTACTGGCCGCAGCAGGATATGGCGCAGCCCCGACTACAGCGGCCTCTGGTGCCATCGGGTCCGGGTGTCATCGATGAAATACGTATCGGCGACGAATACGACAACGAAACCACGCTGACTAGAGCAGGGGATCATTGGTTTCTTTCCGACCTGGAGAACCTGCCGGCGGATTCGGGCAAGGTCGATAAACTGCTGGAGCGCATCACCGGGCCGGATAATGGCTGGCCTATCGCCCAATCCGTTGTCGCCCGCCAGCGATTCCAGGTAGCCAACTACCACTACCAGCGCAGCCTGAGTTTTCTGGCGGAGGGTAAGCAGTTGGCCACCGTCTACCTGGGAACATCGCCTGGTTTTCGCAAGGTGCATGCCCGCAGAAAAGGGCAGGATGCCATTTACAGTATCCCCTTCAATGTCTTTGATGCTCCCGGGGTCAGCGGCGCCTGGCTAGAACCCAGATTGCTACAAATACGCACGCCCCTGAGCATCACCGCAGACAGCTACAGCCTGAACCGCGACAGCGGAGACTGGCTATCCGGCGCCGGGCTGGCGCCGGATCCGCGGGAGTTGGAGGCGCTACTTGCCGCCCTGCGTTCCCTGCAGGTAGACGGCGTGGCGACAGAAGATGTGCAGCGCGAGCTGTCAGAAGCCGAGGCGGACCTGATATTGCAGGTGCGCAGCCTGGCGGGAATAACAACACTGGAATTCTTCACTGCGGCGGAGGAGCATTTCGTAAGCAGCAGCGAGCACACACTTTTTTTCAAACTCAGCGCTTACGATTTTGATCGCCTGACCGGCATAGACTTTCGCCTGATATCCGGAGAGTCAGCTGCAGAATAATCAGCCCTGAGTCGAAAGCCATGGCCTTCATGCGTTCCGGTCGGTTCAGGGTGATCAGGGTGACATAGGGACGAAAATGCAGACTCGTGCTACAGTGCGATAAAAGAGGTGTTTCCTATGAGATTAATTGGCCTGGTTCTTTCGTTGGGCGCGATAATGTGGGTGCTGTACCAGGCATCAGGTGGCGGCAAATCTGAAACTATTATTCCCCAAGAACATATACAGGCAATGGAAAAGGCGGAAGGCGTCGAACAAAGCCTGCAAGAGGCCGCCCAGCTGCAAATGAAAAAAATAGATGAGCTCACCAGCCAGTAGGCTATGGACGAATGGCACTTACTTAAGCCCGTCATCCCCGCGAAGGCGGGGATCCAAGGGGCCTACAGCCCGCTGGATTCCCGCCTTCGCGGGAACGACTCGTCGAGAGATTAGGCTTTGAACCATTAACTACATGCCATTCGGCTATGGACAAGGTGCCGGGCATTGTTTACCGGGCTATTTCGACTCACCTTGTCCACTTTCATATCCTGATCCTGGATGGTGTCTACGTCTACCGCGATAATCGATCGCCCCACTTTCGGCGTGTCAGGGCACACGACAAGAATCTTGTCCAATCTTCAGGTTAATAGGGTAGACGACTGTTGCTGAGACACAGGTCTACCAAGTCGTCGAGGCGCGCAGTCCCGGCACACATCACGGTGTCTGCGCCACCCCAGTAAATCTTTACGCCGCCGTCGTCATCCGCAACCGCACCGCAAGAAAAGACGACGTTGTGTACATAGCCCGTGATCTCCCAGGGATCCTCCGGGGCCAGTACCCATTCATCCGAGACGCCGAGTATCTTCGCCGGATTGTCGAGATCATGCAACGCCACACCGAGGCGATACACCGCCCCGTCCATGGTCTCGAACACCCCGTGGTAGATGCTGAGCCAGCCACGTTCGGTGCGAATCGGAGTCGCACCGGGACCGATTTTTGACTCGTCCCAATGATACGGCACCGGTTTCATTACCACCTCGGAATCGCCCCAGTGCACCAGGTCCGGAGACCATGACAGCCACACGGACCAGGGGCTGATCTCCGAATGGGGTCGATCCAGACGGGCGTAACGACCGTTGAACCGCTCCGGGAAGATGACGACATTGCGCATGTCCGCCTGGGTGATCAACGCCACGCGCTCGATGGTTCGGAAATCGCGGGTCTTCACCAGCCCGATACGCACACCGTGGCGCGAATAGGCGCTGTAGGTAATCAGGTATTCTCCGTCTATACACGAGATTCGGGGGTCCTCCACCCCGAAGGCCTCGTACTCCGCAAATGTGCCTTCTGTCGACGGCACCAGGAACGGCTCCGGGCCGACTGTAAATTTGAAGCCATCCTCACTCTCGGCGATGCCGATGATCGACCGGCCGTTACGCAGGTGGGATCGAAACAGCATGATGGTGCGACCGTCATAGCGTGTCATGCCGGCGTTATGCACGGTCTCCACCGGATAGGGGATATCGTCCCGGGTGAGGATCGGGTTGTCGGGGCAGCGTTCGATGATGGGCGCTGGTTTAGCTGCGGTCATAGTCATCCTCCAGCCGGATAATGTCATCCTCGCCGAAATAATCCCCCATCTGTACCTCAATTATAACCAGCGGGATGCCCCCGGGGTTCTTGATTCTGTGTACGGCCCCCCTGGGGATATCCACGGACTGCCCCGGCTTGAGCGGGATCTCCTGGTCCCCCACGGTGACCAGCGCCTCGCCGCTGACCACGGTCCAGTGCTCTGCACGGCGCCGGTGCTTTTGCAGACTCAACCGCTCACCCGGTTTGACGACGAGTTCCTTGACCTTGTGGTCGTCCCGTTCCAGCAGGTTTTCGTAGTGTCCCCACGGCCGATGATTCTCCCGCTGGTCGAGGATGCTCTGGTAGACATCCAGATAGGCGCGCGCCATGTGCTGGCTGGTAAAGCGTTGTTCCACCTCGTTCCGGCAGGCGCGCCGGTCGAGGGTGCCAATTCTATCCACCGCCTGCACCGCGTCGACCACATCGGTCACAATAAACCCGGTGACGCCGTCGTGAATGATCTCCGGCATGGAGCCTCGCCCAAAAGCGATCACAGGCGTGCCACAGGCCATGGACTCGACCACGCTCAGTCCGAAGGGTTCGTCGAAGTGAATCAGGTGCAACAACGCCAGCGCACCGCCCAGCACCTCCTGTCTTTTTTCCGGCCCGACGGAGCCGATGTATTCCACTGCAGACCCATCGATGTGCGGCTCGACCTGTTCCTTGAAGTAGGTTTCGTCCTGCACGATCCCGGCGATCACCAGCCGCATGCCGGCCCTGCGCGCCACCTCGATGGCATCAACGACACCCTTGTGGGGATGGATACGCCCGAAAAACAACAGGTAGTCTCCCGCGTCTTCGCGATAGGGGAATTGTGCGAGATCGATGCCATGATGAATGGTTGCGATGTAATCGAGCTCACGATGCCTGTCGGCCTCACTGATCGCCACATAGTGGGTCCGCTCATTGTACTTTTTATAAACCGGCAGAATCGACGGCGAAGAGAATCCATGGATAGTCGTAACCAGAGGCGTATGGGTAAAACCGCTGTAACTGAGTGGCAGAAAATCGAACTGGTTGTGAATCAGATCGAACTCATCCGCACGTCTGAATACCTCTGATATGTGCAGGCACTCCCACACCTTGGGATCGATCGAGGGGTCTTCCGACCAGGGTCGCTCGCAGACCCACGCAAGCTTGCCACGGGTGAGGGAGTCCCCGGTCGCAAACAGCGTCACATCCACACCCATCGTCACCAGCTGTTCGGTCAACAGGCTGACCACATTTTCCCACGGCCCGTAATGCCGCGGTGGTGTGCGCCAGGAGAGGGGGCTCAACATTGCAATCTTCATGAATAACCTGCATGTAAATTTGGGAAGCGGTTTTTATGGCATCAGAAATTCAATGCCGCTCCACGGTAACACAATAAGTCGGACGGGCTTAAGAAGTAAAACAGACAACGAGGCGACTGCCCGTTCAGACCAGGGCGGGATAAAATATAATGTCGGCTGTCGCTAAAGATATTATCCTAGAAACCGCAGTCGGGCGCGAAAAAGATGTGCAAGATATTGATGTGCATGGGGAATTTGAAAAACGCGTGGTCACCTTATTGGTGATGAGCGTTTTTTCAAATTTTCCAGGTGCATCAAGAGCTTGTGCAGACTTTCGTGATCCGACTGCGGTTTTTAGGATTATAGTGCCATGCAGAAAAAAAAGGTGTAGATTATGTGTAAGTCAGATCTTGTACCGAGCGGGTTGCAATGCAGTCTGCGGCAGGTGGTGAGGACTTGCGCCTCGTGGATACAGTTATGATGGAAATCAGCTCTACCGCCCCTACGCTTAAAGCGCGACGCAAGTCGATCGTGATCAATCCAAATATCGGTCGTGTCATTACCCGACTATATTTGCCGTCCGGTGAAGAACGCATCCGAAAAGTTATCAAGCGGGTATTGAGCCTGGACGAGAACGAGGCGTGCACGATACTGGAAACTGTCTTGCACGATTTCTCTCATCGTCATCGCTACTACAGAGAAACGCTGCAACACAATTTCGAAAGAGTGGCCGACTATGTGCCATCCGCCACTTCGTTATCAGAGGAACGACGACTTCTGATCGGCACTTATTTCACCGCAGAATATTCTGTAGAAGCGGCAGCGTTGTTTAACCCTTCCATTGTTCAGGTACCAAGCCAGGAGGCGGATCCTGAAGGCTGCTGCCGGTTTGTTATGAGCTTTCGCGCCACGGGTGAAGGGCACATCTCCTCCATCGAGTTTCGCAGCGGGATAATTGACAAGAATAATGATATCTTTTTCGACCCACTGAGCGACTACGTGCGCAGGCCCCAAATCCATACCGATTCAAGCTACGACCTGCACCTGTTTCGGTTAAAACTCCTGGAGATGGGGGCGAGTAATGCGGTAACGCACCAGCTCCTCAACAAGCTGCCGGACAACTTCACCTTCAACGATCTGCAGGAAATGATCGTCGCGCTACAGAACAGCGGCCAGTTCCTTCTACAGGAGAGGACGGATGCTATCAACATGGCGCTGTGGTTGGCACAATCCAATTATGAGATTTTATTTCGGCCGGAGCACCAAATTTCCGAGCGGGTGATATTCCCCGTGTCGGAGGCCGAGAGCAAGGGAATCGAGGATGCCCGTTTTGTGCGTTTCGTCGACGACGATGGCACGGTGGCCTACTACGCCACCTATACCGCGTACAACGGAGAGACCATCCTGCCGCAACTCATTCAGACCTGTGACTTCCTCTCGTTCAAGATCAGTACGCTGAACGGCAAACAGGCGCAGGGTAAGGGCATGGCGCTGTTCCCGCGGAAGATCCGGGGTCAATACGTCATGTTGGCGCGCCAGGATGGCGAGAACAATGCGATCATGTTTTCGGACAACCTGCACTTCTGGCAGCAGGCCAAAATTCTGCAGGAGCCTGAGTTTCCATACGAATTCATACAGATGGGGAACTGCGGCTCACCCATCGAGATGCCTGAAGGCTGGCTGGTAGTGACCCACGGGGTTGGCCCGATGCGGACCTACAGCCTCGGCATTGAGTTGCTGGATCTGGACGATCCAACTCGAATCATCAGCCGAATTGACGAGCCGATCCTGGTGCCGAACACACATGACCGTGAAGGTTATGTGCCGAACGTTGTTTACAGCTGCGGGTCGATGATCTGCCATGATGAGTTGATCATCCCGTATGCCTCGGGCGATCAGCGCTGCGGCATAGTAACCCTGCCGCTGGCACAGCTAATGGCCACGCTGACGCGGAATTGCAGCGAGTAGGCAATTGTACTCGTCACTATTCCTGTGACACCTTCTGAACATCAAGCCGGGTAGGGTCTCCTCCCGGTGTAACCCGGTCCCAGCCGCGGTGGTTGTAAATGGTGAGCAGCGCCATGAGCCAGCTTAGAGTGGATTCTGCTCCCTGATTTTCATTCGCACCCTGTGCTTCCAGTCCGTCCCGACAGCCCCCGGTAGCGTAATCGCAGAGCGGAACTCCCAGATCATTCTCGCCCTGGTACCAGTTGAGACAGCGGTAAGCATAAGCACTCCATTTCTCATCCTGCGTGCAATTGAATGCCTCGATGCAGGCGTCCACCATCGCTGCCGCCTCGATGGGTTGTTGATCGAATTGCGCTTTTTCGCCGTCCTTGGGAAACCAGCCATGATTGCCGATAGCAGCGAAGTGGTGGCCCTCCTCATCCGTCTGAACCTGCTTCAACCAATCGAGTGCACGCAGACCCATCTCCCGCATCTCGGGGTCGGGAAGCCACTGTCCCGACAGCAGCAAAGCCTGTGGTAACCGGGCGTTGTCGTAGGTCAGGCTATCCTCACACCAGGGCCAGTCTTCAGTGGCGAAATCTCTGAACTGCTGCATCAGCCGGTCCGAGAGTATCTTGCGCATCCTTCGCCCGCGGCTGTCCCCGCTGTAGCGGGACAGGTAAGCATGAATACCGATGATGGCGAAGGCAATTGCCCGCGGGTGGGTGAAATGTTCGGTGCTATCCAGCGCACGATGGAACAGGTCGACCGCAAAACCCACCTGTCCCTTATCCCGAGCCAATGCTACCGCTACGCCCAGTCCCCACACTGCGCGGCCGTGGGAATCCTCCGAACCTGTATCCTCGAGCCAATGGCGATCATAGGACATGAAGTTGCGGAAGCGACCGGTCTGGCCATTGAGGGCATGGCCCAGAAAACCCAGGTAAATGGCGGTAAGCCCGCTCAGGGCTGAATCCATAGGCTGGAGGTCCTGCAGCGTGACGGCGACGATCAATGCACGGGCATTATCGTCCACGCAATAACCGTGCCCCCGGTCTGGAACCGTGTACTTGGCGTGTTGCAACATGCCGGTGTCATCGGTCATCCGGTGTAAATATTCCAGCTTGATCTCCGGTAGCTGTTGCTGGCGCAGTCCGAGGGTCTCCAGCCGGTGCTCGGGTACGTTCTTCCGTAATCGCTGGCGTTTAGCTACTGCGAAGGTGTCGAGATAGCGACGGCCCACATTGCTCCAGACCATTTTTCGGCCGTAGTGGTAGGCTCGCTCCTGCATGGCACGGCACTTATCGGGATGATCCAGGAGATCAATGACTTCCCGTGCCAGAGCGACCGGGTCCCGGAATGGAACCAGCCTGCCCCGCTCATCAGCGAGCAACTCCTGGGCGTGCCAGTAGGGTGTGGATATCACCGCTTTGCCCATCCCCAGCGCATACGCGAGGGTACCGGAAATAATCTGCGCCTCATTCAGGTACGGAGTCACATAAATATCCGCCGCACCGATAAACTCCAACAGGTCTTCGTCGGCAACGAAACGGTCATGAAAAACGATGTGGTCCGAAACACCGAGTTCTTTTGCGCGCAGGTAAAGGCTGTTTCTGTAATCTTCCCCCTGTTCCGCCTTAAGGTGCGGATGGGTGGCGCCTACCACCATATAGATGACCTGCGGGTGGACCTTCACGATCTCCGGCAGGGCATTGATGACCACCTCAATACCCTTGCCCGGCGAAAGCAGGCCGAAGGTCAGGATGATCTTCTTCCCGGATACGCCGAACGTGTCCTTGTAGGCATCGGATTTGACAAACGGTACGTCAGGGATGCCGTGGTGTATGAGGACAATCTTCTCCTCCGGCACCTGGTAGATATCGCGCAGGAATTCGACTGAGCGTTCACTCATCACCACCAGCCGGTCTGAGATCTCGGCAAGTTGCATGATGATGTGCCGTTCCTGAAGGTTCGGATCCTTCAGGATCGTGTGCAGGGTCGTCACGACCGGCATATTGAGATCACGTAACAGCTCGATGATAAAGCTGCCCCGCTTGCCACCGAAAATACCGTATTCATGCTGGAGACAGATCACATCCACCTGGTTAAGATTGCATAAGTCGGCCGCCAGGCTATATTCGTTCAGTTGACTCTGGTTGATCTCGAAGCGCACCTGAGACGGGTAGGGATAACCCTCTGGCCGGTCGTTCATCGCGATCGCCCAACAGGCTTTGTCCGGGGCATTCAACGCGATGGATTCAAGCAGGTGGGTGGTGAACGTGGCGATGCCACACAATCGGGGGAGATAATTGCCGATGAGGACGATGGACTTGAGAGCCTCCCATTCTGGTCGTGAGTCAGTCGCGCGAAGATTCTCTATAGTCTCCCTGGTTTGGCTGATAGTGTCGTCCAAAGGGGTAAACGTTTTGATGTTGATACTCCTGATCATTGTCGAATGCCGCCAAACTGAGAAGCAAGCTGCCAGTCTCAAGTATAAGACAATCAAACGGGGTGTCGAGAGCAGAATTTCACCTCGAATCCTTTGTTGAACCTGGATTACCCGAGAACTGAGACAGCGTGCCAGGTGGGGCTGTTAATCATGTTGGTACTGCCCTCTGTGTATGCGATTATGGAAGATTTTGGGGTTGTGCGGCTGGGAGCCGGAGGTGTGAATCTTGCTTCACAGGAAGCATAGACTGGAAATACTAATAAATTATCAACAAAACGTGAGAACGAAAATATGAAGTCAGAAATAAATCGTTGGGTTTTAGCTTTATCTGTACTGGGATTGGTTTCAGGGGCTGTAGTTGCCGAGGAAACAACTGATAAGCAGGTGAATGAGTTAAGGCTGGTTATGCAGGGTTTGCTGGAAGATGCACAGCAAATTACCGCGGGTATTTTTTTGCAGGATTTCAGCAAGATTGAACTGGCAGCCAATAAAATTGCAAATCACCCAACCCCTGGAATGGCAACGAAAACGAAATTGGTCGCCAGCCTGGGACCTGAAATGGGGAAGTTTAAACAATTTGATTCTGTGGTTCACGATACCGCAATTGTGATCGCCACAGCTGCTGGTGAGGAAGATATGGCATCAGCTATAACGGCTTACCATCAACTGATAGATGGCTGCCAGGCTTGCCATGGTGAATTTAAACAACGTGTTGCCAAAATTTTAGAAGAATAAATCAACTGATACGGGATGCAAATTATGAAAATCGTTGCCGATATGAGCCTCTACCCGCTTAAAGACGCTCCAATACCCACCATCATAGAATTTATTAATGAACTGCAAGACCAGGACGGGATTGAGATTGTCACCAACCAGCTGGGCACCCAGCTTAGAGGTGAATTCAAGGCTGTTACCAATGCCATCAACCACTGCATGCACAAGGCCATGCAGGCACCAAATACCGTTATTCTGGTAGTGAAATACCTGAACATTGATGTGGAGATTGGGAGGGTTCCCAGCCTGACACCACCGGTGTGAATACCAAATGCAGAAATTCCAGGTTTAACTACTTATCAGCCCTGCAACTTCTGCAAAATACTGGAGAAGTCCCGTTGCCCGTTACCGGCCTCCCGGTGCTGGCTGTACAACTCTCTGGCCAATTGCCCCATGGGATTATCAAAATCACTGTGCTCGGCGATTTCCATTGCCAGCCCCAGATCCTTAAGCATCAGGTCCACCATAAAGCCCGGCTTGTAATCGTTACTGGCAGGTGCGGTTTCCATCACCCCGGGATAGGGGTTATAGACTTCCAGTGACCAGTTGCGCCCCGAGCTGGCCAACATAATTTCGGACAATACCTTCGGGTCCAGCCCGTTGCGGGCGCCCATTTCCAGGGCCTCGCAGGTACCGATCATATGGATGGCCAGCAGCATGTTGTTGCAGCCCTTGGCCACCTGGCCGGCACCGGCAGGGCCGGCGTGGAAGATGTTCCCTCCCATGTCCTTGAGTATGAGTTTGGCTTTTCCAAAGGTTGCCGCATCGCCACCGCACATGAATGCCAGAGTGCCGGCCGCGGCTGCGGCGACGCCACCGGATACGGGTGAGTCCATGAAGCCGATGCCAAGCTCCGCGGCGGCCTCGCCTACCTGCCGCGCGGTGGCGGCATCGATGGTGCTGCAATCGAGGATAGTGGTGGAACCGTCCACTCGCGCCAGCAAACCCTGTTCGCCCATATAAATACCGGCCACATGCTTGCCGGCGGGGAGCATGGAAATAATATAGTCCACACCGACCGCCGCTTCAGCGGCAGTGGATGCCACCGATGCGCCCGCCTCCTGCAGCTGATCGCAGGCTGCCTGTGACAGGTCAAATACAGTGACGCTGTGCCCGGCCTCGACCAGGTTAACAGCCATGGGGCCACCCATATTGCCAAGACCAATAAATGCTACGTTAGCCATTCTCCTATACCCCGGTAAAAGTGCTTACAAATCAGCCAGGGGGTTTTCACCCCAGGGCGCTTTAAAAAATGAATTCATAACTTCCGCGGGTATATCCCGGGACGTATTGTATTGCCACGCAGGGCTGCGATCCTTGTCAATCAACAGGGCTCGTACGCCCTCGGCAAATTCCGGATGGCGCACAATATTGGTCACCAACTGGATTTCCGCCTGGAACACTTCCCTCAGGGACGCGTGGCGTGTTGCAAGCAGCTGCCGAAAAATCCACATTGCCGCCAGCGGCGAACCGTGGGACAGGCTGTCCCTCGCCTTGGCCAGCCAGGGGTCCTGTGTTTGCTGGGACACAATATTGTCAATGATCTCGTGGATGTCATCGCCATCGCACAATGTATTAATAGTCCCCAGGTGCGGCTCCACCTGGCCTCCCGGGCACTGACCTATGCTCTGTTCGGCAAAAGGGCGCAGCGTATGGCGAACCAGTGCGTGATTGGCAGCGGCATCAGTTGACCAATCCTGCCGCAGAAGCTGTTGCAACACTTCCGGCTTGCGCTCACTGGCAATAAAGCGATCGGCGATACCGGTATAGATAGCATCCGCGGCATTAATGGACGCGCCGGTGAGAGCCAGAAACAGCCCGGTCTTGCCTGGCATGTGATTGAGAAACCAGGTGCCGCCCACGTCCGGAAACAGGGCGATCGTCACCTCAGGCATGGCGATGCGAGTCTTCTGGGTCACCACCCGATGGGAACAGCCGGCCATGACACCCAGGCCACCACCCATCACAATGCCATGAGCCCAGCAGATGATCGGCTTATGGTAAGTGTGCAGAGTATAGTTCATGCGGTATTCCCGTTCGAAGAAGTTCTCCGCGTAGTCACAGGGGCCACCGGGCGTGGCAACCGCGGACTGATGCAGCGCCTGCACGTCGCCGCCGGCGCAAAATGCCTTGTCGCCTGCGCCCTCCATGAATATTGCCGCGATATCATCATCAACCCGCCAGGCATCCAGCTGCTCCTGCAGCAGATCGACCATTTCCAGGGTAAGGGAGTTCAATGTCGCGGGAACATTGAGCGTCACCCGGCCCAGTTTACGGGTACCGGCGGGCAACTCTTCGAATAAAATGGGTGCTTCAGACATTAGGGCTTCCTCAGCTATTTTTCCACTCGGGCTTACGCTTTTCCAGGAAGGCATTGACCCCTTCGCGCTGATCTTCAGTCGAGAACAGGTCAACAAATAGATCTCGCTCCCCTTCCAGGCCAGCGGCAATAACCGTGTTGCGCCCGGTATGCACCAACCGCTTGCAGAATGCGACGGATGTCGGGCTCTGCTGGCCCACCTGCTCGGCCAGGGCCAGTGCCTTGTCCAGGGCTTCGCCCTTACCAACCACTTCTTCCACCAGGCCGATGCGCTCGGCGGTGGCGGCATCGATGCGCTCACCGCAGAGAATCATACGTTTGGCCCAACCCTCGCCTACCAGCCAGGACAGGCGCTGGGTGCCACCGGCACAGGGCAACAGGCCAACTTTGGCCTCCGGCAGGGCCATTTGGGCCTGCTCCTCGGCGATACGGATATCGCATGCCATGGCCACTTCCAGCCCGCCACCCATGGCAAAGCCGTTGACCGCGGCGATGGACACCCCACGAAAGTCCGCCAGAGCTTCAAAAGCCTCGCCAAAATAAACCGCCATGGCACGGGCGTTGTCCGGATCACCATCGGCAAACAGCTTCAGGTCGGCCCCGGCGGAAAAGAATTTTTCACCGGCGCCGGTAAGCACCAGGGCGTAGATATTCTTGTCCTCATTCAGTTTCTCCACCAGGTCTTTGAGCGCCGGCAGGCTCTCACTGTCCCAGGTATTGGCGCCGGGATTGTCTATGGTCACCAGGGCGGTGTGGCCCCGCAGTTCTACTTTCAGCTTTTCCGATGTACTCAAACTCATTTGATTACCTCCAATGCGCCGTCCATTAACATTTTGCGGGACACAATTACCCGCATGATTTCATTAGTGCCTTCCAGGATCTGGTGTACACGGGTATCGCGTACGTGCCGTTCCATAGGGTACTCCTTGATATAACCGTAGCCGCCGAACAACTGCAGGGCGTCGTTACAAACATTGAAGCCCACATCCGTGGCAAAGCGCTTGGCCATGGCACAGTAGGTGGACGCCTGGGAATCCTTATGGTCCAGCTTGCTGGCCGCCAGTCGTACCATTTGCCGTGCCGCCACCAACTCCGTCAGCATATCCGCCAACTTGAACTGCGTCGCCTGGAAATCGGCAATGGCGGTACCGAACTGTTTGCGTTCCTGCACATAGGCGGTCGCTTCTTCCAGCGCCTGCTGGGCTGTGCCGACACTACAGGTCGCGATATTGATACGACCACCATCCAAGCCTTCCATGGCGATAGCAAACCCCTGCCCTTCCTCGCCCAGGCGATTGACCACCGGCACCCGCACATTGTCGAAAGTGACCATGCGGGTGGGTTGTGCGTTCCAGCCCATCTTGTCTTCTTTCTTGCCGTAGGACACACCCTCGGCATCGGCCGGAATCAGCAGGGCGGAGATGCCTTTCGGTCCGGGGCCACCGGTGCGCAGCATAACCACCAGCACTTCCGTCTCACCCGCACCGGAAATGAAGACCTTGCTGCCGTTGACGAAATAGTCGTCCCCATCGCGCGCGGCAGTGGTGCGCAGGGCGGCTGCGTCAGAACCGGCACCGGGCTCAGTCAGGCAATAGGAGGCCAATTTGGAACCCATAACCAGGTCGGGGCACCACTGTTCGATGACCGCCTCCGTGCAGTACTTGCCGACCATGCTGGTCGCCATATTGTGGATGGTGAGAAAAGCCGCCGTGGAGGTGCAGCCTTTGGACAACTCCTCGACAATCAGGCTCGCATCCAACCTGCCCAGCCCCAGGCCGCCCGCCGCCTGTGGCGTATACATGCCCATAAAACCCAGCTCACCGGCCTGTCGCAGCGCATCTTTGGGAAAGATCGATTCCTCGTCCCATTTAGCCGCGTTGGGTGCCAGTACGCCCTCGGCGAAGGCGCGGGCACTTTCTGCAAAAGCCTTCTGGTCTTCATTGAGGGAAAAATCCATACCTTGCTCCTTCGCTTCAACCAGCCCTAAAATTTACCCATTACCGATCCGAACAACTCTTCATCGGAGGGAATCACTTTGGTTTTGGCCAGGGGCTTGGAAACCCAGGTCTCGTTGATCAGGTCGCGCCAGGTAATATTGTGGTTGATGCTGTTGCCCCCCCAGGAGCCGCAGCCCAGGGAGAAGGTCTGGCGCATGCCGTTCCACAAATTGCCGCTGTTGGAAGCTGCCTGGGGCTGGTTCACCATAACCCGGGAGGTGCGGGTGGCCTCTGCCAGTTTCATGATGTTGTCATCGTTGTAGGAGTATATGCCGCAGCTGTGGCCCTGGCCCTGGTAGGCCTGGATCTTGTTGGTCAGCTCTATGGCCTCATCGATATCTGCAACCTTGTACAGGGCCATGGTGACCGTCAGTTTCTCACCCGAGAACGGGTAATCAGGGCCGGTACCGGTCTCTGGCACGATCAGGAACTGCTTGCCCTCGGGCAGGTCGATACCCGCCCGGCCGGTGATGTTGAGTGCATGTTGGGCCACGATCTTGGGATTCAAAACGCCGTCTTTCCACAAAACATTCTGCAGCTTCTGTTTCTCCTCACCCTCGATGACAAATCCACCCTCGCGCTTGAGTTTCTCCAGAAACTCGTCGTAAACAGACTCGAACACCAGCACAGAATTATCCGAGGAACAGGATGCGGCCAGATCCAGCGTCTTGGAAATACGGATCTTGTGCGCGGCCTCATCCAGGTCAGCGCTGTCGTCCACGGTAATCACCGCATTGCCCACACCCACCCCGAGAGCCGGCGTGCCGGACGAGTACGCGGCACTCACCATGGCTTCGCCACCGGTAGCCAGGATGCGGTCGCACTGGCGCATCAGTTCATTGGTCTTTTCCATGGAGGGGACATCAATGCTCTGCACCAGGTCCGCCGGACCGCCCACTGCCACAATAGCCTCTCGCATATAGTCGCAGATCATCTTGTTGGTCAGTTTGGCGCGAGGATGCGGCGCGACAATGATGGCATTGCGGCCCTTGACCGCCGAGATGCCCTTGATCACCGGCGTCGCCTCCGGGTTGGTGGACGGCGACAGGGCGCCGATAACGCCAACCGGCTTGGCGATCTTGACCAGATTGCGTTCGGGGTCTTCCTCGATAACGCCGACGGATTTATCGTCGATGATGTCCATCAGGGTGGCCCGTGTCTTGCGGTGAATCTTGAGGTACTTGCCCTCGTAGTTGCCCAGCCGGGTTTCATCGACGGTGAAACGGGCGATTTTTTCCGAGCGATCTTCCCGTGCCACTGCCCACACCATGGCGGTAATCAGTTCATCCACCTGTTCCTGGGTGTAGTGGGCAATCTGCTGCTGGGCCGTGCGGGCGCGCTCCATCATGGCCGCCACTTCTTCCCGGGCTTCAATCAATTCCTGGTTTTCTTCCATCATCCAATGCTCCTGTGTCATTTGCTGGTGCGGGCCAACGAGCGGCGGCACCAATGTAGCGTAGTTGATCAATAACTGAACGCCAGCTTACAGGGTCGAAGGCTGTACTCAAAGAGAGGAAATTGTGTATATTATGGACTATATTGCTGTATTGTGAATATTTACCACCAAGCTTGAAACAAGGATAAGCTATGAGCGCGCCATCCAAGTGGCCGCTGCCGGAAAATGGCACGCGATTCCTCACACCGGCCTTTATGCTGAACAAACTGGCGCGACATCCCCCTTACCCGGGAGTGCTATCCCACGGCCATGGGTTTCTATCCCATGGCCCGCTCACACCGCATGCAGCGCAGCCGCCACGATGACAACCTGTTGATTTATTGCGTCGAAGGCGTGGGCCACGCCAGCACCCAAAATTGGCGCGGCGTGATTGGCCCGGGAGAGATGCTGCTACTGCCACAGGGGGTGGCCCACCACTACGAAGCAGACCCCGATGAGCCCTGGACCATCTATTGGGTGCACTTCCAGGGCAGCAGCACGGCGGTGTTCAATCAGTATCTGGGTTATCGCGAGGATCGCCACCCGGTCACACCGGTCGGTATTTCACCACAGCTTATCGCCCACTTCAGGGGCCTGCTGGAGGTGCGCCGCACCGGTTACAGCACCCGGGCTTTTATCAATGCCGCCAATCAATTGCGTCACCTGCTGACGCAGATAGCGCTACAGATGCGCACGGCGCAGGCCAGCAGCCAACACAGCTTCAATCTGGAGGCGGTACAGAGTTTCATGCTGGAACAGTTAGGACAGCCTCTGGACCTGGACACCCTGGCCGCGGCAGCCAAGCTGTCCAAATTCCACTTTGCCAACAAAGTACAAGGCCCTGACCGGCTATTCACCCATCCGGCATTTTCTCAATATGAAGATGGAGCACGCCTGCTACTTGCTGGACACCGGCAACCTCAGCGTGAAAGGCGTTGCGGCGGCGCTGGGTTACGATGACCCGCTTTATTTCTCCAGGCTGTTCAACAAGACCATTGGCATGTCACCCCGGGCCTACCGCAGCTCCGTCCGGAAATAGCGGCGCCGGCCCGGGCGGGGGCTGTACGACCTCTGCAGAGCCGGTGAGGTGTTTCATCAACATAGCCCGCATCCACTGGTGAGGAGCGCTGCGGGATGTGCGGGTGTGACGCATCAGCGACATCTTGCCCCGATTACCGCTGTGCGTATTGTGAATCATACGTTGCAGTTCTGCCGGTAACTCCTGCCCGGAGATGCGCTCCCGGTACAATCCCCCCCTCCTGAAAACCGGCATTGGCCACCAGCAGCGAGTCGGTGCGGGTCAGCACGCCTACCGCCGAGGAGAACTGTGTGGTTTCCAGGATAATACTGCGGTGTACCCCGTATTGTCCCGAGCACATCGTCTACCATGCTGGTGTTCTCGCGGGTCAAGCCCGGGAGATACAGGCGCAGGTGTGGGTAGGCCAGAAAATCCTTCAGGTTCATTTCCTTCTTCACCAGGGGGTGGCCGGTGCGCATATAACAGCGCGGCGCAATCGTCGCAATAGGCTCGGCGAGAATGTCTCGCTCCGTCTCCAGTGCCACAAAGGCGGCAAAGTCCGCCTCTCCCCTTTTTCAGCTGGTCCTGGTAATGGGGTGCGACCTCGGCTGTAATAATCTGGACACCGGGGGCATTTTCATGCAGATCGGCCATCAGACCGGGCAACAGGGACTCGCAAAGTATCGGCGGCAACAGCAGTTTAAAACTGCCGGCAAATGTATCAGGGCTAAAATCAGCACTCCCCAGCACGCGGTCTATCGTGTCCAGTAAAGCCGGCAGTTCCCTGCCCAACTCTTCCGCCCGCGGCGTGGGAACAAGGCCGTGGGCGGTGCGGGTAAAGAGTTCGTCTTCAAAGGAGTCGCGCAATTTTTGCAGGGTCTTGCTCAGCGCCGGGCTGCGATACAGACAGGCGTTCCGCCGCCCGGGTCACATTGCGCTCCTCCAATAGAATCTGCAGGGCAACCAGCAGGTTCAGGTCAGTGCGAATCAGTTTACGGGAAATCATCAGGACCCCTAGAAATAACTTTTAGTTATGTTGACATGCTAGCAAAATGCAACCGGGTAAATCACGCGATAAATTTAAGCGGACATGGAGCAAGCGCAGATGACGCCTGGCCTGGCCAAGTACACTGAAGGCTCAGGTGAAGCGTCCTTAGAGACCCGGCTATACGACTTGTTAAATACCTGGTCGAATCAGTTACTATTACGCATTACCGGCAACCAAGGCAAAAGCTGTGACCCACCGACTGTTTCTACCACTGATACTGGCCATGTTGTTGGCGGCGTGTACCTCACCACCGGCGGCTAAGCCCGACCCCTTGCACCAGGCCAGCGCTGTTTCGGTGACCATGCCCGGCTTCGTGACCTCCCCCCAGACCACCCTGCGCTGGCAATCAGAGCTTCAGTGGGTCGATGACCCAGAGGGGCAATATAAGCGCCGCGCCAGGGTACTGCAGGAAGCCCTGCAGCGTGAATTTGAGCGCAAGGGTTACCATTTTGTGGGCGCCGGCGAAGAGGCAACCTACGACGTCCTTGCCGTCGCCCTGCTGGGCCAACTGCAGGACCAGGAAGAGGTGGAGCGCGCATTTCGCCTGTACCCCTCCCTGGCCAAGCCCGCCAGGGGTTATGGCCGCGGCACCATACTGGTAGCTATTGCACCGGCCGGCACTCGCGATATCGTCTGGCGCGGAGCCCTGGCAGTATTCACCGACCCCGACAAGATGCCGGTGGCAGAGCGTGACCAGCGTTTGCAATGGGCAGCCGGACAGTTGCTACGCAGCATCCCCAATCCATCCTGAAGGGACATTACCCCTGTACTGTGGCCGACCCCGGCGGAGACTGCTACCATTGCCGCTACCGACGCGGGCCGGACCGGTAACGCCACCTGATCTCTAACAAGGAATATCATGCGAATCACAAACATTCTGGCAAGCGGACTGTTGGCTCTACTGTTGGCGGCCTGCAGCGGCATCGACATTCAACCGGATGAAATAGACAAGTTCGCGGCGGGTAACTACCAGTATTACAAATGGCGCAGTGAGCCGATGCACAATACCGCCAACTCCTCCGATCCGATCTACAGCATAGACCCCGTCCTACGGCGCCAGGTCAACGCCGGCCTGCAAAGTAAGGGTTACATCCTTGATGAGAAGCGGGCCCAGTTCAGCGTGGACTATATCTTTGCCACCGGTATGCGCCAGGGAGAAAAGAGTGAACAGGCCAGCAACCTCACCCTCTACCCCAGTGTTATGCCCAACAGGCGGGTTGACGGGGCCAGCGTGGACAACGCCATCGCCCTGGGCGGCGTAAAAGAAACCCGTAATATCGCCCTGCAATTCAATGACGTAGCAAGCAATGAGGAGGTATGGCAGGTCATCATGACCCGCATTGTCGAGGACGTGAACAAGGCCGGTTCCCGGGTTGACGAAAACCTCAGCAAAGCCATCAATCAGGCACTGAAGCCACTGCCACCGGCGCACTAGAACTTCCCGGGGTTACCCCGGCTCTGTTACAGGCTCGCCGGTGCGAGACCGGCCATTTTGACCAGTCCGTCCTGCCATTCCCGCAATTTACCGGGGGCGTAAGTCTCGCCCTCGGGAAGATTTCCCCAAACCGGCTGGGGCCAACAGGGATCCCCCTGGTGTCGCCCTATGATATGCAGGTGCATCTGGGGCACCACATTACCCAGGCCGGCAAAATTCACCTTGTCGAACCCAAGCACCTGTTTAATGAACGCGGAAACCGCAACACATTCAGCCAAGACCGCCCGGCGGTGCTCATCGGGCAGGTCCAGTACGTCTTCCAACTGTGTATCCGGAACCAGGATAAACCAGGGGACAGCGGCATTGCGGTGCAACAGTACATCCGATGCCGCAAACCTGCCCAGATGGTGGCAATCCGCCAGTAATTGAGAGTGTATGTGGGCCTGTTCCATAGCGACGCTCCGGGAGACTTATAGTGATACTCTAGACACATGGTTGTATGTTTGGCAAATTCAAATGTATTTGCCCTACATTCGGCTTGTCGATTCACAGAAAAAAGCTATCCTTTAACCAGTCAACATTAACCCCTACAGGACATTTGAAATGTATCGATTCAATACCAAGCACGCCAACTTGCGCACCCTGGCCGTACAATGTCTGCTTGTCAGTTGCACTCTGCTGGGGGCATCGACAACATTTGCCGACAGCCCGGCCCCGGCTGAAATCGAAAAAGTACTGGCCGAGGCACACAGCAAGTTCAAGGGGGTAAAGGACGGCGCCAGCGCCGATTATATCCCCGCCCTCGCTGAGGTTGACCCGGATCTATTCGGTATCTCCCTGGTGACGCCTGACGGGCGCGTTTACGATGTGGGCGACTCCAACTACACGTTCTCCATCCAGTCCATCAGTAAGGCCTTTATCGCAGCCGCCGTGATTGACCGACAAGGCACCGAGAACATGATGGACAAAATAGGCGTGGACGCCACTGGCCAGCCATTCAATTCCATCAAGGCCATTGAAATGATCGATGAGCGCTCGGTGAACCCGCTGGTCAATGCCGGGGCTATTGCGACTGTCAGCATGGTCAAGGGGGATACCCCGGAGGCCAAGTGGGCAAAAATCTCCGGTACCCTGGACGCTTTCGCCGGCCGTAAGCTGCCGGTGATGGAAGACGTTTACGCCTCAGAGGCCGCCACCAATGGCCGCAACCAGGCCATCGCCAAGCTTCTGGCAGCCTACGGCCGCCTGTACGACGATGCAGGGATGTCGGTAGACCTGTACACCCGGCAGTGTTCAGTGGGCGTGACCTCCCATGACCTGGCCGTAATGGCGGGCACACTGGCCGCAGGCGGTAAAAACCCGGTGACCGGCAAGCGGGTCATGGCGGCGGAAAACGTCCCCGAAGTGCTGGCGATAATGGCTACCGCGGGCTTATATGATGATTCCGGTATCTGGCTGTACAAAGTCGGCCTGCCCGCCAAGAGCGGTGTCGGTGGTGGCATCATCGCCGTGTCTCCCGGTGATTACGGGATCGCGGCTTTCTCACCCCGGGTGGATGCCGCCGGCAACAGCGTGCGCGCCCAGCTGGCGATCGAATATATAGTCGAGCGCCTGGGCGGGAACATCTTCGAATAGCTGCGGTCGAACAACGGGGCCGCCGACAGAAGGGCGCTCTCGCGCCCCCAAAACGTAAACGCACCCGGGCTCTACCCCAGGCAACCGAATTGGGTGAGGCATTATGAGCAGTGAACCCGAATCACTGAACGGTGATCTGACCCTGCGTGTGGCTGTAGACACAGAAAATATGGATTGGACGCCAAGCCCCGGCGGGCAGGTTTTACGCAAGCGTGTACACCGGGTCGGCCCGGCGGAGTCCGGTCAGGTCACCTCCGTAGTCCGTTACGAAGCCGGTGCCGCATTCCCGGGCCACGACCACCCCGGTGGCGAAGAGATCCTGGTACTGGACGGCGTCTTTTCCGACGAGCATGGGGATTGGCCGGCTGGCACTTACCTGTTGAACCCCGAAGGCTTCCACCACAGTCCCTTTTCGAAAGACGGCTGCACCCTGTTTGTAAAACTGCGCCAGTTCCCCGGCACCGACCGTGAACACGTTACCATACAGTGCCACGACCAGCCGTGGCATGCCTCTTTGCGCAAGAACGTGGCCTGGAAAAAACTTTATGCCCAGGAACCCCACTCGGACCATATGCGCCTGGAAAGCTGGCAGTCGCCAGCGGCCATGGGGCAGCTAAACTTCCCGCAGGGGGCGGAGTTGTTTGTGCTGGAAGGCAGCTTTGCCGATGAATTGGGTGACTACCCCACCCACAGCTGGCTGAGAATTCCCGCCGGTGGCTCGATTATCCCAACCAGTGACAATTACTGCGAGCTGTACATCAAGGAGGGTGGGTTTCCCTATTTGCAGCAGGCCAGTTGAAATGGGTGCACAAGCCTCATGGTGCACTGAAGGCCCTCTGCCGGCACGATGCGAAAGCGCGTAAAGCGTACTATGGAAGACGAGGCGGAGCAGGAACGTGAAGAGGCCCGCAAATTGTCCTACTACCAGGATAACGACGGCATGTGGGTGATTAACGCCAGACTGTCACCGGAGGCGGGTTCCCTGTTGGTAAAGGTAATCGAAGCACTGGTTGCACCCATACAGGAGGAAAAGCGGGAACAGCTGCTGGAACAGAGACTGCAAGAAGAGGTGCGAAGAAAAGAGGAAGAAAACGTTCCCGCGGAAACAGCCCGCCGCCTGTCCTGCGACGCCAGCCTGGTGACGGTTTTAGAGGATGAAAACGGTAAAGTGCTCAATATAGGGCGGCGGGCGCGAACGGTACCGGCTTCCTTGCACCGCGCATTGGATGTTCGGGATAAAACCTGCCGTTTTCCGGGGTGCTCCGAGACGCGCCATGTTGAATCTCACCACATAGAGCACTGGGCGGATGGGGGTGAGACCAGCCTGGAGAACCTTGCAAAGATCTGTAAATTTCACCACACCCAGTTGCATCGCGGTTGTTTTAATGTACGGGTGGAGGCACCGGTGGACGATCAGGGTGAAGCGCAACTGGTGTTCACCACCCCCTCCGGGCGGCGGGTCGAGACGGATTTATTCCCGCAGTTTTCCCCGCAGGTCGCGGCAACCGCAGAGCAGGCGCTGCGACACGCCGCACCGGAAGTTACCGCAACAACCTGCGTTACCCAATGGCAGGGCGAGCCCTGCGATTACGGCATGGCCATTGAGGGCTTGTTAAAGCGGGATGGAAATCTGCGTTTTCACGGTGAGTCGGACCCTAATCCCACGGGTGGTGTCAGGTCTCAATGACCGTTTACACCACAAAGGGGACTAAATTTGGCTGCAATTTCAGCCCAATATTCGTCTCTTCTGTGCCACTTTGAGACATCTACTCTATCTGCCTATGCTAACGTTGATACAAATCGATTACTGGAGTCAAAATGATGGATATTCAATTACTTGGAGCATGGGGAGAATTGATCGGAGGAATTAGCGGTTTTGTCTCTGCCGTGGCGGTTATTGCTTCGTTAATATTTGTTGGACTACAAATTCGCCAGCACTCGGCAGCGGTTAGGTCATCCACGCGATCAGACATCGCCAGAAGCCAACTGGAAATCAATTTGTTGTTGGCACAAAACCCTGACATCTTGACTGCTATAATGGGAGTACTCCGAGGAGGAGAGATTAATGATCGAGAGCGCCTCGTAGCTTTTGCGGCTTTGTCAGGCTTCTTTCGGGTATTTGAGAATCAGTTTTGCGCCTATCAAGAGGGCAATTTCTCTGAATCAGTCTGGCGGGGGTACCGCGCAAATATCGCTTTTAACGCGCAAGCGCCTTACTTCGATGAATATTGGAGTGATCGTCGAGGTCTTTTCTGCGAAGAGTTTGTCGCCTTCGTCGACGATTTGGCAAGCCAGAGCAGCCCAAATGTCTCAAAATAGAACAATATAGATACTCACCCGTTCTCATCCATACTGTAGGAACTGGCAGGTATCTGTCAGTGAGAGCGGGACATGCACCTGCTGACTACGAATATCTTAGAACTAACATTTGATGTTTACCGCTTTGGTTTCGAGTCAGCAGGTGCGCTTGAGATCGCTAACGAATACTCAGGGCTTGCCGTCATACCGGCTCACCTATATTGTCTTCGAAGATCTCAGGCATGCATGCCCCACCACTTCAATTTAGCATAGTGGAGAGATGTTATGAATGAGCAGGAAGTTGTTGTCTATAGCGTCTATGTCGGTATCGACTGGGCGAATTCAAAACATGATGTTTGCATTCAGCAGGCAAACTCAGATGCGCGGGAGTTCGATGTTATTCAGCACCGAGCTGAAGAAATTGATACCTGGGTCAAAGGCTTGCACTCGCGTTACGATGGCACCATCGCTGTGGCGGTAGAACTGAGCAAGGGGCCCATTGTCTCAGCCCTACAGAAGTATGACTTTATTGACATCTTTCCGATTAACCCGAGCACGCTGGCCAAGTACCGAGAAGCCTTCCAGCCCAGCAAGGCCAAAGACGATCCGACCGACGCTGAACTTGCCGTGGATATGTTGTTACGTCACTCGGAGCACTTCAAGCTGTTGAAACCACAAAGCGCTGAGATGCGTGCACTGGCGACGATGGTTGAGCAACGCAGGCGCCTGGTCGGCGAACGCATCCGGATAACCAACCGGCTGCGCAGTGCACTGAAACAGTACTATCCGCAGGTTTTGGAGTGGTTTGATCACATCGATACGCCATTATTCTGTGAGTTTGTAAAACACTGGCCCACCCTAACGCAGGCAAAGCGAGCCCGCGCAACCACGCTGAGGCGTTTCTTCCACGAACACCATATGTACCATGAAGGCGTGATCGAGAGGCGTCTGCCAGCGATCAGGAACGCACAGCCAC